>Ga0315910_10001395_pt1 | contig 22302 bp, 19 predicted proteins | sample EdamamesoilMG_FD_204470 | JGI IMG/M metagenome (GOLD analysis project Ga0315910, IMG submission 204470) | Garden soil microbial communities collected in Santa Monica, California, United States - Edamame soil | ecosystem: Environmental > Terrestrial > Soil > Garden | place: USA: California... | reverse complement strand
CGTCAGCGGCGACCATGGGTAGGCGACGAAACGAAGGAATACCGGGCGTATTTCGAGTTTCGTCAACGACCCCAGGGTCGCCGGGGGCGGTGTTACTTACGGGCGGGACCACGGTTCCCGGGGACTGGCGGTGCTCGGCGGAGGTTCGGAGCCCCTTGAACCGCGGCCACTTCATAGTCGTGTCTTGGCCTGGCGCGCGCTGACGCCGTTCAAGCGGCTCAGAACTTCCGCCGAACACCACCTAGGCTCCCCGCGTGCGCGAGTGGAGGATCGCCTCGACGATCGCGGGGACGAGGACGCTCGCAGCACCAAACTGAGCCGCACCTCGCGAGCTCGCAGCGGCGCGTTTCGTGAAAGGGCTCGGGTCGAGATTGAGGGCGATGACGCATGCACCTCGACCCACGGCGAGGTCGACCATCTGCGTCGGCAGGTTGGTCGCGCCCGCCGTTCCCACGACGACGAGGAGGTCTGCTCGAGCTACGGCGCGCAGTGAACTCTCGAACCGGAAGCGCGGTTCATCGTAGTACTCGTCGAACCAAAGCACGTGTGGCCGCCCCAACCCGTGACACGTTGGACACCGCAGGAGAGCGGATTCTGCGTCACTGAGCGCCTGATCGCGTGCGAACGCGATCGGGATCTCCGGCGGAATGGGGAATGGAGTTGGCGTGCAGTCCGCGAAGCAGCGCATACTGTCGATGTCCCCGTGGATCGAGAACGTGCGCGTAGGGCCTTGTCCGGCGCGGAGGTGCAACCCATCGACGTTCTGGGTGACGAGGGTGAAGTCGTCCCCGAGCGCGCTCTCCAGCCGCACGAGGGCAGCGTGCCCCTCGTTGGGGCTCGCGGCTCTGCAGATTCCCCTCCGGTAGAGGTACCAGCTCCAGACGAGCTCGGGATCGCGGGAGAACGCTTCGCGGGTCGCGAGCTCCATCGGTTGGTAGTTTCTTCCCCCCGCGACCCAGTATCCTTCTTCGCCGCGGAAGGTTGGGATCCCGCTCTCCGCCGAGATCCCTGCGCCCGTCAAGACCACCACGTGCCCCGAGGCTGCGGTGTTCACGAGATCCAGGATGGAACGATCGAGGATGGTCACTCTGCCTTGATAGGCTGCCTCGTGAGCTCCTGGCAAGCGGCGCGGTCGCGCACCGGTTCAGCGGATGTGTCCGACTCCGTGGAGGAATCCTGGTACCGTCACCCCGTGGACGGGTCCACCGGCGGCCGTCAGCTCGATGAGGGTAGACTCGCTATAGTCCGGTTTCGTCTCGGTTCCGTAGACTCGTCCATCGACCACGAACCAAAGGACGTCGGAGGTCGATGGCGCTAGGGTATCGATTGGCGCAAGCGTACCGAGTCCGAGGTCCCATCGCATCCAGCGCCACGCCGCTTGACCGGTGATGTCCCACGTCGCGGGAGCATCGATGGCGGGCACGAGGGTCTCGTCGAGGACGCGTAGGAACATCGCGTCGTTGCCGGCCGGGATCGGCTCGCCAGCGGTTGCACTTCCCGTGAGGGTGGCGAGCGCCTGGAGGTACGTCGGATCGAAGGTCTCTTGGCCGTTCAACACGCGCAACGCACAGGGCGCGGTGGACAGACGGCCGAGCCGATGCGCGACGCCGGCGAGTGCCGAGCTCACGAAATATGCGTCCCCGGCCACCGTCGCGACGGAGGTGGTGATCCCTCCGCAGCGTGCATCCGTCGTGAATGTCGCGAGTTGGTTCGATTGGGTGTCGATGACGACCAGACCCGTCTCGGGCAGCACGCGATCTTCGTTCCAGTCGAACCATCCCACGGAGAACATCAACCGCCCGTCGCGTAGATGCGGGGTGTATGCGTAGAGCGACAGATAAGGCTCGCGTGCGGTCACGCCGAGATCGATGGCACCTTCGATTTCCATCGTCGTCGGGTTGATCGCGATGAGCTGGCTGTTGTCCCGGTCGGGGTAGTACATCTTGGTCGCCGAAACGACGTAGAGGGAGTCCCACAAGCTCTCGACGCCATAGAGCGCGAGACTCATGGGCACACCGGGGACGAGGTTGCCAAGCTCGTCGAGGGTGTAGCGCGTGATCGTAGGTTCTTCACCCGAACCGATCGCGAACCATCCGACACCTGGGATCGAGTAGAGCTTTGCGGCGCCGGAGACCTCGAGCGCTCGCGCTGGATCGACGACGGTCCCCGCGGCGAGCGACGGAAGCGTGTGGAAGTAGGACGTGGTCGTGGTGTCGTCCCAGATCCGGGTGCCGACGAGAAAGGCGTCTCCCGTAGCGAGCTCTGGATCCTCGCCTTCGTCTCCCCCTTCATCACAGCCCGCCGTTGCGAGGGCGCCGAGGAGGGCGAAGACCAACGCGGAACGGCGCGTGTCGCCCGGACTTCGCCGCGATGCGCGGGTGGGTACGGGCGCATCAGCGTGGCGTGTGGACTGAAGAACATCGTAATCGCGGGTCATGGCCGCGCTTCTTACTTTAAGTGACTTTCGTTTTCAAGATGGGCGACTCTGGCCCGAATTTGAGCCCGCCTTCTACCCGCGGCTCGGGTTAACTCGGAGTAGCTCGCCGATGGTCGCGAAAGCGTGGATGAGGTCGAAAGGCGCGGCATGTTGAAGCTCGACTTCAAGCACGCGCTCGTCATCGACGACGATGAGAGCTTCGGGATCGCGACTGGGAGGTGGCTTCAGGACCTGGGCTACGAGGGGCGCCTGGTCACCACCGCGAAAGACGCGATCGCGGCGCTCAACGGCGACGTCAAGTTTTCGTTGATTCTGCTCGATCTGCACCTCCCAGATATCTCTGGCCACGCGCTGCTCAGTCTGCTCAACCGTCAAGGATTCCGTTGCCCAGTGATCGTGATGAGCGGCGCTGCGGATGTGAACGACGTGATCCGCGTCTGGCGTGAAGACGCTCACGACTTCCTGCAGAAACCCTTCAGCATCGACGAGCTGACCCGCTCCATCGAACGTGCCAATGAGGTGTCGGCCGAATCCAGCGTTCCGACGCCCGTGGCGACGCGTGGAGACCGAGTCCCCGCGGGGTCGCCCCGAGTTCCCGCCACGTCCGCTCCGCCGGCCGCGGGTCCACCTCGGCCGGCGGAGCCTGTCACCCCCGCGACGCCCTTCCCGGGTTCCACGACCCCCGCGACGTCCTTCCCGGGTTCCACGACCCCCGCGACGTCGAGCGCCGTCTCGCTGGAGAGTGGAAACTCGATGATGGCAATGCTCAACGACGCCCTCCGGGACGGGTCCATCAGCATCCCGGTCGTCGATCCGAACGTCGCGAACTTGCAGCGCTTCCTGACGCGGAGCGACTATACGATGCAGGACGTTGCGGACGCGGTGAGTCGTGACGGCGCCTTGGCGGCGGGCGTGCTACGCATCGCGAACTCGGCTCAGTACAGTCGCGGAGCCGCGGTGAGCTCGCTGCTCGAGGCCTGCTCGTTCCTCGGGGCGAACCGCGTCGTCGGAATTGCGCTCGAGGTCGCGGTTCGCAATCAATTTACGCTCTCCGATGAACCGTTTCGCAGCATCATGTCGAGCATCTGGAAAAATGCTGCGGTGACGGCGAGGGCAGCCGAACACTTGGGACGAGCGACTGGCCGCGGAGATACCGACAACCTCCATCTGATGGGCTTGCTACACAACCTAGGTGAGGTCGTTTGCATCAAGCTGTTTAGCGATGCGCGGAGGCTCGGGCACAGCCTCCCTCCTGTCGAGCGGATGTGTGCCGAGATCTTCGCGATTCACGAACAGTTTGGCCGAGCCGTGGCGACGGCGTGGAAGCTCCCTAAACCGCTCGTCAAGGTCATCGCGCGCCACCACCGGCCCGCTTCGAACCCGGAACGCCCCGCAGACCGCGCCACACGGGCACTCATCGTAGGCGCGTGGGCGCTGGCGGTGGAGAACGGCTACCCGTACTTTCCCGAGCACCCGCAGAGCGAATCCAAGAAGTATCTGCAACTCGTCGACCTCAAACCAGAGGCCGTGGAGAAGCTTGTCGCGGAGATCCCCTCGTGGGGGATCTGACGGGCGCACTGCGAGACGCGTGGTGTCAACGACAGCCTCATGGGAAGCGATCGTTGGTTTGGAACGGTCTTGATGAGGTGGGGCTCGTTTCGTAACCACTGACCGCGCGAGGTTGGCGGAGATGGTCGCATTCAGGTGTGCCGGATGGATTGGATCGCCGCTACGCTAGGTCGGACCTATGCTCGCGAAAGGTTTGCCGATGGGTAGCGAGATATCCGACCTGGACCCGCCGAGTCCGGTCGAGGCCGATGCTTCGGTCGCGCTTGGTCGGGTGATTCACGACATCAATGGTCGACGAGCGACGCTCGGCATGGAGCTGCTCGCCGCCCAGCGCCTGGTCGAGGGGCTCGATGGGGAACCGCGTGAACTACTCTTGCGCATCTTTGCGAACCTCACGGCGGTCGGGGAGAAGCTGGGACAATCGGTCGTACACTTGCGTGACCTCCGAACGCAGCTCCGCCAACCTCCCAGGTCCGCCGTTTCGCACGATCTGGTCCAACGTCTCGACGACGCTTCGACGACCGCGCTCAAGTGCGCCGCGGGCCTCTTCGTACCGGTCACCGACCCAGACCGGATGTCCGCGTGCGCAGCAGACCTGGTCGACTGCGCACGTTCTCTGCAAGACATGGCCGGCCACGCGTACGAGAGCTCCGCGGGGTCGACGGCGACGTTCGCCCTGACCGATCGGGCACGACGGACCGTGATGATCGCAGCGAGTTGCGCGGAGGAGCTTCGCCCGCTCGAGGCGCAGCTCCGGTGCTCTCTACAGAATACGTGGATCATCGCGCTCCACAATCGCGCGACCGCCCTCGAAATCCTCGAAGCCCCCGATGGTCCTCACCTCGACCTGCTCGTGGTGGAGGCTGGGAAGGCGAGCTTCGATGGGGTAGAGCTCGTCCGCCGCGCGCGTCGGCATCAACCGGACCTTCCGGTGCTCGTCGTGACGGCGCGCGAGCTCGACCTGGAGGACGGTCGAGACTGTGTGGTGCTGCGCCGGCCGTTCGAACCCAACGACCTCGTCGACGAGGTCTTGTGCATGCTCATGCCGGAGCTCTGCGAGCAAGAGATCGAGGGACCTGGATTGCGATGCTGAGCCTGGCGTTTCAACCCGCGCTCATCATCGAAGACGACGCTTCATTCGCCGATGCGGCGGCCCGGTGGTTGCTCGAGTTGGGATACGAGGCAAAGATCGCGGCCTCTGCCCGAGCCGCGGTCGAGCTGCTCAATGAGCCCTCTGAATGTGCGCTCATCCTGCTCGACCTCGGCCTCCCGGATGTCTCGGGACACACGCTCCTCCGGCAGCTGCGCATGCACGGTCCCGTCGCGCCCGTCATCGTCATGAGCGGAACGGAAGAGGTCGGTGACGTCGTTCGTGCGTGGCGCGAGCGGGCCTCCGATTTTCTCCACAAGCCGTTCACTTTGGACGACCTCAAGGCCGCGATCATTCGCGCCCGGGCGCGCTGGGACAGGGCGCGGGCGCCTCCATCCACCCCGGCGAGCCACCCCGAGGTGGTCCCGGAACCGTCCCAGGCGCCGCCGGGCTCGCTACCCGTGAGTGTGGAGCGTGCGAGCAACGATGCCGTACCCCATGCCCGACGGTTGCGCCCGGTGGTTGCGCTCCTCAACGAAGCGATTCGCGATGGGTCCATCAACCTTCCCGCCATCGATCCGAGCGTCGCAAACCTGCGACGCTTTCTGTCGCACCGGGACTACACGCAGCAAGATGTCGTCAGCCTCTTCGCCCGCGACCACGCGCTCACCGCGAAGATCCTCCGCACCGTGAACCTTCCGATCCACGGTGTGCACGCCGCCATGCACTCCCTGGACGAGGCCTGTACCCGGTTGGGGGCGCACCGGGTCGTTGGGATCGTGCTCGAGATCGCGATTCGAAGGCAGTTCACACTCGCCGGAGAACCGTTCGAGGGCATCATGGAGAAGTTGTGGCGCAATGCCGTCGTGACCGCGCGGATCGCCGAGGTCCTCGCGCGAGCGCTCGAGCGCCCTGATGTTTCCACCTCCTATCTCATCGCGTTGCTCCACAATCTGGGCGAGATCGTCTGCGTGAAGCTCTTTTCCGACGCCAGCCGCACCGGGCATTCGCTGCCCAACGAGGCGCGGATCTGCGGGGAGATCACGGAGATCCACGAGCATTTTGGCCGTGCCGTCGCGTCGACGTGGAAACTACCTCGCGCGCTCGTGAAGATCGTCGCGCGTCACCACCGTCCCGCGAGCGTCCCCGAGCACGCCGATGATCGATCCATCCGCAATCTCGTGCTTGCGGCTTGGGCACTCGCGATCGAGCACGGGTATGACTATTTTCCTGAGCACCCCGGAGCGGAGTCACGGCGCTATCTCGAGGCGCTCGCGATCTCCCTCGATGGAAGAGATCATATCTTGTCCGAGATTCGAGAGCTCGGAATTGCCGCGGTGAGGTGAGTCTATGCATCCAAACAAGCTGTTGCGAGAGGCGAGGTTGCGGATCTCCTCGCTTGCGCTCGCCGTGAAAGCCATGGAATCGCCCATGACGGAGCTGGCCAGGACCAACCTCCTGATGGCGCGCGGGCACTACGGGCAGTTGCTCGGATACACCTCACAGGCCGTGAGCCCCTACGCGTTCGATGAAGCGCGGCGCGAGGCGGGCGTTTCGACCGAGATCGCGCCGGAGGCCGAGCGCGCCCAGCAGGCGTTTCCCCTGTCGGGCGACCTCGTCGCAGACCTGGATGCGATCCGGCGCGAACTCGAAGACCTCCAGGAGTTGCACGCGCACGTCGTCGAGTCCTTGGCGGATGCGATGGAGGACGAGCAAGTGCGCCGCTTTGCCGACTGGGCGCTCCTGCGGCTGGTCGAGGCGAAGTTCAGCTTCGGCTACGAGCTCGGGCGACTCCGACACCCGTAGTCGCAGTGTGGACTCGAAGCGCGTGAGGATCTCGATGGCAACGTATTGCTTTTCTGGGGGGATCTGCCGTGACATTCGCGTCGTCGACTTCGCTGTCGCGATTGCTCGCGCACCCGACGGTGTGATACGGCGCGTCGACCCCCGGGGGGATCGAGCATGGCAGACACGAAGAAAGATCGAGAGGTCATCGAGCCTGGAAGCGTAGTCGAGGTCCGGATGATCGAGATCGTTTTCCCTGGGCAGACGAATCACTACGGCACGTTGTTCGGCGGTCAAGCGCTCGCGCTCATGGACAAAGCTGCGTTCATCGCGGCCTCTCGCTACGCACGCTGCACGGTCGTCACCGCGAGCAGTGAGAAGTGCGACTTTCATGTCCCCGTGAAGCAAGGGCGCTTGATCGAGCTCGTCGCCCGCGTCGTGGCCGTGGGGAGGACGTCATTGACGATTGACGTAGACTTGTTCTCGGAGGAACTGCTGACTGGGGAACGCATGTTGGCGACGCGGGGACGTTTCACGCTCGTCGCCGTGGACGCACAAGGGAAGCCCACGCGTGTTCCACCGCTGCCTGCGGCGACGGCGTAGGCGTTCAGAACTTCGCGCCTAGCGCCGGTGAATCTTGTCAGGCGCGGAAACCCCGTCGGCACGCCGAGCGCTTGCGCGGTACACTCGGCGGACCGCGGCCTTGGGCCAGTCCCAAGGTTTTCCGACCCTCGGTGGAGCGGCCACGGGAAAGGGGAGCGGTTAGGGGAAAGAAGGGCGTTGGGGCAAACGAGATGACCGAGTCAGGGACGCAAGGGTTCACGCGAGAGAAGCTGGATCTGCCGGCGGGGCACGAGAAGCTGCTGCTGCATTCGTGCTGTGCGCCGTGCTCGGGCGAGGTCATGGAGGCGATCCAGGCGTCGGGGATCGACTACGCGATCTACTTTTACAACCCGAACATCCATCCCGTGAAGGAGTACGAGCTGCGCAAGCGGGAGAACATCCGCTTCGCGGAGAAGCACGGGGTCCCCTTCATCGACGCCGACTACGACATGGACGCCTGGTATGCCCGCGCCAAGGGACTCGAGATGGAGCCGGAGACGGGGGCGCGCTGTACCATGTGCTTCGACATGCGCTTCGAGAGAACCGCGCTCTATGCCCACGAACACGGGTACGACGCGATTTCGAGCTCCCTCGGTATTTCGCGCATGAAGAACATGGACCAGATCAATGGGTGTGGACACCGTGCCGCGGCGCGGTATCCGGGCCTCGTCTACTGGGACTACAACTGGCGGAAGAAGGGCGGTTCACACCGCATGGTGGAGATCTCGAAGCGCGAGGAGTTCTACCAGCAAGAATACTGTGGGTGTGCGTACTCGCTGCGTGACACCAACCGTCGCCGGGTGGAGCAGGGGCGCGAGCGGATCCGGATCGGCGTCAAGTACTACGGCAAGGATGAGCCGTAGAGATCGGCGCTACGCTCCGTCGTCGAAACGGTGCGTCCGCGCGAGCTCGGTGAACGCGGCGATGTAGCCGATCTCGACATCCGCGGAGCGAAGGCCGAGGAAAATCTGCTTCGCGATTCCATACCGTCCGAGCCGGACGGGCACGATGGGAAGCCTCCCTTGATACTCCGTCAGCAGCCAGCGCGGCAGTGCGGCCACTCCCCGGCCGCTCGCGACCATCTGCAGCATGATGTCGGTCGTCTCGATCACCTTGTGCCGTTTGGGTACGCAGCCCGCGGGCAAGAGAAACTGGCTGTAGACGTCGAGCCGCTCGATTTCGACGGGGTAGGTGATGAGCGTCTCTTGCTCGAGTTCGGCGGGGAGGACATGGGCTCGACCCGCGAACGGATGGTCCGCTCCGACGACGAGCACTTGTTCGTAGTCGAAGACAGGCTCGAAGTGCAGCCCCTTGCGTTTCAAGGGATCGGGGGTCACGAGCATGTCGATCTCGTGGGCGAAGAGGGCTCCGATACCTCCGAACTTGAACTTCTGCTTTACGTCGAGATCGACGTCGGGCCACGCCTTGAGGTAGGGCTCGACGACCTTGAGGAGCCACTGGTAGCAAGGGTGGCACTCCATTCCGATGCGGAGCGTGCCCCGCTCTCCGCGAGCCAGCTGACCCACGATGTGCTCTGCGTGCTCGAGTTGCGGAAGGACGCGGTGGGCGAGCGCCAGCAGATGGGCCCCCGCAGGGGTCAAGCGGAAGCCCCGGCCCTCCTTTTCCCAGATCGACGTGCCCAACTGCTGTTCGAGCCGCCGGACAGTGTGACTCAAGGCCGATTGGGTGAGGCCGAGGCTCTTGGCGGCTGCGGTGAGCGAACCCTGGCGATCGACCTCGCGGAGCAGGTTCAGGTGGATGCGTTCGAGGTTCGGCATCGATGACAAAGATTCATGGATCCATGAAAATATACCATTGGTCGTCATGGATTCAGGGGGGTACGGTCAGGCCCAACCATGGCGCGTACCCACAATCTTGGTTTCCCACGCATCGGCGCCGAACGCGAACTCAAGTTCGCGGTCGAAAAACACTGGAAAGGCGCGGCTTCGACGGAAGCGCTCGAGTCCGTCGCCGTTGGTCTCCGTCGCCAAGGTTGGGAGCGGCAGCAGGGCCTCGATTTCGTTCCCGTCGGTGACTTCTCGTTCTACGACCACGTGCTCGACACGAGTTTCCTCCTCGGCAACGTCCCCGCGCGGGCGGGCGTGGGGCAGGGGCAGCCGCTCGATGCGTATTTTCGCGTCGCACGGGGTCGCGCGGCGGGGGAAGTCGGGGCGGGCGTCGCCGCTGGGGAGATGACCAAGTGGTTCGATACGAACTACCACTACATCGTCCCCGAGCTCGCAGCAGACACGACCTTCAAGCTCGACGCGGGTCGGCTCCTCTCGCAGCTTCGCGAGGCGCGCGGGGGTGGGGCCACCGCGAAACCCGTCATCGTTGGGCCGCTCACGTACCTCTGGCTCGGCAAGGTCAAAGACGAGTCGAACAAGCTCGCGCTGCTTCCTCGCCTTGTGCCCGTGTACCGAGAGCTGCTTGGATTGCTTGCTTCCGAGGGGGTGGAGTGGGTCCAGATCGATGAGCCCGTGCTCGTGACGGAGCTCGATGCCGCTTGGCAAAGTGCGTTCCGCAGCGCCTATGAGGCCCTTCGCGGCGCGGGGACCAACCTGCTGCTGGCCACCTATTTTGGTCGCCTCGGTGGCAACCTGGAGCTCGCCGCCTCCCTCCCTGTGGCGGGCGTCCACGTGGACGTCACTTCGGCGCGCGACGAGGTCGATCGCCTCGTTGCGGCGCTGCCCCAGGATCGCGTCGTGTCGCTCGGCGTGGTCAGCGGCCGTAACATCTGGCGCACGGATCTCAGCGCCGCGCTCGATGTCCTCGAGCCGCTCCACGCAAAACTCAACGATCGCCTATGGGTGGCACCGTCCTGCTCGCTGCTGCACGTCCCCGTCGACCTCGCGAGCGAGGTGAAGCTCGATGCGGAGCTGCGATCGTGGCTGGCGTTCGCCCAGCAGAAGCTCGACGAAGTTCGCGTGCTCGGACAGGCGCTCAACCGCGGACGCAAAGCGGTGAAGGCCGAGTTGGACGCGAACGATCGCGCGGTCGCGAGCCGGAAGAAATCTCCGCGCGTCCACAACCCGCGTGTCCAAGCGGCGGTCGCAGCCATCGAACCCAACCTCGGCAAGCGCAAGTCGGCCTATGCCAAGCGCTCGAACATGCAGGCGGGCGTCTTCAAGTTGCCGAAGTTCCCGACCACGACGATCGGGTCGTTTCCACAGACGGCCGAAATTCGGAAAGCTCGCAGCGAATTCCGCGGTGGCAAGCTCGACGCACCGAGCTACGAGGCTCAGATGCGCAAGGAGATCGAACGCGCCGTTGCGGAGCAGGAATCGTTGGGGCTCGATGTCTTCGTCCACGGAGAAGCCGAGCGCAACGACATGGTCGAGTACTTCGGAGAGCAGCTCGAGGGCTACGCGTTCAGTGAGCTCGGCTGGGTTCAATCCTACGGTTCACGGTGCGTGAAACCGCCGATCCTGTTCGGAGACATCAGCCGTCCGAAAGCGATGACCGTGGCGTGGATCCGCTACGCGCAGTCGCTCACGAGCAAGCCGATGAAGGGCATGTTGACGGGCCCGGTCACGATCCTGAACTGGTCATTCGTCCGCGACGATCAGCCGCGCTCGGTCACGTGCTACCAGCTGGCACTGGCGATTCGCGAGGAGGTGCTGGATCTCGAGCGCGCGGGGGTCAAGATCATCCAGATCGACGAGGCAGCGCTCCGTGAAGGGTTGCCGCTGCGTCGTGCGGAGTGGAAAGAGTACCTGCGTTGGGCGGTAGATGCGTTCCGGATCACGGCCAATGGCGTCGCCGACGAAACGCAGATCCATACGCACATGTGCTACTCGGAGTTCAACGACATCATCGAGTCGATCGCGGCGATGGACGCGGATGTGATCACCATCGAGACGTCGCGATCGGACATGGAGCTCCTCGAAGCCTTCGATGCCTTCGAGTACCCCAACGAGATCGGCCCGGGTGTCTATGACATCCACTCCCCCAACGTGCCCACCCAGAAACAGATCGTGGACCTCATGCGCAAGGCCGCGGAGCGGATCCCAGCGGAGCGGCTGTGGGTCAATCCCGACTGCGGCTTGAAGACCCGCAACTGGGACGAAGTGCTTCCGGCGTTGCGCAACATGGTGAACGCCGCAAGGGAACTCCGCGCGTAGGAGGTTGAGCGACGCCCCGAGGGGCTCGGGGAAGAGGAGGGAGACACGACCGGGTTGTGTCTCCCTCTCGCCTCTTCAGCTATTTCAGTGCCTGAGGCAAACGGATCACGATGAACTCATTGTCATCGGGGGCGCTGGCCTCGACGTGACGACCCACGCTGAACGGGAAGTTGTTGTCGTTGAGCACGCCGATCTCGAACTGGTTGAGGACGACCACGTCTTCGATGGTCGTGAACGGGAAGGCAAACCGGTCGTCGCTGACGCCCACGTCGCCCTCGACATCGTCGGCGATATCGTAGGGATCGGCGATGTCCATGAGGTTGGTGAGCAGCTCCTTGCTCACGCGCTCGCCGGGGGCATTGAGGGTGATGGTGTAGATCGCCTTGAACCCGGTCAGGTCTCCTTGGGTCCCATCGCGCTCGATGACCAGGCCGCGCGTCTCGCTGAACATGATGAAATCACCGATCGCGACCCCCGCTTCTTCCAGCGGATAGAGGTACTGCACGCCCGTGTACTGGCTCGTCGCCAGGTCGAACTCGCTGATGAGAAGGTCGCGCTCCGTCGCGGTGCTGAGCGGTTTCTCCAGCAGTGCGAGCAGCGACTGCCCGTCGGTCGTCAGCGCCATGCCTTCGTAGCCACCGCTCGACTGCGACAACGGAGCTTCAGTCTCGCCGAGGTAGGGGCTCTGCGGTGCGCGGATGAATCCCTCGCCACCGAAGTTCGGCAGTTCCACGGGAGCATCGAGGAGGACGCCGGTTTCGTCGAAGTGAAGGACGAAGGGGCCGAACTCGTCGCCGATCCACAGGTCCCCGTTGGGTGCGCGTTGGACCGATTCGATGTCGAAGTCTGCCCCCGTCAGGAACCGCTCCTCGGTGCCCTCGAGGATGATCGGGAAGTCGAGGACGTGGTTCGGATCGCGCAGTTGGATGAAGTCGAGGACTTCGATCTCTCCGCTTCCGCCGCGGGGCGTCTCGAACGTGGGGTCGATGAGGTGCAGGCGCAGGAGATAGTCGGCAGAGTTGTCTTGCGAGCCGAAACCGTTGTCCGACATCGCCCAGAACGTGCCATCGTGGTTGTCGATGATCGCCGAGAACCCCTGAATCGGTTGGCGATCGATGAAGGGGACTGCGATGCCGTTGATCGGCTCTGTGCCGAGCAAAGTTCCCGACGTGGGGCCCTCCGCGAAGGTCGCGGCGGGGAGGATCGCACGCCCGACGAGCGTGGGCTCCTTCACCGGCTTGTTGTGGATCGGTCGCTGCGGTCGCGGAATTGCGATGTCCCCGAGGAGATCGCAACCGGCAGCAGACAGAGTAAGGAGGCTGAGCATCGTGGTGCGGAGCTTCATGGGCTTTGTTCCGCGCGCGACCCTACGCTGGGGTGGCGCACGGGAAAGCAACCTCTCGGGGACACTTTGCGAGCAGTCGTCTGACGTGGACGTCACAACCGCGGGTCAAACTCGTTTCCGCTCGACCACCGCGCTCCGAGGACGCGTCTTCGCCTGCCGCGTTGTGGGGTCGCATCCTTGGCGCTACGATCCAGCGTCAGCCGAGCGGAGCGACGATTTCATGACCAAAGAAGCTTCGAATCCCCCCGAGCAAGCATCCGCTCACTCCTTCGATTGGAAGGCCGCGCGCGGCGACACGTGGAGCGCGCGTCTCGGCGCGATGGAGGCGATGCTCGAGCCCGTCGATGCGCCGCTCATTCGCGCACTGGCGCTCGATCACCCCTGCAGGATCGCGGATCTCGCCTGCGGTGGGGGCGGCACGTCCTTGGCGGTGCTGCAACGAGCTCCCACGGGGAGCACCGTGCATGGGCTCGACATTTCACCGGCCCTCATCGCAGCTGCGCGAGCGCGAGTTCCCCCGGGTGAGCGCGCAATCACCTTCACCCAGGCGGACCTCGCGACGGTAACGTCGAGCGGTGTGCCCTACGAGCGCCTGGTTTCGCGCTTTGGCGTGATGTTCTTCGAGGATCCGCCAGCAGCCTTCCGCAACATCGTCCGCCTGCTGGCGCCCGGCGGTCGCTTGGCGTTCGCGGTTTGGGGCCCCCCGGCGGACAACCCCTGGGTCACCGAGCTTCGCGATGTCGTGGCTGAGTTGGTGCATGTTCCACCCTTGGTACCCGACGCCATCGGTCCGTTTCGCTACGCCGTGGTCGACAGGTTGCTGGCCCTCTTGGCGGACGCGGGGTGCGGTGCGCTCGAGGTCCAAGATTGGCGGGGGATGCTGCCAGTCGGAGGTGGATTGCCCGCGGAAGAGGCGGCCGCGTTCGCACTCTCCTCGTTCTCTTTTGCCGACGCGATCACCGAGGTCGACGCGGAAGTTCGCGCAAAGGCGCAGCGTAACTTGGCTGCCCGCTATGCGAAGTATGAGCAAGGAGGGATCGTTCGCATCGACGCCCGTGTGCATATCGTCGTAGGCGCGAAGACGCGCGGTTGAGGCGAACCATGGCGTACGACGAGAAACTTGCAGACCGCGTTCGAGCCATCGTCGGGCCGCGCGAAACGGTGACCGAGAAGAAGATGTTCGGAGGTCTCGCGTTCCTCTTGAACGGGAAGATGTTCTGCGGGATCGCGCACGAAGATCTCATGGTGCGGGTGGGTCCAGCGCGCTACGAGCAAGCTCTTGCGGAGGCGCACGTGCGTCCCATGGACTTCACCGGCAGACCCATGATGGGATACGTCTTCGTGGGGCCGGTGGGGACGCGCACCGCGAGTGCCGTAGGGCGTTGGGTCACGGAAAGCCTGGACTTCGTGGGGACGCTCGAAGGCAGCGCCCGCCGGGGAGGGCGTAGGAAGCTTGCGGGGAAATCCGTGCGTTGATCCGCGGGAGCTCGCGAGAACCGAGCGGAACCGCTCAGAGCTCGCGCAGGATCTTGCGCACGATCGTTGGGCCCTCGTAGATGAGCCCCGTATAGATTTGGACTAGCGCCGCGCCAGCGTCGAGCTTGGCGCGGACGTCCGCAGCGGTGGCGATACCTCCCACTCCGATGATGGGCACGCGTCCACCCGTGCGTTTCGCGATCGCGGCAATCATCGCAGTTGCGCGATCGCGGAGCGCGGCGCCGCTCAGTCCGCCACGTTCCCCGCGCGCTACGGAGCGCAGAGTCTCGGGGCGGGCGATCGTCGTGTTGGTCGCGATCACGCCGTCGAGCTCTTGGCCGAGCACGACGTCGAGGGCATCGTCCAGCTGCGCATCGTCCAGGTCGGGGCTGAGCTTGACGAGCAGCGGCACGCGGCGTGGCTGCGCTTGCACGCGCTTACGAACCGCGCCGAGCAAGGCGTCCAGTTGCTCGCGTGCCTGGAGATTGCGCAGACCTTCGGTGTTTGGCGAGCTCACGTTCACCACGAGGTAGTCCGCGAGCGAGGCGAAGCGGTCGACGAGGGTGACGTAGTCCTCGGCAGCGCGCTCGTTCGGGGTGTCCTTGTTCTTGCCGAGGTTGACCCCGAGGACGACCCCGTGCGGCCTTTCGGCGGAGAGTCGCGTTGCGACCACGTCTGCGCCCATGCCCGGAAAGCCGAGGCGGTTGATGAGCGAGCGTTCGATCGGCAGGCGGAACACGCGAGGCTTGGGGTTCCCCGGCTGTGGTCGCGGTGTGACCGTGCCCACCTCCACATGCCCGAACCCGAGGCTCGCAAGTCCTCGCCATGCCTCTCCGTCCTTGTCATAGCCCGCGGCAAGCCCAATCGGATTCGCGAAGCGCAGCCCCATCACTTCCACGGGGCGGTCGACGCGAGGTCCCAATAGCGCGCGTGCTACCGCGCGTGAGAAGGAAGACGCGCCCGCCAGCTGGCAAGCGAGCAAGGACGCCCGGTGAGCGCGTTCGGGGTCGAGGCGGAAGAGCAGCGGACGAAGCCAGGCGTACATCGCGAGGCGGATCCGTCGCACGCGGGGCAACTTGCGTCAATCCTCGGTGCGTCGCACAACAGCCATCGCCCCACCTCGTGTTCCAGGGGGTTCGGGCGACACCAGGGTCTCCTGGATGCCGCGAGTCGCTCGTACCGATTTTCGAGACCGTGCTACGAGTCGCAGAAGCGTAGAGCGACAAACGATGGCCGGAAAATCAAACAAGAAGAGCGCGGCGAAGAAGGTCGCGACTCGAGTGAGGTCGGCAAAGACGGCGGCGAAAAAGGGCGCGACTGCCGTCCCGAAGGGGGGGAGCGGGGCGATCACGGCGAAGACGTCCCGTCACGGCGCGGCCGACCCTACCGAAGGGCGTGCCAAGATAGCCAAGCCGAAGGTCGCGAGCTCTGTGAGAACGCGGGCCAAGGTTGCGACCGAGGATCACGCAGCGAAGGTGGCCAAGCCCAAGGTTGCGACGGAGCATCGCGCAGCGAAGGTGGCCAAGCCCAAGGTTGCGACCAGAGTGAGGTCAGCGAGGAAGGTGGGAAGTGGCACACTCGAGGCGCCGCCCCCAAGTTCGAAGCGCAGAACCACGCGCAGCGAACCCGACCGCGCGCAGGGGACGGGCACCCCCTCGGCAAAATCCCGTCCGGCCCCGCGTTCGTCCGGTCCGGGAAGCGCTGCTCGGAAGCTCGATCAGAAGATTGCCGAGTTGGGCGACTGGAGGGGGGAACGCCTGGCCGAGCTCCGCAAGCTCATCCACGAGGTCGACCCGGAGGTGATCGAGGAGTGGAAGTGGATGGGAACGCCCGTCTGGTCGCACGACGGGATGTACGTCCTCGCCAACGCACACAAGGACAAGGTGAAGCTCACCTTCTTTCATGGAGCCCGTCTGCGCGACCCGAAGGGACTCTTCAACGCAGGGCTCGGCGGCGGCAAGTGGCGGGCGATCGACCTTCGCGAAGGAGACAGGATCGACACTGGGGCCCTCAAAGCATTGCTGCGTGAGGCCGTGGTCTTCAACCAGCGGAACACGGTCCCGAAGAGCCGGGGGTCGAGAGGCTGATCTCAGTCCACCGGTGCGCCCTTGAGCGCATGGCGACGGGCAAGCCCTTGGAGCAGCGCGAGGAGGCTCGAGCGCTCTCGCTCGTCCAGATGACCGAACATCTCGGCGTCGTTCTCGTCCGCAAGCGCGGCAATCTGTGGGACGAGGCCGCGACCTGTCTCGGTGAGGGTAATCCTTTGAGATCGACGATCGACGGGGTCTTCTTCACACAGCACCAACCCCTTGGTCGCGAGCCGATCGACGAGCTTGGAGACCGCACCCCGCGTGAGCCCGATTCGCTCCGACAGTTCGCTGGGTTTGATGCCCTCGACCTCGAGCAGAGCCCGCATGACGACCCACTCCGCCACCGTCACGCCGCGTCGTTCTACCTTCACCTTGAACGCATGAGACACGTGATTGGACACGAATCGGAGCCAGTACCCCAGATGAGACTCCAGCGGGCTCGCCTCAACCTCGCGCTGCGGCCGCTTCCCGCCAGAGGACCTATCGCGGGAAGTGTTCGACATGCGTCTCTGCGGTGCGACCAAAGTACACGGCGCGCCGCCCTAGAAAGGACACCATGTATCCGGCGCAACCTGCTGCCTTCACCTTCGAGCAGAAACCGTCGTACGTGTAACCGGGAACCTTGGCCTGAGCTTCGCGCACGGCCTGTTCCACGAGCTCCGCTTTGAAGACGGCCGCGACGGCCGCTTCGGATTTGGGGGTGGGGAGTTGCACGCTGTGCCCGTCCGGAGCGAAGTAGGTTGCCGTCCCCCTCCGGAAATCGATGGAGTAGCTTTCGAACCCGGATCGCATCAGCGTCCCGACGATCTCCGGAAAATCCATCGTGCCGTCATGGGCCGCAGTGAGGCACCGTTCCGCGACGGCAGTCATCGTTTCATTCATGGTTCGTTCCTTTCGCTCGCAGCTTCTCCGAACGAACGTAGATCAATTTAGTTTCCTAGGCAACTGAAATCCAGAGTTGCCGCGAACACGCGCTTCCTGGAAAGGGACGGCGTCCATGGCCGCGGTCGTGCGACCTTGGACGCCGTTCGGTGCGGGCGGTGGGGCGGAGCTACCGCGGGCGACGCGTCACCGCGAGGACCCGGAGCTGGCGGATACCCCCCGGCATTCGCCAGTCGATCTTCTGTCCCACGCGCAGCCCGAGCAAGGCGCAACCGAGCGGGGCCAAGATTGAGACTCGGCCTACGTTTGCGTCCGCGTCGGCGGGGTACACGAGGTGCACGTGTCGCCGTTGACCCGTCCTGACGTCCTCATAGTCCAGTTCGCTGTCCATGACGACGACATCCGATGGAACGTCGTGTAGCGGTACGACCCGCGCGCGCTCGAGCTCGGCTTCGAGTTGTTCCGCGACCTCGGTGGGATGGCCTACGAACTTCAGCAGCCGAGAGCGATCTTCGGTTGCGACGATGATGGAAGGGGATGACGACATGACCGACCTCGATTTCCGGAAGCGCGGTCGGGCGTGATGCTTTCCCCGGCCTGCGACCGGGTGAAAGGAAAAAGAGCTCCTACCCAGCGACGCATGCGTCGACCCGCACGAGGACGGGCCTCTGCGGACGGCACAACGGGAGAGGGAAGCAGTTCACCTACGCCACCCTAGCGCGTGAGACCCCGAATGCAACCCCTCCGTCCAGCTTCGCCCGTTCGCGCCCGTTTGGGCCTGCGGCGCCGTCTCCGGCAGGGACGCGAGGCGAACCGCCTCCTCGACGGACGCCGCGGCGCCGTGTTTGGGAGCGAGGCGGCATACCAGGGTTCACCTCGCGACGACGTCACTCTGAGTGCGTAACCGCGACGCTTTCAGCGCAGTCTTGTCGAGTCGTCTGACCAAAATCGCGCAACATGGCGACCGCGTAGCGACGCGGGAGCCCGGGGTCGCGCCCGCTCCATTCCACATCACGTCACGGAGGATGTGATCGCTCCCACCCGAATTTCTCGCTCGACGTCGCATGCTGGGGCCATCGTCGGTGGGTGTACGGATCAGTACCAAGAATGCTGAACCGAGTTGGAAGCGAAGCGCTATCGTTGGTCGTGTGCTGCGGGTTGGAACCGGTTCCGGTTCCGTCGCGCGTTCTCGCCGCACCTGCTGTCTGCACCGTGACCGTTCCCTCGACATGCGCCGTCACCCATGCCCCGGGCGCGCAGAGTTCAGCCCGTGCGACCCGAGCAACGTGACGTTCTACGAGCCCCACCGTCGCGACACTTGCCTCGGACGCATGGGCCCCTGGCTGGAAGAGCAAACGTTCGAAATCCGGAGATGAGACCCTTGAAGACTCACTACTCGACCCTTGTGATGCTCGCATCCCTTTCCGCCGTTGCCTCTTGCTTTACACCGAGCGGAGAGGAAACAGCGGGAGCCGACGACAGCAGCGCGTCGGACGACGACGAGGAATCCGACGAGGCCGGCAGCGACGAAGAATCCGGCGAAGCAGGCAGTGACGAGGAGTCTGCGGACTCGAGCGGCGGCGGATCCCAGGAAGAAGAGGAGGAGGGCTCCTCGGAGGCCGGCGAGACGTCCTCGGACGAAACCAGCACGAGCGGCGAAGAGACCAGTGCGGGAGTCACGAGCGCCGGGGAAACCAGCGGCGGGGAGACGACCGAGGGCGAGGAGACGAGCGGCCCCGAGGCGGGGGAAGCCGAGGATAGCGGGACGGTGCCGGGCGACGGCTACCCTGAACATCAAGGTGCCGGGTGTGACGTCGCGGCGGGCGAGTACGGCACCGAGAACGCCAACCTCCCCAACCCGTTCCAGATGAACGACGGAACCATCATCAGCACGATGGCCGAATGGGAATGCCGCCGTGCCGAGATCATCAAGGACCTCGAGGAGTACGAAGTCGGCCCCAAGCCTGCGCCACCGCAGGTCGATGCCAGCATGAACGGCGGCAGCCTCACGGTGAACGTCACCACCGACGACGGGATGCTCACCTTGACCTCGAACATCTCGGGGCAGGGCGACTGCCTCATCATCGGCATGGGCTCGAACGGCAACCTCGTGAGCGGCTGCCGCACCATGGTCTTCAGCCACGACCAAGTCGTGCGCAACGACCATTCGAGCGGCAACGCTTGGCCCGACGACCCCTACTACCGTGTCTACCCCCACCTCTATGAAGAAGCGCCGTACGGCGGTTCTCAGATCGAGAACGGCAACCTGCTCATCGGTAACTACAGCGCCTGGTCATGGGGCGTCAGCCGCCTCATCGATGGTCTGGAGCAGACGCAGGAACAGCACGGCATCGACTTGAGCAAGATCGGCGTGCACGGCTGCTCCTACGGCGGCAAGATGGCGCTCTGGGCGGGGGCGCTCGACCAACGCATCGCCCTCACGATTGCCCAAGAGTCCGGTGGCGGAGGAGCGCCGTCGTGGCGGACGTCCGAGGACTATGAACAGAGAACGGGTTCAGACGTCGAGAGCATCGATGATACGAACTGGGCGTGGTTCATGGATAGTCTGCTGAACTCGAGAGCGGCGCACCAGCTTCCTCATGATCACCATGAGCTGATCGCGTTGGTCGCTCCTCGGGCGTTCGTGGTGCTTCCGGGCGCCCCTGGCAATCCTTGGTTGGGAGCAAGCTCAGCCTACATTTCCTTCATGGCAGCGAAGCAAGTCTGGTCTGCGATGGGCTTGGAGGACTATGCAGGGATTGTCGTGCATGACCAGAACGGAACGCACTGTTCGGCCTCCTCTGCCCAGCGAAGTGGCGCCCAGGCCTTCGTTAATCGATTTCTGTTGGGGCAGAGTGCGGATACAAATGTCGTCAGTGGCCCGAGCGAGGATTGGGAAGGCGTTGTCGACTGGGAGTTGCCGAGTATTCAGTGATTTGATGAACGTCTGACCGGCGTGCCCGTAGGAAGTCTACCCGAAGGGGCAGGACTTTCTCGTGGGCACGTCGGCGACTCAGAGCGAGCGGCGCGGACGTCAGATTGAGCTATGGCTCATCCGTAACACAAACCGTGTTGTTCGCGAATCCGGCGACTCCATTCGCTGCAACGACTCCCGAACGGGGAGTGGCGGTCCAGTATCCTAGTCCTCCCGCAGTTGATGACCACCAGCCTCCGAGGCCTTCTGTGCATGGAAGGTCGAGATCTGGCACCCAGTAGCAACCTCCGTCCTCTCTATCTGGCCCTTGGTCTTGAGGGCATGGTCTGCACGTTGTCACCATGTCCGTGCCAACGAGTCTGCATTCGCTCGTGACCAGCTCCCCGCCCAGCATACCGTCGCGACAACCTCGCAGGATTCCGATCCACTCACTAACAGTGGGGAGTCGCCACTCACGTCCTCCCCAAGACGCGCCATCGCAGTAGTCGACAGCGTTTTCATGCGTGAGCGCTTGGACTTCCTGTCGCCAACACACGTCGGTAGGATCATCGCAGTACGCAACGCAGTCAATCGATGCTTGGCAGCTGGCGGAGCCTGCGGAGGCAACGCACGATTCCTCCTCCGTGCACTGATCCAGAGTCGTGAAATTCTGATCAGGAACGAGTGCGCCACTGCACGTGGACGAGGTGCCGCTGCAAAACCGTCTCACCTGACGGCTTTGGGCCGCCGCACCACAGGTTGCAGACGGTGAACAACGGTACTCAGTATATTGGTCACATACTGTACTGTTCGGTTGATAGCAGGTCCTTGCTTGCTCGTCGCACATGGTCCTGTCGCAAGCCCCCGTGCCCTCGCAGCGATCTCCGCTCGGGAAAGCGTGGGTACACTGACCTGTGCCATTGCAGGTGTCGGCGCCGTTGCACCACACGCCGTCATCGCAGGAGAAACCTGTTCCAATGGAGCTCCAGGCCGTCGGATTCGAAGTGGCGTCGCAATGCTGGCATGGGTTGTCAGGGTTGGGCGCGTTGTGACCATAGCAAGTGCCGTTGATTGTGCAGAAGGTAGCTTGAATGACGCAGTCGCCCCATTGTCGGTTCTCGGGGTCGCACGTCTGCGTAGCGCATTCTCCGCAAGACTGGCTCGCTTCCCCGATGCATGGACACCCTTCGTTTGGCATTCCATTGCAGTCTACGTCGTCCTCGGGAATGACGCAGGAGTCGGGACCATCTTCGCTTGCGACGCCTCCTTCGCAGGGCCCCCACTCGTTGCCGTCGCACGTCTGAACCCCGATCTCGCAGTTGCCGACGTCAGTGCCGCACTCGCGTGTCTCGGATCCGGTGCAAGAGCATCCTTCGTTTGGAATACCATTGCAGTCGTTGTCAGCGCCGCCGGTTTCGCACGAATCCGCGGTTTGTGGTCCAACCGCGCCAACACATGAACCCCAGGTGCCGTCGTCCAGGCAAGTTCGTCGCCCGAGACGGCACTCACCGAGCAGTGGACCTTCGATCTCTGGAAGCTGGTTTCCATTGGGGGTTTCCCAGCAGCTCTCCTCGTCTTCGACTTCGCATTCCCTGGTAGATGCGGTGTCCTGTGACCCGCTCGACGAATCTTCCTGCGTGGAGGCCGAGTCATCGGTGGGCTCGCAGGTTCCTCCGCTGTCGTCTTCGCACGCGTCGGTTGCGCCGGACGAAGTTTGCGTCGATGTTTCCCCAGATGTTTCCCCAAGGGATTCTCCTACGGAGCTCACCGTCGTCGCCGTTGTTGCGTCGGGTGGGTTCTCGCTCTCGGATGTTGCGGTGGCGGTCGTCGACGACGTTTCCGCGTTCGTCATCGGCGTATCTAGGCTCTGTCCCGTTTCCCCGAAAGTGCCGAATTCTTGGAGCGGCGGCAATTTCGTGATCCAAGCCAAGCATGACGGCACGCATGCCTCGCCACCGCCTGACCGACCCTCAGTGGGGCTTGATTT
>Ga0315910_10001394_pt1 | contig 22303 bp, 21 predicted proteins | sample EdamamesoilMG_FD_204470 | JGI IMG/M metagenome (GOLD analysis project Ga0315910, IMG submission 204470) | Garden soil microbial communities collected in Santa Monica, California, United States - Edamame soil | ecosystem: Environmental > Terrestrial > Soil > Garden | place: USA: California... | reverse complement strand
GTCGGCATAATCGAGCGAGAAGATGCCGAACCGGATGCCGAGGTTGAGCTCCTCGTACTTGTCGTCGAAACCGGGTTCCGCCGAAGTCGGCGCACCGTCCTCGGTGTAGTAGTAGCCCGTGAATCCGACCGTGAAACCTCCGCTTTCGCCGAAGTCGCCGCTGTAGCCGAAGTAGATGTCGGTCTCGAGGCCGATTTCGACATCGGCGCCCCAGACACCGGCGTAGATACCGCTTTCACTCGACCAGTCGATGCCCCCGTACGGCGACGAATCCTCCTGGAATATTCCGCGGAAGATGTAGTCGCTGACCCATCCGGCATTGGCGGTCAGCTCTGCCATCGAAACCGCCGGCAAGGCAGCTCCCGTGGTCAGCATGGCCGTGGTCAGCAGTAGTTTTTTGTGCATGGCGCTTGCCCTCCTCAATTTGCGAAGAATTGATGACGCCAATGAAGTGCAGCATCCATGCCAAGGCATGAACCCTGTTAAATCCAATAGGTTGGACCACTGCTGTTGCCTGAACGCAACGAAGGGCGCACAGCTTCAGTGCGCCCCCGCACCAGATTGAGGCGAGGGAATCCTTACCAGCCGCGCAGGCTGGCCAGGGGACTCGAGGAGACGACCTTGCGCAAGGCCAGCGTCCCCGTCAGACCGACGATACCGGCCCCGGTGGTGAGACCGAGGAGCAAGAGTCCCGGCCCCGGCAGATAGTCGATTTCAAAGATCCGCGTCGCGATCAGCCACGCGAGCGTGCCGGCGCCCACGGCCGCGATGAGGCCGGAAAGCAATCCGAGCGCCACGAACTCGGCAGCCAGACCCTGCAGCACGGTGCCCCGCCCCGCCCCCAGCGTTCGCAGCACGGCGCTTTCGAAGAGGCGTTCGTCGCGCGTCGCCTGGATCGCGGCGAGGAGCACCATGAGCCCGGCGGCCAGCGTGAACAGGAAAACGTACTGGACGGCGAGCGTCGCTCGGGTCATGGCGCGCCGCACCTGGTCGAGCAAGGCCCCGATGTCGATGACCGACACGGCGGGAAACTCGCGCGCCAGGTCGAGCAATACCGGACGCTCAGCGGGATCGACATACACGCTGGATATATAGGTGTGCGCGTACTCCTCCGCGATGCCAGGACGGAGCACCATGAAAAAGTTCGGCCTGAAGGTTTCCCAGCGCACGCTGCGAATGCTCGTGATGGTCACTTCGAGGCTCTCGCCGCCCACGGAGAATGTGACGCGATCGCCGAGACCGAGGCCGGTGCGCTCGGCGAGACTCGTCTCGATCGACATCTCTGCCTCTTCGCCCCCCTCTTCGTCCCACCACTGTCCGGCAATGACGGTATTGTCGTCGCGAAGCTCGCCGAACCAGGTGAGGTTGATCTCTTCCTCGAGCTCCCGTCGAGCCCAGCGATCCGGCGCGCGATAGCGCTCGAGCGACTCGCCATTGATGTCGCTGATGCGGGCGCGCAATAGCGGCGTGAATTCGGGAGCATCGATTCCCCGTCCCTCGAGCAGGGCGGCAATGGCTTCGGGCTCGCCGGGCTGGATGTTGATCAGGAACTGGTTGGCGGCGGCCTCGGGCAGCAGTTCCTGCCATTCCCGCATCAGGCCCGTGCGCAGGATGCCGAGCAGCAGCAGGACCGTGAGCCCGAGCCCGAATGCCATGATCTGGACGCTGCTCTCGGGACCGCGCCGCGCGACGTTGGCGAGGCCATAGCGCCAGGCGATCCCGACTCGCGAGCGCATGCCCTGGAGCAGCCGGACGAGCAGGCGCCCCGTGAGGTAGAGCGCCGCGAGTACGGCAGCGGTGCCCGCCAGGACGTACAGGATCAGCTCGAGGTCGCCGAACATGCCGTAGAGCAGGCTGCCGAGCGCCAGCGCCGCAGCCGCGTAGATCGTCGCGAGCTTGGGACCCGCCGGCGCCAGGTCCTGGCGGAGCACGCGCATTGCGGGAACCTTGCGGAGACCGAGCAGGAGGGGCAGCGCGAATCCGCTCGCAACGACCAGGGCAGTCGCGGGCGCAAGAATCAACCCACTCGGGCCCGGAAGCGGCAGATCGACCTCGATCACGTCGTCGAGCAGCCACGTGAGCCCCTGCTGGGCGACGAAACCGATGACGATCCCGGCGACCGTTGCAATCGCGACGAGCAGCAGCATCTGGCCGAACACGAGGCGGAGGATGTCCGCCGCGCTTGCGCCGACGCATTTCATCAGGGCAACGCTGTCGAGGCGGCGTGCGACGAAGCGGCGCGCGGCCATCGCCACAGCGACGCCGCCGAGCAGCACGCTGACCATCGCGGCCAGCACGAGAAAGCGTTCGGCGCGGTCGAGCGCGCTCGTGATCTCCGGGCGACCGTCCTGCACGTCGCGGAGCTCGTGCGCCGCAGTGAGCTCGACCTGCACGCCCTCGCGGAATCGCGACACCTGTTCGCGCGATCCCGCAACGATGAGCTCGTACTCGGCGATGCTGCCAGGTTGCAGCAGCCCCGAGGCCGCGATGTCGCTCAGGTTGAGCAGCACGGTCGGCGCCAGCTCGAACATCCTCCAGCCTTCGTCCGGCCGGAACTCGAGAGTCTGCTCGACACGAACACGGAGTCGTCCGATGTCGAGCTCGTCGCCGACGTCGAGCCCAAGACGCGCCAGAAGCGCGGGCTCGACCCAGACGCTGCCCGCCGCAGGGACGTCGTCCGCCGGGCGTGGCGGGCCGGCGAGCGCGTCGGCGATCCGGATCTCACCGCGCAGGGGGTAGGCATCGCTGACACCACGGATATCGGCCAGCGCGCCGCCGTCTCCGGACAACACCACGCTGTTGAAATGGATCACTTCGGCAGTGTCGAGTCCCGCATCACGGGCCCGGGTGGCAAAGGCAGCGGGCAGCGGCTCGCTCGACTCGATCCTGAGGTCCCCGGCGAGAGTTTCGCCCGCTCCCTGGGAGACGGCCTGCCGCACGCGATCGGTAAAGAAGACGACGGCGCTCATCGCGGCGACGGCGACGATGAAGGCGAGCGCGAGCACGATGACCTCGCCGGAGCGCAAGTCGCGCAAGGTCAGCCGCAGGGCGAGTCGGAACGGCACGGCTGGCCGGGCGGGGGCGGTCATGGCACAGAGCTTAGGCAGTCGGTGGCCGAATGGCCATGGGGAGGAAACGAGACGGGAATCACAGGTGCCGCCCAGGCAAACCCTTACAGTGAGTTACGACAAATCTCCAGCACCCGTTGCGGACCCGCCCGAATGCCGAAACAGCCGGCCCTGACAGAGACGATCGCAAGCACGGCGACGATTCGGCTTGCGCAACTGCCTGAATCCACGTTCTATTGCACGCCGATCGAGGAACGCTTCGAACGCATCACTCGTATCGCCAGGCGCGCGCTCGACGTGCCGGTCGCGGCCATCACGTTCCTGAGTGAGCAGAAGCAGTGGTTCAAGTCGGTCGTCGGCTGGAACGTCACGGAGCTGCCGAACGAGCAGAGCTTCTGCCCTATCACGCTCGCCGCGGGGCAACTCACGGTTTTCGAGGATGCCCGCCAGGACAACGCCGTACGCCAGCATCCTCTCGTCGTCGGCGGCCCGCAATTCCGCTTTTACGCCGGCCTGCCCATCACGGACGAGAACGAAAACCTCTGCGGCACGTTTTGCATCTTCGATCAGAAGCCCCGACAGATGTCGCCGGCCGATCGCGCGATACTCAAGGATTTCGCATCGCTGACCGAACGCGAGATCGTCAGTGAGCACATGAAGTCGGTTTACCACTCGCTGACATCGAAGCTCGGCATGGCGCGACGCGAATCGATGATGGATCCGCTGACGCGGCTATGGAACCGCCGCGGCGCCTCCGTGCTGATCAAGGGCGCGCTCGAAGCCGCGCGCAAGCAGGGGTCGAGCGTCGGGATCGCGGTGCTCGACCTCGACAACTTCAAGCGCATCAACGATACCTACGGGCACCAGGCGGGCGACGAGGTCCTGCGGAAGACGGCGTTGCGGCTGATCCAGAGCATCCGCGACAACGACTGCGCTTGCCGAGTGGGCGGCGACGAGTTCCTGCTCGTCATGCGGGACACGGATTCGACCGCCGCCCGCCAGACCGCCGAGCGCGTCCGGCGCAACGTCGTCGAAACGCCGATACCGACGCGCCAGGGCGACATCACCCTGAGCACGAGCGTCGGCTTCGCTGTGAGGAGCGGCAACGAGGAGATCGACGTCGAGGAGCTTATCGATCGCGCCGACCAGGCGCTGCTCAAGTCGAAATCGCGGGGCCGCGACCAGGTCGTCGAGATCGTCTGAGCTCAAGACCGGGACTTGAGCTCCCCGCACCGGTTATTCGAAGACCTGTCCGTCGGCCAGGCGCACGCGCCGCAGGAAGAATTTGGTCGGGTCGGCAATCAGGGGCGAGCCGAAAGCCGTGATCGTCGTTCCTTCGGCAATCATGTCCGGCCGCAAACCCTTGCGCGCGAGCATATTCGCCGGTGCGCCCTCGATGAAATTGACGACTGTCACTTCGCCATTCTCCGCCTTGACACTGAGCGTCATGGAGATGTGCGGATTCTTGAAATTCAGGGTCTCGACTTCGCCGACGAACTCGATCTGCGTATTGAAATCGTAGACGGCGAATGAATGGTGCGCGATGGCCGCCGGAAATCCCGCGAACAGGAGACTCAAACCCGCTATCGACAGAATTCGTGAATGCACTAGAGCACCCCCTCGTTGGCGGCTCAGTCTAGCACAGGGTCCGCACGGTGCAGGACGCGCTGCGGATAGGGGATTTCTATGCCCTCGCGCCTGAACTTTTCCCAGATGGCGAGGAGGACTTCGCTCTTCACGTTCTGCACGCCGTTCTGGGCGTCGGCTATCCAAAAGCGGGTCTGCAAGCGTATGGCGCTGTCGCCAAACTCGAGCAGGAGGCACTTCGGCTCGGGATCCTCGATCACCCGCGCGGTTTCCTTTGCCGCCTCGAGGCAAAGCGCCATGGCCCGATAGAGATCCGTCCGGAAGTGCACTCCCACCTCGACCTTGAGCCGGGTCCGGCTGTGCGTGTGGGTCCAGTTCTCCACACGCTCGGTGATCAGGATCTCATTCGGGATGAGGTGCTCGACACCATCGCGAGTCACGACGGAAACGTACCGTGCTCCCAGCGAGGTCACCCAGCCATAGGTGCCCGATACCGCGATGATGTCGCCGGGCTTGATCGAATTGTCGAGGAGCAGGACGACCCCGGAGATCAGGTTGCTGATGACGCGCTGGAGCCCGAAGCCGATGCCGACACCGACTACACCGCCGACGACTGCCAGCGTCGTCAGGGGGATGCCGAGAGACGCGATCGCCATCACGAATGCAATCGCGATCAGGACGAACTTCAGCGACTTGAGGAAAAGCACCTGGGCCAGCGGGGTCAATGCCCGGTTCGCCGTGATCCGCGTCTCGAGCAGACCGGTGACGTAGGCCGCGGCCGACAGGATGATCACGAACAGCAGGACCGCCTGGACGACCTTGAGCAAGGTGAGCTCGACCGTCCCGGGGACGGTCGTGGCCGCGAGGTAGGCGACGATCGGATCGAGCCAGCCCAGAATATTGAGCGCAGCGATCGACCACGTCGTCCAGACGAAGAGGACTGCCCAGACGGGATGTCGCACGAGCTGCGACACGAGGCGGATGACCACCCAGGCCAGGAGCAGGCCGGCGATGCTGTCGAGCAATCGCGACGGTTGTCCATAGGCGCGGAACAGGGCGAGGGCAATGGCCTGTTGCAGCAACCAGAGCAGCGGCAGGAGCAGGGGCGACACCGCGCGCACTGCCCAACCGGAGTACATGCTGTGCGCGTCGAGCCAGCGCTTCAGCAGCCGGGCCGCGAACACGCTGATGCCGAGCGCGGCGACGCTGGCCGCGACCTGCGCCGCCACGGGCCAGGTCAGCAGGGTTGCCTGGACCCAGGCCGCAATCCGGACGCCGAGATCGATCCAGGCATCCGAAGTCAGCCACTCCTCCATCGGCTGCTACCGCGTGGCGGTCAGTCGACCCGGCACTCGCCGGGGTTCCAGGCATCGGCATTGTCGTCGCGACGAAAGTTCGTGCTCGTCACGATCGGCTCCGAATAGTAGTCAGGATCGTCGAGTATGCTGAGCACGACCAGCCACTCGCTGCCGTCGTGTTGCGTCAGGAAGTCGACGTACTCGGTCAGGACGGCGTTCGCGCCATAGGGCACGCCATTCTTGCGGAAATAGCCCGGGCGCATTCCCGTCGTCACGATCTTGAGCGTGCCATTGCCGCTACGGCCATGGCGCTGCCATTCCGCGGTCGACACGCCCTGCCAATCGCCCTCGCCCGCGCGGTCGGGCGAGTCCGTGAACTGCAAGCGGCGGATCTGGCGGCCGGCATCGGTCCGGATCTCGAGCGTCGAGTCGTCGTCCCAGTCGATCCGCAGTCGCGTCGGCATCCGCATGATGCCGCCCGCGCCGTAGGCGCGGCAGGCATTGCCTTCGGCCGCGTCGCGGGCGGGATCCCAGGCAGCGGCCGCATTCCGGCCCGCTTCGTTCAGCGGCAGGCCCGGATAGTCACCCGCCGCCGGCGTCACCATGCGAAATCGCCAGTCCTCGGTAACGATCGACACCCACTGGCCGCTCAGGTCGAACGGCGCAATCTCGCGCGCCGGACCCTGCGGCGGCGGCGGCCCGCCGAATTGCGCCGCGGTAACTCCCGCGCTCGAAGCCAGCGCGACGAACAGGGCCGGGCGGAGCCCTGCACGCAGCATATTCGCGATCATGGCGCGCCCTCCCCTGCGAGGCTCTGATAGGCCGCCTCGAGAAACTGGGTCGTGGCCGCAGCGCCCTGGGCGCCGGCGTAGACCGGCTCGTAATCCCTTGCCGGCTGCGCGGCGATCACCTGCTCGAGTGACATCCCGTCGGCGATCATGTGCTTCAGGCGGTCGCCGATGACGATGACCATTTCGCGGTAGTCCAGCACGTCGCCGATCCCGCTCAGCCTGCCGTGACCCGGAATCACAAGCGTCCCGCCATCCTGGCCGTATACCGGGATCATGAGATCGACGAGATCGTTGAGCGCGTCGATCGTGCCCTCATAGCTCCCGCCGCCCGCGAGATCGATTCGCGGCCAGCCCGTCGTCCGGTAGAAATCCCCGGCAGCGATGACGTCGGAACGGCGGAAGTACACCACGACATCGCCATCGGTGTGTGCGCGCGGCGTGTGGACGATCTGGATGCCTTCGCCGTTGAAATGCAGGCGCTTCTCGTCGTTGAAGAACGTATTCGTCGGCCAGAGCGACGGATCCACGGCCTGGTCGCCCGTCGCCTGACTCATGCGCATGAGCACGTTCTCGTGCGCGATCACCTGCGCGCCACCGCCTTCGGCATAGGGCACCGCCCCCGGCATGTTGCCGCCGACAACCGTCGCTCCGGCCGTGCGCAGGTTGGCATTGCCGCCGACGTGATCGCCGTGGTGATGCGTGTTGACGATGTAGCGTATCGGCAGCGGCGAGATCTCGCGGATGGCTGCAAGAATCGCATCCGACATGCGATCGAACTGCGTATCCACGATGAGAATGCCGTCGGCTCCGACCTGCACGGTGACGTTACCGCCCTGCCCCACGAGCATGTAGATGTTGTCGCGCACCTGCAGCGTTTCGACGACGGGCTCTTCCTGAGCCAGCGCGGCCCCGCCGCAGAGAAGCGCGGCAGCAAGCATCGGCCACCGGCCTGCGGCCCCGCCCGTCCGCGGCCCGCTCATCGCCGCATCTCCCGGATCGTTTCGACATACTCGGGATACATCGATTCGGCGCCACCGAAAGTCGCTTCGTACGGAAGGTTGTGGCGCTCCGCGTACTCGGTGAGATACGGGTTCTCGCCTGGCAGGTAATGCGGGAAATAGTCCTCGGGCGTGTCGGACTCGATGACGCTTTCGCAGGGGTAAGGGCCCATGCGCTCGACGTCGCTGTAGAAATAATCGCGATTGCGGAAAAACGGCTCCTCGAGATAAGCGGGATCATCGACGTAGACGCTCCAGGTCAGGATGTCGTCATGGCGCGTGAAGTGCTCGGTCAGCGTGGCATTCCAGCTGCGTGCTACGCCGTTCCGCCGCAACCAGCCTTCCTTGAGATGCGTCGTGCGGACGCGCAGGGTCTGGCCGACGAACTCGCCCGTCGAGAAGCCCATCGCCGTGTGCTCTGCGAAAGCCGGCGGATGTGGCCGGCCGTCCATCCAGATCGTGCGAATCGTGTTCCAGGCGAAATGCTGGACGTTGATCGCGATGAGCTGCTGCGTCAGCGGATCGACGGTCTCCCAGATGCGGATCTGGGCGAAGCTCGCGGCGTAATCGACGGGGTGCACGCGGCATTGATACAGCGGCAGCGAGAGGATCGCCGCGCTCCAGGCCCGCGCCCGCATGCGATCGGCATCGTTGATCGGCAGGCCGCCGTAGTCACCGAGCTCCGGCCCGGGCAACCGGTCTTCCTGGTCCTCGTGATAGGAGCCGGCCCATTGACCCGCGAGATTGATCTGCGCGCAAGCCTGGCCGGAAAAGATGCAACTCGACATTGCGACGAGCAGGCCCAGGGCGCGCCCCGGTATTGTCCGCGACATCTTTATTACTTCTCCGCCGCTATGCTCTCGAATGCTAGCACAGGGCCAAAGTGACAGCGGAGCACCGAGCGACTACGATTCCGCCTCTTCCGCGAACGGGACAACGACCATGCCAGAATCGTTCGACATCATTGCCGTAGGCTCCGGCCACAACGGTCTCGTTGCCGCGGCGTATCTCGCCGCGGCTGGGAAGCGCGTGCTGGTGCTCGAGCGCAATGCCTGGTTCGGCGGTGGCGTCGTGACCCGCGAGCTCACCGTCCCGGGATTCCGCCACGACCAGCATTCGATGGCGCACATCTTCATCCAGGCGAACCCGCTGCTGAAGAATGACGAGCTCAAGCTCAAGTCGAAGTTCGGCCTGCGCTATGTTTTCCCCGAGCTGCCGATGATGTCCGTCTTCGAGGACGGCCAGACGCTCGGCGTCTATCGCGACCGCGAGCGCACTTGTGCGGACATCGCGCGCTTCTCGAAGAAGGATGCCGAGGCATTCCGCTGGGTGGCCGACAAGGCCGCGGCCTATCTGCCGATGGTCGTCGCGAGCCTCTATACGACTCCAACACCGCTCGGCGCGGGCTACGCGATGATGGATCAGAGCCGCGAGGGCCGGGAGCTCTGGCGCTTCATGCAGATGAGCTCGCACGACCTGCTCTCCGAGATCTTCGAGAGCGATCGCGTGCGGATGCATTTCGGACGTGTCGCCGGCGAGAACCTCGTGTCGCCCGACGAAAAAGCGACCGGCATGGGGCTGTTCGTCTTTGTCGGTTTTCTCGAGGCCTATGGCATCGGCGTGCCGGTCGGCGGATCGGGCAAGCTGACCGATGCCCTCATCGCCTCGATCGAGAGCCACGGCGGCAAGGTCAGGGCCAACGCCGACGTCGCGCGCGTCAATGTCAGGCAGGGCCGCGCCGCGGGCGTGACCCTGCATGACGGCAGCGAAATCGCGGCGAACGACGGCGTCATCGGCGCGATTCATCCCCACGACCTCGGCCGGATGGTCGACGGACTCTCGACCGAGCTGCTGACGGACGCGGGCCGGACACAGATCTCCGAGACCGCCTGCATCACCGTTCATGCCGCACTCAACGGGCCGCTCGTGTTCCGCGGCGGCGAGCAGGTGCGAGCCGTCATGACGGAGCTCCTGCCCAACGACTACAACACGATGCGCAGGTCCTTCGACAATCTGCGCTACGGCGAGCTGTCGGATTATCCGCTCGTTGGCCTGGGCTCGCTGACCCAGTTCGATCCCTCGCGCGTGCCCGCGGGCAAGGCGACGATGCACGTCTGGGACTATGTGCCTTATACGCGCGCCGACGGCAGGAGCTGGGATGACAGCAAAGGCGAATATGCGGAGCGCATGCTCGCGCACATGCAGAAGTTCTTCCGCAACGTCGGCCCGGACAACGTCATCGCCTACCACTGCGACAGCCCGGTGGACATGGAAAAGACATCCTCGAGCTTTCGCCGCGGCGACCTTCACGGCATTGCAGCGACGACGTATCAATACGGCGCGCACCGGCCGACGCCCGATCTCGGGCAGAATGTCGTCCCGGGCTGCGAGCGGCTCTGGCTCGTCGGCCCGTTCCAGCATCCGGGCGGCGGCGTGTTCGGCGCCGGCCGCGCCGCCGCGGTACGCGCCTGCGAGGACCTGGGCCTCGACTTCGAGCGCATCGGCAGCCGCGCATGATGACGCTCTTTTCCTCGGACAAATCCCCCCTGATGCAGATCAGCGCCATCGAACGCGACGGCTCGGATCTGCTGATCAAGGGCAAGGCTTTCGGCGCGATGCCGATGACCGCCCGGCTGACGCCGAAAGAAGCCCGGGCAGGACTCAAGCTGCTGCGTCTGCGCCTGGTCTGGTTCCTGCTGACGCTGCCGTTTCGCCGCTAGCCCCCGGTCGGGCCTAAGCTGCCCCGATCGCGCCCGCCGCCTCGAGCATCCGCTGCGCCGCGAGCAGAGCGCTGTCGGGCGCTGCCGGCCCGTCCACCCACTCCGTGCGCTCGAGCCAGGCTTCGACCGCGCCTTCGCGCAGACCATAGCGCCCGGCGATCAGCTTGACGCGCGCGGGGTCCCGCTTGAGACGGGTGGCAGCACTCGTCACTTCGGCGAAGAGCCGCAGAACGGCGCCCCGCCGCTTCTCCCATATCGCCCGGCGCGCACACAGCGTCCAGGCGGGCCAGGGTGCGACGAAATCGCCGATGCGGCTCAAGGAGCCGGCATCGACTGCGGGCTCGGTGGTGAACCTCTCCCAGAGAAAGACGTCGGCCCGGCCTTCCCGGAAGGCCGCGACAGCGCCAGGCAGGTCGCCGACCACGACGAAGCGCTGGTCCGCAACCGGCCAGCCCTGGTCGAGCGCGAGCGCGAGGCTCATCAGGTGCGAGCCCGACCCCGTCCGGCTGATCGCGAAACGCGCGCCACGGAGAGCAGAGAGATCAGAGAACGGCGAGCCCGGCGCGGTATGCACTCCCCAGATCAGGGGGCTTCGCGTATACAGGCTCGCGGCCACGATGGGCATCCCTCGGGCCAGGCCGAGCGCCGCGCCCTCCGTCAGCAGTATCGCGAGATCGAGCTTGCCCGCGACCAGGTCGGCGAGCATGGCTCCCGTCCCGGATGCGTAGTCGCGCCAGTCGACGGGCGTCGCGCCCGTAGCGCCGGCGGCCATGGCGAGATGCCAGGGCAGGTTGAAATGCTCCGGAACTCCGCCAATGCGGAGAGTCACCAGGGGCGATGCGGTATCGGACGCCGCTGCCACGGCTGCCCGCTGGCGCTGATCAGGTGGCGAGCCGGGAACGGTAGCCGCGAAGCTGCATCGCGAATTCGCGCAAGGCGCCGATGCCGCTGGCCTCGGCTTCTGCGCACCAGGCCTGCAGGCGCGCGAGGAGCTCAGCCTGATCCTTGCTGCGCAGGGTCCAGACCGACTTGAGCCGCTGCTTGAATTCGTAAATCGTCTGCAGCGTGTGATTGCCGGCCAGCGTGGCGGTCAGTCGATCGCCAGTCGCGGAGTCCACCGCGGGGTTCTCCGAGACGAGTCGCTGCCGGATCCGCCGCCATTGACGCCAGCCGATCCGCGCATCGGCCTGACGCGGCTGGGCGCGCATGACCGGCGCGACGACCTGGCTGCCGTAGAGCTTGAGGACGTGGAAGCGGTTGGCGATGACGGCCTTGAGCGTGTCCATGTCGACGGTGCCGATCCGCGCCGCGAACTGCGTCGTCGGCGCGATGCGCCGCACGGAGGCGAGGCCGAAAATCTCGAGCATGCGGATATAGAGCCAGCCGATGTCGAACTCCCACCACTTGTTCGAGAGACGGGCGGAGACGCCGTAGGCGTGGTGATTGTTGTGCAGCTCTTCGCCGCCGATGAGGATGCCCCAGGGCACGATGTTGCGCGAGGCGTCCTCGGTCTCGAAGTTGCGGTAGCCGAACCAGTGGCCGACGCCGTTGATGACGCCCGCCGCCCAGAAAGGAATCCAGACCATCTGCACGAGCCAGATGACGACCCCGGCGATACCGAAGAGCACGACGTCGGCAACGAACGTGATCCCGATGCCGAGGAAGCGATGGCTGCTGTAGAGGCGGCGCTCGATCCAGTCGTCGGGCGTGCCGTGTCCGTACGCCGCGATCGTCTCGCGGTTCATTGCTTCGCGGCGGTAGAGCCAGGTGCCGCCGAACAGGACGCCAAGGATGCCCACCTGCTGCGGGCTGTGCGGATCATCCGCGGTCTCGCATTTGGCGTGGTGCTTGCGGTGAATCGCCGCCCATTCGCGGGTGACCATGCCGGTGGTCAACCAGAGCCAGAGGCGGAAGAAGTGGCTCACGGCGGGATGCAGGCTCAATGCCCGATGCGCCTGGTGACGGTGCAGGAAAATCGTGACCGACGCGATCGTGATATGCGTCAAGCCGAGCGTTACCCAGAAGTAACCCCAGAACGTCAGATCGATGAGTCCGTCAAACCACATTGGGCTCTGCCACTCCATTGGGCGCCGGGATTGATCGCGCCGCTATTGTACAGCTGCGGGCAAGGATTTGCCGCTGCCGACGCTTCCCGATTTGCGCAGATTCGGCAGGATCTGTGACCAAACTATCGGAATTCAAGCCACGACGGATCGAGACTGCAAGCTGGCCATTGCCGTGGCGCGGCAGCACCCGACAGGTTACCCATGTATCAAGGCCATTTTGGCTTCACCCGCCCCCTCTTCGCCGAAGGCGTCGCGCAGGACGAGCATGTCTTTCGCACGGCAGCCGCCGAACGCACGGCGCGGGACCTGGCCAATGGGCTCCGCCGCCGGGATGCCGTGGCCATCCTGGCGGGCGCCAGCGGAACCGGGAAGACGACGCTCGCCACCGACGCCCTGAAAGGCGTCGGTACGCGGCTTGCTTTCAGCTCCATCACGCAGCCGCCGCTGACCGCGCACGAGTTGCTCGAGCAACTGCTCACCGATTTCGGCTTCGAGCCCTATCGCCGCAGCCGCGTGGAGCGCCTGCAGATCTGGCGGCAGTTCCTGTCGGAAATGACAGCGACGGACTCGCGCATCTGCCTGCTCGTCGAGAACGCCGATACGATCGCGCCCGAGGTATTACTCGCGCTGCACGGACTGACCGCAGCAGACGCCGCCCTCTCGCGCGGCGCCAATGTCATCCTGACGACCACCGGGCGCCCGGAGGCCTTGCTCGGCGGGCCGACCATGCTGGCCTTCAATCAGCGTGTCTGCCTCCGACGCCGCATCGAGCCGCTGACGGAGGCCGAGGTGCGGGATTACCTGCGCTTCAAGCTCCGCCTCGCGGGCGGGGATCCCGACCGCATCCTCGGCATCGATGTCGCGAGCCTGATATTCGAGTACTCGGGCGGGATTTTTCGCGTCGTCGACAATCTGCTCGAAGCCGCCCTGAGCCAGGCGGCAGCTGCCCTCGACCATGCCTTGACGGGCACCACGGTCAGGGAAGTCGCGGAGCAGCAATTCGGTCTGGAGCGCATGGCACCCGCCGCGGTCGATGCGCTGCTCGGCGCCGGCGGCGAGGCGGCGGAGGAGGCCGAGTCAGGTCTGTGGGCCGATCCACCGGGCGTCGATCCCGACGAGATCCCGACCTTGACCGAGGTGGTACTTCCGCCTCCGGCGCATCGCGAGCCCGAAATTATGTCAAGAATGTGATCTGGTTCGCAGCCGCGCCGCGCCTCGATTCGCAGAATGCATCCCAGGAGTTTCTGGCTCCTCTCTCAATTCCCCCTGAAGAGAAAACTTGACCCGGCTTCGGCCGGGTCCCTTTTCCGGTACCCACACACGCCACCCGCTTGATTCGCGGGCCGCGACCGCTATGCTGCCGCGCAAGTTTCCCGACTGGAGAAGAACATGCCCGGCCTCAGCCTCGAACAGGCCACTCGCATCGCGACCGCGGCGCTCGCCGCCGCGCGGGCGATGGCAATTCCGCCGGTCGCGGTCGTCGTGCTCGATGACGCGGGCCATCTGAAAACGATGCTGCGCGAGGACGGAGCCAGCATGTTCCGTTTCGACATCGCCACCGGCAAGGCCTGGGCCGCGATCGGCATGGGCGCTGCGAGCCGCGTGCTCGCTCAGCGTGCGAAGGACAACCCGAATTTCTTCGTGGCGTTGGCCGCAACGGGCCAGGGCCGCTTTCTGCCCCAGACCGGAGCCGTGCTGATACGCGACAGCGCCGGCGCCGTCATCGGCGCGGCCGGTGCGAGCGGCGGAACCGGCGACGAGGACGAGGCGATCTGCGCCCAGGGCATTCGCGACGCCGGGCTCACGCCCGGCTGAGCGCCGTGGAGGATCAGGCTTGACTCACTCTTCGAGCAGCCATCCCCAGAGATTGCCGTCAGGCGCCGCCGAGCTGTCGACCTGGATGTAGAGGCGGCCGGCCTTGAGCGCCGCTATCTGCTCGGTCGTCAACTCGATCGAGCCCCGCAAGGCACCGTCCGCCGCTGCCGTCACTTCGAGAGCATGCACGGCCGGTCCCCGCACGCCGACGGCGAGCCCCATGTGCAGGCTGGCCGCCGTTGCTGGACCCTGCAGGCCGGCAAACCGCCCGGAGACCGTAAGCATGTCGCCGTCGAGCTCCGCGGTAGCGTCGCCCTGTCCCGTCACGCTCGCCTGATTGCGGGCGTCCACCGGCATGCGCCCGAGGCGCGCCTCGAATTCCTGCGCCTCGGCAGGAGCTGCGGACAACATCGCTGCCGCCGCCAGGACGACTCCCCAGGCAGTGCGACCGTCCGTTGTCACCGGCAGGAATATCCCGCGAATTCGTGCGCGCATGTCATCCCCCGTCTGAATTCCGCTGCGGCGCAAGCTTAGCACCGGGATTCGAGATGCGGCTTGCGGAAGCGTCGGTCTTGTGCCCCGGATTCTTCCGACACTACACTTGCCGCGGCCGGTCGGGGGGCGGGCATGGCGGCGCAAGGCAACAGCATCGGATATGCAGGGCTCTGCATCGCAGGCCTGCTGCTTGCCGTTCCCGCGGCTGCGCAATTCGCCTTGCCGACGAACAGCGCCGGACGCACCAGCGCGAGCGCCTGCCTCGCGATCAATTCGCTGGTCCTGCCCGAGCTTGCAAGCGTCGCTGCGCAATGGCTGGACGCGGGGCCGTCGCCATTGGTCGAAGGCGGGGATGCTCCACTGCCGGCGCTCGCCGCGCACTGCCGAATCAGCGCGACCGTCGCCCCCGCAATTCGCATCGAGGTCTGGCTGCCGGCGTCCGGGACCTGGAACGGCCGCTTTCTCGGTCTCGGCGGCACGTCTGCGGGCGGCGCGCTGAACTACGTCGGCATGGCCGCCGCGCTCAATGCCGGTTATGCGACCGCGTCGACCGACGACGGACATGGAAGCGAAGATCTCGCCTGGCTCGGCAACGAACGACAGCTGCGCGACTTCGCCTACCGCGCCATCTACGAAATGACGGCTCAGGCGAGGATCTTCCTCGCGGACTTCTACGGGCGGCCGGAAAATTACCGCTACTTCAACGGCTGCGCCCTGGGGGGTCGACAGGGACTCATGGAGGCGGAGCGCTTTCCCGGCGACTATGACGGGATCGTCGCCGGCTTCCCCGCTCCCGGGTTCGTCGATGCGGCCGTGCTGCGCGTCTGGTTGCAGGCCATGACGGAACCACTCCCCGGGCGACCGGCGCTCCGACCGGACACGCTCGCGCTCGCTCACGGCGAGGTCATGGCACAGTGCGACGCGGCAGACGGCGCATCCGACGGGACGATTGCGGATCCGCGTCGCTGCGCATTCGAGCCCGCGAGCTTGCAGTGTGGCAGCACGAGCGGCGGCGGCCGCTGCCTTGCTCCCGCCGAGGTCGCAGGCCTGCGGCAGATCTACGCTGGCCCCCCGGAGCCCGCGATCGGCGTGCCCGCGAGCGTCAGCGGCTTCGTCCCGGCGCTCGACATGCCGGGTCTCGCGATCGGCAGCGAACGGGACCTGAGTCTTGCGGCGGATTCGGGGCTCGACAGGTTCACGCTCGAATTTTTCCGGCACGTGGTCTTCATGGATCCGGGCTGGACCTGGCAAAGCTTCGACTTCGAAGCTGGCACTACGGGCGCGCGAGCCGTGGCGGGCTGGCTCGACGTGCCCGCCGCGGACCTCGGAAGTTTCCGCAATCGCGGCGGCAAGCTGATCGTGTATCAGGGCTGGAACGACGTTTCGAGCTCGCCCGAGGCAACCATCGCCTGGTATCAGGCCGTCGCGGCCGCCACCGCGGGGTACGCCGGCAACGCGGCCGGCGGCATCGACGACTTCGCCCGGCTTTTCATGGTCCCGGGCATGGCCCAGTGCGGCGGCGAGGCGATGACCGCGGAGCTCCAGGGCGCCGTCGAGGCCTGGGTCGAGCGCGGCGTCGCCCCCGATCGTATTGCGACCGCCATGGGCGATGGCGAGACTTCGGACCCGACGCGGGCGCTCTGCCCCTATCCCCAGCGGGCGGTCTCCGGAGGCACCGGCATCCGCGCTCGCTCGGAGAGTTTCGTCTGCGCCAATTGAGGGCATGACAGCGGCAGCTGTCCCCAAGCCGCAGCGATCCGGTTTCGGCTATTCCAGAATCCGGCTCTTGCCGGCACGAGCTTCAAGCGGATCTAAAGTTACGCCTGTAACTATCTAATTCTTATAGATTTCAAAATATGACGATTTTTTGATCAATCTGAACTTGCCTGAGGCGCAGCCCCGCTCAGACGCATCCCGGTCGATACTTATTCACAAGCTTGTCCACAGCTTCTGTGGACTATTCGTCTTCTGGCCCGCCCGCCGCCGGATCGACAAAGCGAAAATTGGCGGTGCCGACCCGGATGAGATCGCCGTGCTTGAGCACATGCCTCTCGACGATTTCGCCGTTCACGCGCGTCCCGTTCTTGCTGTCCGCATCCTCGATCACCGAATCCATGCCGATTCGCAGAATCCGGGAATGGATGCGGCTGATGTAATCGCCATCGATCTTGATGTCCGCGGAATCCGAGCGGCCGATCGTCAGAAGATCCTGGTTCAGCGGGCATTTGGTGGTCGCGCCCTCCTGGATCAGGATGAGATAACGCTCGGCGGGCGCTTTCGTCCGTTCGCCGCCGGGTCCGAGCACGATGAGATCGGGGGAGATCATCTCCTGGTATTCGCCGGAGGCTTCCGCCTCCTCGGCGTCGACTGACAGCGTGGAATGCGAGGCGGCCAGGGCGCCCGAGGCGCCGCTGAAGGTCGCCATGAGCTCGTCGATCGAGGGCAGATCCTTGTGCGAGCCGGTGGCCTGGCCGATCAGGTCGTCGTCGAGCGCGAGAGTCTCGGTCTGCATGCCCTCGAGCTCGGTGAGCTTGCGTCGGAGCTGGTCGCGATCGGCGGCGACGAGGGCGAGCTCCTGGCGCAGCTGACCGACAGTCATCATGCCCTGCTCGCGTCCCCGCGCCAGCGCTTCGATACGCTCGTTCTGATCGTCGAGCTTGCGCTTCAGCTTCGCGAGGGTCTGGCGGAGCGTTGCGAGGTCGTCCGGCGCGCCCTTGCCGGAATTGTTGCTGTCGTCCTGCCGTGCCATGCGGTTCGCATCATGCCACAGCGCGCGGGCTCACTCGACGCGAAGTCTCTGGTAGCCCTGCTCGGGATCCCGAAAATAGCGGTTGTTCTCGCAGACGTATTCCTGGATGCGGTACCCCGGCCAGCGGCGGTAAGCCCAGGTCCATGTCCAGGGCCCGGTGAGATATTCGGGATCGGTGATGGTGACCTCGTTCTCGAGGACGTCGTCGGCGACCAGGCGAATGCGCTCGACGATCCGCATCTGCGGGGAATGCGGCACGTTGCGGAACAGCACGTAGTCCTTGATGCCCACCGTCTCGACGACGAGCGTGTCGCCTTCCCACCGACCGAGCGAGTGACCCGCGAAGCGCGGCTCGGCATCTTCGGGCGCCGGAAGCTCGCCGTCGAAATAGATCCGCCGAACCTGGTTATAGGCTTCCTGGATGATCGTGACCTGCCCTTCTGTCTCGAGGATCTCCATCGGAAACATGGCCTGCATCATGGCCGGCATACCGTCGCCGATGCAGGCGGAATAATTGTTGGCCGGAGGCAACCCCTCGGCCGTGAGGCGCTGAATCTCGGACTGCTCCGCCCGCCACGGCTCGAGATACGCCGGCTTGAGCGGAGGATCCGGAATCCGCCCGGCCGCTGGATTGACGGGCGGCGGATTGGCCGAAGAGCCGAGCCCTCCGCTCTGACCGGGCCAACGCTCCCAGGAACCGGTGATTCCATGCCCATCGTCCTGGTCCTGGCCCTGGACCGGGGCCGTCAGGCTCAGGGCGACGCCAACGGCGAGCGCGAATATCGCGCCGCGTTGCATGGGTCGTCGGATGACCCGTGCCATCACCGCGACTCCGTTGCGAGCGGCTGGCCGTCGAAACCGATCGTCGCGGGGCCTGCGGGCCCGCCGTTACCGAACTCCGTGCCGTCGGCAAGGCGGACGCGCTTCAGGAGCGCCGCCGGCTCGCCGTTCCGGAGCGGCGACACGATCACCGCGATCTCGTCACCGGGCTTGATCATGTTCCACTTCCAGCCGACGCGATTGAGGATCGTCGTATTGGCGCATTCGATCAGCCAGTGCCGGACTTCGCCGCCGCCTTCCGCGACGTCGATCTCGATGTAGATGTGAGGATTGGTCCATTGGAAATCGGTAACGACGCCGGAAAACGCGATCTGGCGGTCCGGCTCGTACGGCGCAAACGAATGGTGCGCGGAGCCGGTCAACGGCACGGCCAGCAAGAGCAGCGGAAGCAGCGGCGCGATGCGTATGCGCATCGACTCCCCCAAATCGTCGACACGATCCCTGCGCAGAGTCTGCCGGGCGCTTGCCTGCGAGGCAATCCCCTCAGGGCGGCGGAATATCCGTGAAGGCCTCCCGGCGCAGGAAATACCAGCGACCGTCGCGGCGGACGAAACGATCGTCGTAATGGCCGAGGAAACGCCACTGGGGCGTTCCTTCCGGCGAGGGCACGACGAATATCCATTTTGTGGATGCCGTCGCCGTGTCGCCGTCGACTTCGATCTCGATATTGGTGAGCACATGATGGCTCGTCGGCTGGACGGGCTCTTCGGCATGACCGATGCGCTCGTCCATGAGCCCGAAGATCGCGTCCCGGCCTGTCGCCGTGCCGAAGCCGCCGACCCAGGTGCCCTCGGCCGGCTCGAAGAGATCGGCAAAGGCGTTGAAGTCGCGATGGTCCAGAGCCCGGCCGTAACCGTGGATCAGCGTGCGAATCGACTCGCGGGCCTCGAGCACGGCGAGGCGGTTTTCGACGGAGCCGTCGGACTGGCTGCATCCGGCCGCGGTCGCAAGCCAGAGTGCGACGCCCGCGATCAGCGCCCGATGTCGCCGCTGAGTCACTGTCGTGTCATTCATCTGCCGGTCCCCTCTTTCAGTTTTCCCGTCTTCATTGCGCACCACCCGGGAGGATTCGCAGCAAGGTCGACAGCGGCACGCGGCTCAGATAACTCAGGGATGGCCGTTTCAGGTAGAACCTGGCGCTGCCATTGCCGTCGGCCACCCAGTAGACCTCCCAGCGTTCGTTGCCGAGCGCGTTCAGCGCTGCCTCGACATCGGCGTCGTCGCGTTCGTCGATCTCGACGATCCGATATTCCCAGTCCCCGAGATTCTCGATGTCCTCCTGCGCCCAGCCGACGGCTTCCGCCGGGTTGTCGCCGATCAGCGCGGCAATGTCGGCGTAGACCGCGGAAAGCTGCTCGACCAGGCGCGTCGTCATCGACGGCGCGGGCGCGCCCTCGGGCGCCGCGGGCTCCTGCGCAAGCGCCGCTCGCGGCGCCGCCGCACAGACGGCCAGTGCAAGCGCCACCGCGGGACCAGCGCATGACCCCACGCTCACGATCCGTTCCCGATCATGCTCACCATCCCTTGTCGATGACGATCTGCCCGAGCCGGTCGAGGTCGGGTCGAAGCTCGACGTCACCGGCGGGCACCCCACTCTGCTCCAGCATGTAGGCCAGGACATCCGCGAGCTCCTGATCACCCAGGAAGCCCGGGTTGTTGGCCGGCATCGTGGTTCTCGCGTACTCGAAGAGAGCCCCGAGCGAGCGCCCGTTCCAGTTGCGCAGAAACTTCGGTCCGCCGATAGGCGGGGTCGAAAACATGTCGGGATCGTCGGGCGCGCCGTCGAGCAGGAATCCGTGGCATTTGCCGCAGGCGACGGGATAGCTGAACTCACCGCGTCGGGCCTGCGCCTCGGTATAGATGCCAGCGCCAATCGAACGGGTCGCGTCGTCCGCTGCCGCAGGGAACGCCGCCGCGAGTCCGAGCCCCCACAACGCCATCCCGACCCGCCGTCGACGACTGCCGGGAAGCGGTGACCGCCGCTCAGGCATCGGGCTCCGCGGCCGCATGCGTGCCGGCGATGAAGCCCTGCACATGCCCCTTGCCGAGCCCGTGCTTGCTGAAACCGCCGACCGCCTCGCCGCCGGCATAGAGCCCTGGAATCACCTGGCCCTGCATGTCGACGACCTGCTGCCTGCCGTTGCAGCGGAGGCCCCCGAAGGAGTCATGCCAGATGATCATGATGGCGAGCGCATGGAACGGCGCCCGCGCGATCCGGTACATATCCCCCTCGGTCTCACGCTCGAAGTCCGGATCCTTGCCCGCATCGACGTAGCCGTTCCATGTGCGGACGGTCTCGGGGAGATAGCGGAGCGGCACGCGCTGGTACTCGTGGCTCGCCTCGATCTTCGCCGCGAGCTCCTCGATCGTGCCGGCGCTGAAGTAATAGCCGTTGTCGGCGACGTAAGGGAAGCGGAGTTCCCATCCCGTGCGCTCGACCGTGTCCTGGTCGAAGATCGCCCAGAGGGGGCCTGAATAGTAATTCGGCGGCTCCGAACCCTCGTTGATGGCAAGCGCGGCATCGATACCGTGGTTGTAACTGTAGGTCGTGCGCAGCCAATCCTCGGCGCAGTTGCGCCAGTCGTATTGCCGGTGCTCGAGCCCCGGATTCGGCACGATGCCGCGTCCCGGATACTGGCCGCCGCCTGGCCGTCCTGACAGGCGCACCTCGTTGAAGAATCGCTTGCCGACCTGGTTGACCGCGATGAATTCCTCGAAGCCCGCTGTGCCGACGTTGACGCCGGCAGACCCGCGAAGGCCGAAAGTCGGGTGGCCCGGCATCATCGTGGTATAGGCGTCGCGCGTGCCGAGCCGTGTCGAGATGTGATAGGTGAGGCCCGTGGGGTTCTGCTGCATGCCGGCGAGCGCGGCACCGACGCGCAGGCCCGCGACCATGGCGCTCGCATCCTGCCCACTGTCGCCCTGCAGCGAGTGCCCGCTCGTGGGAAAGGCCGGCTCCCGCAGCGCCGGATAGAACATGCTGCGGACCTGGGGGTTACCCGCATGTCCCCCGCTCGCAAGCACGACGGCCTTGCGCGCGCGGATATTGATGAGCTCGCGACGCTCGTCGATGTTGCCGTTCTGCCAGTAGCTGACCATCGGCTGCCCGGTGTCGGGATGCATTCGCGGCGAATAATGCGCCTTGATTCCGAGGATGCGGCCCGCGAAGGGCTCTGCGCGGACGAGCTCGTCGAAATGGCGGAACAGCATGATCTGCACGCCTTTCTCGCGCGCCGAGAACTCGAGGCTGCGCGCGAGCGCCGCGCCATTGGCGACGGCTCCGGGCGACACCGTGCGGTCGGAGTTGGTCATCTGCACGGGCGCAAACGCGCTCGAGCGCTCGCGATCCGCGACGCCCGCATCCTCGGCCGTCACCGTGCCGGCCTTGATGTCGGTCCTGTCACCCAGCATCAGGAAGCAGTTGGCGCCACGAGCGCGGGAGATTCCACCGCCGACATGGGTGCCGTTGACGCGGCCGAAGCGCACGTAATTGTCGATCAGGAACTGCCGCGTCGGCCCGCAGTTCTCGGCCCAGGCGCGGACCATCTCGCGTTCGTTGAAGCGATAGGGAGCGCCACCGCCGCTGTCGACGATCGACCAGTCGGTGATATCCCGGAACAGGAGCTCGACATTGTCGTCGAGCTCGGCCGGATCCTGAACGGGCGCGGCCGTGACGAAGCCCTCCTTGTCGCTCTCGCCGCGCATGTCGCGAAGCTGCAGCGGGTCGCCGCCGCCGAGCGACACGAATGCGCCGCTGTGGAGCATGCGGCCGCCGAGATCGAAGTTCTGATCGACGACGAGCACTTCGGCGCCGAGATCGCGGGCTCGAATCGCGGCGGTCAGGCCGGCACAGCCGCCGCCACAGACGATGACGTC
>Ga0315910_10001393_pt1 | contig 22305 bp, 19 predicted proteins | sample EdamamesoilMG_FD_204470 | JGI IMG/M metagenome (GOLD analysis project Ga0315910, IMG submission 204470) | Garden soil microbial communities collected in Santa Monica, California, United States - Edamame soil | ecosystem: Environmental > Terrestrial > Soil > Garden | place: USA: California... | reverse complement strand
GCCGGCGGCCGCGCCGGCCGGGAACAACATGGTTTCCGGGTTCTCGGGCAACGCCATGGCATTGGTCACGGTCTGGTGCCACATCGAGTAGTCGGCGGTGTCACCGACCATGACGGCGCCGAGCAGCTTCTTGCCCTCGGCGTCGACCACCAGTTTCTTGTAGACCTCGCGGCGCTGGTCGAAGAAAGAATAGACGCGCGCGCCGGCCGTCGCCGCATGCGCGTCGCCGATGGAACCGACCTCCACCCCGAGTAGTTTGAGCTTGGTGCTCATGTCGGCGCCGGCGAACACTTCGCTCGGCAGGTCGAGAATGCGCGCGGCGGCAATACGCGCCATCTGGTAGCCCGGGGCGACCAGGCCGAAGATGCGGCCTTCATACGCCGCGCATTCCCCGATCGCGTAGATGGACTCGTCGTTGGTGCGGCACTCGCCGTTGATCACGATGCCGCCGCGCGGTGCCACGTCGAGGCCGCTGGCCTTCGCCAGCTCGTCGCGCGGCCGGATGCCGGCGGAGATCACGACGACGTCAGTCTCGAGCGAACCACCGTCCGCGAAGTGCATGCGATGCCGCGCGGATTCGCCGTCGTCGATGCGCGTGGTGTTCTTGCCGGTGTGCACCAGCACGCCGAGGCCTTCGATGCGCGATCGCAGCAGGCTGCCGCCGCCCTCGTCCACCTGCACGGCCATGAGCCGCGGCGCGAATTCCACCACGTGGGTAGTGAGGCCGAGGTCCTTGAGCGCCTTCGCGGCTTCGAGGCCGAGCAGTCCGCCGCCGATGACCACGCCGCGCGTTGAATTCTTGCCGGCTTCGCTGATGGCCTCGAGATCGTCGATGGTGCGGTAGACGAAGACGTTGGGCCGATCGCGGCCGGGGATCGGCGGCACGAACGGGCTCGAGCCCGTGGCCAGCACCAGCACGTCGTATTCGTATTCGGCGCCGCTCTTGGTGACCACGCGTTTGCCGGCGCGATCGATCGAACTCACCGGGTCGCCGGAGTACAGCTCGATGCCGTTCTTGTCGAAGAACTCGCGGGTGGTGAGGGTCAGGTCCTCGGCGCTGCTGCCGGAGAAAAATTTCGTCAGGTTGACGCGGTCATAGGCCAGCCGCGGCTCTTCCGCCAGCATGGTGATGGAAAGATCCGCAGGCTTGTCCGCGCAAAGCGTTTCGAGAAAACGCTGCCCGACCATGCCGTGCCCGACCACGACAATCCGTTTTGACATTGCTATCTGGCCCTCGTCCGATGGAGCAATGGATTAGTTAAGCAACGGATGTGCCAAGGATCCGGGAACGGGCCAGCCCAGCCGGGGCCCCGGTTGGGCGTCTTGCCTCAGCACGGTGCACGGGGTCGGTGCACTCGCCTCAGGAGCGGGCAGCGGGGACTGGGACAATCATCTTTCGCAAGATTGGCGGTTGAACCTGATGGGGTAGTTCAAGCTCTGCGTCGATCGAATCAGCGATTCCCAGCCTCGAACTGGACCGTTATTAATAGGAATGGGGAGCGGGAGTGAAGAATTGCGTCACATCATGTGACGACGTTAAAAAATCTAATCCCGCCGAATCGACAACTACCCAAAAGTTTGGGCCCACATTGGTGGCCTGATACTGCGAAGTTGCCGGTGCCGCGCGGCGCAGAGCTGAAATTACTCGACGCCTGACGCTGTCGATTTGTTGGGCTTGCCTGCGATACGCAGGGGTGTCAGGCAAGTAGTTCTCGTTTGGCGCATTTACCTCCACACACACCCGCACATTTCCTTGAGTAACTACCCGCTCATGCAGGCTTGCGAGCGCCGCGAACGAATCGGGTCGAACATTTCCTGAACCATCCTTGTTCACGATCGTTGCTCCAGCAAAAACCAATTCGGAAATGATCAAGATTGAAAAGGTCGCCATCAGGAGTCGGCTGACAGCGGAAACAGGTCGCATGCTCATCATTGCGTCCTCTCGATGAGTATTAGAAAGCTTTGCACAAAGCGTCATCAATCACCGCATGATTGCATCGGCAATGTCACGTTGCACCAATCGCTGTTGCCCAACGGCGTAATCGTTCGTATGCGTAGCTGAATAGTAAATCCCGCGCCGGGAGTTACCGGAGAACAATCCGGCCCGCCGTTATAGAACGGACTCCAGGTCGGCGATTGCGTGTACTTCCAGTCGACATCTATTTCATTCAGATTTGTCCCTAGCCAACTCCACGACGGAAGAAATACCGTCCTGCCATTGGAACATCCAATTGGCTCAACGGCAAAATTGCACAGCGGCTCTGCACTTCTGGTCTCTGCACTCTTCGGGTAAGCATCACCGACTTGTAGCCACTGAAGCGATCCAGATGAGCTAACTTTCTTGAACTTCGCGCACATATTGTTCGTAAAGCAGAATTCAATTATCTGATTTACTTTGAATTGATTTGTGTAACCGCTGTTCTGAATGCTTCCTGAATCAGCAGGTTCACCGGTGTATTCCGCGTTGACGGGAAGTCCGGCAAGCAAAGGCGTGGCAAGCAGTAAACTAACTACCATCGCCAAACACTTCGAGCGCCTCCTCATGCTCGTTCCTCCCTGAATTATGGCTCAACCCGCGCGAGCACCGTGACCGTCCGGCGGTGGTTAATATGGACAGGATGGTGTTCGACAAGCAAGAGGGAAGCGTGCTTTCAGTTGAATGGTGGACGGCTGACCATGCTGCAGTTGCGTTGGCTTCAGGCTTAGACGACCCCGCCGCGCGCCTGCTATTCTCGATGCTGCACATGCGTAAACATTCAATTTGGTACACGGTAAGCGCTCTTGCGGTTGTCGCGGCAGGTGTCTATCTAGCTCGGTTCGGGGATGATGCGAAGCGCAAACTCGCACCCGAGCAGAAGACCGAATCGCACCCACATGGTGTCACACCCTCTCCCAATGGCACTGAGGGCGTTTCTCCGACTGGAGTTGACGGATCGGAGCTGTCACCAGGGGAACAAAACCGGCCGCAAGCTCCTGTCCGACCGACCGCATCAAGTTCAAGAAACGCTGACTTTGGCTATGCCTTGTACGCAATCCACATTGAAAAGGCACGAGCAGGCGACGCGCGAAGCCAGTACTTCGTTTCGGAGGCCTTACAAATGTGTCGAACCGCACCCCGATCACGGGTCTCTGTGGACAAATACTACGCAGAAGCACGCATCTCAGATGGCCTTCGGGATGTGATGTATCAGATGTATGAAGGCTGTAAGGACCTGTTCCCATTGGTCCCCGACATTGGGGGCGCTTACACCAGCTGGCTGCGCAAGGCGTCGGAGGGCGGTGATGTATTGGCAAAGAGTCGAGAGGCGCTTACGAATCGCGAAGGTATCAATGAATCAGACTTGCGTACGCTGGTGCGCGACGCGCTTCGCACGGGCGAACCCGAAGGAATCGACGACGTGCTGAGTTTTCTTGCGAACGTGCCTTCACCGCTTGGTGACAATTCGACGACGTATGAAGCATGGCTCCTCCTCCATTGCGAAATCGCAGCAAGCGAGTTGACCAGGTCATGCGACTTGAAGCAGGAACAAGAGAGAATCTACTGGAAATACAATCTCCCGCAGAATTCTGCGATTCGATCACTTAACCAGAAATTGCGCGATGCTTGGCTTGCCAAGCGATGGGACGAAATGGAGTTCTAAGCGGTTAGTGCTTCCAATGTCGAAAGGCCAATCCGACGCCAAGGCGCAGGCCTGATGAATCCGCGACGCCAAGCTTTTCCACGGCACCCGTGTCTCGCCCTTTCCTATCGCGCGGACCCGCATCGTGGCGCGCACCTTTCTTGAAGGTGCGCCAAAAGACATCGAAACCTCGGTCTCGGGGAAGATGAAGCGCGCCCGCGACGACATCGGGAATGGCTGCGCCGGAGGTCTTCTTGCGTTGACTCAGGCGGAACGCACGCGCGAGTAGATCACGGCGTCGATGACCTGGCCGTCCTTGAAAACGCCATTGCGCGCTACGCCCTCGCGCACGAAGCCGCATTTCTCCAGCACGCGCATCGAGGCCGGGTTCCACGCGAACACGGGTGCCTCGAGCCGCACGAGATCGAAATTCGCGAAGATGTAGTCCGACGTGGCGCGCGCCGCGGCCGTCATGATGCCGCGGCCCCAGAAGGGCTCACCCAACCAGTAGCCGAAGCGGCCGGACTTCGAATAGATGCCTTCGCCGATGTCGAGGCCGACTCCGCCCACCGCCTCGCCGTCGACTTCGATGGCCCAGTGGGTGCGCGGCGTCATGCGCGCGAGCATCCCGAACCAGGAATCCGCGTCGGCCGCGGTGTAGGGATGCGGAAAGCGGTGCGCGAGGTTGCGCGCCACGTTGCGGTTGTCGGCGACCCGCAGCAGTGAGTCCTTGTCGCTCACACGCCAGTCGCGCACGCGGCAGGCGCCGCAATCGAGATTCATGGCCCGTCCGGTGCGGCCAACCACTTCTCCAGCCGCACCGCGTCTTCGATGCCCCGGTAGTAGCGCGGCGTGATGACCCGCTCGTGGAAGCCATGCTCGCCGTAGAAATTCCGCGCCGCGTCGTTGTCCCGGCGGCACTCGACCAGGATGGAACGGATTCCGGCGTCACGCGCCACCTGCTCCAGCCAGCGCAACACGCGGCTGCCGAGACCGCGTCGCTGATGCGAACCGCGCACCGCGAACAACAGCAGGTGCGCGGCGTCGTGGCGATAACTCATGATGCCGAAGGCGAGAATGGCGGGCCCGTCGCGCACCACGGCGACGTTGATGTCGGGATCGGCGATGGCATGTTCGACGCGCGCCTCGGTCCAGCTCCAGCCGAGTCCGTGTTCGATGTACTCGCGCGACATCTCCGCGATGGCGCGTGCATCGCCGCGGGTGGCGAGAACGACCGCGGACTCGGTGATCATGGGTCAGCCGGGAATCTCGGCCTCGACCAGCTTGGCCAGAAGCACCAGCGACTCCTGCCAGCCGAGGTAACACATCTCGGTGGGAATCACGTCGGGGATTCCTTCCTGCACGATGTCGATCTCGGTGCCGCAGGACACCTTCCTGAAGTTCACCGTGACTGTCATTTTTCCGGGCAAATTCGGATCGTCGAACACGTCGGTGTAGCGCAGCTTCTGCGCCGGGATCATCTCGAGATATTCACCCCCGAAGGAATGCCCGCTGCCGCTGTTCAGGTTGGTGAACGACATGCGGAATTTTCCGCCCACGCGCGCGTCCATCGCGTGCACCTTGCCGGTGAAGCCATTCGGCGGCAGCCACTTGACCATTGCGTCCGGATCGATGAAGGCCTTGTAGACGCGCTCGGGTGGCGCGCGCAGAACGCGGTGGAAGCGGACAGTCCCTGGCATGGCGCGACTCCTGTGAAAAGCCGGTGCCGATGGTAGCGGAGCCGGCTTGAAACCGGCATCCGGAAATTCAGCCGTTCAGGCCAGTGCGCGAACGGCGGCGCGCCCGAACCACTGCCATTCCACCGCGCCGGCCGCGACGCTGCCGATGATGAGCATGCTCGGCGCCTTGATCTGCTGCATGACCGCGTCCCGCTGCATGGCCTCGACCGAGGAGACCACGACCCGCTGCTCGGTGCGCGTGGCGTTTTCGACGAACGCCACCGGCGTACGCGCCTCGACGCCCGAGGCCAGTAGTTTGTCGCGCAGCGCCGCGAGGCGCCCGACGCTCATGTAGAACGCCAGCGTCTCGCGCCCGGCGGCGAGATCGGAGAAGTTGAACTGCGCCAGCTGCTCGTCGCTGTTGCCGGTGAGGAAGCGCACGGCCTGCGCGTGGCGCCGGTCGGTCAGCGGCACGCCGGCATAGGCGCCGGCGGCAATGGCCGCGGTGATCCCGGGCACCACTTCGAACGACACGCCATGCGCGCGCAGGCAGTCGATCTCCTCGCCGCCGCGTCCGAACACGAACGGGTCGCCACCCTTGAGGCGCACCACGTATTCGCCGCGGCGCGCGTGCTCCACCAGCAGGGCGTTGATTTCCTCCTGCGTGGCGCCGCCACCGCCGACGAACTTGCCGACGTCGAAACGCGCGGCATCGCGGCGGGCGAGATCCAGCACTTCGGCGGACACCAGCCGGTCGTGCACGATGACGTCGGCTTCCTGCAGCGCACGCAGGCCCTGCAGCGTCATGAGCCCGGCGTTGCCGGGACCGGCGCCCACCAGCACCACGTGCCCCTGGGGCAATCCGCTTTCGTCTTCCAGCGCGCGGCGCGTCAGGTCTTCGGCGCTCTGCTCGCGTCCCGCGCGCAGGGCCGCGGACACCGGGCCGGTGAACATCCACGACAGGAAGCGGCGCCGCGCGCCGATATCGGCGAAGCGCGCCTTGACGCGATCGCGCCAGCGATCGGCGAACGCGGCCAGCGTGCCGAGCGAACCATCCAGCAGGGTTTCGAGTCGTTCGCGGATCAGGCGCGCCAGCACCGGCGAGGTGCCGCCGGTCGACACCGCAATCTGCACCGGCGAGCGGTCGATGATGGCCGGCATGATGAAACTGGACAGCGCGCGATCGTCCACCACGTTGCAGGGTATGCGCGCCGCTTCGGCCGCGGCGGCCACCGTCGCGTTGACTTCACGATCGTTGGTGGCCGCGATCACCAGCCACTGATTGTCGATGTCCGCGACCGTGAACTCGCGCGCGTGGTGCGTGAGCGAGTGGCTGGCCAGCGCCGCGGACAGTTCGGAACCAAGCCGCGGCGCAACCACCGTGACCCGTGCGCCGGCATCCGCCAGCAACGCGAACTTGCGCGCCGCCACTTCGCCACCGCCGACGAGCAGCACGGGCTTGCCGGCCAGATCGATAAATATTGGGAAATAGCGCATCGGTCCTACAAACCGAGGGCACGCGCCAGGCGCGCGCCGTAGGTGATGATGTAGCTCGCGCCGGCGCGGCGCAGGTTGTGCCAGCTCTCGACGAGGCCGGCTTCGAAGTTCAGGAAATTCTTCTCCGCGAGCAACACCAGCGAGGTGTATTCGCCGCTCACCTGGTAGGCGCCGACCGGCAGGCCGGTCTGCTCGTGGATCGGACGAATCAGGTCGGCCGAAGGCTGGCCGGGCTTGACCATCAGCAGGTCCGCGCCCTCTTCCGCGCAACGGCGGCTGGAACCCAGCGCGTCGCTGCGGTTGCGCACGTCGAGCTGGTAACTCTTGCGATCGCCGTATTGCGGCGCCGAGTCCGCGGCATCGCGGAAAGGTCCGTAGAAGTTGGACGCGAACTTGGTGCTGTAACTCATGATCGGCGCCAGGTCGAAGCCGGCGCCATCCAGGACCGAACGCAGGTGCGCAACACGCCCGTCGTTCATGTCCGAAGGCGAGACGCCATCGGCGCCATTCTTCACGTAGGTGAGCGCCAGCGAACCGAGCGCCGCGTGCGTGGCCGCGAGATCCTGCCGGCCGCGCGCGTCGTGCACGTGGCAATGGCCGGACTTGGTGAAACTGCACAGGCAGGTGTCCACCCAGATGGATGCCTCCGTGCCCGCGCGCTGTCGCAACTTCTGCAGCGCCGTGCCGACGAAATCCGCGGCGAATTTCTGATCCGACTTCTGCGCAGGAACCGGGAACAGCAGGAACTGGCGCACGCCGGCGGCCATGTCCTTCTCGAACTGCGCGACCAGCGAGTCGATGGTGTGGCGTGAATTGCCGGGCAGCCCGTCGAGCGGCGTCTCCTTCGAGAGGCCCTCGGCGAGGAACAGCGGCTGGATCAGCTGGCTCCGGCCAAAGCCGATCTCGGACACCATGTCGCGCAGTGCCGCCGTCGCCCGAAGTCTCTGCAGTCGTTTCATCGCTTCAAATCCTGCCTCTCAGCAAGTCTGTTCGTCCAGCCTAACGGCCTGTTTCCGGCGGATTGTCACGACTCGTTCACGGGAATCCCCGCAAGTGTGCGGCGGGGCGGCCGGTTGCGCCGTGCCAGTGCGAACCGCGTCAAGACTATTCCAGCGCCGCCTTCGCCGGGTCGTCAACGCCAAGCTCCTTCAGTCTCGCGATCAGCCGGTCATCGCGCGACCCGGCCTTGTATGCGCCGAGATAAAACTTGCGCGCGCCGTCCTTGTCGCCCTTCTCGTAGACGAGGTCTCCGAGCACCCATAGCGCCAGCGGATTCGCCTCCATCTCGAATGACGCCCTGGCATCCGCGAAAGCGCCGTCCGGATCGTCGAGGTTGGCGCGCGCCTGCGCGCGGCCGGCGAGCGCCAGGCAAGAACGCTGCAGGGCGATGGCCCGATCGAATTCACGGCGCGCCGCCCAGGAGTGGCTGGTCTGCAGGTAGTTGAAGCCCAGGTTGACGTGGAGATTGGCATTGCCCGGATCGAGGCCCACCGCCACGCGGCTATCGAGCGTGGCGCGATCCCAGTCACCGTCGAACACCGCCCAGAATGTGGCGCGCGTCGTGAGCGCTTCCGCCTTCGCGGCGCCGTCTTTCGCGAGCAGAAAGGCCTGCGTGCAATCGCCGATGAACCGCTTCGCGGTCCGACCGTCGCCCGTGAGTTCCCGCATGACACAGCGCCCGGCGGCTTTCTTGTCCGTCGCCGAGGCACGCCACAGCGCGACTTCCTCGCGCGATGCGGCGGCGTGCGCGCGCGCCTGTTCGTCGCCGGCATCCCGGGCAAGCTTCTCCGCCTGCGCGAAGTCCGCGGCCGCGTCGTCGAATCGCCCTAACCACAACGCGGCATCGCCGCGCGCCTGCAGTGCGCTGGTCGAGGACTCGAGTTCCTGGGAGCGCACGCGATCCTGGTACGCGCCCGCGAGGTCGCCGTTGAACGCGCGCGCAAACGCGCGCTCGCGATAAGCCGCGGCGCGCTCCGGCTGCAGCCTGATTTCGTGGTCCAGGTCGACGATGGCCGCGGCGAATTCGCCGAGCTCGCTGTTCAGGTAGGCGCGTTCGTGCAGGCAATCGGCGCAATCGGGATACGCGGCCAGCGCGCCGTTCAGATCGCCGAGCGCATCCTCGTAGCGGTATTGCTCCACCGCGACATAGGCACGCGCCTGCAGGAATGCCGCACGCTTGCCCGGATCCGCTTCCTGCGCGATGGCCGTATCGCAGGCGAGGCGCCACTGCGGTTGGGTGAAATCCTGGTGGAGGTCGCAGGCCTCGGTGTCGTCGGCATGCGCCGCCGCGCCCAGCAACATCAGCCCGGCGCAGGCCAGCTGCGCGCGCACGAATCGGTTCATGAGGTCGCCTCCCCCGGCCGCGCGCCGCGCGGGCTCAGCCTTCCAGGCCGTGAATGCCGCACTCGCGCTTGAGACCCGCGAAACGCAGCTCTTCGGCCGACTCTACTTCGTGGAGTGCCTTGGTGGAATGCCAGTCACCGATGGAGACGTAACCCTGGTCCCACAGTGGGTGATACGGCAGGCCGTGTGCCTTGAGATACAGGTACACGTCGCGGTCCGACCAGTCGAAGATGGGATGCACCTTGAAGCGGCCGTCGCGCACTTCGAGCGGGTTGAGCTTCGCGCGGCTCTCGGCCTGGCTGCGGCGCAGGCCGGCGAACCAGGTACGGATGCCGAGCGTCTGCAGGGCGCGGCGCATGGGCTCCACCTTGCGGATCTCGAGGTACTGGTCGAGTCCCTCGCGGCCCTGCTCCCACAACTTGCCGTGCTGCGTTTCGAACTCCGCGACGGACTGAGGGGCGGAGAAGGTCTGGATGTTGAGCGCGAGCTGCTTGCGCAGCGCTTCGATGAATTGATAGGTCTCGGGGAACAGGTAGCCGGTGTCGACCAGGATCACCGGGATGTCCGGATCCTGGCGCGCCACCAGGTGCAACGACACCGCGGCCTGCGCGCCGAAGCTCGACGACAGCGCGAACGGTCCCGGCAGGTTGGCCAGCGACCAGCGCACGCGGGTCTCGGCGTCGACCGAACCCAACCACTCGTTGATGCGACGCGCGGTGTCGGCGTCCTGCGCGAATTCCGCCGGCGACAGCGTCAGCCGCGGCGCGTCCGCGAGCGCGGCGGGTGCGGCGGGTGCGGCGACTTGCCCACGCACGGCGGAATCGCTCACGGGCGTTTCTCCGGCGTGAGCAGGTTCACGCGCCACAGGAAATCGCCGAAGCGTTCTTCCGCCTGGCGCTCCACGGAGTAGCGCGCGAAAAGCTCGTCTAACGCCGCCAGGATGGCGTTCTCGTCGATGTTGTCGCGATAGATCACGTTCAACCGCTGGCCGACGGCATCGCCGCCGAGGCGCAGCGTGTAGCGGCCGGGCGCGCGTCCGATGAGCGCGATCTCGGCGAGATACGGGCGCGCGCAGCCGTTCGGGCAGCCGGTGATGCGCAGCGTCAGCGGGATGTTCCTGAGGCCGTGCTTCGCGAGCACGCCTTCGACTTTTTCGGTGAAGGCCGGCAGGTAACGTTCGGCCTCGGCCATGGAAAGACCGCAGGTCGGCAGCGCCACGCAGGCCAGCGCATCGCGGCGCACCGGGCTGGTCAGCAACGACTTCGCCAGGCCGTGGTCGGCCACGAGCTGGTCGATCTTCATGCACTCGCTGGCCGGCACGTTGGCGATGATGAGGTTCTGGTTGGGCGTCAGGCGGAAGTCGCCCTGGTGGATCTGCGCGATCTTTTCCAGGCCGGTGAGATGCGTGGCGCCCGGACGATCGGCGATGCGGCCGGATTCGATGCGCAGCGTGAGGTGCCAGCGGCCGTCGTGCCCGCGCAGCCAGCCGAAGCGATCGCCCTGGGTGGTGAACTTGAACGGGCGCGGCGGCGGGAGCTCGTAACCGAGGCGCTTGAACAGTTCGCCCTTGAACCAGTCGATGCCGCGATCGTCGATGGTGTACTTGAGTCGCGCGTGCTTGCGATCGGTGCGATCGCCGAAGTCGCGCTGGATCATGACCACGGTCTCGGCCACCTTCAGCGTCTGGTCCGGCGTGAGGAAGCCGATGACGTCGCCGATGCGCGGATAGGTCTGCGGCTCGCCGTGCGTGGCGCCGAGCCCGCCGCCGACCACCAGGTTGAAGCCCAGCAATGCCCCTTCATCGACGCCTTCGCGGTCAAGGATGGCGATGAAGCCCAGGTCCTGCGAAAACACGTCCACGTCGTTGTGCGGCGGAACGACGATGGCGGTCTTGAACTTGCGCGGTAGATAGAGCGGCCCGAGGATGGGCTCTTCCTCAGCCGGGCCGACCAGCTTCTCGCCGTCCAGCCAGATCTCGTGGTAGGCGCGGGTCTTCGGCTTCAGGTGCTCGGACAGCTTCACCGACCAGTCGTAGACCTCCTGGTGCAGTTTCGACTCGACCGGGTTGGCGCTGCCCATGACGTTGCGATTCACGTCGCCGCAGGCGGCGATGGAATCGATCAACACGGCGTTCATCGCCTGCATGGTCTTCTTGAGGTCTTTCTTGATGATGCCGTGGAACTGGAACGCCTGGCGCGTCGTCATGCGCAAGGTCTGGTTGGCCCAGGTGCGCGCGAGAGTCGACAGCCCCAGCCATTGCTTCGGCGTCACCACGCCGCCCGGCAGGCGCGTGCGGATCATGAAGCTGTACGCCGGCTCGAGTTTCTGGTGTTCGCGCTCCGCACGCAGGTCGCGGTCGTCCTGCATGTAGCTGCCGTGGAACTTGATGAGCTGCGTATCCGACTCGCGGATCGCGCCGGTCAGCGGATCGTGCAGGCTCTCGACGAGCGTGCCGCGCAGGCCGCGGGAAGCCTTCTTGATCTTCTCGACCGGCGACTCGGGCTGGAGCTTCGGGGCAACTGATGGGCGTTCGAGGACTTCAGTAGACATCGCGCAGGTACCGTCCGTCAGCGGTGAGATCGGCCACCCAGGCCTGGGCGTCGTCGGCGTCCATGCCGCCGTGCTCGGCCACCACGGCCAGCAGCGCGGCATTCACGTCCGGCGCCATGGCGCTGGCGTCACCGCATACATATAGATAGGCGCCGTTCGAGAGCCAGGCGTAGAGGTCCTTGCCGGCTTCCCTGATACGGTGTTGAACGTAGATCTTCTGTTCCTGGTCGCGCGAGAACGCGACGTCGAGGCGCTGCAGCGCGTTGCGCTTCAACGCCTGCTGCCATTCGAGCTGGTACAGGAAGTCGTGGTACAGCGAGCGGCCGCCGAAGAACAGCCAGTTCTTGCCGGTGGCGCCCGCCGCCTCGCGCTCCTGCACGAAACCGCGAAACGGTGCCACGCCGGTGCCGGGGCCGATCATGATGATGTCGCGCGCGCCGTCGGCCGGTACGCGGAACCGGTCATTGCGTTCGATCCACACCTGCACCGGGGAATCGACCGGCATGTTGACCACGAAGTGCGAGGCCGCGCCGGCCAGCAGCTTGCGGTCCGTGTCGCTGCCGACAATGGCAACCGTGAGATGCGCCTCGTCGCCCACGGCCGCGGGGCTCGAGGCGATCGAATACACGCGGCCATGGGCCGGGCGCAGCGCCGCGACCAGCGCCTCCGGGGTCCACTGCGCCGGGTAGCTGGCCAGCACGTCGGACACCTGGCAGCTCGCCGTGAGCCTGGCCATCGCGTCGGCATTGCCTAACAACTCGGAGATGTCCACGCCGGCCTGCTTCGCCACCGACGTCAGCAGCGGGCGGGCGATGCGCGTGAGCTCGCGTTCGTCGCGCAGCCACTCGAGCAGCGTGTGTGTCTTGCCGTCCTGCGTGACGGTGGCGCCCGCATCGAGCTTGGTGGCCTTGAGCACGGCTTCGATGGCGGGCTCGGGATTGCGATGCACGATGCCGAGCGCGTCGCCCGGCTTGTAGAGGTTTCCGAGGCCCGGGAACGAAAGCTCCACGTGGCGCACTTCGCGCAACGCGCCACGGCCGACGATGCGCTGGTTGGCGAGCACTTCGGCGGTGGCGGGCTGCTCGCGCCGGAGTTCGACGACCGCGGGAGCCGCCGCGGGCGCGGCCGCAAACGTGGCGGCGCCGGCCGCGGGGGCAAACTTGTCCTTGATTTCGCGCACGCGGACCAGCGCGTCGTCCGCCCAGGTCTGCGCGAGCTTTTCGAAATCGACGTCGCAATCGACGCGCGGCAGCAGCCGCTTCGCGCCCAGCTTGGCGAGGCGCTCATCGACGATGCGGCCGGCTTCGCAGAACTTCGGATAACTGGTGTCGCCCAGCGCGAGCACGGAGTACTGCAGCTCCGGGAGCTGCGGCGCGCGCTTGGTGCCGAGGAATTCGTAAAGGCCACGCGCCTCGTCCGGCGGATCGCCGTCGCCGTGCGTGCTGATCACGATGTAGAGCAGCTTTTCCTTCGCGATCTCGCGCGGCTGGTAGTCGCCGGCCTTGATCATGCGGGCCTGCACGCCCAGCGCCTGCACGGCGGCGAGCAGCTTCTCGGAGATCTTGCGGCCATTGCCGGTGTGCGAAGCCGAGATGATGGTCAGCGAAGGCACGGCCACGGCGGCGGCGGCCGGCGCAATGGGCGCAACCTGCGCGCTTGCGGCCGGAGACTGCAGCTGCGCGCGCGCCTGCGCACCGCCCAGCAGGTTGGTCTGGAAGCCGGGGATGCTCGAGGGCGCGGCGGCCGCGGCGCCCGCGAAATAACCCGACAGCCACATCAGCTGCTCGCGGTTCAGCTCGGTGGCGAGTTGCTGCAGCTGATCCCGGCGTTCTTCGGGAATCGGGAAATGACCCTGGATGACGACTCCGCCGCTCACTTGTTGGTCCTCATAGTCCCGGATCCGCCACGTGCAGGAAGCCCTTGTTCTCCAGGTATTTCAGTATCTGGTCCACGGTCGCCGCGACATCCAGCTTCGAGGTGTCGATGGACACCTGCGGGTTGACCGGCGGTTCGTAGGGCGAATCGATGCCGGTGAACTCGCGGATCTCGCCGGCGCGCGCCTTGGCGTACAGGCCCTTCGGATCGCGGCGCTCGCAGTCTTCGAGCGAGGTCGACAGGTAGATCTCGATGAACTTCTCGTCGCCGAGCCGCTCGCGAATGCGGTTGCGCTCGGATCGGTTCGGCGAAATGAACGCCGTCAGCACGATGAGGCCGGCGTCGACGAACAGCGCCGACACTTCGCCGATGCGGCGGATGTTCTCGTTGCGATCCGCCTCGGAGAAGTTCAGGTCGCTGTTGAGTCCGTGGCGCACGTTGTCGCCGTCGAGCAGGTAGGAGTGGTGGCCACGCTGCACCAGCGCCTGTTCCAGCGCATTGGCGATCGTCGATTTGCCGGAGCCCGACAGCCCGGTGAACCACAACACCACCGGCTTCTGGCTCTTCTGGTTGGCGCGGATCGCGGCGGTGACGCGGGTGGGCTGCCACACCACGTCGGTGCTGGCGCGCACCGCGTGCGCCTGCGGCGCGATGACCATGCCGGCGCCCACGGTGCCGAAGTGCAGCAGGTCCACGATGATGAACGAACCCGTGGCACGGCTCACCTTGTAGTCGTCGATGGCCACCGGCTCTTCGAGCGCGATGCGCACGCGCGCGAGGCCGTTGAGGTCCAGCGCCTCGGCTTCGCGGGTAGACAGGTCGTTCACGTCGATGCGGTGCTGGATGGAATCCACCAGCCCCTTGACGTAGCGGCTGCCGATCTTGAATTCATAACGCTTGCCCGGGAGCAGCGGCGCCTCGCCCATCCAGATCAGGTGCGCATCGAAGGTGCGCGCCAGTGTCGGGCGATGGTCCGGGTGCACCAGCACGTCGCCACGCGACAGGTCGATTTCATCCTCGAGCACCAGGGTCACGGCCTGGGCCGCGCCGGCCCGCTCGAGCGGACCGTCGGCGGTGGTGATTTCGCGCACCCTGCTGGTCTTGCGCGAAGGCAGCGCCAGCACGGTGTCGCCCGCCGCAACCTCGCCACTGGCGATGGTGCCGGCGTAGCCGCGGAAATTCGCATCCGGGCGGCTGACGAACTGGATCGGGAAGCGGAGTTCCTTGAGGCCGTCCTTGCGCGCGACCTCGATGCCTTCGAGGGCTTCGAGCAGCGTGCGGCCGGAGTACCAGGGAGTCTCCTTCGCGCCGCGGTGCACGACGTTCACTCCGTGCAATGCGCCGACCGGAATGACTTCGACGTTGGTGACCCCGAGCTTGTGCGCGTAGGAAACGATCTCGCCGGCGATGGCATCGAAGCGCGCCCGGTCGTAACCGATGCGGTCCATCTTGTTGACCGCGACGATGATGTTCTGCACGCCGAGCAACGCCACGATGTGCGTGTGGCGCCGCGTCTGGACGCGCACGCCCTTTTCCGCGTCGATGAGCACCACGGCGGCATCGGCGGTCGAGGCGCCGGTGGCCATGTTGCGCGTGTACTGCTCGTGGCCCGGGCAGTCGGCGACGATGAACTTGCGACGCGTGGTCGAGAAATAGCGGTAAGCCACGTCGATGGTGATGCCCTGCTCGCGCTCGGCCTGCAGGCCGTCGACCAGCAGCGCGAGGTCGGGCACTTCGCCCGTGGTTCCCCAGCGGCGGCTGTCGTTGGCCACGGCCGAGAGCTGGTCGTCGAACACCTGGCGCGTGTCATGCAACAGGCGCCCGATCAGCGTGCTCTTGCCGTCGTCGACCGAGCCGCAGGTGATGAAACGCAGCAGGTCGATCTCGCGCTGCTGCGCGAGGAACTGTTCCAGCGACTGGTGGGTGCCGCTGGTGGCGGCTGCGGTCGTGAGCGCGGCGGCCATCAGAAGTACCCTTCGCGCTTGCGGTTCTCCATCGCCGCCGCGGATTCGGCGTCGATGGCGCGGCTCTGCCGCTCGGAAGTGGTGGTGCGCAGCATCTCTTCGATGATCTCGGGCACGTTGGCAGCCTTTGATACCTGCGCACCGGTGAGCGGGTAGCACCCGAGCGAACGGAAACGGACCGTCTCGAGGTGCGGTTTCTCGCCGTCCTTCAACGGCAAGCGGTCGTCGTCGACCATGATCTTGAGCCCGTCGCGTTCGACGATCGGTCTCTGCTTGGCGAAATACAGCGGCACCACCGGGATGTTCTCGGTGTGGATGTAGGTCCAGATGTCGACCTCGGTCCAGTTCGACAGCGGGAACACGCGGATGCTGTCGCCCTTGCGCAGTCGCCCGTTGTAGAGGTTCCACAACTCGGGACGCTGGTTCTTCGGATCCCAGCGATGCTGCGAATCACGAAAGCTGAACACGCGCTCCTTGGCGCGCGACTTTTCCTCGTCGCGGCGCGCGCCGCCGATGGCGGCGTCCGCACCGTAGTTGTCGAGCGCCTGTTTCAGCGCCTCGGTCTTCATGATGTCGGTGTAGCGACCGCCATGCGTGAACGGCGTGACGCCCGCGGCGCGGCCGGCCTCGTTGGTATAGACGATGAGTTCGGCGTTGAGGCGCTTCGCGGTCTCGTCCCGGAACGCGATCATTTCCTTGAACTTCCAGCCGGTGTCGATGTGCAGCAGCGGGAAAGGGATCCGTCCGGGGAAGAAGGCCTTGCGCGCCAGGTGCAGCAGGACCGAAGAGTCCTTGCCGATCGAATACATCAGGATCGGCTTGGCGAATTCGGCCGCGACCTCGCGAAAGATGTGGATGCTCTCGGCCTCCAACCGCGCGAGGTGCGTGAGCCGGGCCAGCCCCGCATTGCGGCGAGTGGACGGGGCCGGTTTGAGAGTCGTCACGGGCTGTACCTGGGCGTGCATCGAGACCTTGTTCGCAAGCGTAAAAAGCCGGTCAAACGACCGGCTTCGAAAACTGCGGGGACTCTACTTACGCCAACCCCCGGCCCGGAAAGCACTTTTGGTTATGCAGGAATAACAGGGGGGTTACGGGCCGGTCCCGCCCCTGCCAGATCACTCTCCCAGCGTGAAAACCCGCCCCGATTCGCCCAAATCGAGGTCGAGGGTCTTGGGCCGGGTCACCAGGACCACCGACCCGTTGCCCGAAATCCGCGCCCGGTCGCTGGCGGCCAGCAAGGCATGCCGGGACCCCGTGACGGTGACGTCCGCCTCGCTGGCCTTCAGGCCGCTCAGGTCCACCCATCCGGCGCCCTGCAGCCGCAGTTTGAGCTGCCCCACCCGACCGGTGGCGCGAACCTCGGCACGGCCCACGGTCTCGATGTCCAGGTGTGCCTGGTCGAAGTCTTCGACCACCAGCTTGTCATTGCCCTTGAGCGAGAAGCGGGTGACCTGGGGCGCATGAACCACGATCTCGATGCTCTTGCCGGAATGCCAGCGGCCGTCACTGAGCACGCCCCCGTCGGCGGTGAAGTCTTCCACCGATCGTTTCGGCCCGGTGACCACGACCTTGCCCGGACCCGCGCTCTGCACGAAACGCACGTTCGCCGGGACTTCCACGGTCAGCGATTGGCTGCCGTCCCAGGGAAGCTCGCGCGTCACGGGCGCCGCATCGGGGTCGCGCGCCGCGAGGCCCTCGGAAGCCGAATACGACGAAAACGAAATGGCCGCGCAGACGCCGCACAACGTCGCGAGCCGTGAAAGACTGCTCATGGGGAAACCTCGGTTGATGGGCGCAACACGCGCCGTTGAAGCCTGTGCCTGCGTACGAAAAATCTTGCCAGCAGCAACACGCCCGCACGCGCCAGCGCCAATGCCGCGACTCCCGCGGACAGGTACGCGAGCGCGCGCAACAGCACGGCCGCGAGGCCGCCGAGCGGGCTGTCGAAGGAATCCAGTGCCAGCGTGACCGCGCCGTACACGAGGGCGACCACGCCGCCGACGGTGGCGACCAACACCACCAGCACACCGACCAGCAGCGGCAGCCAGGCCGCACTCTCGAGCACGACGAGCGCGATCAGGGCAAGGGTGGTGCGCATCACGGAACGCGGCTCGGCCGCGGCGCCGCGTGCATCGAAGGCCTCGATCGAGTGTTCGGCGGCCAGCAGCGCCGGGCTTCCCAGCGAGCCCGCGATCTCCTGCTCCGATCGGCCGGCCGCGGCGCCTTCATCGAAGTGGCTCTGGTAGTCGGACAGGATGGCGTCGCGCCGCCGCGGCTCGAGGCGACGCAGGCGGTGCGCCAGGTCGGCGATGAATTGGGCGCGGGTCATCGTGAGTCCTTCACGATGCGGTCGATGGCGCGCGAGAAACCGTCCCAGGTCTCGCGCTGCGCGACCAGGCGCGCGCGCCCCGCCCGCGTGAGCCGGTAGTAGCGCCGCGGCGGCCCCGTCGGTGAATCGACCAGGTAGTCATCCAGCAGCCCGTCGGTCTGCATGCGCCGCATCAGCGGATAAATCGTGCCTTCGCCCATGCCAATCTCGCGCGCCAGGAACGTGGCGATTTCGTAGGCATAGTTGTCCGCGGCGGCCAGGTGCGCGAGCACACACAGCTCGAGCACGCCCCGCTTCAACTGCACCTCGGTGGTATCTTGCGTCACAAGGTACTATTTGTCACAAGATAGCTCGGCGCGCAAGTCCTTTCCGCGAAGACGGGCCGATCGACAGGAGGGAATTTGACCGATTACGGCAGCCGCAGCGCCTTGCGCAACTCGGTCGCGGTCATGCCGCGCACGTACACCGGTGTGCCGACGTCGAACTCGCGTGCCCGCGCCAGCGCGCCCACCGGTACCGGGTCGAAGCCCGCGTCCGACACCAGCTGTGCGGCGATCTTCATGGCCTCCGGGTCATCGGCGGCGAGCGGGATGCCGAGTTTCTCCGGCTTGTCGAACGCCTGGTTGGCGAGCGGCCCGGAGTTGATGGCGTTGAAGGCGCGCACCAGGCGCGTTCCCGGCAGGTACTCGGCAGAGGCCACGCCCGTGCCGCGCTGCCGGTCCCGCACGGCCATCTCGCCATCGCGGCCCGGATACGGATTGCCCGTATCGAGCACCACCTTGCCCTTGAGCTCGGCGGCATAGTCGCGACCCACTTGCGGCGTCGCGAAATACGGCACCGAGACCAGCACCACGTCGCCGAAGGCCGCGGCTTCTCGCGGAGTACCTACTTTCACGTTGGGTCCGATTTCGCGAGCGAGCGCCCGCAGCTTGTCCGGATGCCGCGAGGAGATCAGCAACTCGTGTCCCGCGGCACCCCAATGTCGGGCCAATGCCCCGCCGATTTCGCCGGTGCCGATGATGCCGATCTTCATCGGGTGCGCCGTCCTGGGAACGGCCGAGTCACCGGCGCCCGCGCAGGCCATCACCAACAACGCCGTCAAACACGCGAACGTACGTTTCATCGTTCTCCCCCGCTTGCCCGGTGATTCGTCTCGACCCGTTATCGACCATCAACGCGGGTCGTTAGTTCGGTACTCCGGTGCCGTCCCTGACTAGGAATACTTCCTTCCTCTGGCGGACAGCCCCGGGGCATTGGGCGTACAGTGCTCGCGCGGTCACTGGGGAACAGAGGGTGAAACTCAGGACGTCATCGGTTTGGCTGATACCGGCGGCATGGCTGCTCTGCGGCTGCACTACAGAGAGCGAAGAGCTGGACAATTCCGTTCCCGAGCCGGCGCCGCGCGGTGCCCTCGGCGTATCGATCACGACCACGGGCACCGAGCTCGACAGCGACGGCTACGTGCTGCTGATCGATGGCGTCAGTGCCGGTCCGGTGGCCAACATCAGCACGAATTCAGTACCGGATCTCATCACCCGGCCCCACACGGTCGGCATGACGGGGCTCGCATGCAATTGCACCGTCGTCGGCGCCAATCCGAAGATCGTGACGGTCACCGCCAACCAGACCACTCCCGTGTCGCTCTCCGTGAGTTGTCCGGATCGCAATCTCGATCCGGAAGTCGCCACCCTGCAGGTGGGCGGCGATGGATTCGCGGTGACCGCGTTCGAGGGGCATGTACTGGTCGCGCGCACCGAACACCCCGCCACTCCGGCGGGCGACGTGCTGGCGGTGTCGGCGCTCACGCTCGACGCGTCCGCGCCGTTCCGCACCATCCGGTTCACCGATGCCGACACGGCGATGCTCGATGAATTGCACGTGGCGATGCAGGACAACTCGGATGCCATCGTCGCCGTGACTCGCCAACCCGCCACCGGGACGCAGACCCAGGTGCGGCTGTTCCGCTTCAACAACGTGTTCGATTCCACGCCGGGCATCGTGGTGTTCCGCGAGATGACGCCGCTCGCGCTGGGCTACAGCCTGCGCGCCGCGCAGGCCAACGGCGCGAGCCTGCCGGTGGTGGTGTATGACGACGAGACGCTGCCGGACAGTCACCTCTCGATGGTGGGCGTGGTGGACAACAATGGCGTCCCGACCACTCTCTCCACGCTCGCCGATGAACCGGCGCACGTGGGCATCTCGATGGGTTCGGCCGATTCGGGTTATCTCGCGGGCGTGACCACGCCCCAGTCGATCGAATTGCATCCGCTCGATATCGGCGGCGTCGCCGCCCAGGAATTCCAGGTGATCGCGGACGCCGCCGCGGAGAACCCGATCCACGAGGCCACCACGGTGGCCTGGTGCAACGATCGCTACGCGGTCACCTGGTGGCGCACCACGCCCGATCCGGGCTCGAGTGGTCCGTTGCGGGCGGAACTGCGCGCCATGACCGTGAACCGCAATGGCGAACCGTTGCAGGCGCCGGTGACCCTCGGCCAGCCGGTGGATCTCAGCGGCGGCGCGAACCTGCACGGCGCGGGCATCGGCTGCCTCGAGAACGCGGGATTCGCGGTCGCGCATGCCGACGAGGACACCGGGCTGCACCTGCTGCTCACCGACGCGAACCTCGCGGTGCAGACCGAACGATCGATCGCGACCGCGGATGAACTCGCCGCCGGCACCTCACCGACGGTGATGGCGAACGGAACCACGGTGCTGGTGGCGTGGATGGAAGAACCCGGCGACACGCGGATCTCGCGCAGCTGCCAGTGAGGCGCCGCGCGCGCAATCAGTCGTAGCGTGGAACCTCGATGGCCGCGATGAGCTTCTCGCGCGCCGCGGGTGTCGGCGCCGAGAGGATCCGGTCGATGCGCTCGCGCGTGAGATGCGGCGCGAGCAGCTGGATGAAATCGTAGGTGAAGCCGCGCAGCAACGCGCCGGCGCGGAACCCGAGCCAGGTCACGTGTTGCGGGAACAGGTGCCCGGCCTCGACCACCGCGAGATCCTTTTCGTCCTCGGGTTCGATGGCCATGCTGGCCACGACGCCGACTCCCAGTCCCAGGCGCACGTAGGTCTTGATCACGTCGGCGTCGCGCGCGGTCAACGACACGTTGGGCTCGAGCCCGGCGCGCGCGAACTGCTGGTGCAGCGACGAGGGACCCGTGAAGCTGAACACGTAGGTGACCAGCGGATACTCGGCGAGCTGCTGCAGCGTGGGCTTCGCGATCTGCGCCAGCGGATGATCCTTGGGAACGATGATCTGCCGGTGCCAGGTGTAGATGGGCAGCAGCACGAAGTCCGGGAATTTTTCCTGGCTGCCGGTGTTGATGGCGAAATCGATGCGATCGAGCGTCGCCATCTCGGCGATCTGTTCCGAGGTGCCCTGGTGCAGGTGCAGCTGCACGTCCGGGTACTTCACGCGGAAATCCCGGATCACGCGCGGCAGCACGTAGCGCGCCTGCGTGTGCGTGGTGCCGATCGCGAGTGATCCACGGTCGGCCTGCTTGAGATCCTTGGCGAGCGACTTGAGCGCCTGCGCCTCGCGCAGCATGCGCAACGCGCGCGCCGCGACTTCTTCGCCGGCGGGAGTCAGTCGCTTGAGTGCGCGCCCGTCACGCACGAACAAGGTCAGTCCCAGCTCTTCTTCGAGCAGCCGGATCTGCTTGCTGACGCCCGGCTGCGAGGTGTGCAGCGCCTGGGCGGCGGTGGTGACATTGAGGCCGTTCTGGACGACGGCCGCGAGATAACGGAGTTGCTGCAGCTTCAAGGGATTCCTCTCCGCTGCAGCATACCGCGTTTTGTTAGTTCAGCTTGATCTGCACGTCGACGCCGGCGGGCAGCTCGAGCTTCATGAGCGCATCCACCGTCTTGTCCGTCGGGTTCAGGATGTCCATGACGCGCTTGTGGGTGCGCAGCTCGAACTGGTCGCGCGCGTCCTTGTCGGAGTGCGGCGAGACGAGCAGCGTGAAACGCTCCATCTTGGTCGGCAGCGGCACCGGGCCCTTGACCGTGGCGCCCGTGCGCTTGGCGGTCTCGACGATCTCCTTGGAGGAGGTGTCGATGAGGCGGTGATCGAACGCCTTGAGGCGGATGCGGATGTTCTGGTTGGCCATGTTCGTATTCCTTCGTCAAAGAGCGACCCGGTAGTTAGTTACCGGGCTGGGATGCCGGGGAGGCCCTCGCGGACCTCCCCGGCGTTTTCTTACTTCAAAATCTTCGCGACGACGCCGGCACCCACGGTGCGGCCACCTTCGCGGATGGCGAAGCGCAGGCCTTCTTCCATGGCGATCGGGTTGATCAGCTGAACCTTCATCTTGATGTTGTCGCCCGGCATCACCATCTCGGTGTTCTCCGGCAACTCGATCGTGCCCGTCACGTCGGTCGTGCGGAAGTAGAACTGCGGGCGGTAACCCTTGAAGAACGGCGTGTGACGGCCGCCTTCTTCCTTC
>Ga0315910_10001392_pt1 | contig 22314 bp, 18 predicted proteins | sample EdamamesoilMG_FD_204470 | JGI IMG/M metagenome (GOLD analysis project Ga0315910, IMG submission 204470) | Garden soil microbial communities collected in Santa Monica, California, United States - Edamame soil | ecosystem: Environmental > Terrestrial > Soil > Garden | place: USA: California... | reverse complement strand
CTACAATTCGAAGCGTACGGTAAGGATGTTTCTTGAGTAACTCGCCGATTTCAAACTCCAGGTGATCGGCGATGCTCTGAACGCTAGGCCCTTCCTTGAGGCGACTTATATAGTCAAATACGAAGACGTAGGCGGGGCGGTTCTCCTCGGCAAGATCCCGGGCAAGCTCCTTGGGGAAAATGAAATGCGTGGTCGTATTCGTCCATGTTGATTTCGCATCACCGCAGAGGCCATGAATGAAAACCACTAGCTCATCAGCAGCTGTTGGGCCGAAGTATTGATGAGAGGTGTCAGTATTGGAAGGACAAAAATCATAAGTCGAATTGGCGAAATTGAGAACGGACGCACACCCAGTGACGACGAGCTGCGCTAGAATTAGCAGACAAGTAAGGCGAAAGAGCATCAGCTACCATTATGCATATTCTGTTGAATCCGACCACCGATTCCGAGCGAATCCGGCCACCCTCGGAACCCCGCGACGCAGGACATCAGTGGTCTGTCTGCGGTGGCCGACCTCCATCCGATTTCGCCAATCGTTTGCGCATCGACTCTCCTTTCAAAGTGATCTTATAGGCGTTGCGCACAAGCTGGTCAAGAATGGCGTCGGCTCGCCAATAGCCGCATGCCAGTGATCGATCAGGAATTGACTGGCCACGAGAGTGCCCCGACCGGCATGCCGTTCGTCGAGGAGTTCCAGCAGATCGCCGCGATGCTCGTCGGTCAACGGAGCCCAACCCCAATCATCTAGGACTACGAGGTCGGTCTTGGCGTAAAGAGGAAGAAAAGCGCTCATGCTCCCTTACATCTCCGTTCCCGCTCTCATAGAATTCAACCCGTACAAGCCATCATAGGTGATTCTCTACCGTGTCTCTTTATTGATTTCAGCCGCCCGCTGCTCGGCCGACCTTTCCAGCACCCCTTCCGTCTGACGGGCCTTATCCATTGGCGCCTTCATCGCATCTACGGCCACCTGCCCCACTGCCTCCCTCACGGCATTGCCCGATGCAGCCGGAACCTTTGCCTGCTCCGCCGGATTCTCCTGCTTGCAGCCGACCGGTCCCACTATCACTATCAATCCAACCACCATCCAAAAGTGATAGCCTGGCACTTTCATCGAATTCCCTTCCAGATATCTCCAATTCACCGTTGACCATTCGACATTCCCCTGCCGATCACACACAATCGTACTCGGACGACTATTCATGAACAACAAATTGCGATAATCGCCTCTTTGCTCGCTGCATGTGTCTCCGTTATAATCTCCCGCTACTCACGGAGACCCATGGCTACTGCCAATACTGAATACAAGGACCAACTCCGCCAACTGGCCGAGCTCATGCTGGCCGTGTCGGGGGAGTCCGTCACCCTTATGAAGAAGCATGCGCCTGAGCAGGCGCTCGCGCTGAAGCGGCAGGACGAGTGGGGACTCTACCTCGAATTTCTCAAGATTCTGTTCAATGTGGCCGACCGCCTGGCCGCGCTGCATATCCCGCTGAAGGACCAGATGGGCTTCATGAATGGACTCGAAGATGCGGTGACCAGCCAGTTGAAGCACGCGCTGGAACCGGCATTCGGGAACAACGTGGATCAGATGGAAATCGTGCTGACGGTGGGGACTGCCGTCGCCGAAAGCCGGGAGACCTACGAGCCATACAAATTCCTGATCACCGAAGAGTCCAAGGCGAAGAGCGAGATGTTCCGTGACTTCGGCGAGAAAATCGCCCAGGCCCTCGGCGCGCCCGGCAATAGCCAGCTCAGTTCGGCGGCGGCATTGTGTGCCGGCGCCATCGTGCCGGCGATCAGCGCTGTGCTCGAGGGCCAGACACCGCCCCCTACTGATGCAGCGCACAAGGCTTCCGCATCGACGGCCGACTCGCTGGACACGAAAAGCCAGACCGGGCAGGAGATCAAGTTGATCAGCCTGATGTCGAGCGTGTCCGGAGAAGAAGTCGAAACACGCTGGGGCCTCCACCCCCGATTCCGCGAAGATCTGACTCCGGCCGAACTCCAGCAACTCACCAAGCTGCTGAACCGAGTTGCAAAAATCGTTGGCGAACGGTATGCCGCCGTGGCATTCTCCGATGAGTGGGCCTCGTGGCATAAGGCGGGACACGCCTGACCCGGACCAGACAAACCGTGTCCTCGCCCCCCCTATCACCCCACGCGCATGACATCTCATTTATTGAAGGAGCCCCTGTGGATATTTCTACTTCCGTGAATAGTTCCCTTGCCCATCTCCCTCCGAGTCTGGGACGCCTGTCTGAGGTGGCTCATAACCTCTGGTGGAGCTGGACACTGGAAGCACGTGAATTGTTCGAAACCATCGACCCCACACTCTGGTTTCTCACACACCATAATCCCGTCAAACTATTGGCCGATGTGAGGCCGGACCGGCTGGCCCGGTTGGGGGAAGATCCGTCATTTCTTCGTCACTACTCGGCGGTGCTCCGCCTCTTCGACGAGTATTGCGCGAACAAGAAAAGCTGGTTCGGCGCCCACCACACGGATTTGACGAAGACGACCATCGCCTACTTCTCCGCGGAATTCGGTCTGCATACGTCTGTGCCCATTTATAGCGGCGGCCTCGGCATTCTGGCGGGCGACCACTGCAAAGAAGCCAGCGACCTGGGCGTGCCGCTGGTCGGCATTGGATTCATGTATCCGCAAGGTTATTTCCGCCAGCGCCTCACTCAGGAAGGATGGCAGGAGGCGGCCTATGCGCCGTTCACCCGGGAAGAGTCTCCCATTCAAGCGGCACAGACTCTGTCCGGAGAAGCCTGCCGGTTTACCGTCGAGATGGGGGGCCGCCACGTCACCGCCGCCGTCTGGCGGGTCGTGGTAGGCCGTGTGCCGCTCTTCCTGATCGATACGGATGTGCCTGAAAATAGCCCGGAGAATCGCGCCCTGTCCGCCCGACTGTACGGTGGCGATCAGGAAATGCGGCTCTGTCAGGAAATCTTGTTGGGGATCGGCGGCGTACGGCTCTTGCGCGCATTGGGCATCGCCCCTTCCGTCTGGCATGCGAACGAAGGCCATTCCGCCTTTCTCACCTTGGAACGTCTACGTGAGTTCATGCAGAAGGGGGCAACACATGCTGAAGCCAGTGAACTGGTCCGTCAGAGCACTGTGTTTACAACCCATACGCCGGTGCCGGCCGGCCACGACGTGTTCCCTCACCATCTGATGGACCGATACTTTGCAGGGTATTGGGAACAACTGGGCCTCTCACGGGAAACGTTCATGGGTCTGGGTGAGACACCTGAATCGCGCGGCCATGGTTTCAACATGACCGCACTGGCGATGCGCCTGTCCGCCCACGTGAACGGCGTGAGTCGCGAGCATGGCCGCGTCACCCGCGAGATGTGGCGGCATTTCTGGCCTGGATTACCCACCGAGCAAGTCCCCATCCGCAGCGTCACGAACGGGATTCACGCGCCGACCTGGATCTCTCCCGAACTCCATCGCCTGTACGGCAAATCACTCAGCCCGACGTGGACCTCCAGCTGCGACGATCCGGCCATGTGGCAACGGGTGACGGATATCCCCGACGCCGAATTGTGGGCCGTCCGTCAGGCCATGAAACGGAAACTCATGAGTTTTATCCGCGAACGGGCCAGAACCGGATGGATGCAAGGCCATATCCAGCCCTCACAAGTGCTGGCTCGCGGCACGCTCCTCGATCCTGAAGCGCTGACGATCGGTTTTGCCAGACGGTTTGCCACGTATAAACGGGCAACGCTTCTCTTCCAGGATCTTGAACGTTTGAAATCGCTTCTCCAAAACAGATGGAGACCCGTCCAATTGATCTTCGCAGGCAAAGCCCATCCGGCCGATGAACCGGGACGGTACTTCATTCATGAAGTGCTCAGCTTTTGCCATGATCATAAGCTGGGCGGCCATGTCGCGTTCCTCGAAGATTACGAGATGCATATGGCGAAGTTTCTTGTTCAAGGTGTCGACATCTGGCTCAACACCCCGCGGGTCCCCTTGGAAGCCAGCGGGACCAGCGGCATGAAGGCCGCGCTGAATGGGGTGCTGAATCTAAGCATCCTCGATGGGTGGTGGGCCGAAGGATACAACGGCGCCAATGGATGGGGCATCCAACCGTTGGCCGACCAGGCAGACACCAAAGCACAGGATCAGCATGACGTCGAACAACTCTATCGCATCTTGGAACAGGAAGCCGTGCCGCTCTTTTACCAACGCGACCGAGACGGCATCCCTCGCGGCTGGCTGCATATGGTCAAAGAATGCATCCGCACCATCGCTCCACAGTTTTGCACCACCCGCATGGTAAAAGACTATGTGGGGATGCTCTACGAGCCCGCCACGCTGCGCGCCCCATCAACATGGTGACCACCCTCCGCGCAGAGCATCGGGGCACGGGACGGACATCGATGCTGCATCCGGCCTGCGCCTGGGTGTTGGCCGCCGCCGTGACGCTCTGTGCCGCATTGATCGCACCAGCCCACGCCGCCGGGGCCTCGTCCTCCATAGAATCGACCGCCAACGATCTCTTCAAGGCCGGTGACTATGCAGCAGTCGCCGCACTCTATCAGACCATCCCTTCTGGCACGACGGTCTCGAACCAATTGTTACGGACCTGTCTGTTGAGCTACGTCCGGATCGGACGCACTGATGAAGCGCTCGCAATTTATATGAGACTCGCTCCGGACGGGCGCACCCACGACCCCGCACTACTTCGTCCTCTCGCACTCACGGTCATTACTAGCCACGTCAGAGATCGCAAAGAACATGTCCGCATTGCCGCCTACACCGCCCTGGCGGAACTGGGCCTGCCGGAAACGGCCGCCGTGCTGGAAGACGGGCTACTGGACTCGTCTGTCCTGGTGCGCGCGCGGGCCGCAGAAGCGATCGGGAAAGCCGGCCTGGCCAAGAAATCCGGTGCACTCCGGCGAGCATTGGGCGACCAGATGCCTACCGTCCGTATTGCCGCTATGATCGCCCTGGGAGAGGCCAATGCCGCTGATCTAATTACCCGATTCTCAGACATCGCCCGCACTGACGAAGGCCCCGAATCGATCTTCGCCGCTGCAGCCCTCTATCGCATGGGACAATCCGACAAACTGGCCGATATCACCAGCGCAGCCACGCTGCCGGATGAGGACATGCGCATGGCGGCGCTCGGTGTACTTGGCCGGCTGAAGCGCCCGACAAGCCTGGCGGCCCTCAGTCAGGCCGTGTATGATCCCCACCCATCCGTGCGTGCCTTCGCCGCCGGTGCGCTGGGAGAATTCGGCTCGCCCGGGGCAGTCGCACCGTTGACCCATGCCATTGGAGACGACATCGCCATGGTTCGCAGTGTCGCGGCCGGAAGCCTGGGCAGGCTGGGCATCAAGGAGAATCGCCCGTTGCTGCAGGCCTTGACCCGGGACCCCAGCTGGCAGGTCCGCGCGGCTGCCGTCGAGGGGTTGCTTCGTTTGGGAGAGGCCTCGGCCCTGCCGCTCGTTGCTGAACTTGTGAAACAGCCAGACCCCTCCGTTCGAGGCGCTGCCGCTCAGGCGCTGAGTGCCACCTCGAACACAGAGGCCGTGGCTCTGCTGGAACCCCTGCTCCGGGATATGCAACCGCTTCCACGACTCATGGCCGCCAAAGCCTTGGGGAACAGTGCAGGACCTGTGATGCCACTGCTCGTTAAAGCCTTAGGGGACACCGACGAAGCCGTTCGGATCACCGCAGCGGGAAGCGTGCTGCGGCAGCTGGATCGGAAACGTTCACCGCCCAAGCATCGCTAACCGGCAAGGAGATCATGCTCAAATTCATCGCCGTACTGCTCCTGGTCGCCGGCGCCTTCGCGGCGGGATATTACGCAGGACAACAGCCTGTCGGCACATTGCAGGCAACCGTATCGGACCTGACCCACCGCTTGGCAATTTCCGAGGAAACGATCAGCGATGCCCGCCAATCGTTGAAGAATCTTTCTCAGAATGCCTTGGCGACGACGGCAGAAATCGAACGCGATCTCCGCCGCCGCAAAGCGCTCATGGAAGCCAAATCACGGGTGGTGCAGGCCAAGGCACATGTCCTCGACCGGAATTACAGCGATGGGGCAAAGGAACTGACCGAGGCGGCCTCGGCCTTGGAGGCTGCGGCAAAAGGAGCCAAAACGGACGCCTCAACCCAAGCCATACTGGATGTGGCCCACGCACTGCGGGACACACGTATCGAAGTCGCGATGGGAAAGCTGGTGCCCTTGAAGAAGTTCGATGACTTGCAACGCCGGATCGATCAGTCCCTCGACAAATAACTTGGGGGAGCGCGTTCGCACCTTGTCCGAAAAACGAAAATTGCTGCAGCTGAGCTAGTCCTGGTTTGACGGGCACCTCAAAAGGGGGCACGATAGGTCCCCACGGAGGTGTGAGATGGCAGAACGACGACGATTCACATCCGGCTGTTTCTCAGCGGGACAGTGGACGGCTCTCATTCTCCGCTGTGAACTTAGGCCTGTGCGCGTTGCAGAAAATATTTGCAGATCAACACACCAATCAGGTACAGCGCCAGCACGGGTGTGACGAAGAGCATCATCAGCGGCCAGAGATTGGATTTGGCAAATAGTGCGATGCCTGTGTAGGTAAACAACGGCGCCATCACCAGCAATGGTGCCAGAGCGGCCTTGCGCCAAACACCTTGATATTTCTTCAGCATATACATCTGCAGAAAGAAATACAGCGGGATAGTCCAGGCCATCAAGGGAATGAGTATGTCGAGTATGTCAAACCCATCTGCATTTCCGGATGCCGATGCCCGTATGGCCTGACTGGTCATGTTCTGGTGGGCGGAATTCAGTTGTGTGACCCACGGTGCGCGTTCACGCCACTTCTGCGGCATAATCCCACTCCATCTCATGTTGATTGGCACGGACAAGGTGTCGAGCTGTTTCCAGTATTTATCCGAGAGCGTTATGCGGATTTCATCAATACTAGTTTCCTCGGCGTAGGAGAGCCAGGCAATCGCTTTGCCACTGCCTGCCGGATAAGACGGTGCCGTGTTCATCGCAATAGATTTCTGGACTTTCACGCCGCTGGAATATCCGGCTGCCTGAAAACGCAATGGCACGTCACTTTGATAGGTAATGCGAACGGATAGCGGTTCATTCGCATGTAATACCGACTCCACCTTCGGATCAGTTTCGGCAATTGTGGCGTGGACCGCTGTTTGTGCCGACACCGACATCGCGGGCAAACCCAACGCCATCGTGCTTATTATGAAAACGCGTCGAAGTGTCTGCATAGACGCTCCTTGTGTGTCTTCATGCACTCGCTACTAAGTCGCGCCGCGAAAGTATCGCGCAGATGTCAGTCCAATGCCCGAACAATTAAATCAGGGTCAGGCCTTGCAATCAGAACGCATCTTATTCGAGCAACACAGTCCCGCGCATCATCGCTGCACGATGTCTTGCCTGTCGTACTCGGCACACCTCAAATTGTATGGAATTGCTGGCAGGAAGCAAGAAAAGACGGAGTCACATCGACTGAAGGGGATGCAATGATGGTCCAATCAGGCCTCCAGCAGCCGTAGTGGCTGCTGGAATACAGGCTTCAGGAAAGACTGACAAGGAAATGGGCTAGCGTACAGTCAGCGAGGGCACATCAGCTGGTTCAAGGAGCACATGAGCAGCGAGTCGAACCTGTCCCCTACCAGATGGTTTGACTCACGCAGTGGCAGGCTGGGACACCGGCTGTTTTTTCCACTTGGCCAGAATACGTTCCACCCGCATCTTCACGACCAGATCAGGATCTTTGAGCAACGGCTTGATGGCCTCGCGCCCCCGCTCATCCCCGATCGATTCCAGGGCCGCCGCCGCGGTCAAGCGTGTAAACCAGTCCCGGTCTCCCAGCATGTCGATCAAGGGAGCAATCGCGTCGCCGTTCTTGAGGCGGCCCAGCGCGAGCACCGCGCTCGTGCGCACGTTGTCATCCTTGTCCCGGAGCGCGGTAATCAACCGGGGCAATGCCGGCTCGCCGAGTTCGACCAGCGCATTGATCGCATCGTCCTTGAACTCGTCATTGCGCAGCTGCAGCATCAGGGGATCGAGCACCCGTTCGTCGCGGATTTTACCGAGCGCCAAAATGGCGCACTTCCGTACTTCCCAGTCGCGCAGCAGCTTGAGAAGCATCTCGACGGCGGGGGAGCCCACCTGCCCCATCGCTTCGACCGCCACTTCCCGGACCTGCCAATCGCCGTCGCGCATCGCCTTGGCCAGCGGCTCGATGCACCGCTCATCGCCCATTTCGCCGAGCGTAATGACGGCTTCGCGGCGGACCACCCAGTCCGGATCGTTAAGCAGATCGATCTGGATATCGATCTCGTCCTTGACCTGCTCTTCTTCGAGCGAAGCGGTGCTTCCCGCACCGGAAGGAGCGTCATCGGGCACTTGTGACTGTGCCTTGACGAGCTCGGCAGAGAAGGTGTCTGCCGATTCGTCCCCGGCCTGTTGCATCGGTGGAAGTGTGTCCTGAGAATTGTCCGTGTGCGTCGGATCCATCGGTGACCTGTTAGCGGTTTACACGTTCACTGCCGCGCGCAGACGAGTACTGACTGCAACCTATGCCGAGGCAGGTGCGGCGGCTTTATTTCCAGCCGCGTGTTTCTTTCGCAATGCCAGCGCCCGCCGACGCCGTTGTTCCCTCTTCAGCCGCTTGACCAGCGACCGGGTTGCGCTCTTCCCTTCCGGGGTGCTCGCTCCGGTCCGCTTCGCTGTAATCTTTTTCTTGAGACGAGCTTCCTCCGACTCTGCCGAAGTCTTTTTTCCCATGCCATCAACTCCTTTGACCGATTGCCGATGAAAAGTATACGACCGGCTCGCCCTGAGTCCGGACGGGCCAGTTTAGAGGAGCGGTTTCCCAGCTGTCAACCGCGCGAAGAGGATTGATTGAGTTATGAAAGCCCGAGTCCCGCATGATGCCGATGGGCCGGATCGCTGGCAAGGATCGCCGGCGCCCATTTCCATCGGCGTTGGATGAGGAAATCCACAGGCCGAAGGCGATGCCCCGGTAGCATCATGGGATCGGGCATGCCCAATCTCATTACCGGCAAGGACAACGAGGGTTGTTCATTCAACCTGCGCACCATCAAGAGAGATGGAAACTGGCTGGCCCCTTCCTCTGCATCAAGTACGAAGTCCGGCCTATGATCCCCGACCACCTCAAGCTGGATGATCGATAGCCCTCCGTCAACCATCCCTAACTGGGCCGCCGCGGCACGGGAAAGGTCGAGAATCCGTCCATTCACATAGGGCCCCCGGTCGTTGATCCTCACACGGACGTGCTTCCCGTTCAACAGGTTGACGACCCGGACCATACTCCCAAGCGGCAAGGTCCGATGGGCCGCCGTCAGCGCCTCCATGTTGAATAGTTCGCCATTGGCTGCCTGTTTTCCATGAAACTGCGCCCCATACCACGAGGCCACACCCCGTTCCTTGATCCCCACATCCAGCTGGCTCTCGCCCTTGGGAATCCAGGAACAGGCGCCTAATGAAAGACAGAGGACAACCGCCAAGACATGGAAGGGCTTCTGATCAGCTGACTTTTTCATTGCAGCGGTACGGAGGTTCATCGTGTTCCTTCTCCCCTCTGGATCATCCCGACGCGAATCTATTGCCAGGGTACGATCCAAGGGGAAATTCAACAATACCGACTCTGTAGCCTATTCCCCCTACCTTGGTATGAAGGCATGCTGCTCGGCCACGGATTAAAGACAGTGGGAAACGTGCAGAAGGGGCTGTACCACAATCAGGCGGTGACACTATATATAGGAGAGGGACCGCTGAGTCAACTCCGTAGGCGAGGAGTACGTCCAACACCATCGTCGTAGCGACTAAAGAAGGTACAGCTAACCGCAAGGCCGTGGGCCTGATTGAGCCGAGAACATATTCGCTCCAATACTATTGATGTTTTTCATGGTCAGGCATACCGCATAATCAGAGGATTCACTCACTCCAGGAGAACCCCACGCCGCACAGACTCCCCTGTACAGACCGCCATATTGACTGCCTGGAACGGACTGAGTAAGATCCCTCCCGCAGATGAAATGTGTGTTGTTTCGAGACCGGCGCCGCGAGATCCTCCGCCGTTCATCGCCCTGACATCACTCACATGATCGACGTTCAGAACATTACCAAACGGTACGGACATCATACGGCTATCGACCGGGTCACCTTCTCGGTGGCCAAGGGGGAAGTGTTAGCGTTTCTTGGCCCCAACGGCGCAGGCAAAACAACCACCATGCGGATTCTCACCTGCTTCATGCCGGCCACGGAAGGAACCGTGCGGGTCGCAGGGTTCGACTGCGCCGATCAACCCCTTGAAGTCAAACGTCATATCGGCTATCTGCCTGAAACTCCACCGGTCTATCAAGAACTGACCGTGACAGAATATCTGACCTTCGTCGGCCGGCTACGCGGGATGGGGGGCCGAAACCTGACCTCAGCCCTCGATCAATCGATCGGGCGCCTCGAATTGGGGTCGGTCCGCCACCGCCTCATCGGCAACCTTTCCCGTGGCTACCGTCAGCGTGTGGGCCTGGCCCAAGCCCTGCTGCATGACCCGCCCGTCTTGATCTTGGACGAACCGACGATTGGGCTCGACCCTAAGCAGATCATTGAAATACGAGAACTCATCAAAAGTCTGGCCGGCTCACACTCCGTGATCCTCAGCACACATATCCTGCCGGAAGCCACAGCCGTCTGCCAACGAGTGGTCATCATCAGCGGAGGACGCATCGTGGCGGAGGACTCTCCGGAACAATTATCGGCCCGGCTTCGGCAATCTGAAAAAATTTCCGTGATACTCAAGAATCCCTCTGCGGATTGCAACGCGAAACTCCGCGAGATCCCTGGCGTTTTGAACATTTTCCCTGGGGAACAAGCCGGGATGTTCCTCATCGAATGTGCCTTGGGCCGTGACGTACGAGACGAAATCGCCCGTGTCGTCGTGTCTCATCACTGGGGCCTGCTGGAACTGCGCACTATTTCGATGACGCTGGAGGATGTCTTCCTCCGGCTCACACGACATGAAGATGGCCTGACACAGCCACCGGCCACAGCGCACAAGGGAGCACCGGCCTCACAGGAGACTACTCCGTGACCCCGGTACAGGCCATCATTGCCAAGGAACTGCGCGGGTATTTCGTCTCGCCGATCGTCTACGTGGTCGGCGCGGTGTTCCTGCTCATCTTCGGATTTCTTTCGTATCTCTATATCGTTTTCGCAGGCGCGCAAGCCATCCAGCTGATGCAGATGCAGGGCGGCCCGGCCTCGATCAATCTGAACGACTTGGTATTCAGAAATCTCTTCGCCAGCATGCGCTTCGTCCTGCTGATCATTCTCCCTATTCTGACCATGCGGCTGTTCGCTGAAGAGAGAAAGTTGCGGACATTCGAGTTCTTGATGACCTCGCCCGTTGGCATCCATGAGATCGTCCTGGGCAAGTTCGTGAGTATCCTGCTCATCTACTTGGGCCTGCTGGGAATCACCGGCTTGGTCCCGACCGTCTTGATGCTATTCAGCGAGTTCGATTGGAATCCGGTTCTGACCGGCTATTTGGGGATGGCCTTGCTGGGCGCGCTCTTCCTGGCCGTCGGTCTCTTTGCCTCGGCCCTCACGGAAAATCAGATTGTCGCGGCCTTTGTCGGGTTCGGCATCCTTCTCACGTTCTGGCTGATCTCAGGGTTAGGTGCGCTGCTCGGCGACACGACGGCAGGCCATATCATCTCGTATGTCTCGTTTATGGAACACTATGACCGTCTCGTCCGGGGACTCATCGATACCAGCGACCTTGTGTATTTTGGAAGCGGTCTGCTGCTGATGCTGTTCCTCACCCATCGAGTTGTAGAATCGACACGCTGGAAATGAACTGGAAATCCTTCCCTCTCGGCCTCATCGGACTCGTCCTCGCCTCAGGCGGCGGCATCGCCTATAGCCTATGGCCCGATCTCCTCTGGGCCGTCACGATCGCCGAGCTTGTGGCGCTGATTTGCCTGAGCGCATTTCTCGTCCTGCATTTCGAGAGAGTCAAATCCTTCTCCGGCCGACGCTCGACCAGAATGGGGCTGAACAGCATCCTGATGGTCCTGCTCTTTGTCGCCATTCTCAGCATTGTGAACTTTCTGGCATCCCGACATTCCATTCGCTGGGATGTGTCTGAAAATCAAAATTTCACGCTCGCGCCTCAGACCTACCGTGTGTTGCGCGCACTGCCGCGCGAAGTCACGATCACGGTCTTCACACGGGAGAAAGATCCCGGCTATCAAGCGTTCAAAGAGCGGCTGGAGAGCTATAGGCAGGCCTCCACCAAACTCAGAGTGGAATTCATCGACCCGGAGAAACAGCCAAAACTCGCCCAGAACTACGGAATCTTCAAGACCGACACGGCAATTTTCGAAAGCAATGGGCAGACAATCCGGGTCACCTCTCCCTCGGAAGTGGAGTTGACAGGCGCGCTCATTCGCATCTCCAAAGACGCCAAGAAACGTATCGTCTTCGTCGAAGGACACAGTGAGCGAAGCGTGGAGGATAAAGACCGCAACGGCCTGTCGCTCGCCAAAGAAGCCTTGACCAAGCAAGGTTACGACGTTGGTGCCGTCTCGCTGCTCCAGGAAGCAGCCGTTCCGGCCAACACCGCTGTGTTGGTCCTGGCCGGGCCTCGACGCTCCGTCACCACGGAAGAGCAGGACCGTATCCGGGCCTATGTCGAAAAGGGCGGCCACGTCATGATCCTGGTCGATCCTGACACGCAAACCGGACTCGATCCCTTGCTCGCCCACTGGGGACTCGGCCTGGGGCCTGGCGTCTTGGTCGACCTACAAGACAGGCTCGCCCAAGGAGATCTCACCGCGCTGCTGGTCCGCACCTTTACCGAACACGAGATCACGCAAGACCTGACGTCTGCCGTGCTGTTCCCTCTCTCGCGCCACATCACGTTCGACGAGCAGGCCGGCAAAGATTGGGACTATGTGCCGCTGGCCCGCACATCAGCTAACAGTTGGGCGGAAACGAATATGCAAGGCCGAGTCGTGAGCCTGAGCGAAAAGGAAGACGTGAAGGGTCCGCTGTCGATGGTCGCCGCACTGGCCCTCAAACAGACACCTGCTGAAGGCGCGCCTCGTCCGGCCATCGTCGTCATCGGCAACTCCACCTTTGCCACCAACGCCTTTTTCAACTTCCCCGGAAACAGCGATTTTTTCCTCCATACGACCGGATGGCTGGCCGAGGAACGCGACTTGATTTCCATTGCGCCGAAAGAACCGGCCCTGAGGCCGTTCACACCGAACCCGACGCAAGAACGGGTGCTGCTCTACATCCAAGTCGTCTTTCTCCCGCTCATGATGTTTCTGACTGGTCTGATGGTCTGGAGAAAGAGGCGGCGATTGTGACAAGCATGGAGAAGCACGGCGTGTTAGTCATTCGTCAACCGTCATCCGTCATGCGCCAATCGCTCCGAATCACTCACCCCTTGCCACTTGCTACTTACCACTTGCTACTCACCCCTTACCCCTCACCCTTCACCCACTGACTATGCGCTACTGGCCGACAGTCCTCATGCTTGTCATTCTGGCGGGGCTCGGAGGCTATCTTTATGTGGTGGAATTCCCCACCACACAACGCGAGATCAAACAGGAGACTGAACAGAAGCAACTGCTGTCGTTTCCCGAAACGGCCATCACAGGACTGGCCATCACGACGGCTCAAGGCCCCGTCGAGCTCACGCGCACCGACTCGGGAGGCTGGACTATTACCGCTCCCTTGCAGACCGACGCCGATATCCGCGAAGTCCAAGCCCTCGTCCGTGCATTAGTGACGGGCAGAGTGACCCGATCTGTCGCCGAACGATCTGCCGGCCTGGCCCCCTTCGGGCTGGAGCAACCTGTAACAACCGTCACCGTCACGGCCGGGGGGCAACAAGACACCTTGGCGATCGGCGACAGCGGTCCCCTGTCCAATACCCTGTACGTCCTCCGTGGATCCGACGGGAAAGTCTTGCTGACCGACCTGGCCCCTAAAGACTTTGTCAATAAATCGCTGCTGATGTTCCGGCGAAAGGACCTCCTGCGCTTTGTTCAGAACGATATCGAACGGGTGAGACTCAACTATCCTCCGACTGAAATCGTGATCTACAACATGGCCAAGGGCAAACCGAAGCCGTCCTGGAAGATCCGCTACCCGATCGAAGCCGAAGCCGACCAAACGGAAGTCCGCTCACTGATGTTCCGTCTGGAAGACCTGAAGGCGCTGAGCATTATCGACCCGGGCCCTGAGCGGGATGCGGTAGCCAAAACCCTGACCACCCCGAAACTAAAGATCACTCTGCATACGGCAGAGGGCGACCAGAACGTCCAGCTCTACCAGCCGGACCCTCAAAGCGGCGATGCAATCGCAGAAACCACGCCTGAAGCCCCGCTCTACCGTGTCAGCCCGACAGCAATCAAAGACCTGACGAAGGACCTCTTCACTCTGCAAGACAAACGTCTGCTCGGAGTCGACTACACGGATATCGCCATGTTGTCGGTCCGCACGCGCGACCACCAGTATGTCCTCATCAATGACAATGGAGAATGGGTGCTGGAGGACCGCCCCACGGAAAAACTCAGCCAGGAAGCGGCGGACCTCTTTGTGAGCCGGGTGGCAAATCTTCCGGCGGAAGAGCGGGTGCTCAAACAATCCTCACCGCTCGCACCCTACGGACTGCTGGCACCGGCTGCCGAGTTCGTGGCCACCGGAAAAGACGGAAGGGTCGCCGGCAGGCTCACACTTGGCAACCGAGTAGGGAACTTGATCTATGCCACTGGCGATCGTCTGCAAGGCATCTTTCAAGCTCGTCCCGATCTTCTCACACAGATTCCCTCTAGAGCCGCCCTCCTTGCCCAGCCCCCAAATAAACCCTGAACGGGAATAACGGGATGCCGGTCTTCTCGTGAGATCGCCCAGAAATGTGTGTCTTGCGATCGAAGGGGACTACGCCGCCGCCAATATTTGTTGAACCCGATCCACTAAGACCTGAGGTTTGAACGGCTTGGACAGGAATGCCACGCCGGGTTCCAATACACCATGTTGCACGATCGATTCGTCTGTGTACCCGGACATGTATAACACTTTTAACTGTGGATACTTGCTGAGCAGACGCTGCGCCATCTCTACGCCGCTCAGGTTGGGCATGACCACATCCGTCACAAGCAGATCGATCGGACCGCTATGGGAATTGCCGACCGTGACACCCGCTTCGCCATCATGGGCAGTAAGGACCTTGTACCCATAGGATGCCAGTAATTCCTGAAACAACCTCCTGATACCGGCTTCGTCTTCCACCAGCAGGATCGTTGCTTCCTTTTCCTTGCAGAACGGCTTAATCAGATGGGTTCCGTCAGCCTGAGGCTCTGCCGGAGACTCCGTCTCAACTGCAGGGAAATAGACGCGAAACGACGCACCTTTACCCAACTCACTCTCAACTGTGACAAAGCCGCCGCTCTGTTTGACGATACCATACACGGTCGAAAGCCCGAGTCCTGTGCCCTTACCGGATTCCTTCGTCGTGAAAAACGGTTCGAACACCCGAGCCTTCGTCTCCTCGTCCATTCCGCAGCCGGTATCGCGGACTTCCAGACAGGCATAGCGGCCGGGCTTGACGATACCTGTCGGCTCGCCACGTTCGGGCGTGATGACAACATTGTCGGTACGGAGAAGCAGCCGCCCACCCTTTGGCATCGCGTCGCGTGCGTTGACCGCGAGGTTCATGATGACCTGATCGATTTGCCCGCGATCCGCTTTCACCGGGGCAAGGTCGTCCGCAAACACGGGCTCCAGCTGAATGTCCTCCCCGATAAGCTTGTGTAACAACCTTTCTATCTGAGCCACAACATCGTTCAACGAGAGCTGTGTCGGCTGAATCACCTGTTTGCGGCTGAAGGCCAACAGCTGCTGCGTCAGGTTGGCGGCCCGCCCGGCAGCCTTGACGATTTCTTGCACAGCCTGCTGTAGGGGATCCCCCGGCTTGATGCTCATCTGCAATATCTCGCTGAATCCGGTAATCACAGTGAGGAGGTTGTTGAAGTCATGGGCGACGCCGCCGGCCAATCGGCCGACTGCTTCCATCTTTTGCGCTTGCCGCAATTGCGCCTCTAATAAGGTCTTGTCCGATTCCGCTTCCTTCTGCACAGTTAAGTCCCGCGTCAACTGGGAGAATCCGATCAGCTTTCCCGCCTCGTCGTAAATCGCCGCGATGGCGGCGCGAGCCCAGAATTTCGAGCCATCTTTCCGCAAGCGCCACCCTTCGTCCTCGACCGACCCCTGCTCGGCCGCCTGAGCCAGCAGCCGCGTCGGCTTGTCGCCCCCCACATCCTCGGCGGAATAGAAGTAGGAAAAGTGCCGACCGACAATATCTCCCGCCGTGTAGCCCATGATGCGTTGAGCCCCATCGTTCCAGTGAACGACGAGACCTCCGGGATCGAGCATGACGATGGAGTAATCCTTGACCTGGCCGACCATCTGATGAAAGCGCTGCTCGCTCAACCTGACGGCATGAAGGGCATCCCGCAAGGCAGTGATATCCACCGCTACGCTCAACACTTGGTCGTGCCGGCCATCCGGCCCGACTAACGGACGTTTGACGGTGCGCAGCCACCGGACCTTTCCTGTCGCATCGGTCAGCGCTTCTTCTGCAATGACCTGCTCCTGTCCCTTCTCCACCACCGCCAGATCGACCCGTTGAATGCGCTCCGCTTCATCCGCACGGGCACTGAAATCGGCATCCGTCCTTCCAACGAGGGCATCCACCGACGTGCCGTACGCATCGGCCACAGCTAAATTCGCCAAGGTAAACCGCCCCTCCCGGTCCTTCGCAAAAATGAAATTGGGATTCATGTCGAGCACCTGCCGGAGAAAGCCATGCTGGCGTTGCAGCTGCCGATTGACTGATTCCAGCTCGGCCGTGCGGGCCTGAACGCGCTCCTCAAGATCCTTGGTAAACAGTTGCAGGTCCTCTCTCATGCGATCGAAGGTCCGAGCCAGGGAACCGATTTCGTCCTGTCGCCAGACCGGGAGCCTGTTCGGAGCAAAGTCGCCGCTGGCCACAGCCTCTGCGCTCTTGGTCAACTGTTCGATGGGACGCCCCAATCGGGTAGCGACAAAGATGGCCAACACCGCCGCGAGGCCGGCTAACACAAACCCGATGCCGACGATCTGTCTTTGCAATCGATAGATTGGCTCGTAGGCCTGATCGAGCGGTCGTGCAACGCCGACGAAACTTCCCGCTCTCGGCCGCCCCTGCTCCCCGGTATGCCCGACCAAGAATTGGCGACCGTCATTGGCCGTGAGGATGGCCCATGTGCGAAGTGGCGACGGCATGCCGGCCCGAGATTTCCGTAAATCCTGTAACCAGTCCTGGGAAAACAAATCCTGGCCGACCCGAACAGAATCCTGTGTCTGTCCGGGCTGGCTCAAAAATAGCATTCCTTCTTTATTATTGAATAAAAGAACAGAGCCCTGTGCTTCATGAGCCTTCGACGACAAGGGATATAAGATGCCGCGCACATGGTCATCCAGCTGAAGCGGCGACAAATAGGCGCTCAGATAGCCGATCAACGGCTGAGACTTCCCTTCGTGAAAAATCGGCGTCAGAAAATAGTAGCCTCCCTCCTGCGTTTTCCACTGGAACGGTTCCCATTTCAGATGCGGATCCGTCGGTTTGTGGTGAAACCAGATCTGCTCTGCTACGGATTCCCCGATCCGATTAGGAGAGCTCGCCGCCACCACTTTCCCACCCGGTGAGATGGCCATCAACGAGTTCCAGACCGGCTGCCCCTGCACCAAAGCGGTTAAGGTCTCGGTGATACGCCCGCCTGCATCACCCTCATTCAGATCATGCATCACAGACAGTTTGGCCCAATCCTTCAGTGAGGCCTGACCGTTGGCCCTCAGATGATCGAGGCTCTCAGCAATATGCTCAGCCTGAGCCGAAAGCTGGAGGCCGATATTCTCTTCCAAGGCTGCTTGCCCGTTATGTAGGATGAGGACCGATGCGATGACCAGCGGGCTCACCGCCAATAGAAGGAAGAGACCCGTCAATCGGCCTAACAACCCTCGAACCGATCGACCGACCGACTCAACGAGCGAACCTCTGTGTTCTGACTCCATACCAAACTGCTCCGGATACCAGCCCAATAATGAGTGAGATCGCAGAGATCGATCCTACCGGACTTTTGTGCCGGAACAAGAAAATTACAGTTCTCGTATTTCAGAAAAACCAGCTTGTAGCTCGCGGGGAACAAGCACGTATCACTGATAACATTCGGTGGTGAGGATTACGGGATAAGGCGTCCGGGGTAGCAGCCGATGGCGGTGTGCGCCTCGGCACTTGCCACTCAGCACCCACAACGAATTCCGGTTCAGCCATACGCCATGCGGTAACGGCTTTTCGACACTACGAGGCTCGCCTCGCAGCGTCTGCCGAGCAGACGAAGCGGGGTTGATGAACGACTGGGGCGAAGCGGAATTTACGGGCGCGGATCCAATTCGATGAGTCCTTTGCGGATCGCGAGAATGGCGGCTTGCGTGCGATCGTACACTTGCAGCTTGTGGAAAATGTTTCGGACGTGATTCTTCACGGTCTTTTCACTCAAGTCGAGATTATTGGCAATCTCCTTGTTCGTTTTTCCATCGGCGACCAATCGGAGGACGGTGATCTCCCGCTCGGTCAAATCGTGCTCGGCCCAGGCCGACTTCTTGCCCTTTTTCTGGGCCATCAACGAAAACTCCGCCAAGATCTTGCTGGCGACGGATGGGTGAATGAGCGATTCGCCGCGAGAAATCGCCCGAATGGCGGCGACGATCTGCGACGACTCCGAATCCTTGAGCAAGTAGCCTGTGGCGCCGGCCCGAACCAGATCAAAGATATACTGCTGTTCCTCATACATCGTCAGGGCGACGATGCCGATGTGTGGAAACTCGCGCTTGATCTGTCTGGTCGCCTCGACACCGCCCATCCGCGGCATGCTGACATCCATTAAAATCACGTCCGGAAGCAGGGCGCGGGCTTTTTCCACCGCCTCAATGCCGTCTTGCGCCTCACCCAGGACATGGATGTCGTCCTTGGTCTTGAGAATCGCCGCCAGACCTTCACGGACGACACGATGATCGTCGGCGATCAACACCTTAATTTTCTCCATGACTCGCATCCTCCCTCTTGTCCTTATCGAACAACGGCACTTCGACGACGACCTTTGTACCTCGTCCCTTTTTGGATTCGACACGCCCTTCTCCGCCGACCAGCCTGGCCCGCTCCAAAATCCCTTTGATTCCGAAATGGTCCCACTTCTCAGGATCGCGCAGGACAGTCTCCATATCGAACCCCACACCGTTGTCGGTGATCGTAACCCGCAGCATTTCCAGACCGATCTCCAGCCGGATCGACACCCGATCCGCCTTTGCATGTTTATGGACGTTGCTCAAGGCCTCCTGAATGATGCGGAAGAGGAAGATCTTGGTCCGGGGAAAGAGAGTCTGCTCATCGCCTGTGACGGTGAACTTGGCGGCGATATGCGACTCAATCTCATACGATTTGAGATAGTTGGTCAGCGCAGGAATCAATTCCATCTTGTCGTAATGAAGCGGCCGCAGGTTGAAGATCACCTGGCGGGCTTCCTGAATGGCGAGTTTGAGTTGCGCCTTGCTCTCTTTGATGGTGGCCAGCCCGGCTTTCGGATTTTTTCGCATCAGCTGCAGGCACAGATCGAGCTTGAAATTGACACCCGCCAGGCTTTGGATGAACCCGTCGTGGATGTCACAGGCAATGCGGGTGCGTTCATCCGTCACCGCCGCACCGGTCTCTTTGACATACAACCGATAGAGGGACTGATACTTGTTGAGCGTCCGTTCGATCTCCGCCGTCGCACGGATACGGGCCTCGATCAGCTCCCACATGAATTTGGCGCTGGCGCCCCCGATGATCGTCACGCCCATCCGATGGAAGTCCTGAAGCAATTGCCACACTTCGGCATTGCCTGACACATCGATAATCAAATCGACGCGTTCCATCGCCAACAACTGCCGATAGTCTCGGGTGACCGGAATTCCCAGCTGCTTGGCAAGGCTCACTCCGGGCGCCTGCTGATCAACCTCTGCCACTCCAACGATCCGCACGAGGGGGTCGTCCGCAAAGATTTCCATCAGCGCCGTGCCGCCACGGCCTGCGCCGATGATGGCGACATTGGTGGTGCCGAAACTCGCTGTTTTTCGTCGATTTCGCTGAGATTGCAGGGTGGCCATGTCTTCGACGCTCCGCGCACACTGTTCGCTGGGACGGACGATCGAGGCCGCTTACATCAGTCGGGGGTGACGCGGAGAAACGCGAAGGCGGCTCAAAGAACCTGAGCTCAACGCTCGCGGCGCTGTTGAGCCAGAACTTTCAGCTCATCCATGAACTGATCAATGTCCTTGAACTCACGATACACGGACGCAAACCGGACATAGGCGACCTGATCCAACTGATGCAGCTCTTTCATCACTTCCTCGCCCACCACCCGGCTTTTAATTTCGCTCTCGCCCATCTCCTGGATCCGCTTTTCGATCCGATCAGCTGCGTCTTCAATCGTCGCGGTGCTGATCGGCCGTTTCTCACAGGCTTTCTTAATCCCGGAAAGGATCTTGGCCCGGTCAAATGACTCGCGGCGGCCGTCTTTCTTGACGACAACCGGGAGAATCTCCTCGACCCGCTCATATGTGGTGTAGCGGCGGCGGCACCCCATGCACTCGCGGCGACGGCGGATGACTTCGCCTTCCTTGGCCATCCGCGAGTCGACCACCTTGTCTTCCAGCTCATCGCAGAAGGGACATTTCACAGGCGGTGACCCTGGCTCATGAATGGGGACTCGTCAGTAGGAATGAAAGATAGGGAACCGGTTGCACAGTGCTTTGGCTTCCAGGCGAACCTCTTCCAGCACCGCCGGTTCTTGCGGGTGCTGCAGCACACGATCAACCAACTTCACAATGTGTTTCATCTCCGGCTCCCGCATCCCTCGCGTCGAGACGATCGGAGAACCCAGCCGGATGCCGCTGGCCACCGCCGGCGGCTTTTCGTCGTAGGGGACGGCATTCTTGTTCAGGATAATACCCGCCGCATCAAGAGCCGCATCGGCGTCCTTCCCCGTAATCCCCTTATTCGAGAGATTAACCAACATGAGATGGGTATCGGTCCCGCCGGAAACAATCTTGTACCCGTGGTCCATCAGCCCTTGTGCCAGCGCTTTCGCATTGGTGAGGACCTGCTGTTGATAGCGCTTGAACGATGGAGACAAGGCTTCCTTGAACGCGACGGCTTTGGCCGCAATCACATGCATAAGCGGCCCGCCCTGCAAACCGGGGAACACCAGCTTGTCGACGCCCTTCGCATACTCGGCCTTGCACATCGTGACCCCGCCGCGCGGGCCCCGAAGAGTCTTATGCGTTGTCGTGGTTACAAAATCCGCATAGGGTACGGGATTGGGATGCAGCCCTGCGGCAATAAGACCGGCAATGTGGGCAATATCAACTAATAGGTATGCGCCGACTGATTTGGCGATGGCTTGAAATCGTGGGAAGTCCAATACGCGGGCATACGCGCTGGCGCCCACCACGATCATGCGGGGCCTGCATTCTTCAGCGGCTTTCTGCACGGCATCATAATCGATAGTTTCTGTCTGCCTGTCGACTCCGTATGAAAATACGCGAAAGAGAATACCGGAGAAGTTGACTTTGCTTCCATGAGTCAGATGTCCCCCTTGGGCCAGATCCATCCCAAGAATCGTGTCACCCGGCTTCAATACCGACAGGTAGGCCGCCATGTTGGCCTGCGAACCGGAATGCGGCTGCACGTTGACGTGCTCTGCTCCGAAGATCTCCTTGCACCGTTGAATCGCAAGGTCTTCGACCGTGTCGGCGTGCTGACACCCGCCGTAATACCGTCTGCCGGGATACCCCTCCGCATACTTATTGGTCAACACAGAACCCTGTGCGGCCAGCACAGCGGGACTGGCAAAGTTCTCCGAGGCAATCAACAGCAGCTTGTCCCGCTGCCGCGTTTCTTCCGCCTCAATCGCCGCGTAGACATCGGGGTCCGCGGATTTCAGAACATCGATTGATCCGATTCCCTCGTACATTTTGTTCTCTCTTAATCCTACGGCTGGGCCGGCGCTTCAACTTCCGGTTTCTTCACGACACACACAGTCACCGTGGCCGTCACATCTCTCGGCATCTTGATGGGCACCGTGACGGTTCCCAATTCCTTGATCGGCTGCCCCAATTGAATCTTCCGCCGGTCCACAGTGAAA
>Ga0315910_10001391_pt1 | contig 22329 bp, 21 predicted proteins | sample EdamamesoilMG_FD_204470 | JGI IMG/M metagenome (GOLD analysis project Ga0315910, IMG submission 204470) | Garden soil microbial communities collected in Santa Monica, California, United States - Edamame soil | ecosystem: Environmental > Terrestrial > Soil > Garden | place: USA: California... | reverse complement strand
TGCGTAGTTGTCGTCGTTGGCAACTATCTGTTTGCAGATGGTTTTACGAGGTACTCTGCACCTCGACATGCACCGGGAGGTTTCGCGACCCACGTCGAAGCCAAGTCGCCCCCAGGTCGTCCAAGTTTAGGGCACCAGCGCGCCATTGCAAGGACAAGGGCCGCATCGGCGGCTCGCCGTCGCAGGCAGCGGGCTCAGGGATTCAGCCCCTCGAGCCCGCCTTGAGGATGCGCGAGCGGTCGCGCTCCCAGTCGCGATCCTTCTCGGTCGCGCGCTTGTCATGCTGCTTCTTGCCTTTCGCGAGGCCGATCGCGAGCTTCACGCGGCCTTTCTTCCAGTAGAGCTCGAGCGCCACGAGCGCGTAGCCCCTGCGCTCGACGAGACCGGTCAGGCGGTCGATCTCATTGCGGTTCAGGAGCAGCTTCCGCAGGCGTGTCGGATCCGGAGTGATATGCGTCGACGCCGTCTGCAAGGGCGTGATGTGCGCGCCGTACAGCCAGGCTTCACCCTTGCGGAGCAGGACGTAGCTTTCCGTGATCTGGCCCTTGCCGCCGCGCAGGCTCTTGACCTCCCAGCCCTCGAGGGCGAGTCCCGCTTCGACGGTATCCTCGATGAAATATTCGAATCGCGCCTTCCTGTTGGCGGCGATCGGCTTCGAGGCGGCGTCGGGTTTCGTTCTGGTCATGGCCCGGCAATGATCCTAGAATGCCGGCCAAAAAACAGCGCCAGGAGATTTTCCCTGCATTGTGGCCACGATCAGACGCCAAATGCGCGTGCCCTACAGCGCGGGCGAGATGCTCGCGCTCGTGAACGACATCGCCTCGTATCCGGACTTCCTGCACTGGTGTCGCGCGGCGCGCATTGAGAAGTCGGCCGGCCCTGTCGTCGAGGCGGCGCTCGACATCGGCATCGGCGGGATCCACAAGACCATGCGCACGCGCAACCGGACCGAGGTGGGGGAGGGCGGCGGCGCCGCCAATATCCGGATCGAGATGCTGGACGGGCCGCTCAAGCGCCTCGTCGGCGACTGGAACTTCAGCGACAGGCCCGACGGGGGCAGCGAGGTCGAGCTCGTTCTCGACTACGAGGTGCACCGGACGCCATTCGGCATGCTGCTCCGGACCGTCTTCGATGAGATTGCGAGCTCGCAGCTCAATGCATTCGTCCGGCGGGCCCACGCCCTGCACGGCCGGCGCTAGCGTGCTGCTCAGGACGACGGGTCGAGCGCGACGTCGCGTTCGATACGGGTGACGCGACCGTCCTCGAAGTAGACGCTGACCCAGCGCTGCTCGGCTTCGTCGGAACGGCCGCGGCGGAGATAGTAGGGGTAGTCCCAGCGATCTGTGTGGAAGGGATCGGACAGCATCGGCGTGCCGAGCAGGAACCGGACCGCGGTCTGCGCCATCCCGACCTCGACCTGCTCGAGGGCTGCCTCTTCGAGACGATTGCCCTGCTGGATGTCCATGCGATACACGCACCCGGCCGCGAGGCATGCGACGAGGATGGCCATCGTTCTGGCGACGCGGTAGTGAGGGGCGGTGGTCTGGGTCATAATGCCCGGGAATCATAACACTGGCGCGGAGACGAGAACGTGGAACGACAGGATCTGCGCGATGCCGGGCTCAAGGTCACCTCGCCCAGACTGAAAGTTCTGGAAATCCTCGAGACCGCTCGCGAGCGCCATCTGAGCGCCGAGGGCATCTACCGCCTGCTGCTCGAGAGCGGTGACGAGCTTGGGCTCGCCACGGTCTATCGCGTCCTCACCCAGTTCGAGCAGGCGGGGCTCGTGACGAAGCACCATTTCGAGGGCGGAATGGCTGTCTACGAATTAACCGACCGGTCACATCACGATCACATGGTTTGCCTCGAGACCGGCAAGGTCATCGAGTTCTTCGACGACCGGATCGAGCAGATCCAGAAGGACATCGCCGAGAAGCACGGCTACAGGCTCGAGGACCACAGCCTCGTGCTGTACGTCCGGCCCAAGAAGCCGAGCTGATCTAGCCCGCCGCGGCCTTGCGGATCATCTCCGCGGCATGGGCGCGCGTCGTTGCCGTGATTTCGAGCCCGCCGAGCATGCGTGAGAGCTCCTCGACGCGCTGATCGCCGTCGAGCATGCGGACATGAGTGCTGCTCGAGCCGTCGTGTGCCGTCTTCGATATCCGGTAGTGGCGCGTACCCTGGCTTGCGACCTGCGGCAGATGCGTCACGCAGAGCACCTGGTGCCGCGCGGCCACGTCGCGCAGCCTGCGGCCGACGACCTCGGCGATGGCGCCGCCGATGCCGGCGTCGATCTCGTCGAAGATGAGTGTGGGAATCGGGGCGGCATCGATGGCAACGACCGCCATGGCGAGACCGATGCGGGACAGCTCGCCACCCGATGCCACGCGCTGGATCGGCCCCGGGGGCTGGCCCGGGTTCATCGCCACCTGGAATTCCACGAGGTCGATGCCGGTCGAATCGTGCCGGCCCTCGGGCTTCTGGTCGATGCGGACTTCGAAAGCGGCCGCGGGCAGGCCGAGCTCATGCAGCTTCTCCGTGACCGCCTTGCCGAGTGTCTTTCCCGTCGAGCGACGTCCACGCGACAGTTTTTTCGCGAGGGTTTCGTAGCGCTCCTTCGAAGCGCTGCAGCGGGCCTCGAGCTCCGCGAGGGATGCGGCGCCGAGATCGAGATCCGCGATTTCCTGGCGCAGGCGCGCCGCGAGCCCGGGAACGCTCGCTTCCGGAATGCGATGCCGGCGCGCGATCTGCTGCACGCGCGCCAAGCGCGCCTCGATCTCGTCGAGCCTTGCGGGGTCGGCATCGAGCCGCTCGAGCCGCCGCAGCAATTCGCTGCCGGCTTCCTGCAGCTCGATCTCGATCGCCGCGATGCGGTCGTGCAGAACGGCGAGCTCGGCGTCGTGGCGCAGGGCGCCTTCGAGCGCGCGCCGGCCGCGGCAGGCGAGGGCATAGGCGGTCTCGGCATCGGAGTCGTACAGCGAAGCCGCGGCCTCGCCGACTGCCGCCTGCAACTGGTCGACATTGCGAAGCCGTCGCGCCTCGATCTCGAGGCTCTCCGGCTCCCCCTCGGCGAGATTCAGATCCTCGGCCTCCTTGAGCTGGAAGCGCAGCAGATCGAGGGCGGCTTCGCGGCCGGCTTTCGGATCCTTGCGGTCCTCGAGCTCACGCAGCGTCGTCTGCCAGCTCGCATGCGCTTCGGCGACTTGCCGCGCGAGCGCGCCGTGGCCGCCGCTCGAGTCGAGGATCTGCCTTTGCACCGCGGCTGACAGCAGCGAATGGTGCTCGTGCTGGCCGTGAATATCGACGAGGAGCTCGCCCGCCGCGCGCAGGTCCTTGAGCGAGACCGGCTGGTTATTGATGAAGGCGCGCGACCCGCTTTCGGTCGATACCGTGCGGCGCAAGGTGCACAGGCCCTGATCGTCGAGCCCCCGTTCCTCGAGCCAGGCCCGGGCCGGATCGGCGGCACCGAGCTCGAACACGAGGCTGATCTCGGCGCGCTCCGCGCCGCTGCGGATGGCTCCGACTTCCGCCCGGTCGCCGAGCGCGAGACCGACGGCGTCGACGAGAATGGACTTGCCCGCGCCGGTCTCGCCGGTCATGACGCTGAAGCCCCGATGCAACTCGATCTCGAGGTCGTCGATGATGGCGTAGTTGCGGATGCGGAGCAGCGTGAGCATTCAATTTGCGGAACGGTTGGCGCGACCCCAGTTGAGCTTCGATCTCAGGAGCTCGTAGTAGTTGTAGTCCTTGGGATGCAGCAGCGTCACCGATTCTTCCGCGGCGGCAATGTCGAGCGTTTGTGAGGCATCGAGCTGACCGAGCTCCTCGCCGTCGCAGATCACGAGCGCCCGGCCTTCGGTGCCGGACGGAACGCGCACCTCGATCCGGCTCGAGCCGGGCAGCACGAGCGGGCGGTCGCTCAGCGTATGCGGGCAGATCGGCACCATCACGAGCGCAGCAACGTCCGGCCTGATGATCGGGCCACCGCAGGACAGCGCGTAGGCGGTCGATCCGGTGGCCGTGGCGACGATCAGGCCATCGCCGCCATGGGTATTAACATAGTGCCCGTCGACGGTCGTTTCGAAGTCGAGAATCCGGCCGGATTCGGCCTTTTGGAGCACGACGTCGTTCAGGGCATTGAGGCTCTGCCCCTTGCCGCGCGAGCCCCGGATGCGGGCCTCGAGCATCAGCCGTTCTTCGGAGAGATAGTCGCCGTCGAGGATCGCGTCGAGGGCGGCCAGCATGTGCTCCGGCTTCACGTCGGTCAGGAATCCCAGGCGTCCGCGGTTGACGCCGATGATCGGCACGGAGCAGCCGGCGATGACGCGAGTGGCGCGCAGCAGGTTGCCGTCGCCGCCGATCGCCACGAGCAGGTCGATGCTTTTTCCGAGCTTTTCCTTCGGCACGAGTTGCACGCCACGCACGGTCGGCTGCTTCGCCAGGTTGCGCGCCGCGAACACCTTGACCCGTCGTTGCGCGAGGTGGGAGGACAATTGCGCGGCCAGGTCTCGCACACTGTCGTCGTTGAAGCGCCCCCAGAGGCCGATGCGATTGAATTGGCTGGGCATTTCTTGACCTTGGGGAGAGGGTCTGTAAGCTTGGGCGGGCGGTGCTGACAGGCGCCTAAGTTATCACAGCTTCATGGAATGAAGTCCGCAAAGGCCAGCGACAGAATCGACGAGCGCGCACAGCACCTGCTCCGGGCGCTGGTCGCGAGATATATCAGCGATGGCATGCCCGTCGGCTCGCAAACGCTGCTGCGCGATTCGGGTCTCGATTTGAGCCCCGCCACGATTCGCAACATCATGGCCGAGCTCGAGGAAGGCGGATTCGTGATGTCGCCGCACACCTCGGCCGGACGCATCCCGACGAGCAAGGGCTACCGCTTTTTCGTCGACACGATCGTTCGCCTGTCACGGCCGAAGGGCGAGGATCTGCTGCAGCTCGAACGCGATCTCCCGCGCGGCGGCGACGATCCGCAGGCCGTGGCTCTCACGACCTCCAACCTGCTCTCGGCGGTCACGCGGCTCGCCGGGATCGTGACGGTGCCGCGTCGCAGCCATCCTTCCCTGCGGCAGATCGAGTTCCTGCCCCTGTCCGAGCGTCGCGTGCTCGCCATTCTCGTGATCGACGACGTCGAAGTGCAGAACAAGATTCTCCACGTGCACCGGAATTTCACGGATGCGGAGCTGCGCCACGCGGCCAATTACCTGACGGAGCACTGCCGCGGCCGCGACCTCTATCGCGTGCGGAGCCAGCTGCTCGCCGAAATGCGCGCCGCCCGGCAATCGATGAACGAGCAGATGATCGAGGCCATCGAGCTCGCGCAGGCCATCTTCCCCGAGCATGCGCCCGATCCCGACCTCGTCATGGCCGGCGAGACCAACCTGATGGGAATCGAGGAGCTCGCCGACATGGACAAGCTCAAGAAGCTCTTCGACGCATTCAGCCAGCGACGCGATATCCTGCATCTGCTCGACCAGAGCCTGAATTCCGAGGGCGTGCAGATCTTCATCGGGCAGGAATCCGGCTACAAGGTGCTGGACGCCTGCAGCATCGTCGCAGCGCCGTATCAAACCGGGGAGAACACCATTGGCGTCCTCGGCGTGATCGGTCCGACGCGCATGGCCTACGACCGCGTGATTCCGATCGTCGACGTCACGGCGAAATTGCTCGGTCGCGCGCTCCGCGACCGCGCCTCGAGCTGAAGATCGGGCAGGGCCGCAACCGCCGCTCCTTGAATTCGCCCGACCTTTCCATATAAGGGGCTTAGCGGCACACTGCCGCACTCGATTTTCGGAGCGAGCTTTGACGGATCAGGATAAGGCAGCAGAACACGCGGCCGCCCGGGAGCAGGATGGCAGCGAATCCGCGAGCCCGGCCGAAGCCGCGGGCCCGGACGGCGCGGTCCGTGAGCAGCTGGACCTGGCCCGGCGCCAGGCGACGGAGAACCGGGACAAGTACCTGCGGGCGCTGGCGGATCTCGACAACTTGCGCAAACGCACGGCCCGCGAGCTCGAGAGCGCGCGGAAGTTCGGCGCCGAGCGCCTGGTCGCGGCGCTTCTGCCGGTGCGCGACAGTCTCGAGGCGAGTCTCGCGGCCACGACCGGCGACCAGCTCGATGCCGGTGCCGTGCTCGAGGGCGGGCGGGCGACCCTGCGGCTCCTGGCCCAGGCCCTCGCGGATGCCGGCATCACCGAGATCGACCCGGAAGGCGAGCCCTTCGATCCGACGCGCCATGAGGCCATCAGTCTCATGCCGTCCGCGACGGCAGAGCCGAACAGCGTCATCGCGGTCGTGCAAAAAGGCTATCTTCTGAACGACCGGGTCGTACGGCCGGCGCGGGTCGTGGTGGCTGCGTCGGAGCCTCGGCCCGGGGGCACCGAATAGGCCAGAGGCTTGAATTCGGCGCGGAACTACCCCACCTAGCCCACAGATTTTCGGCGGTTTTTTGAGAGCGGAGACAGCTTAGCCATGGGACGAGTCATCGGTATCGACCTCGGCACGACCAATTCCTGTGTCGCGGTCATGGAGGGCGGTGAGCCCAAGGTCATCGAGAACAGCGAGGGCGATCGCACGACCCCCTCGATCGTCGCAATCACCAGGGACGGCGAGGTGCTGGTCGGCCAGACCGCCAAGCGTCAGGCCGTGACGAACCCGCAGAACACCCTGTTCGCGATCAAGCGCCTGATCGGCCGCAAGTTCGGCGACGACGTCGTCCAGAAGGACGTCGGCATGGTTCCCTACAAGGTGGTCAAGGCCGACAACGGCGACGCCTGGGTCGAGGTCAACGGCAAGAAGATGGCGCCGCCCGAGGTGTCCGCCCGCGTCCTGACCAAGATGAAGAAGACGGCCGAGGACTACCTGGGCGAGCCCGTCACCGAGGCGGTCATCACGGTACCCGCATACTTCAATGACTCCCAGCGGCAGGCCACGAAGGATGCCGGCAAGATCGCGGGCCTCGAGGTCAAGCGCATCATCAACGAGCCGACGGCGGCTGCGCTCGCTTACGGCCTCGACAAGAAGCGCGGCGACAGCAAGATCGCCGTATACGACCTCGGCGGTGGCACTTTCGACATCTCGGTCATCGAGATCGCCGAGGTCGACGGCGAGCACCAGTTCGAGGTGCTCGCGACCAACGGCGACACCTTCCTCGGCGGCGAGGATTTCGACAAGCGCGTCATCGATTACCTGGCCAAGGAGTTCCAGAACGATTCCGGTATCGATATCCGCAAGGATCCGCTCGCCGTGCAGCGCCTCAAGGAGGCGTCGGAGAAGGCGAAGATCGAGCTCTCGAGCCGCCACCAGACCGAGATCAACCTGCCCTATATCACGGCCGACGCCTCGGGTCCGAAGCACCTGACGACGACCCTGACTCGCGCGAAGTTCGAATCCCTCGTTGAGGATCTCGTGAGCCGGACGCTCGCGCCGTGCCGCGAGGCCATCAAGGATGCGGGCCTGAGCGTCAACGAGATCGACGATGTCATTCTCGTCGGCGGCCAGACGCGCATGCCCAAGGTGCAGGAGCAGGTCGAAAAGCTCTTCGGCAAGACCCCGAAGCGCGACGTCAATCCTGACGAAGCCGTCGCGATCGGCGCGGCGATCCAGGCCGGAGTGCTCGCGGGCGAGGTCAAGGACGTGCTGCTGCTCGACGTCACTCCGCTATCGCTCGGCATCGAGACGCTGGGCGGCGTCATGACCAAGCTCATCGACAAGAACACGACCATTCCGACCAAGGCCGAGCAGACGTTCTCCACGGCCGACGACAGCCAGACGGCCGTGACGATCCACGTGCTCCAGGGCGAGCGCAGCAAGGCTGCCGACAACAAGTCGCTCGGCCGCTTCGACCTGTCCGACATCCCGCCGGCCCCGCGTGGAATGCCGCAGATCGAGGTCGCTTTCGACATCGACGCGAACGGCATCCTCAATGTGTCCGCGCGCGACAAGAAAACCGGGAAGCAGCAGAAGATCGTCATCAAGGCGTCGTCCGGATTGAGCGACGACGAGATCGGCCGCATGGTCCGCGACGCCGAAGCGCATGCCGCGGAGGATGCGAAGTTCCGCGAGCTCGCCGAAACCCGGAATCAGGCCGACGGGCTCGTCCACGCGACGGAAAAGTCCCTGGCGGAGCTCGGCGACAAGGTCGAGGCGTCGACGAGGGCCAGGATCGAATCGGCGCTCTCCGACCTCAGGGCCGTCATCAAGGGCGACAACAAGGAAGCCATCGAAACGAAGCTCAGGGCCTTGAGCGAAGCCTCCGCGACTCTCGCGCAGCAGATGTATGCCGAGAAGCAGGCTGGCGGCGACGGTGCGGGCCCGGGCCCGGAGCCGGGTGCGAAGCCCGGCGACGACAACATCGTCGACGCGGAGTTCGAGGAGGTCGATGACGACAAAGGCAAGCGCGGCTGACGGCGCCGGCTAGCGTCGGCGTTGCCGTATGTCCAAGCGAGATTACTACGACGTCCTGGGCGTCGCGCGTGACGCGTCTGCCGACGACATCAAGAAGGCCTATCGCCGGCTGGCGATGAAATTCCATCCGGATCGGAGCAAGGGCGAGCCGGAGAACGAGGCCAAGTTCAAGGAGGCGAAGGAAGCCTACGAAGTCCTGAGCGAGCAGGACAAACGCGCGGCTTACGACCAGTTCGGGCACGACGGCCTCAAGGCGGCCGGGGGCGCGGGTGGCGGCTTCTCGGGCGCCGAGGCGTTCAGCGACATCTTCGGCGACGTATTTGGCGACATCTTCGGCGGCGCGCGGCGCGGCGGCGGTCGCACCCAGGTGTTTCGCGGCGCCGACCTGCGATACGAGCTCGAGCTCACGCTCGAGCAGGCGGTCGCCGGCGATACGGTCAACATCGACATCCCCACGCAGCTCGAATGCGAGCGCTGCACGGGCTCCGGCGCCGAGCCCGGCAGCAAGCCCGTGAACTGCGGGCAGTGCGGAGGGACCGGCCAGATCCGCGCGCAACAGGGCTTTTTCTCCATTCAGCAGACCTGTCGCGCCTGCCAGGGCACGGGCAAGCTCATCGACAAGCCCTGCCGCGACTGCGCCGGGCGAGGCCGGGTTCGCAAGCTCCGGACCCTCGCCGTGAAAGTTCCGGCGGGCGTCGACACGGGCGATCGCATCCGCCTCGCGCAGGAAGGCGAAGCCGGCCGGAACGGCGGACCGTCCGGCGATCTCTACGTCGACATCTCGGTCAAGCAGCATGAGATCTTCGACCGCGAAGGCATGGACCTCGCGTGCGAGATCCCGATCAGTCTCGCCACCGCGGCCCTGGGCGGCAGCGTCGAGGTACCGACGCTCGACGGGCAGCTCATGCTCAAGGTGCCGGCGGAGACCCAGTCGGGCAAGGTCTTCCGCCTTCGCGGCAAGGGCGTGCGCTCGGTGCGTTCCGCGGGCACGGGCGACCTGCTGGTCCGCGTCCAGGTCGAAACCCCGGTGAAGCTGACCGAGGCGCAGAAGGACGTGCTCCGGAAATTCGACGAACTTGTGACGGCCGGTGGCGAAAAGCACAATCCCCGGGCGCGATCATGGTTCGACGGCGTGCGCACGTTCTTCGAAAAGATGGGAGCCTGACCCTTGATCAATCTAGCTGTGCTCGGCGCGACAGGGCGCATGGGCCGGGCGATCCTGGGCTGCCTGGCCGAGGCGAAGGATTTTCGCCTCTCGGGCGCCGTTACGCTCGTCGGGGATCCCGCCCTGGGACGCGATGCCGGCGAATGCGCCGGTCTCGCGCCTTTCGGCGTGCCGCTGACGGACGACCGCGCGCAGGCCCTGCATCGCGCGCGAGTGGCCATCGATTTCACGCTGCCCGCTGCCCTGGAAGCCAACCTCAAGGCGTGCAGGGAGGCGGGGACGCCGGTCGTCGTCGGCACGACAGGTCTGTCGAAGCAGCAGCATGACCTGCTCGAGCAGTCGTCCCGCGAGATTCCGATCATCTACAGCAGGAACATGAGCGTGGCGATGAACGTCTTCATCCATTTCGTCGGACGCGCCGCGGCGGCGCTCGGCGAGGACTATGACGTCGAGATCGTCGAGGAGCATCACCGCAACAAGATCGATGCGCCGTCGGGGACTGCGCTTGCGCTCGGCGAGGTCATCGCTGCCGCCAGGAAGCGCAAACTGTCCGAGGTGGCGGTGATGGCCCGCGAAGGCCAGGTCGGACCGCGAGTGCCGGGGACCATCGGGTTCTCGTCGATCCGCGGCGGCAATACCGTCGGCGACCACAGCGTCCTGTTCATTGCCCCGGATGAGCGTATCGAGTTCACGCACAGCGCTTCGGACCGTCGCGCATTTGCGCTCGGGGCGCTCCGCGCGGCGCGGTGGCTCGCCGGTCGCGCTCCGGGTCTCTACTCCATGGTGGATGTTCTCGATCTCGCGTGATCTTCGCGAAACATTTCTGAAAGACCGGTTTTTCTCGGCTAGAATGCACCCCTGAGCTTCCCGCTTTAAGAATGCTCGGCGGATACGGCTGCGCGCCTTGCGGCCATCCCGCCCCGTCGAATGCAAGGCGCAAGTTCTAGGAGCTCAGTTTGGCGGAACCGGCGATACTGGTACTTGAAGACGGTACGGTCTTTCGCGGCATTTCCATTGGCGTTTCCGGTCGAACTCTCGGCGAAGTCGTCTTCAATACGGCAATGACCGGGTATCAGGAGATCCTGACCGACCCGTCCTATTACCGCCAGATCGTGACCCTGACCTATCCGCACATCGGCAACACGGGCACGAACTCCGATGACTTCGAGGCGCGCCGCGTGTATGCGGCCGGTCTCGTGATCCGCGACCTGCCGGAGCTCGTCAGCAACTGGCGGTCCGAGTTGTCGCTCGGGGAATTCCTGCGCCGCGCCAATACCGTTGCCATCGCGGAGATCGACACCCGCCGCCTGACGCGATTGCTGCGCGACGGCGGAGCGCAGGCCGGCTGCATCATCACCGGCGAGAATGCCAAGGTGTCCGAGGCGCAGGCGGCGGCGAAGAAATTCCCGGGCCTCAAGGGCATGGATCTCGCGAAGCTCGTTACGACAAAATCCCCGTACCAGTGGAAGCAGGGCACGAACTGGCCCCAGCGACAAACCGTTTTCGCCAAGCGCAGCGCCCGATTTCACATCGTCGCGCTCGATTTCGGGATCAAGCGCAACATCCTGCGCCTGCTGACGAGCTGCGACGCGCGGGTCACCGTCATGCCCGCGACCGCGACGGCCGACCAGGTCATGGAGCAGGTGCCGGACGGCGTGTTCCTGTCGAACGGTCCCGGGGATCCCGAGCCCTGCACCTACGCGATCGAATCGATTTCCACCTTGCTCGATATCGGCGTGCCGATCTTCGGAATCTGCCTCGGCCATCAGCTCCTCGGGCTCGCCTCGGGCGCAAAGACCCAGAAGATGAAGTTCGGCCACCATGGGGCGAATCACCCCGTCGTCGAGATCGAGTCGGGCCGCGTGATGATCACGAGCCAGAATCACGGCTTCGAGGTCGCCGAGTCGACCCTGCCCGGGAACTTGCGGCCCACGCATCGCTCGCTCTTCGACGGCACGCTGCAGGGCATCGAGCGCACCGATCGGCCGGCGTTCTCGTTCCAGGGGCACCCCGAGGCAAGCCCCGGGCCCCACGACGTCGCGCCCCTGTTCAAGCGCTTCGTCAAGCTCATGTCGGCCTATAAAAAGCAATAAATAGAGGGCATTACGTGTCTATTCTCAGGGATCGAATCAGGTAAGCAATGCCGCGTCGCAACGACCTCGACAGCATTCTGATCATCGGCGCCGGGCCGATCGTGATCGGCCAGGCCTGCGAGTTCGACTACTCGGGCACCCAGGCCTGCAAGGCCCTCAAGGACGAGGGTTACCGCGTCATCCTGATCAACTCCAATCCGGCGACGATCATGACGGATCCCGCGAGCGCCGACTCGATCTACATCGAGCCGATCACGCCCGAAGTCGTCGAGAGGATCATCGCCCGGGAGAAGCCATCGGCGCTGCTGCCCACGATGGGCGGGCAGACGGCGCTCAATTGCGCCCTCGATCTCGTCAGGACCGGCGTGCTCGAGCGTCATGGCGTCGAGCTCATCGCCGCGAAACGCGAGGCCATCGACATGGCCGAGGATCGCGAGCAGTTCAAGAACGCGATGATCGAGATCGGCCTCGAGGTGCCGCGCGCCGAAATCGCCCGGTCGCTCGAGGACGCCTGGGCCGCCCAGGAGATCATCGGCTTTCCCGCCATCATCCGTCCGTCGTTCACTCTCGGTGGGAGCGGTGGCGGTATCGCTTACAACAGGGACGAGTTCGAGGCGATCGTCGAGAACGGTCTCGAGCAGTCGCCGACGCACGAAGTGCTCATCGAGGAGTCCGTGCTCGGCTGGAAAGAGTTCGAGATGGAAGTCGTCCGCGACAACAAGGACAACTGCATCATCGTCTGCTCGATCGAGAACTTCGATCCCATGGGCGTGCATACCGGCGACTCGATCACCGTGGCGCCCGCGCAAACGCTGACGGACAAGGAATACCAGCGCATGCGCGACGCGTCGATCGCCGTGCTGCGCAAGATCGGCGTCGACACGGGCGGATCGAACGTGCAGTTCGCCGTGAATCCCGACGACGGCCGGATCGTCGTCATCGAGATGAACCCGCGCGTGTCGCGTTCGTCGGCGCTCGCTTCGAAGGCCACGGGATTCCCGATCGCCAAGGTGGCGGCCAAGCTCGCCGTCGGCTACACGCTGGACGAGCTCAAGAACGAGATTACCGACGGCAAGACCCCGGCCTCGTTCGAGCCGACGATCGACTACGTCGTCACGAAAGTGCCGCGGTTCACCTTCGAAAAATTCCCGCAAGCCGCCGACCGGCTGACGACGCAGATGAAGTCGGTCGGCGAGGTCATGGCGATGGGCCGGACGTTCAAGGAGTCGCTGCAGAAGGCGCTGCGCGGCCTTGAAACCGGCGTGGACGGGCTCGTCCCGATCTGCAGCTCGATCGAATCGGACGAGGATCGCGCCCGGATGCACCGGGAGCTCAGCATGCCGGGCAGCCAGCGCCTCTGGTATGTCGCCGATGCCTTCAGGCTCGGGATGTCATTCGCCGAGATCCAGCAGCTCTCCAAGATAGATCCCTGGTTCCTCGACCAGATTCGCGGCCTCGTCGATCGCGAACGCGAGATGAGGGCGAAGGGCAAGGGGGCACTCGAGCCGGATTACCTGCGCGAGCTCAAGCGCCAGGGCTTCAGCGACAGCCGCATAGCCGACCTGATCGGCACCAACGAGACGGTCGTGCGCACGAAGCGTCACGATCACGACATCCGGCCGGTCTTCAAGCGCGTCGACAGCTGCGCCGCCGAGTTTGCGAGCGGCACGGCCTACCTGTACTCGACCTATGAAAGCCATTGCGAAGCGGAGCCGACGACCAGGGACAAGATCATGATCCTCGGCGGCGGCCCGAACCGGATCGGGCAGGGCATCGAGTTCGATTACTGCTGCGTGCACGCTTCGTTCGCGCTCCGGGAATCGGGTTACGAGACCATCATGGTCAACTGCAATCCCGAGACCGTCTCGACGGATTACGACACGTCGGATCGTCTCTATTTCGAGCCGGTGACGCTCGAGGACGTCCTCGAGATCGTCCACAAGGAAAAGCCGAAAGGCGTGATCGTCCAGTACGGCGGGCAGACCCCGCTCAAGCTCGCGCGCGCGCTCGAGGCCGCCAAGGTGCCGATCATCGGAACCTCGCCCGATTCGATCGACCTCGCCGAGGACCGCGAGCGTTTCCAGAAACTCGTCGACCAGATCGGCTTGCGGCAGCCGCCGAACCGCACGGCCCGGACCGAAACCGCCGCCGTCGAGCTGGCCAAGGAAGTCGGTTATCCGCTCGTCGTCCGTCCTTCCTATGTGCTCGGCGGCCGGGCGATGGAGATCGTGTATTCGGAGGACGAGCTCCGCGATTACGTCCGGCAGGCGGTCAAGGTATCGAACGAAAGCCCCGTACTGCTCGACCGCTTTCTCGACGTTGCCGTGGAGGTCGACGTCGATGCGATCGCCGACGGCAAGGAAGTGCTGATCGGCGGCATCATGGAGCACGTCGAGCAGGCAGGCATCCACTCGGGCGATTCGGGCTGCTCGCTGCCGCCGTTCAGCCTGAGCAAGGAGGTCCAGGCCGAGCTCGCGGAGCAAGTGAAGAAGCTCGCGCGCGGGCTCAATGTCGTCGGCATCATGAACACGCAGTTCGCGATCCAGAACGGCGTCATCTACGTCCTCGAGGTCAACCCGCGCGCCTCACGAACCGTGCCGTTCGTGTCCAAGGCCATCGGCAGGCCGCTCGCGAAGATTGCCGCCAAGGCGATGGCCGGCATCGATTTCGCCGCACAGGGCGTCACCGCGATTCCGGTGCCGGCCTATTATTCGGTCAAGGAAGCCGTCTTTCCGTTCATCAAGTTCCCCGAAGCCGATCCGATCCTCGGGCCCGAAATGAAGTCGACGGGCGAGGTCATGGGAACGGGCCGGACCTTCGGCGAGGCCTACGCCAAGGCCCAGCTCGGCTCGAACGTGATCCTGCCGCGGCGCGGCGTGGCGTTCATCAGCGTCCGCGATCGCGACAAGGAAGCGGCCGTCAAGCTCGGCAGCGAGCTCAAGGGTCGCGGTTTCGAGATCGTCGCAACGGGCGGCACGGCGCTCGTGCTGGCGAAGGGCGGCGTGTCCTGCAGCCGCATCAACAAGGTTCGTGAAGGCCGGCCCCACGTGGTCGACATGATCAAGAATCACGAGATCAGCCTGATCGTCAATACGACCGAGGGCAAGCAGGCGATCCGGGAATCGCAGTCGATCCGCGCCGAAGCGGTGCGCAACAAGGTCACCTACTACACGACAATCGCCGCGGCGCTCGCGACCTGCGAAGCGCTCGATCATCTCGATGATTTTGCGGTGAACCGGCTGCAAGACCTGCACGCCGAGGTCGGCTGATGGCCAAGACGCCCCTCACGGCTCGCGGCGCGGAACTGCTGCGCGAGGAGCTGAAACACCTGAAGTCGGTCGAGCGACCGAAAGTCGTCGAGGCCATTGCGACGGCCAGGGCCCATGGCGACCTCAAGGAGAACGCGGAGTATCACGCGGCCAAGGAACAGCAGGGGCTCATGGAAGCGCGGATCCGCGACATCGAGGCGAAGCTGTCGAACGCACAGATCATCGACGTCACCCGGCTGACGCCGACGGGGCGCGTGGTCTTCGGCGCGACGGTGCACGTCGTCGACGAGGCCGACGGCACGGAGCAGAAGTACCGGATCGTCGGCGAGGACGAGGCCGACATCAAATCCGGCCTCATGTCGATCACCTCGCCCATCGCGCGCGCCCTGATCGGCAAGGAAGAGGGCGACTCCGTGCAGGTTGCGACGCCGAGCGGTTCCCGCGCCTACGAGATCGTGCGCGTCGAATACATCTAGACCGATGACCAAACGCACGGGGTCGAGCCGCCGCTGGCTCAAGCGCCAGGAGCGCGATCCCTACGTCGAGCGCGCGGTCCGCGAAGGCTGGCGCTCGCGCGCCGCTTTCAAGTTGCTCGAGATCGACGAGCGCGAGCGGATCCTGAAAAGCGGCGCGGTCGTCGTCGACCTCGGTGCCGCCCCGGGAGGCTGGAGCCAGGTGGCGGCCCGCAAGGTCGGCGCCGCGGGCCGCGTGCTTGCCATCGACCGCCTGGCGATGGATCCGATCCCCGCGGTCGAGTTCATCGAGGGCGATTTCCAGTCGGACGAGGGAGTCGAGGCGCTTCGCGGCCTCATCGGAACAGAGGCCGTGGACCTTGTTTTATGCGATCTGGCGCCAAATATCAGTGGCAATCGGGCGATCGACCAGCCGCGCAGCCTCGCGCTCGTGGAGGCGGCACTTCAGTTCGCGAGCGAGGTTCTGAAGCCCGGAGGCGCATTTCTGGCGAAAGTTTTCCAGGGAGAGGGTCAGCGCGAGCTGGAAGCGGAGCTCAGGCTTCGCTTCGCCAGGCTCAAGATCATCAAACCCCGGGCATCTCGTGCCGAAAGCCGCGAGATTTATCTGCTGGCCAGCGGTTACCGTATGGTGTAGGGTCGTTGTTCTGACCCCACCGGATGGAGTTGAGGTAAGGCATTGAGCGACTTGGCAAAGAACGTGATCCTCTGGGTGGTCATCGCGATCGTTCTGGTGTCGGTATTCCAGAATTTCGGCATCACCACGCCCGAGCAGACCGAGAAGGACTATTCCGCCTTCCTCGACGACGTGAACGCCGGTTTCGTCTCCCAGGTCGTTTTCGAGCAGAAGCAGAACAAGCCCTACGTGCTGCACGTCACCACGCGGGACAACGTCCAGTACGACGTCAATAGCCCGGAGACGGACAACAACGAGCTGCTGACGACGCTCCGCAACGAGGGCGTCCGGATCGTTGCGCAGGAGCCGGAGCAGCAGTCGATCCTCATGACGCTCTTCGTCAACGCGTTCCCGATCCTGCTCCTGATCGCCGTCTGGATCTATTTCATGCGCCAGATGCAGGGAGCCGGCGGCGGCCGCGGCGCGATGTCCTTCGGCAAGAGCCGCGCCCGGTTGCTCGGCGAGGACCAGGTCAACGTCACTTTCGCGGATGTCGCGGGCGTCGAGGAAGCGAAGGAAGAAGTCGTCGAGATCGTCGATTTCCTCAAGGACCCGAGCAAGTTCCAGCGACTCGGCGGCAAGATTCCGAAAGGCGTGCTCATGGTCGGCTCGCCGGGCACGGGCAAGACCCTGCTCGCGCGAGCGATTGCGGGCGAGGCCAAGGTGCCGTTCTTCACGATCTCGGGCTCCGATTTCGTCGAGATGTTCGTCGGCGTCGGCGCCTCGCGCGTGCGCGACATGTTCGACCAGGCCAAGAAGCACGCGCCCTGCATCATCTTCATCGACGAGATCGACGCGGTCGGCCGCCATCGCGGTGCCGGCCTCGGCGGCGGCCACGACGAGCGCGAGCAGACCCTGAACCAGCTGCTCGTGGAGATGGACGGATTCGAGGGCAACGAGGGCGTCATCGTCATCGCGGCGACCAACCGGCCCGACGTCCTCGACCCGGCGCTGCTCCGGCCCGGCCGCTTCGACCGGCAGGTCGTGGTGCCGCTGCCCGACGTTCGCGGCCGCGAGCAGATCCTCAAGGTGCACATGCGCAAGGTGCCTCTCGACGGCGGCGTGAAACCGCAGATCATCGCGCGCGGCACGCCGGGGTTCTCCGGCGCCGACCTCGCCAATCTCGTCAACGAAGCGGCGCTGCTCGCCGCGCGCGCCAACAAGCGCACGGTGACGATGGAGGAGTTCGACAAGGCCAAGGACAAGATCCTCATGGGCACCGAGCGGCGCTCGATGGTCATGAGCGAATCCGAGCGCAAGCTCACCGCGTATCACGAGTCCGGTCACGCGATCGTCGGTTTGCTCGTGCCCGAGCACGATCCCGTCTACAAGGTCACGATCATCCCGCGCGGCCGGGCGCTCGGCGTCACCATGTTCCTGCCCGAGGCCGATCGCTACAGCTATTCGAAGCAGCGGCTCATGAGCCAGATCAAGAGCCTGTTCGGCGGCCGGCTGGCCGAGGAGCTGATATTCGGGCCGGCCTACGTCACGACGGGAGCCTCCAACGACATCGAGCGCGCAACCGATATCGCGCGCAACATGGTCACGAAGTGGGGCCTGTCGGATCGCCTCGGTCCGCTCACGTATACGGAAGACGACGGCGAAGTGTTTCTCGGGCGGAGCGTCACCCGGCACAAGCAGGTGTCGGACGTCACGGCCCATGCGATCGACGAGGAAGTGCGCAGCCTGATCGACAGCTGTTATGAGAACGCCAAGTCGCTCCTGCAGAAGCACGAGGTGCAGCTGCACAGCATGGCGGCGGCGCTGATCAAGTACGAGACGATCGACGAGACCCAGATCAAGGACATCATGGAAGGCCGCGATCCGCGGCCGCCGGCGGACTGGGAAGAACCGTCCGAGCCCGGCACTCCCGCGAGGGCCGAGCCGAGAGTCAGCGACGGCGGCGCCGCTCCCCTCGGCGGTCCCGCCAGTCAGCACTGAACCGGGAAAAAGCCTTGGCAAGGCGTTACTTCGGCACCGACGGGATTCGCGGTCGGGTCGGTTCCGAGCCGATGACGGTCGATTTCGCCTTGCGCCTCGCGAGCGCGGCGGCCCAGGTGCTCGTGCCCGGTGGCGGCACGGTGCTGATCGGCAAGGACACGCGCGTCTCCGGATACCTGTTCGAATCGGCGCTCGAAGCCGGTTTCGTGGCCGCCGGGGTCGACGTCCTGCTCACCGGGCCCTTGCCGACGCCAGCCATCGCTTATCTGACCAATACCAATGACGCCGACTTCGGCATCGTCATCAGCGCCTCGCACAATCCCTATTACGACAACGGCATCAAGTTCTTCGACAGCGCGGGCAGCAAGCTGTCGGACGAGATGGAAGATGCGATCGAGGCGCTGATCGATCAGCCGCCGCGCACCTGCGAGTCGAGCGAGCTCGGGCAGGCGACGACGCTGACGACGGCGCGGATCGACTACATGAAGTTCTGCCGGCGCAGCCTGCCCGAAGGCATGGATTTCGACGGCTTGAAGATCGTGGTCGATGCGTCGCACGGCGCCGCCTACAAGGTGGCGCCGCGGCTGATCGCCGATCTTCGCGCCGATGTCGTGCCCGTCGGTTGTTCCCCGAACGGCCGCAACATCAACGACGGCGTCGGCTCGACGCGGCCGGATCTTCTCAAGCTCACGGTCACCGGCGTGCGTGCCCATGTGGGTATCGCGCTCGATGGCGACGGCGATCGCGTCATCATGGTCGACGAGCGCGGGGAAATCGTCGATGGCGACGGGCTGCTCTACATCCTCGCCGCCGATCGCCTGCGGCGGAAAGCGCTCAAGGGCCCGGTCGTCGGCACTGTCATGAGCAACCTGGGCCTCGAGCTTGCGCTCCGCGAGCTCGGGATCGAGTTCCGCCGCGCCAAGGTCGGCGATCGCCAGGTGCTCGCCATGTTGCAGCAGCACAACGGCATCCTCGGCGGCGAGACGTCGGGACATGTGATCTGCCTCGACAAGACCACGACCGGTGACGGCCTGATCACCGCCCTGCAGGTTTTGGCCGTGATGCGGGAGACCGGCCGAAGCCTGAGCGACCTCGCGTCGGGCATGCGCCGCCTGCCGCAGACCCTGCTCAATGTGAAGGTCGCCGGTCGCGTCGATGTCGACGGAGACGCCTCGATCTGTGCCGCCGTCAAGACCGCCGAGTCGACGCTTCGCGGCCGCGGCAGGGTCGTGTTGCGCGCCTCGGGAACGGAGCCTGTCGTCAGGGTCATGGTCGAGGGCGAGGACGAGGCGCTCGTGAATCGCCTCGCCGGGGAACTGGCGGCCAAGGTGCAGGCGTCGGTGGGATGAGCATGGCGGGAAAGCGCAGGCCCCTGATCGCGGGCAACTGGAAGATGAACGGTTCGCTCGCGGCGAGTCGCGGGCTCGTCGAAGAGCTCGCCCGGGGCATCGATCACGCGGCCGCCGAGATGCTGATCTGCCCGCCTTTTGTCTATATCGATCGCGCGCGCGAGTGGATCGGCGGCGCCGCGATCGCTCTCGGCGCGCAGGATCTCGCCGCGGTCGAGGGCGCCGGCGCCCACACCGGCGAGATCAGCGGCACGATGCTCCGGGATCTCGGGTGCCGCTACGTCATCGTCGGGCATTCCGAGAGGCGCACGCTTTACGGGGAGAACGATGACGTCGTCGTCGCGAAATTCCGCGCCGCCCAGGCGCAGGGGCTGATTCCGATCCTCTGTGTCGGCGAGAACCTGGCGCAGCGCGAGGCCGGCGAGACCGAAGCGATCGTCGCCGCGCAGGTTGCCGCCGTGATCGCGAAGCTCGGAATCGCCGTCTTCGCGAACGCAGTCATCGCCTATGAGCCGATCTGGGCGATCGGCACGGGCCGGACCGCGACGCCCGCCCAGGCCCAGGAAGTGCACGCCATGATCCGGGCATTGATCGCGAAACACGATGCTATAATCGCCGCCCCTTTGCGCATCCTGTACGGCGGCAGCGTGAAGGGCAGCAACGCGGCCGATCTTCTCAGTCAGCAGGATATCGACGGCGGGCTCGTGGGTGGCGCATCCCTGGATGCGGCTGACTTTTTGAAGATCTTTGGGGCCGCGGCTCGATAAGCCGCGAATTGACCGGTAATGATTCAGACTTTCGTCTTGATATGCCACCTGATGCTGGCACTGGCCATCGTTGGGCTGGTGCTGCTCCAGCGCGGCAAGGGCGCGGAGGCGGGCACGGGTTTCGGCGCCGGCGCGTCCGGCACGGTTTTCGGCGCGCGCGGCTCGGCCAGCTTCTTTTCGCGCGCAACCGCGGTGCTGGCGACGCTGTTCTTCGCGACGAGCCTCACGCTCGCGTATTTCGCGACGCAGACGACCGGGAGCGAATCGCTCGTCGGCAGCGCCGCGGGCGAGAACGCGGCAGAGGCTCCGCGGGAAGACATCAACGACGCTCCGGAGCTGATCGGACCCGTCTCGGACGGATCGGAGGCCGGTCCGGCCGAAGGAGCTTCGTCCGGCGCGGCCAGCGAAGAAGACGCAGGCCAGTAGCGATTGAAGTTCCGGATGTTCTCGTTGCCGACGTGGTGGAATTGGTAGACACGCTGTCTTGAGGGGGCAGTGGCGCAAGCCGTGGGAGTTCGAGTCTCCCCGTCGGCACCATCGATGAGAATGAAGCGCGATCGAGCGCGCGGGATGTGACGGCACTTGGCGGGCTGATACAATGCCGCGTCCCGTCCCCCCGGTTACTCATGTCAGCCAGCTACGCGCCAATCCTGATCTTTCTCGCGATCGCCGGGATCTTCGGCATCGTCCTGCTCTCGTTGGGTTTCGCTTTCGGCAGGGGTCGCAAGGACGTCCCGAAGCTCGCTCCCTACGAGTGCGGTTTCGAAGCATTCGAGGACACGCGCATGCGCTTCGACGTGCGCTACTACCTGGTCGCGATCCTCTTCATCATCTTCGATCTCGAGATCGCCTTTCTCGTGCCCTGGGCCGTTGCCCTCGACCGGATCGGCGTCATCGGCATCGCCGCGATGGGCATTTTCCTGGCCGTGCTCGTCGTCGGCTTCATCTATGAATGGCGGAAGGGTGCGCTCGAATGGGACTGACCCAGGAGATGCCATTCGACCTGCCCGAGGTCACGAATCGCGGCTTCGTCGTCACGCAGGTCGACAAGCTCGTGAACTGGGCCCGCACCGGCTCGCTCTGGCCGATGACTTTCGGTCTCGCCTGCTGCGCAGTCGAGATGATGCACGCCGGCGCCTCGCGCTACGACCTCGACCGCTTCGGTGTCGTATTTCGCCCGAGCCCCCGCCAGTCGGACGTCATGATCGTCGCCGGGACCCTCGTCAACAAGATGGCGCCGGCGCTCCGCAAGGTCTATGACCAGATGCCTGAGCCGCGCTGGGTGATCTCGATGGGTTCCTGCGCGAACGGCGGCGGCTATTACCATTACTCCTATTCTGTGGTGCGCGGTTGCGACCGGATCGTGCCCGTGGATGTCTACGTTCCGGGATGCCCTCCGACCGCGGAGGCATTGCTGTTCGGGATCATTCAGCTGCAGCAGAAGATTCGGCGCACTCATACCATTGCGCGCTGATCGGTAGGGGAGAGGGCAATGCAGCGCCAGGAAGGCAGCCCGCTGTCAAAGAAGTATCGCGACCTCGACACGGTCATCGTCGAGTGCTTCAACGACAAGCTCGAGCGCCAGCCGTCGCCGGTCGGCGAGCTGAGCTATCGCGTGGCCTCCGCCGACCTCATCGACTCCTGCCGGAAGCTCCGCGACGAGCCCGATCTCGGCTTCGAGATGCTGGTCGACCTCTGCGGCGTCGATTATCTGGGATACGGGCAGGACGAGTGGCATACCTACGAGGCCTCCGGCACGGGATTCAGCCGGGGAGTCGAGCGCAGGCCGGCCGCGGCCGAAGAGCATCCCGCGGAGCCGACGGCCGCCTATCGGCCGCCGCGGCGATTTGCCGTGGTCTACCACCTGCTCTCCATCAAGCACAATCGCAGGCTCCGTCTCAAGGCATTCTGCGAGGACGACAGCCGGCCGAAGCAGCCGTCGGTTACCGAAGTCTGGGCATCGGCCGACTGGTACGAGCGCGAGGCCTTCGACCTGTTCGGCATCCTGTTTCCCGGGCACCCCGACCTCCGGCGGCTCCTGACCGACTACGGCTTCATCGGTCATCCCTTCCGCAAGGATTTCCCGCTCGTCGGCACGGTCGAGATGCGCTACGACCCCGAGCGCGGACGCGTCGTCTACGAGCCCGTCCGGATCGAGCCGCGCACGCTCGTGCCCAAGGTCATCCGCGA
>Ga0315910_10001390_pt1 | contig 22340 bp, 22 predicted proteins | sample EdamamesoilMG_FD_204470 | JGI IMG/M metagenome (GOLD analysis project Ga0315910, IMG submission 204470) | Garden soil microbial communities collected in Santa Monica, California, United States - Edamame soil | ecosystem: Environmental > Terrestrial > Soil > Garden | place: USA: California... | reverse complement strand
CAGGGGCAAACCTACGGCTGCCCATATCATTCTGGCTCGCCGCCAAGTTGTTCACAAACGCGCTGCGCTCCTGCTCTTGATGGCATCGCTCCGCGCGTTCGTGAACAACATTGGAAGTCGTATCAGGGTCGTCGGTGTTAAAGCGTTGGGCGGAGAGAAAAGCGACTTCGCCGCCGGCGGAAAAACCCATCACGCCGATGCGGTTGGTGGCGATGCCCCATTCGGTGGCGCGACTGCGCACGAGGCGGAGGGCGCGTTGCATGTCGGCGAGAGCGTGGTCGTCCACGGTGTAGGTGGAGTTGGTCTCTCGCGCGAGGCGATACTTGAGCACAAACGCCGTGATGCCGCGTTCGCTGAGCCGGCGGGCGATGTTGTGGCCTTTTGGTGAAGGCGAGCGTCCTCGCGAGCCGGCTCGTCGGTAGCCTCGCCCCACTGAATATGCCGCTCCTGACGGAGCTTATTCAGTCTGCGGGCTGATGTTCTACAACTATGCCGCGCCTACTACGCTTCACCCCGAGAATGCCAACGAGATTTGTTTCAACGCTCGCCCTGATCCCGGCCTCCTCTCCCGGGGAGAAGGAGAAGCGGTCGGCGGCGAGGTCATCAGAAAACCAAAGTGTAAGCCATGTCTTGTCATGCAAGTGTTAGCGATGTGTTGTCACCATGCCGGTGAGGGAGGTCGTCAGAACCAACCGGCTAATCTTTTCTCCGTTTGAACAGCCAGTGAAAAAATGCCGCCACAAGCGCCAGGTCCAACAAGATCGTGACGATGGCGAAGGGCCATCTTACATTCACGCCGCTTTGTTGCGAAAATGGAGTCGTTGAAGTGCCGATGCGTTCGCCCGAGCCGAAGGCAACCCAATGGAACATTGCCATGAAGAGGGCGAGCCCCAGAAACATCGCGATTTTGGAATACATTTTGTTTTCCAAGCGGGACAAGAGCATGGAGATCCCCATCGAGCTAAACATTCCGCCCCCGGCATAAACAATCCAGTTGGGCGTGCCGCCCGAGGGTGGCGCGAAACAAACGCCCGCTCCCGCCAGCAGGCAAATCACACCGAACAACACCGGCGGTTTATCCATGGATATGCTGCCATCCGGATTCGTCTTCACCGATGTCGTTTGCGGCGCTCCCGGCAATTGCGCTTTTGCGGCGGCGCCTAGAATCCGCAGGAACATTACCCCGAACAGCGTAAAAGCCGTCCCCACGCCGAGACATATCCAGGTGCCACCGTGGATGCCCGTCTCGAGCACTGCTTTCGCGGGATTGCCCGGCGAGTAATGCACGGAGATGTTCGTGCCGACAGGGTAACGATCGAGGACTCCCTGCGCGTATCCCGCCGACGATGACACCTGGCCGATGGCAATTTTGTCGCCCTTGTAACTCACGCCGGCGACCTGATAAGTGTAGGTGACCTTCGGCGAATAGGTCGTGCCCTTGTCATTTGAACTGGATTTCATTCCCGCAGATCGGATCACTCCGTCCGTCGCCGGCCAACCTTTGGTAAGGAGGCTTTTGACGAACATCCACCCACCGATGCCCACGGCCACCGATCCAACGATGATGAAGAACCAGCAGAAGAACAAGGTGCCGCGACTAGAGGGTTGCGCCATGAGTTGAATCTATTCAAATCACAGCCAAGGATAAAAGTAATTTGCTGGCGGTTCAACGCGTGGAGCGCGCGCATCTGTGGGTCATGCCCGGGACGCGGCTCTATGAGCCACCTTCGCCAAACAAATGCGCCATCGTTTCGCTTCCGTCTTCGCTGCGCTACGGCGTGACCAGCCAGCCCCGTCCGGGGCGGCATCTTCTTTGTCTTGTAGCGGCGGTCTATGACCGTCCCTCTCGGCGCTCATAGAGCGCCGCTACAGAAACATGCCGCCACTAACGGGGCTTTCCTGCTGTTCTACAACTATGCCGCGCCTACGGCGCTGTCCCGACGCGCGGTGTTCACGCCGCTTCACCGTCCAAATTGAAATCGCCACACCTCTTGCCATCGCCTGTTGAAGCGATCCCGCCATGCGGGGTCGTGTCGGGAAATTAGTTTCAACGCTCGCCTTCACCCTGGCTCTCTTCCTCCTGGAGAGGGAACAGCCGTTACCAGTCTTCTGTTTTGGGATGATCGCCGGCTAATCCCGTCGCCCGATATTCCAAGAACGCGGTGCATGACTTTCCCTCTCCTTGGGGAGAGAGCCGGGGTGAAGGGGGGCGTCACACCAACGTGGGCGCGACGAGTTAGTCATGGGTTGCCAAAAATCAGGTAGAGCGGACTTCCATTCACCTGAACTTGGATATTTCCAGTCTCTTCCTGTGTGACCGTTGGGGATGCGGAAGGCTTTTCGGTAAGCGGAGCGCGTTGCGCATCCACCACTCTGCTAGGAATATTGTCGAGCTTTGCGGTGAAGCTCTTCCCGTCACCGGTTGGCGACCACACGACCCAGATGATTTGCTGCGAGTCATTCCGATATGCCTGCACCCGTAAGCGACCTGGTTCGTTGGTCACGATGCTTTGAAAACGATACTCGCCCAACACGCGTTGCAAATGAGCGAGCGCATGGAAGGAAGGTTTCGGTTGAAAATGGCGGGTGATGCCTGCGCTTGCATGAAGGCTGGGTTGATCGTCGTCGTTGAAGAAATAAATATAGGCGCGTTCTACCGGCATCGCCGAGAACACGAGCAACGAGCGCACGAGCCATTGCGCCTGTTGCTCGTCCGTCACGCCCTGCCACTTCGCGAACGTCCCGGACTTCTCCGCATGCTTCGTGCTGCTGTCGTAACCAAATTCCGTGACCCAGACCGGCTTGCCCGGCGCATGCGCATCGCGCCAACGGCACAGCGCTTCCACGTCCTTGAGATAGTTCGGCAATTTCGGGTCTTCGGGAAAACTCCGCTGCCACGTCGGCCAGCCTTCAAGTTGCGCGTAGGTGTGAAGATTCAAAACGTCGAACAGCCCGGGAAACTTTGCCACGCAGTCCACGCTCTTTTCGTAATCGCCGCTCTTGCCGGTCGTAAGATTGCACGTCGCGATTTTCAACTTCGGATCGCCCGCGCGAAGACCTTCCGTCATTGCCTTGAACAGGCGCGTGTAATCCGCATCGCTCCATTTGCCCGGCTCATTGCCGATCTCCACCGAATCCACGAGTTTGCGCTGGCCGGACGGTCCGAATTCCCGCGCGAATGCCGCGCCGTATGCCTGTGCGTCCGCCTCCAGGTTGGTCCAGTTCGTGCGATCCACGGACTCAAACATCAGACACGCATCAATGTCCCAACCTCTCGCCCGCCACGATCCATAGACCTTGCTCCAATCCACGCGGTTTTTCGCAAACGGAAAAGCCGGCAACACCGAAGTATTCGTTCCCAAATCCCATTCCACCGGATGATAATCCCGCACCAATCCGCACACCGGCCGGTAAAGCTCCGGCTTGAATTGAACCGTGTGACCATTGATGCCGATGAAATCGCGCATTAGCGGACGCATCTCCCCCGCGACCGCCGCTGCCTCTCCCATCCAAAAAAATGCAAAGCACAACGACAAGCCGGAAAAGACTGCGAGGCGATATGGCTTTTGAATCAACATGGCCGGATCGTAACGCGCCGAGCTGAAAAGTGAAAACATGAAACCGGCAATGGCAAGGGAGTTCAGCCCCGCGATGTTCCGACCACCACCACGGCCAAGTGCGCGATTGAGTTTCGGCACAGTGTGTGACTATGCTGTTCTTTTATGAGCAAACCTGCCTGTCCGATGTGCGAAATGACCGAAGTGTTGGATCACCCGGTAAAATGGGAATGTGTCACCTGTGGTCACGAATGGGAACGCACACCTGAGCCCGAAGCCGCAACCGGCCCGCGCGTCGTCAAGGACGCCTACGGGAACGTGCTCGCGGACGGCGATTGCGTCGTCCTGATCAAGGATCTCAAACTGGGTGGTGGCTCGCAGGTCCTGAAAGGCGGCTCGAAGTCAAAACCCATCCGCTTGGGGGACGGTGATCACGAAATCTCCTGCAAGATGGATGGAATCGCCGTCGGCCTGAAAGCTTGTTTCGTGAAGAAGGCGTGAAGGGTAAGTCCTCACGATGAAACGCCGGCCTGCGACTGGTTCTTGACCAGCTTCCGGCAGTGGCCTTGGATTATTTCGGGTGTTTGCTGTCGGGCTTGAACAGTTCCGCAATCCGGTCGCAGGACAGCCAGACCTTACCAAATCCTTACCTTTCCCTGGCCGCTTTTTAGGCTGCCCTCCGGTCAAGTTCCAGGATTGGATGCAGCACAACATGATTTTTTCAATCACTTACCCGGGAAGATCGCGGCACGAGGTATGACCCCGCACAACGGTCCAGATCTTTAGCCCCACTCCCACCGCGCGGCCGAGCCGCGGATTTGCCCAACCTCGGTGCCCAGCTTTGGCTCCTTCGTTGCTTTGTTGTGGAACTGCGGTTGGGTCCACAACCCAGTTACTCGCGCTACCGGCGCATACCTGCGCCACAATTCTTTTGCGCTTCGCTGATGCTCCCGGCACGCTCCAAAACCACCTGGGCAGAGTCGTTGCGAGGGGTCTCCGCGTCAATGCGAGGCGGCCGGTCCGGCCACATAATCAATGGACGCCTGACAGGGCGTGCCGGGTGGTTCCCGGGCCCAGCGCCAGAATTTAATTTTTTTGTAACGTTTGGGATGGCTCGCCCGATATGGAAGTAGCCAGACACAAATGACGCCACTGCCCTCCATTGCGAACGCTTCCACCGAAGATGCCCAACTGGTCGCTGCCGTCCAGGCGGGCGACCTCCACGCGTATGAGCCGCTGGTCGGCCGGCATCTGGATGCGATTCACGCCTTTGTCGCGCTCAAGCTTCCCGTGCCACATCTGGTGGATGAGATCACGCATGAGACCTTCGTCTTCGCCTTTCGCAGCATTGCAAAGTTCACTCCCGACACCAGCTTCCGCGGATGGCTCCGGGCGATCGCGGCGAACAAGGTCCGCGCCGAGATCGAGCGCTATTACCGTGAGGAACGCAATCGTCTGGCTTACTCCGAGCGCCGCGCCATCGAAGACGCCCTGCAGGAGACTTCGCCCCAGGATTTGCGGGAAGTGGAGGTGTTGAACGACTGCCTGAAGGAGGTTCCGGAGAAGCTCCGCACCCTTTTGAACCTCAAATATCACGACGAGAGTTCGTCGGAGGAAATCGCCCGGAGTCTGGAACGCAGCGTGGCCTGGGTCCGCACCACGCTTTGCCGTGTCCGGCAACAACTGCGGGAGTGCGTCGAGCGGAAACTGAAAGGTCAACCGTCATGATCCCGCAGGACCAACTGGCCTCGTTTCTGGATGAGGCGCTCGACGCGGGACCGCGCGCCGCGTTGGAGCAGGAGTTGGAGCAGGATGCGGAAGCGCTCCGGTTCGTCATCGAGCAGCGCAACCTGGATCGCGCCCTCCGTTCCCGGCTCGGGAGCGCCGCCCATCGGGAGCGGCTCAAGGAATCCATTCTCGCTTCAGTGGCCGGGTCATCCAGCAAACAACTTCAGGCGCAAGTGCTGGCCGACACGTCGGGCCGCGCGATTCAACCTGCCGGTGGGGACTCCCCGGCGACTGGCTGGCCGCATCGCCTCCAGACCTGGATCGGCAACATCCAGCAATACTTCCAATCGCCCAAGGCGGCGTGGTTCGCGTCTGCTTCGGTTATTCTTTTGCTTGCGGTTGGCACCTGGCTGCTCTTACGGCCAGCGCCCGCCGCACGCATCGTCGTTGGCCAGTTCGCCGCCGTGGTGGGGCAACCGGTCCTGAAACACGGCGGCAAAAGCTCAACTCCCGGATTGAATCCGCCAACTCCAATCTATCTGGGCGACCGGCTTGAAACGGGCGACGCCGACAAAGCGGAGATTGTGTTCAAGGACGGCACCACACTGCGCTTGGGTTTCAATACGGCTGTCGAGTTTCCGACTCTCAACTCTCAACCCTCAACCCTCAACCCTCCTCCAAGCCGCCCTCCCGAGATCAATCTTCTTCGCGGCCAGGTGTGGACCAAGGTGCAAAAGACGACGAACGCGCCGCAGTATGCCATTCGCACCGAGGCAGCGACGGCGGTAGCCCGCGGTACCGAGTTTGGGGTGAAGATTCAGAGATCAGCGTCCACCAACTCTTCAGCTCCCACCACCGTGCTAACCGTCAAGGAGGGTGCAGTTGATTTCTCCAATGCCCTCGGCTCCGTGCAGGCGACGGCTATGACTGAATCAACCGCGACACCCGACACCGCGCCGAGCCGGCCGGTTCGTCTTAATACAATCAAAAGCTTTGACCTAAGCCCAGGCCTGCGACTCATCTTAGGAGGACTGACTTCCCCCTTCGACCTGAACCCAACGGCATACAGCATGGTGTATCCCCAAGGGTGGGCCGGATTCTACGTCCGCTCGATTCAGGACGAAAAGGAAGCGGCTATTCGCCAACTGCGTATCGTGCGGGTCTGGCCGGGATCCCCTGCGGAACAAGTCGGATTGGCGGTCGGCGATGTAGTCACCGAGGTGAACGGTCAGTCGGTGACGAATCTTCAGGATGTCCTTCGCCCCATTTATTACGGGGAATCTGCCTCCGTTGTTTTGAGTATTTCGCGGGGTGAGCTTTCGAGGACGGTTCCGCTGGTGACGACCAAGCATCCCTACGCGCTTCCTATGCACGACATCCCAGCTAATTTGGCCAAGGAGGTCTTTGACGCGACGTGGCGCTTGGTCGAGGCAGATTGCAGACAGACCATCAGCAGCAATGAATGGAGTGAGCTGGGACAAGAGTTTAAGAATGTGCTCAACCGCTATCCAGAGTTGGCGGCTCTCCACAACAATCTCGCCGTGTGGTATGAAGTGAAAGATGATTTCAGCTCGGCAATCCAACACTTTAAGCACGCTGTTGCGAGTGCTCCCGGTAACGCGCTGTACCATTACAATCTTGGCAGAGCGCTGGGGAGCATCGGCAACTTCGAGCGTTATGCCGAGGAAACGGAAGAGGCGCTGAGACTCGCGCCGGAGTGGGTTCCTGGCCTGATCGCGCTTGCGGAGGCTTACACGCTTCTGGATCGTCAGGACCAGGCGGTTGCTGTTCTGGAACACAGCTTGGGGATGGATCCGTCTCATGCTGATCTGTGGTCTGCCAAGGGGTTCGTCCATCTTAGCGCGGAACGAACTGACGAAGCGCTAGCCTCGGCGCTGAAGGCGATAGACCTGGAGCCTTCTTATGCAGTGAGGTTCTTGTGGTTGTCCTTTGTTTGCTCGTCACGCGGCGAACGCGATGCAAGCGAAACCGCCACGCGCAAGGCCATCGAACTCGATCCCGGATATGCGGAAGCATACGACAGTCTGGCTGTGGACATCATCGCCCGTCTTGGCGCTCGTCTGCCTGAAGATCCCACCACTGGTTCACCTGAGGATTTCGCCATTGAGCGTTGGCGGGATCGCCCGGCGGAGGAACTCGCAATCATCGCTGAGGCCGAACGCTTGGGCCGCAGAGCCATTGAGCTGAATCAAGATCTCGGCAGCCCCCACGTAAATCTCGGCAACATCCTCCTTCTGCGCGGAGCGGTTGACGAAGCGGAGCCGATTCTAAGCAAGGCCATCGAGTTGGATCCAAATGGACAGGCGGCGAGCGCATATAATTCATTGGCCTACCGATTTGCCGGGTGGGGCATCCGCTTGGACGAAGCGCTGCGGTTTGCGCAGCACGCTGTTCAACTGGCCCCGGAGGGCTGGGCTTTTGATACCCTCGCCATGGTACATTTCCGGCGTGGCGAGTGGGACCAAGCCGAGGCGGCTTGGAAAAAATGCATCGAACTCGCCGACCCACAGGGCGACCCCGGAGCCTGGTATCATTTGGGGAAGCTCTACGAGCGCAACAATGCACCCGACGCTGCGATAACGGCCTACCGGGAGGCCCTTCGCTTGCGTCCCGATTACCCGGAAGCCTCGCAGGCTTTGGAGAAACTCCGCCGATAAGCAGAAGCCGTAAAGCCATTCAATTCAGCGTCAGCTCTCAACCAACAAAGTAAAACAATAAGTGAAGTCACTACTATGAAACATAGACATTCATTCCTCCCCACTTCGGACTTTACAACCGTCCTCGCTGGAGCCCTGCTTGCCGCCGCAGCGCTCAATGCCCACGCCCAAGGCTGGGAAACGCTGGCAACCCTTGAAAGTCCGAAAGGAGGTAACGCGGTCATGATCAACCCGTTTTCAGACCCAGCTTTGCCCGGCCTTTTTATCGGAGGCGCCACCAGTTTCGGATCAGTCCTGCATTTGGACCAATCCACCGATCCCGCAACCCTGAGCTCAAGCGACCCGACGTCCTTCCAGGTGCAGCGCCTCGGATCAGATGACTCAGGGAATCTCTATTCCGTCGGCTATGCAACGCTTGGAAGTCAGTCTCTTTGGCAGGTTCGCAAAAGCGAGGATGGCGGCGTGACATGGGGCGTTGTTGATAACGCTTCTACCTGGAGCCCGAATGGGAATTCGACTGCGTTCGGTGTCACCGCCGACTCGTCCGGCAACATCTACGTCTCCGGTCAGGCCTATCTTTCAACGAGAGCAAGGATGCCCTACTGGGTCATTCGCAAAGGTGCCAACCACGGCCAGAGCTGGAGCACCGTGTTCACTTCCAGCAAAGCGATTGCGATTGGATCTGCCATGAAGTTCGTCCCCGGCCTTCCGGGCAAACCCGGTGGAGTGTTTAGCGTGGGCCGTCAGACGCCGGGCGGCGTGACCCAATGGACCGTCCTGCGCAGTCGCAACTCAGGACTGAGTTGGGAAACGGTTGATGCGTGGACCCCAGCCAAGAATACAGCGGGCATTGCGACGGGGGTGGCGAGTGACGGCCAAGGCAACCTGTTCGTGATCGGATACGACTACAGCAGCCAAAGCACTCCCGGTTGGTATGTGCGGGCAAGTTCCGATGGCGGCAGCTCGTGGCAGACGATGCTGACCAAGTACTCCGAGACTAGCTTCAGCCAAACCATGCCCAACGATGTGGCGGCAGACAGCAATGGGAACCTGTATGTGGTGGGCGTGACCGGCGGTCTCGACAATAGCGGCTCTTGGACGGTTCGGAGGTGGGATGCGACCATGCAAACTTGGGACCAATGGCCAATAGCCCTGCGATTTCCGTCGGCGCCCGGGATCGACTGGGGAGGTGCCGCGCGCGGCGTCGCCGTAAGCGCGGCGGGGGCCGTTTATGCCACTGGCAGAATGGTGAACGCGAGTTCTTGGTTGGTTGTGCAGCGGCTGCCGGCTAATTGATCTTTGATCAGTTCTTCTACAAGCGGGCCGCGCCTTAAACGACGACTGCCGCTGCGACTCCATGAGACTAATCACAACCTAACTTCTGATGAAAATGTTTTTAAATTGGGCGGGTGTTCTGGTTCTGCTGGTCTTGCTCGCCGGCAATGCGCTTGTAACGCATGGCCAAAGCTGGGAAACGATCCTCACAGTACTGCCGCCAGCAGACCCTCCGTATCCCGACCGGTCGCCAGGCGCGATCTTCCAGAATCCTTTCGGCTCACCGGAATCAGGAAACTCACGGCTGATTGTGTTCATGCGCTCTGACGATCACGCCTTCTACCAGATCAACCTCCCGGATGGGACGTCACAAAGCCAATCGCTCCCTTATTCCCCTATTGTAAAGAGGCTCGTCCAGGAGCCTGTTTCTGGAAGCTCTTTTGCGCTTTCCTTTGGGAGTTGGCAGGTTCACAGAAGCTCCGATCGAGGGGTTTCGTGGATGCTGGTGGACTCGTTTGCCGATGGTGCATACGCCAGTGCGTCGGGTCTGGCAGTGGACGACGCGGGAAACATCTTTGTATCTGGTAGCACGAATCTCGGCATCGGCACGCCAACTTGGTTCGTGCGGAAGAGTTCCGACCACGGACTCACTTGGAGCACCGTGGACCGGTTGTCGAACGCAAGTTCTGTGGGCATTCTTTTTGTCCCCGGAAGCCAAGGCGGCCTGTTCGTTGCGGGATCTCGCTGGACAGTTCGACGAAGTCGTGATGCCGGGGCAACCTGGCAGCAGGTGGACTCCTTCATCCGACCCGGAAAGGACACGTATGCCCAAGCGATGGCCAGCGACGCTCGGGGTAGGATTTACGTGGCGGGGCAGTCCACTCCTGACCCATCGCGATGGGACGTGCGCGTAAGTGAGAACGGCGGCAGCACTTGGGCGACGATCAGCCCGGCCACTGCCACAGCGCAGTTAAACGGCAATCTCGAGGCCATGGTGGTGGATTTGGCGGGAAATTTATTCCTTGCGGGAGTCCTGGATGCTTGGGCAGTCGCACGGCGCAATGCCGACGGAGTTTGGCATGACATCGAGTTTCCCTTCGGGACGGAAGCTGGTTGGGTCCCATCCGGAGCACGAGCGATCACTTTGGATCGCGTCGGAAACGCATATGTGGCAGGCACCGTCAGACTTGGTGGATTTGATGATGTAAGGCGTTCGATGCTCGTACAGCGGCTCCTCAGCGATACGCCTGTCTTGGGAATCACAGTCTCTGGGCCCAGCGCAGATCTGTTCTGGCCAGCCGGGGCGACCGATTACATCCTCGAAGCCGCCACCTCGCTACCTACGGTGTCGTGGACCACGGTCACGAACACGCCCACCATCACCACAACCGAACGCAGCGTGCAACTGCCGCTCACCGGCCCCGCCCAATTCTTCCGCCTCCGTAAGCCATGAGCCTTGGCGGCCGGATTTTTGGACTGCGCCGGCAAAGCGCAGCGGCGACGGCGCTTTGCATTCGAGCAGCTTTGAACCTCCAAACGTTCTTTGCCGGTTCGCAGCAAAAGCGGCGTGGCGCTTCGCTTCCCGCCGCACTCCATGACGCGGTCACGACATTGCAAACTTCAAGCAACAGCCAGAGCGGTTTCAGAAATTCTGTGACCGGAGCGCGGCGTTCACGCCGCTTGACCGTTGCTGCACAAATTCGTGTTGAAGCGGGCTCAAGCCCGCGCCCCATTCCCCGCCAGCCAACGAAGAACGGCTACAGTTTGAATTCCTTCCACACCACCGTTGAACGTCCAGTGAGGTCGGTGGTTGCGGCGCGCAGGCGGTAACGTCCGGGCTGTGAGACGGTGAATGTTGTTTCGACCAACGCTGGCTGATCTGCCGCCGGCGATCGCGTCACGCGGCTCACCAGAGTGCGATAATCTTCTTCACCCGGGCCGTATAGTTCCCAAAGCACCATCACATTTTGATACACGCCACGCTCGTCGGTGCCAGTGGTGTAGTAAACCGGCGACGCCCCTTCGGTGACTCGGGCTCGTGCCGTAAAGGTATTTGGTGCGGCGTGGTCTGGTGCGGAGAGTTCCATGGTGAGTTGTGGCGGTTTGCCGGCGGGACGCTTGGGCACGCGCGGTCCCTTGCGCAACGAACGCCGGCCATCCACAGTGATCTCAACGCGACCATCTTCGCGCACGCGCACAATTTCGCGGTAGCCGTCCAGCTTCAGCCCGTCCAAGTCCCAACGCAGATCGAACGCAATGCCCAGACGGAGACAGCGTTCAATCTCAGTAAAGAAGTTGCCCATGACCTGCCGGTAACGGATGCCATGACGGTTCGTGCGTTCCAGATTCAACTCGCCGAGACCCCAAAGATTGCCACGGCCCATGTGGGTGTGGCCGAGGTCGTAGCCGGGTGGGAGGAGAATGACGGTTTCGCCAGCACGCTTCAGTCGGGTGAGGTCGCGGCGGGGTCGGCTCTGGACGTGCGCCTGGAGCTGGCGGGCGAGGGCGAGGTATTCGCTGTAAGGCACGCAGGCTAGTTGGTAATTGTCCCAGAACAAGAAATGGGTCGCACCGAGATCGTAGGCGTGCGTGAGGAGCCAGGGTGCGTCGGCGCGATCTACTGCACCGTAAATGCTCACGCCCCAATCCTGGTCCGCCGCTCGCGCGGCGCCGCGCAAGAAACCGTAGATGATCCCGGCGAGGTTGGCCGGATTGTCCGGCGACAACTGGCAGCCGTAGGCCATGTTCATCTCGGGCAACGTGCGGCGCGAGCCCAGTCGACCCGGCGGTTCAAAGACGATGGCACCCGGTCCACTATTGGGTTCAGCCGTCAACTGCCACGCGGCGGATGCGATCATGGTTTCCCACGAGTAAAGATTGCGTTGCGGAAAGTTCAGCGCACCCAGATCAGCATCGTCCCGGGAACGCAGCGCCTTGATCAAACTCCACGGCGCACCCTCGGTCACGGTCGTGTGAAACAGATTCGTGAACTCCTGCAACATGAATTGCGGCGTGAGAGATTTTCGCAGCGCCGGCTCTTTGACGAGGCGCGGACGGACGACGTGATCGCGGGTGTGAACCGCCGGTTCATCAAGAAACAAAGTCGGGCCAAGATAAGTGCTGCGGAAAAGACATTCAGGGTAGGGCACATCCTTGCCGCCGACGCCCCAGTAGAACACCGGTTCGTCTTGGAGCCAGCCGGCTTGCTCGGCATCCACGCGGAAACAATTCAGCCCGGCGCGGATCATCTCGGCGTAATTCTCGCGCGTCAGCCGGACCATTTCGTATTCGGAACCGTCGAAGCGGCGCGTGTCGTCTTTCGTGCGTGAGTTGCTGGGCACACCGACGAGCACGTCAGGCAGGAGTTCCAGGCGGCGAACGTCGCGCGGCGTGTTGAAGGAAACATTTTGATTCGTGGAATCCGACACGTAGCGGTGGCCGAGCCAGGTCACTTCGGAAGCCGCAACGCCGTCACGGAATTCGCCCAGCGACGGGCGTGGCCACAAATGGGCCCACGCGCCGAGTGTAGGCAGCACGGCGGCGCCCTTAACGCGGTGTGCGAATTCCACAGGAGGTTCACCGCCCGTTTGCACCACGTAGCGAGTAATGTTCCGTGCGCTCGATGAGAGTGAAGGCCGCGGATAATCGCTGGCCAGCAACCAGACGCGAAACTGTTCGCCGGTGGTCTTGGTGGCTTCAAGTTCAAGCCACTGAAACGAATTCGTTCCCTGATTTTCCACCGGCCCGAGTTGCATCACGAGTCGTTGCACCGTGCTGGGGCGCGGGGCCGGCACGGATTTGAGGACATAGCTGGCTTGTTGCCCTACCGGTCCGAGCGGCGGTAACTCAGCCGACACGATGGGACGAATCGACGACAGCGCGATCAAGGTAACGCTGGCCATGCAGACCAGGCGTCGCGCAGAGTTGAGCCTGATCTGACTCATTTGCTGTTCGAGGAATCCTCTACGGTCAGTTCAGTGAACACACAGCGAAAACCCGCGCCCTTGGGGCTGCAGGCATACGGACCGACCGCCAGTGGCGCTTCGGAATCGCAGTCCAGTCTCACCATTCGCAACTGCGTCCAGTCTGTTCCGGCCAGCCGGGAACTGATGATGAATTCGTTGCCAGTGCGCGCGAGTCGAAAGGAGATTTCTTCCGCTTTCGACACCAAATCCTGCGTGGACCAGTCCGAGAATCCGTGCTGCGTGACCACCACACCCAGCCGGTCGGCGGCGTCCGGTTCAAACTCGGCCGAAGTCTTGATCCAGCATTCGGCGTCCTGACGCACCATCAATCCGGCCTGATCGTACTGATGCCGCGGGTGCGAACGCACGGTCGCCGAAACCACAAAGTCACCAGCCAGTCGGGTGAACAGGAAATGACCGTTGTCGGCTGAAAACCCGTAGTGCGTACGCTGCCAGAAATCCGTGGCCGCAGCGGGTTGGAGGAACAATCCTTCGTGATCGAAGCCCCAGGCTGGCGGCGGGCAATGCCAGGTGAAGCCGGGCATCTCGGTGAGTTGGGAGAGATGGTAAGTCATGGCGGTCGCGGAAATCATGCCGGCTCGCCGGAATGCCGTAAAACCTTTTCCCCGGGACGGAGGGGTAAACGTCTCTTGCAGTCCCGAGTCGAATTACGCGAACCGCGACGCGAAGTCCGAATCGAAGAGTCCGAACCGCTTTTCCAACCGCCCGCTCCTCAGTCAGACCGACCGGATGCGGCGCGCGCAGCTTGAAACTGTCGGACCAGTACGAGGGCGCAACCGATGCAACTCATCAAGCCAGACACAGCGGCGAAAGGAGCGGCTGGGGCAGATGCCAGCACCGTTAGCCCGGCAAACGCGCCGAACGCTTGTCCCAGCCAGACCGTCTTCATGCACGACCTTCGGGGCCGCGCAGTTCGAGGGCCGTTAAGGCTTATCATCAACGGCAGCACGAGGGTTAGCAGCAGCAAGCCGGCAAGATAACCGGTTTCAAGTAATGTCAGTTCACGCATCGCAGTGACCTTTCGGTTCTAACAGACAGGGCATTCCCGGCTCTGTCACGCCGTCATTTCGGCCAGCGCAATTGCAGATGCACTCGCGCGACGTCGCCCATGTAATCGCCGGTTTGGTATTCTCCGGCTGCCTTCGTGATGTGTTCGCGCGCCTTGCCGTCGTCGCCGAGGGCTTCAAAATACAAGCCGAGATACAGGTGTGCGTAGAACAACTGACGATTGAGCCGCGCCGCAGGCGGGTTGCCAGCGGTGGCGGCCTTCAATATGTCTTCCGGCTTGAGCTTGCCCGCAAAGAGCGCGTGGACCTCCATCATCGGCACGCGCGCATCGCCCGTGATGGGAATGAGGGCGGCGCGGGCTTTTTCCACGTTGCTGGCGCGGGCGACACAAAGGAAATGCCAGACCGCGTTCTCCACGTCGTTGGGATTAACCGTCTGATGCAACTCGAACTGTTTGCGGCCGGCTTCAAAACGTCCCGCGTAGTAATACGCGATGCCGCGTTGCCAATGCTGCGGGACTTGGAACGGCAGCAATTCGATGAACCTGTCAAAGTCGGCAAGGGCTTCCGGGATACCTCCGGAGCCAAGAAAGGGAAGGATTCAGAATTGCAGATTCCGCAGCGCGAGGGCGGCGAGGGTCGCAACGAGCATCAAGCCGGCGGGCATGAACTTTTTGGTTTTTGCCAGGCGCAGCGCAAAGGCAACCAGGAGCGCCGCCATGAGTATGTTGGCGAGGTTGCGGCGGAAGCCGGCGTCAAAGACATTTGGGATGGCGGTAAGTACGAGCGCGGCGGCGAAGACCACCGACATGATTAGTGAAACCTGGCTTTTGCCTTTGAGGAAGCCAATGAGACCGCCGATCACGAGCAGCACGATGTAAATCCACAGCACGGTGTTTTGCATGGGGCGGGAGCGTGCCTCAAGCGGCCTGCACGTCCAAGCTCAGAATTTCGCCGGGGGCACTCTCAGCGGTGACTTCGAAGGGGCGGCAGCAGATTTCGCAGTCGGTCGTGAAGCGTTGAAAACGCACGCTGGTGTCCACGACGACTTCGTTGGCTTGACCGCAATACGGGCAGGCGATGGTTTCGGATTCTTCCACAGGGAAAACTTACCCGTTTTTTGCGCGCGAGCAAATGCAGGTAGCCGATGCACGGGGTGACGCAGTGATAAAGGCAGCCTGATTCAACCAATGCGGACGAGGAAGCAGGGTGAAATGCCGCGGCGCAGAGCGGCGGGCTTAATCCGGCGTGGCTCGCGCACTTGGCGGTGCCGCGTGGTTGCCAGTGCCGTTGTATTCGTGGAGTTTATTGCGTAGCGTTCGGATGCTGATGTCCAGAATCCTCGCAGCGTGGGTGCGATTGCCGTTGCATTTCTCCATCGCGGCGAGGATGTGCTGCTTCTCCAATTCGGCGAGAGAGTGGAAGCCATTGCCCTCAGACGGCGCAGTGGCTGTGGGGGCCGGACCGGGCCTCGTGGCAGAGTCGGGCGTGAGTTCCAGGGTCGCGGACTTTGCGGTTGAAATCATCCCGGCGGCGGAAAGGCCTAAATGTTCGGGCTCAAGCAAGCGGTTCTCGCCGCATCGAATCACGGCGCGTTCAACCAGGCTCTGTAGTTCGCGGACGTTCCCGGGCCATTGCTGGCGTTTGAGCACTGCTTTGGCGGTATCGGAAAAACCGCAGACCTCAACGCCATGCTTGCGGCTGTAGCGGCGCATGAATTCCTCGGCGAGATTCGGCACATCTTCGGCGCGCTCGCGCAACGGCGGAACCGGAATCGGCACGACGTTCAGCCGGAAGAACAAATCCTGGCGAAACTCCTTCTTCTTGACGCTCTGTTCGAGCTGGCGATTGGTGGTGGCGAGCACACGGACGTCCACCTTGATGGCACGGTTGCCGCCGACACGTTCAAGTTCGCGCTCTTGGAGCACGCGCAACAGCTTCGCCTGCACTACCGGGGAAATCTCGCTGATCTCATCCAGAAGGATGGTGCCGCCGTTGGCGAGTTCGAATCGCCCTTCGCGCTTGGTGAGCGCGCCGTTCAAACCACCTTTCTCCTGGCCGAATAACTCGCTCTCGATCAGGTTTTCGGGAATGGCGGCGCAATTGACCTTGATGAACGGCGCATGAGCGCGTGGACTTTCGCGGTAAATGGCGCGGGCGACAAGTTCCTTGCCGGTACCACTTTCGCCCTGAATCAAGACCGTGGCCTGCGTACGCGCCACCTTGCGGATGAGTTGGCGGAGACTCTCCATGGCCGGGCTGTTTCCAAGCAGCTCGTGGCCAATATCCTCGTTTTCCTGGTTGAGGTAGCGATTGACCCGGAGCAATTGAGTGAAGTCTTCGGCCTTCTTGAGCGTGACGCCAATCTGTTCGGCAGAGAACGGTTTGATGAGATAATCGAACGCACCGTGCTTCATGCACTCGACGGCGGATTCGACGCTGCTGAATCCGGTGGTCACGACGCAAAGCGGTCTCTGTGGGCGTTGCTGGATGATCTTCAATAGGTCCATGCCAGCGCCCTCCGTCAGGCGGACATCGAGGATGATGAGATCAAACCCATCGCGGTTCAAAAGCTCATGCGCTTCGGCAATCGTGGCAGCCACGGCGACGTCGTATCGTCGGTTGCGGAGTTGGTGTTCGAGATTCTTCCGGACGATGAGGTCGTCCTCGAGGACGATGATTCTCTCGATGGCCATATCAAGCAATCAGGTGTCGGGACTGGACTTCTGTCGTCAGACGTACCGCCAGTCATGCTGGGAAACTAGTACTTTGATTGAGTGGTCGGGCAAGTTTTTTTCTCGGCTTGGAGGCCTGCCAGAATCCAGCGCGGTGATGAACTCCAACTCCGCATCACAGATTTCTGCATGGCTGGCGCTTGTGAGAACCAATCTACAGTCTCCATCATTATGGCGTTAACCGCAGATCTTGGCGTGCGTCTGCAGAAGAGTTAGTCTCGTGCGGTGCCGATTTTCCACGAATGTCAACGTTGCACGGCCTGCTGTCGCTGGCCGGGGCAGGTGCGTTTGACCGATGCCGAGATCACCCGTCTCGCAACTTTCCTTGGGCTGGGGCCGGGCGAGTTCATTGAGCGGTTCACGCGTCTGCGCGATGACCGACGCGGGTTGTCGCTCGTGGAAAAGCCGAATGGAGAATGCGTGTTCCTAGCTGGCGACGACTGTTCCGTTCAACCGGTGAAGCCTCAACAGTGCCGCGACTTTCCCAACCTGTGGAGTTTTCCCGGCTTCGAAAAGGTATGTCGCGCCGTTCCCCGCGAGGTCAGCCCGGCGGAGTTCCGTCTGCTTGTTGCCGCGGCCACCGGCCGCGATCCGGAATCCATTCGCGTAGGCGAAAATGAATGACCAACGTAAGATTGTCCCTAGGGGCCAGCCGCGGTGTGGCCTTTCTATTTGGCTGTCACTACAATGTTCGCGTGAAGCAATTTGTTCCGGGCCCAACTGCAAAGCTCCGACGGCATTGGCAACTCACGCCCGGGGTCGCTTTTCTCAACCATGGATCGTTCGGCGCCTGTCCGACTGCGATTCTACAATTGCAGGCGGAGCTTCGCCGGCAGATGGAAGCCGAGCCGGTGCAGTTTCTCTGGCGACACTACGAAGAACGTCTGGAGCCAGCACGCCAGGAACTCGCCCGGTTCGCAGGCGCGAAGTCGAGAGACCTTGTCTTCATCACCAACGCCACCGCCGGCGTGAATGCCGTGGTGCGTTCGCTCAAGCTCCGCCGCGGAGATGAACTGCTCACAACCAATCAGAACTACAACGCGTGTCACAACGTGTTGGTCGAGGCCACCCGGCGGGTCGGCGCGCGACTGGTCGTGGCGAACGTTCCGTTTCCATTGCGGTCGGCCAACGAAATTACCGAAGCCGTTCTGCAAGCGGTGTCGCGGCGCACGCGGTTGGCGATGATCGACCACGTTACCAGCAATACCGCGTTGGTGTTTCCCATCCGGCAGATCATTCGCGAACTGGACGCGCGTGGTGTGGACACACTCGTCGATGGCGCGCACGCGCCTGGCATGCTGCCGCTCAATTTGCGTGAACTGGGTGCGGCTTATTATGCCGCCAATCTTCATAAATGGGTTTGTGCACCAAAAGGCGCGGCATTCTTGTGGGCGCGCGAGGACAAACAGGCGGAACTGCAACCCGCCGTGATCAGTCACGGCAACAACCGCCCGCGTACGGGCTTCACGCCGTTTCAAGACCGCTTTGATTGGACGGGCACGTTTGACCCGACCGCCTGGTTCTGTGTCGGTGAGGCGATTCGTTTCATGGGAAGCTTGTTGCCGGGCGGCTGGCGTGAATTGTATCGGCGCAACCGCCAACTGGCCGTTAAAGCGCGGCGACTACTTTGCCAGCGTTTGGGAGTTGAACCGCCGTGCCCCGAAAGCTTGCTTGGCTCGATGGCGACGATTCCGTTGCCGGAGCGCTTTCAGGACAGGTCCACTTCGGGAAAGATTGACCCGGAACAATTGGCACTCTACGACCGCTTCGGAATCGAAGTGCCGTTCATGCGTTTCGGTGATCCGGAACGCCGCTGGCTGCGCATCTCGGGTCAACTCCACAATTCACCTGCTGATTACACGCGCCTCGGCGACGCGCTTTGCGAGTTGCCATGAGGCGATGATTGAGTGAGGCTCAGAAACCAATTGCCCATGCAACCTGAGCCTCACTCGGCCGAACAGTTTGGACCGCAACGCGACTTTTGGTGGCACCGCGATTTCCTCGATCTCATGGCCGCGCGCTGGCGGCTGGCGGAGGCTGCTTCCCTCGCCGACATCGGCTGCGGGCAAGGGCATTGGTCACGGTTGCTATATCCGTATTTGCGATCACCCGCCCGGCTGGCTGGAATCGATCGCGAACCGCAGTGGGTAACCGCGGCCGCGCAGAACTTCCGCCAGGCCTTTCCGAACGGTGCTCCGGATCTGGCCACTTTTGCGACAGGCGATGCGACCAGCATTCCGCTCCCGGACAACTCCTTTGACGTGGTCACTTGCCAGACGGTGTTGATGCACTTGGTGCATCCTTTGGACGCGCTACGGGAAATGCTCCGCGTGCTGCGTCCCGGCGGACTCCTTGTCTGCGTGGAGCCCAACAATCTCTGGAATTACTTGTCCTTCAATTCGATGACGGCGGCTGAAGATGTTGCCGCCATCGTGCGCCGGTTCGAATTCTGGCTGCGCTATCATCGCGGCAAGGCTGCCGAAGGGCAGGGCGACCACACCATTGGCGATTTGCTTCCCGGATATTTTGCGCAATTGGGTGTGAATGAAATCACCGTCCACCAATCCGACCGCGCCGCCTCGCTCTTTCCGCCATACGTGACTCCCGGTCAATCAGCCATCATCGAACAGGAGCGCCAATCAAAGTTTGAGGCCAATGGTCCGTGGAATCGTGACGAACTTCGCCGGTGTTTGTTGAGCGGTGGTGGAAAAGAACAATTCTTCGAGTTGGTATTCCGGGAATTGACGGAAAAATTTCAACGCGAGCAGCAAGCCATCAGGGATGGCACTTTTCACGCAGCCAATGGCAGCCTGTTCTATCTCGTGTCCGGCCGGAAGCCTTGCGTCTATTGAATTGGCAACTGGAGTTCCACGCGTTCCGTTCCCCGCAGCAACACGGTTTTCACCTGTTCACCCGCCTGATGCTGCTTGAGTATTTGCCCGATCAACTCGGCTTCGGTGATGCGGTCCGACCGGCCGCCAATCTCCACGAGCACGTCGTCCTTCTGAAAGCCCGCCTTCTTCGCTGCGGCGTGCTTGCCATACTCGCCCGCGTGCTTCACGAAGAGTGCAAGGCGATCCTTGTTTATGCCGCGCTCGCTGCGTTGCGCGTCGTTCAAATCCTCCAGCACCAGCCCGCCGAGCGCCATGCCGCGCATCGACCACGTTCCAACGCGGCGCGAAATGTCGGACTGCGCCCGCCAATTGTCCGGCAGCATGAGTCGCAACGTTTTCTTCTCGCCGCCGCGCTTCACCACGACCGATAACGCGCCGGAATCCGGTGCGCGGTGCAACGCCCAGTTTACGTCGGCAACCGAAATGACCGGCTGCCCTCCCAGCGAAAGGATTTCATCCGCCGGTTCCAATCCCGTCGTGGACGCAATCGAACCTGCCGCCACGGACTCAACGGTTGCCGCTTCCTCGCCCACAAGCGTGAGGCCGATTGTTTCCGGAGCGGGCAGGGGATAAATCCAAGCCTCGGGAATGGGCTGCTTTTGATCGCGATAGGAGGCGCGGATGGCATCGCCAATCTGATGGCAATGCACGCAACTCGGCACGACCTTGCCCTCCCAGTCCAGGTCCGATTTGTATTTGCTCGCGAGCAGCGGAATTTCCACGGGCGTCTTGAACGGTATGGGACCGCCTTGTTTGCCCGCCAACGCCAGTTGGTTGGCCGGATAAAGGCGATGCAATGCCAGCGCCCCTTCCAGCGCGCGTTGGTAGCCGGTGATGGTGGTGTTCTGGCCTTCGCGCTGGTGACGCCACGAGCCGTAACGTCCATAGACCGTGCCGTCGCCATTGAAGAACATCGCTGAGAAGGAAAGGTCGTAATCAAACTGAAACCGGGCCAGGTCCAGTGCGTTGGCGTTGATCACGCGCACGCAGACAAACTGGTCCAGCAACTTAGCGAGGTCCTGTTCCGCGCGCTTCAAAACCTCGGCATCAATCCCGGCGCAGGAGAGGCACGGCACACAACGCAGCACCACCATCAGCGGCTTGCCCGTGCGTTTCGCTTCCGCAAAGCCTCGCTGGAAGTCGTTATAGATCCAGCGCGCGTCATTCTCCATCGTGGCGCGATCCTGCCGCACCGCACCCTCGCGATCTTTGACGGTTTCGGCCTGGCAAAACAAACCGACTGTGACGAAGGCAAGCGCGAGCAGTATTGGGTGTTTCATGTATAGATTCATGCCGGTTTCGGTGAGGATATGCAATCATCAGTTAGCGGCAATGGCGGCTGGAAAAGCTGTCAGAATGCGGCCTTCACGTCGCGGATGCTTTCCTGCCTGGACCCGTGGTCACCTATTTGCCCCGCGCAATACGCCAGATCCCAGGGGCCGAGGACTTGGCAATTTGGAGATCGTATTGGTCGCAAATCGCCGCCAACGCCTGGCTCGCGGTGAGGTTTCTGAATCTGACCGACACGGAAATCCGTTCTCTAAACGGCATGGATGGGTTGGACAATTCGGGATCAAGCTCAAGTTTCAAGCTGGCTTTTGTTCCAAGGTCGGTGAACGCCATGTTCAATGGAACATCCGACATTCGAATCAATGGAATGACCTCCTTGGAACTGTTGAATAATTCTTTATCGAAGGCGCGTGGCGGCGAATTGGTCGTGGTGATCTTGATCACGCCGGTCTGTGGATTCTCCACCATGAAAAGCCCGCGCTCATTCAGCAGCCGGGCGAGTGCTTCGCTGGCCGTCACGTTTTCCCAGCGGAGCGTGACGGGCGTCCAGGCCTTGTCAGTCAGCTTCGGGTCCATCGTGGAATTGATCTCCGCCAGAATCGCGAGATTTTCAATCGCGACCGGGAGCGGCACATTCTCCAACTGAACAAGAGGAATCTGTGGCTCGGATGGTTTGGCTCTCTGCTCTTGGCCGTTGACAATCAGGCCACAAACGAACATCGCTGCGACGACAGGAAGACGGTGTTTCAGAATGGTTTTCATGATAACGGAATCAGGTTTTCGGTTTCAATTGCGGGAACAGGATCACGTCGCGTGATGCTTTCCTGGCCGAGCAGCATGCTTCACCGGCGGTCAATGCCATGTTTACGCTTCGTCAGCCAACCGCAGGGCATCAGAGACGACCGCATCTGATAAATACAAGCCGCCATTTGATTCGAGTATCGTGAGCATCTCGCGGACAGACGAAAATTTTTTCAAGCTGCTTGGCATGAACAATCAGGCCTACTAGCCGATGCACGGAATCTGTAACCTCTGCGCCGCTTGCCGCGCTTTGCGGTCGTCCGTCAGGAGCAGTTGCGCATTCAACTGTTTTGCGAGCAACAAAGCTTCTGCCTCTCCGCGACCAAGCGATTCAGTTCCCGGCAAACGCTGGCTTGCATCCGTCGCGGGGCGGAGGTCAATAAACTCTG
>Ga0315910_10001389_pt1 | contig 22344 bp, 15 predicted proteins | sample EdamamesoilMG_FD_204470 | JGI IMG/M metagenome (GOLD analysis project Ga0315910, IMG submission 204470) | Garden soil microbial communities collected in Santa Monica, California, United States - Edamame soil | ecosystem: Environmental > Terrestrial > Soil > Garden | place: USA: California... | reverse complement strand
GCCGACCGGCGCCGTCGTCGTCCGCCGCCTCGGCGACGGCGACGAGGCGCTGCTGACGGCGGGTGTCGCGCTGCTCGACGACTTCGACGGCGACGGCGCCAACGACTGGGCCGCGGCCAACGTCTCGACGATCGACCGCGCGCGCGACTCGCTGCGCGTGCGCGCCGGCCGCGACGCGTCGACGCTGGCCGACCATCGCCTCGGCGCGCGGCCCGACGGCGACCTGGTCGCGCTTCCCGACCAGGACGGCGACGGTCACGACGACCTGGCCGTCGGCCTCGAGGCCGGCAGCATCGCGCCGCGCGTCGAGCTGCGTTCGAGCGGCGACGGGCAGCTGCTCCGGACCTTCCCCGGCAACGGCAAGAAGGACGGCTTCGGCAAGACGCTCGCCGTCGGCGTGCAGCCGGGCGGCGCGGTGCAGCTGGCGATCGCGGCGCCGTCGGCCGGCTCGCTCCATTCGGGTTCCGTCACGGTCCACGACGTGGCCAGCGGCGCGCTCCTCTTCCAGCGCAGCGGCACGTGGACCAACGAAGCGCTCGGCAGCAGCTGCGCCTACCTCGGAGACGTCGACGGCGACGCGGTCGGCGATTGGGCGTTCGGCGGGCCGGGCTACGGCTCCACCGCGCGGGGACGCGTGCTGATCGTCTCGGGCGTCGCGGGCGCCACGATCACGACGTTGAATGGCACCGCGGACGCGGACCATTTCGGGAGTCGCGTCGCGGCGCTGCGCGACTTCGACGGCGACGGCGTCGCGGAGCTCGCGGTGGCGGCGCCGGACGCCGGCGTCGGCGACGAAGGCGAAGTGAGGGTGGTGGCGGGAGGGAGCTGGCAGACGCGCTCGACGGTCGCCGGCGCGGCGGCGGGCGACCGGCTCGGGAGCGAGCTCGTCGCCCTCGCCGACCTCGAAGGGGACGGATCCGACGACTGGGCCGCGCTCGCCTTCGCGCCGCGCCGCTTCGACGTGCGCTCGGCGGGATCGGGGCGGTTGCTGATGCGCTTCCCGTTCCAGGGCTCGGCCGCGACGCAGCGACTCGCGTGCGCGGCGCCGTGGCAGTCGGGATCGGCGAGCGGCGACGCGTTCGCCGACCTGATCGCCCACGACGCGGCGGCGGCCCCGCCGCTCGGCCGCGCCTGGCTGCTGGCGCTCGACGACCTGATGCTGCAGATCGACCCGCCGTTCGCCGGGGCCGGCGAGACCGTGACCGCGTGGCTGCGCGCCGGACGGCCCGGCCGCGCCTCGGTCTTCCAGCTGGTCGAGATCAACGGCGTGCCGGTCCACGCCTGGTTCGGACTCGGGTCGTTCGACGCGCAAGGCGGAAGCGCCGTGTCCGACGTCGTGCCGCCCGGGATGGCAGGCCTCGTCTACACGCTGCAGGGTTTCGGCGTGGGCTTCGACGGCCGGGTGAAGGACTCGACGCCGCAGACGCTGACCTTCGAGTAGGCGTCGCCTCCGTCGGCGGCCGCCGTCGAGCGAGAGATCCCGCGGGCGCCCCGGATTGTGACGAGTCGGGCGTCGTCTTGCGCCTCCGGCTTCGAGGCGACACCCTGCTCCTCGAGCCTGCCGAGGAGTCGCGGATGAGCCCCCGATCGATCGATCTCGCCGGCGCGTTCGCGCTCATGACCGCGTCGCTGCCCGCGCAGCAGGAGGCGTGGCAGATCGAGGTGATCACGCGAAGCGAAGGGTTCGGCGCAGCGATGGCGCCGCTCTCCGACTTCGACGGCGACGGCGTGCGGGACCTCCTGGTGTGCGCACCCGGCATGGAGTCGCTTTCGACCGACGTGGCGCTCCGCGTCGTTTCCGGCGCGACGCTCGCCACCCTGCTCGAGGTCTGGCACGACAGCGGCACGTACAGCGGAACCGCCGTCGCGTCCGCCGGCGACTTCGATGGCGACGGACTCGATGACCTCTTGCTCGGCGACCCGAGCCAGGACAAGGCCTACCTCTTCTCCAGCCACGATGGCGCGCTGTTGCGGGAGTGGGGCCCGACCGTCCCGAACGCCTCGTACGGCTCGACGATCGCCGGGTTGGGCGACGTGAACGGCGACGGGGCGCTCGACTTCGCGATCGGCGGGTCCGACAGTGACCGTTCGTCCGGAGCGGGTGGAGAGGGCCGCGTCGAAGTCCGTTCGGGACTCGACGGCTCGCTCCTGTGGCACGTCGTCGGGTCGAACAAGCTCGCCTCGATGGGCGACTTCGGCGGCATGGCCAGCACGAACGACGTCGACGGGGACGGCGTCATGGACCTCGCGCTGATCGACGTCGCTGCGACCGGCGTCTACGGCGTGCGTCACTTCAGCGGCGCGAGCGGCAGCGAGATCTGGAACTGCCCGTTCAACGCCGGGAGGCGCATCGGCTACTGGCCGACCGGGATCCGTGCGATCGGTGATTTCGACGGCGACGGCGTCGACGACCTCGCGGTCGGCGCTTTCCCGGCGCGTGCCTTCGTCCTTTCCGGCACCGACGGCAGCGAGCTCTGGCTTGCCGATCCGCCGGTCGGCGGCCTCCACGCGGCCGTGCATCAGGTCGATTCCGTCGGTGATCGGGACGGCGACGGACGCCCGGAGATCGCGGTCTACGAGCTCGACTTCACCGCTTCCGTCTTCCAGCCGATCGTGACGCTCCATCGCGGCAGCGACGCGGCGCAGCTCGGGCGCATCGACGGACCGCCCGACTCCTACCTCGGCTCGGCGCTGGTCGGCGGGATCGACGTCGACGGCGACGGGCTCGGCGACGTGACGCTGGGCGATCCGACGACCTGGGACGCCGACGTGCAGCTCGGGACCGTCGCCCACTACGCGTGGCCGGCGGGCAACCTGGTCGCGTCACGAACCGGGGAGGGCGACTCGTTCCGCGCGGAAGGGATCGCGGCGATCGGCGACGTCGACGGCGACGGGACGAACGACTGGATCGCCGCGAACCAGGCCTGGAACACGCGGCGCTTCTCGGTGCGCCTCTTCTCCGGACGCGATGGGGCGACGCTCGCGGATCGGAACTTGAGCACGAGTCCCGGCGGCATCGTCGCGCTCCCCGACCTCGACGGGGACGGGCTCGCCGACTACGGCGTCCGCTCCGGGACGAGCTCCTCCAACGCGCGCGTCGTGCTTGCTTCCACGGTCGATGGCCACGTCCTGCGCACGCTGACGACCCCGGGCTGGGACGGCGAGTTCGGCAAGGTGGTCGCGGTCGGCGTCCAGCCGAGCGGCGCCGTCCACGTGGCGATCGCCGCGCCGCAATCCAATGCGGGCGCGATCAAGGGCGGCGCGGTGGCCTGCTTCGATGCGGCCACCGGCGCGACGGTCTTCCAGAAGCTCGGCACGTGGTACCAGGAAGAGCTCGGGACCAGCATCGCGTTCCTCGGCGACGTGAACGGCGACGGGACGGGCGACTGGGCTTTCGGCGCGCCCCATTACGGCCCGCCGGGTCAGGTGACCGGGCGGGTGGTGGTCGTGTCGGGAACGAACGGAGCGACGATCACGAAGCTGCTCGGCGTGAACGACGGCGATGAGTTCGGCCATCGCGTCGCCGCGCTCGGCGACGCCGATGGCGACTTGGTGCCGGACCTCGCCGTGGCGTCTCCCTTCAGCGACCCGGGGTCGAATGGCGACGTGACGGCCTTCTCCGGCGCTGCGTGGACCTCGATCTGGAGCGTCACTGGCGCTTCGAGCCGCCCCGAGCTCGGATCCGAGTTGGCGGCGTTCCGCGACGTGAACGGCGACGGCATCGCGGATTGGGCCGCGCAATGCGACGTCGTCGCCACGTCCGGGGCGCGCATCGTGGTTCGATCGGGTGCGAGTGGCTCGCTCCTGGCGCGGTTCGACATCCCCTCCCGCGTCGACCGCTACGGCATCGCCGCACCCGCGTCCTGGCAACCGGGTTCGGCGAGCGGCGATGCGATCGCCGACCTCCTCCTGATGTCGAAGAACTCGATCTTCGCGTTGAAGGCGCTCGACGACGTGATGCTCCAGGTCGTTCCGTCGAGCGCCCCTGCCGGCGCGACCGTCGTCGCCGACCTGCGCGGCGGGCCGGCCGGCAACGCCTGCCTCTTCCTGCTGGCGGAGATGAACGGCACGCCCGTGGGCGCCGTGATCGAGCTCACGACCCTCGACGCCCTCGGCGCGGCGGCGATCAGCGACGTCGTGCCGCCCGGCCTCGCAGGGACGAGCTTCGTGCTGATCGGCTACGGCATCGGCTTCGACGGACGGGTGAAGGACTCGACTCCGCAGACGCTGATCTTCGAGTAGGCGTCGCTGCGCGCGCCATGTCACGAGTTCGCGAGGGTGTGACGAAGCGTCGCCGCCGAGGGAACTCGGCGTGTCCGTTGCGCTTCCGCGCGGTCGAAGCGTGACCGTCGCAGGAGGCGATCGGCCGCGGCCCGCGGCCGTGCCCCCCGGCGACGACGCCTGATCCCCGGAAGGAGCCTCACGATGCTCGGTCGGAAAGTCGTCTTCGCCGCGGCGCTGGTCGGAGTCGCGCTGCTCGGCTCGTCGGCACTCGGCGGTAACGGGAGCTGCAGCGCCGCGCCGCCGTCGATCTCGATCTACGAAGGCACGGTGAACGGCAAGCCGGCGCTCTGCGTCGAGCTGACCGATCCCGACGGCGCGGCCGACCTGCTCGGCTACGGCTTCGACTACGTGCTGAGCGACGGCACTGTCTACTCGAGGCCGCTCGCGATCACGCTCTGGGTCTACGGGAAGAAGGGGATGGTCAGCAGCAGCGTCACGAACGGCAAGCTCCTCTGCTTCACGAAGCTGCCGGGCAACGTCGTCGCGCTGAAGGCGAAGGGGACCGACCGCGCCTTCAACGTCGCGACCGCGGTGGCGAACGTCCCCTCGTCGATCACCGCCGGCAACCCGACGTTCGGGGTGAAGCGCTAGTGTCCTGATCCTCGATTTCGCTTCAGGATTCGGGACGCCCTTCGTGCATCGCTTCGTCGGGCCTCCTCATCAACTTCCCTCGAAGTGGATGTCGTCGGCCTTCCTCGCCCTGCACGAAGCTCGCCTCCGACTTCTTTCGCGAACTCTCGGATCAGGACACTAGCTCGCCGCGGCTTCACCGGCCGCCGTCGTCGTCTTCCTCTTCGCCCGCTTCGGCGCCGGTGTAGCCGAGTTCGCGCAGCTCTTCGAGGAGCTTCGGGTCGACCTCGCCCTCCTTCGCGCCGCGCTTGTGCAGCGCGTTCGCCTTCTTCTGTCGCGCGACCTCCTCGTCGAGGAGGCGGCGCAACTGTGTGACGACGGCAGACTTCTCCGCCGCGAGGTCGTGCTGCTCGTGCGGGTCGGCGTCGAGGTCGAAGAGGTGGACGTCGCCGCGCTCCTCGCGCAGGAGCTTGAAACGTCCGGCGAGGACGGAGGCGAGCGTCGAGTTGCGGCCCGAGAGCGCGAAGAGCGGCCGCTCGACGTGGTCCGGCGAGAGGACGTCGCCGCCGCGGCACTGGCCGAGCCAGTCGGACTCGAGCAGGCCCGGCGCCAGGCCGTTCAAGGTCGGCCAGAGGTCGAGCGTCGAGAGCGGCGTGTCGACGACCGCCGGCGCCTTGCCCGGCACGCGGATCAGCAGCGGCACGGCGAGCTGCTCCTGCCAGACGAGGCCGTGGGCGACATGGCCGTGCTGCCCCATGCTCGTGCCGTGGTCGGCGACGACGACCAGCGCGGTCGTGCTGCGGAACGGCTCGGCGTCGAGGCGGTCGAGCAGCGCGCCGAGGTTCGTATCGAGGAAGCGGAGCGCGCCGTCGTAGAGGTTGTTGCTGCCGGCGACGTCGCGGTCGTGCGCCTTGAAGTCGGCGGTCTGCTCGGGGAAGCCGCGCGCGGCGAGCCACTCCGATTGCGCCGCCTCCTTCGCGTAGCGCGTGCCGAACTGCTGCGGGACGTAGGGCGGCACCAGCGGTTCGTGGGCGTCGAAGAGGTGGAGCCACGCGAAGAAGGGGACCGACCCCTTCTCGTCGAGGAAGGCGAGCGCGTCCTTCACCACCTCGCGGCCGGTGCGGCGCGTCTCGCCCGGCTCGGTCCACGCGTCGAAGCCGGCGGCGAGGCCGGTGAACTTCTTGACCGGCGTCGCCGCGACGAAGCCGCCGGTCGCGAAGCCGCGCGCCTTCATCGACTCGGCCAGCGAGCGGAGCGTCGCCGTCGTGTGGAGCCCCAGCTCCTCGCGATCCTGCTTGCTGCGCCGCGCGTGGTTCGACGTGACGCCGTGCTCGAGCGGGCCGACGCCCGTGAAGATCGAAGTGTGGCTCGGCGTCGTCTGCGCGATCGGCGTCACGCAGCGGGTGAAGCGGAGCGACTCGGCGGCGAGGCGGTCGAGGCGCGGCGAGGTGTCGCGGAAGTAGCCGTAGCAGCCGAGCCGGTCGGCGCGCACCGTGTCGATCGTCACGATCACGAGGTTCTTGATCGCGGCGGTCGCCGGTGCCGGTTCCACGGGCGCGGGCGGCGCCTCCTGCGCCTGCGGCAGGAAGGGCAGGAGCGGCAGCAGGAGCGCGGCGGCCGCGAGGCATCGCAGGGAAAACATGGACGCGATCGTAGCGGTGGGGCGCGCGCGTCGCCGGAGCGCGTGCCAGTGGAGCGGCTTGCGGGGACGCCCGGCGTTGACGCGCCACGGAACCTGGCGTAATCCCTCGCCGTCCCATCGCCGCGGAGCTGCCGACTGGTGCGAGCGGTACGGATCGTCCTCTTCTCGCTGCTGGCAGCCACCGCGACGTCGGTGGCGGCGCCGGACGATCGCGCCCCCGCGCTCCCGACGCTCCTCACGGCGCAGGAGCTCGCCGCGAAGATCGACGCGCGCCTCGCGGCGTGGTGGCAGGAGCAAGGGCTCGTCCCCGCCGAGCCGGTCGACGACGCCACCTGGCTGCGGCGCACGAGCCTCGACTTGCGCGGCTGCGCGCCGACGGGCGACGAGGTCGAGGCGTTCCTCGCCGACGGCGCGGCGGACCGGCGCGGCCGGACGATCGACCGCTTCCTCGCCGACCCGCTCCACGCCGACCACCTCGCGTCGCTCTGGAACCACCTGCTCGTCGACGAGGCGGGCAAGGACGCCGAGAAGACGACGCGCTGGCTGAAGCCGTGGCTCGCGACCGAGTTCGCGAAGCAGCGCTCCTTCGCCGACCTCACGCGCGAGCTGGTCGCCAGCACCGGCGCCGCGCGCATCCCCGGCGCCTTCTCCTTCCCGCTCAGCTACCGCGACTCGATCGAGACGCTGGCCGGCGTGACCGCGCGCGCCTTCCTCGGCCTCCAGATCCAGTGCGCGCAGTGCCACGACCATCCCTTCGACGACTGGAAGCAGGAGCAGTTCAACCGCTTCGCCGCCTTCTTCGTCGAGATGCGCGGCGACCACGGGCTCCTCTCCGAGATCGGCGGACCGGGCTTCCGCGTGATCGACCGCTCGCCCGAATGGGACCTCGTCGACCGGCTGCGCAAGCTCGACGAGCCCGACCCGTCGATGAAGGGGCGCGGCGCGATGCGCGAGGAGGAGGGCGGGACGATGGCCGCCGCGGCGGGCCGGCGCTCGCCCGACGAGCGCGCCGCGCTGGCGGAGCTGCAGCGCCTCTGCCGCGAGACGAAGCCGGGCGTCCGCGCGATCACGACCTTCCGCGACGACGCCGAGAAGCTCGAGGCGCTGCGCGTCCGCCTCGCGCCCGACGCGCGCGAGCTGCTCGACCGCTACCTCGACCGCACCACCCGCTTCGCGACCGCGGTCCAGCTCGACGGCCGTCCGGCGGAAGGGCTGGAGAGCGGCGCGCGGCGCGCGGCGTTGGCCGAGTGGATCGTCGCGCCCGACAACCCGTGGTTCGCGGCGGCCCAGGCGAACCGCTGGTTCGGGGTGCTCTTCGGCAACGGACTCGTCGAGCCGGTCGACGACCTCACCGGCAGCGACGACCGGATCCTGCCCGACCTCCTCGCCCTGCTGGCGCGCGAGTTCACGGCGCACGGCAGCGACCTGCGCTTCCTGCTCGGCGCGCTCGCGCGCACGCGCGCCTATGCGCTCGGTCCCGCGACCGCCGCCGATCCGGAGGAGCGCACGCGCGCCGAGCGGAACTTCGCCGCCCACCCGCGCCGCGCCTTCACTGCCGAGCAGCTCGCGACGACGCTCGAGCGGGCCACCGGCCGCGGCGCGACGCTGGCCGAGATCGACGAGCCGCGCGCGGCGCTGCTGCGCGAGCTGTCGCGCTGCTCGCCGCGCCGCCCGAACGACAACGACCGCGAGCTCGAGGCGAACCTGCCGCTCGCGCTCCTGCTGATGAACGGCGACGAGGCGGCGGCGCCGGCCGCGCTGCGCGAGCCGGCCGCGGTCGCGCGCCTCGCCGACGCCGCGCAGCCGGCGGCGCAGCGCGTCTTGCCGTGGTTCCTCGCCACGTTGTCGCGCCCGCCGCGCGGCGACGAGGCCGATGCGCTCCTCGCGACGCTGGCTGGAGTGGCGCCCGACGCGGCCGCCGCCGATCTCTTCTGGGCGCTGGTCAACAGCGCGGAGTTCCACACCAACCCATGAGCGCCGCCGACTTCCACCCGCGCGCCCGCGCCTTCACGCGCCGCGAGCTGATGCGCTCGCTCGCGGGCGGCGTCGGCGCCGCCGCGCTCGCGCCGTCGCTGCTCGACCTGCTCTGCCGCCATGCGCAGGCGCACGCGCAGGGCGGCGCGCTGCCGAAATCGCCGAAGAAGCTGATCCTGCTCTGGCTCGAAGGCGGGCCGAGCCAGATCGAGACCTTCGATCCGAAGCCGGGCTCCGCGACGCAAGGGCCGTTCGGCGCGGTGCCCACCGACGTCGCCGGTTGGAGCTTCGGCGAGCACCTGCCGCGTCTCGCGCAGCGCGCCGGCAAGCTCGGCGTGATCCGGACGGTCACGTCGAAGGAGGGGAGCCACGCGCGCGCTCGTCTCCTGCTCCACACCGGCTACATCCCCAACCCGAGCGTCCCCTATCCGACTTTCGGCTCGGTCGTCGCGAACGAGCTCGGCGACGCCGACCACGACCTGCCGAGCTTCGTGCAGGTCTCGGGCCCGCCCGGCTCGCCCGGCTACCTCGGCGTCGCGAACGCGCCCTTCCTCGTGCTGAATCCCAATGCGCCGGTCGCCAACCTCGCGGCGCCGGCCGGAGTCGACGCGGCGCGCTTCGACCGGCGCGAGGCCCTGCGCGATCTGCTCGACGCGCGCTACGCGGCGGCGGGCGCGATCGACGTCGTCGGCGCGAACCGGACGCAGCACCTCCGCTCGCGCCGGCTGATGGAGAGCCCGCTGCGCGCGGCGTTCGACCTGACGCGCGAGAAGGAGGCGGTGCGCGAGGCGTACGGCCGCTCGAACTTCGGGCAGGGGGTGCTCCTCGCGCGGCGGCTCGTCGAGCAGGGCGTGCAGGCGGTCGAGGTCCACTTCGACGGCTGGGACACCCACATCGACAACTTCACCAAGACGAAGGGTCTCTGCGAGCAGCTCGATCCGGCGTTGTCGGCGCTGCTCGACGACCTCGGCGAGCGCGGGCTCCTCGACGAGACGCTCGTCGTCGCGATGGGCGAGTTCGGCCGCACGCCGACGATCAACGTCCACTCGGGCCGCGACCACTGGCCGGGCAACTACTGCGCGCTGCTGGCGGGCGGCGGCGCGAAGGGCGGCGTCGCCGTCGGCGCGACCGACGAGCGCGGCGAGCGGATCGTCGACCGACCGGTCACGGTGCCCGACCTCTTCGCGACCTTCGCGCACCTGCTCGGCATCGACGGCGCGAAGAAGTACCACGCGACGCCGCGCCGGCCGACGACGGTGGTCGATCCCGAAGGCGAAGTGGTGGGCGAGATCGTCGCGCCGTGAAAGTGGGCGGCGCTGCTCGCGCCGCCGCGCTGCGCGCGCCCGCAAGTCCCGCGTCGTTCAGAGTGTCCCCGCGTCGCTCAGCGGTTCCCGATCGGCAGCGCCGCGCCGAGGCCGGGCAGCAGCTCGAGGTGGAGCTCCGCCGCCAGCGGGCCGAGCGCGTCGCGCAGCCGCGCCAGCTCCGGCTCGTCGACGCTCGGCTGCGCCGGCACCAGCAGGAAGTCGCGGCGCTGCGAGTTCTCGGCGCGCAGCTTCTCGATCACGGCGCGCGGCGACTGCTCGCCGTCGCCCTGCGCGATGCGCAGCCGATGGAAGCGGCTGCGCGCCTGGATCACGTCGGGGTTCTCGAGCGCGCGCCACGCGGCGAGCTCGTCGGCAGTCGCGCCGTCGGGCAGCACGACGATCGTCGTGCCGCCGAAGGAGCCCGACGAGAGCGGCAGGCGCTTGCCGTCGGCGAACGCGGCGGCGGTGATCGCGAGGTCGGGCGTCGCCGTGACTCCCGCGGCGCGCGCGCGCCGGGCGAGCTGGCGCGCGAGCAGCCGGCCGGCGGGATGGTCGGGCAGTTGCGCGAAGAGCGCGTCGGCCGCGGCGTTCTCCGCCGGCGCCGCGAGTCCGAGCGCCGCGCAGACCGCGGCCAACTGCGCGTAGTCCGTCGTCGCGCGATCTCCGGCGAGCGGCGCCACCGTCGTCTCGAGCTTCAGTTTCCCGTCGTCGCCGGTGAACTCGTTCCACGCGGCGAGTTCGCCGTCGGGGCACCAGAGGCGCAGCGTGCGCGCGGCGCGGACCGGCGAGAGCGGCAGCGGGAGCGGCAGCGGTTCGAGCTCGTCGCGCGCGGCGGGCGCGAAGGCGAGCGCGGCGAACCGCTCGTCGTCGAGATGGCGCGCGGCGAGGAGCGCGACGGTCGCGCCGGCCCCCTCGCCCGCGACCACCACGCGCGCGGGATCGAGGTGGAGCGACTCGACCTGGTCGGCGCGGGTGAGCTGCTCGATCAGGCGCGAGAGCGCCGCGTTGCCGAGGCCCGCCGAATCGGAGAGGAGGCCGGGGAACCACCAGCGCCCGCGCTTCGTGCCGTCGATCGCGAGCCAGGGGAACGACGGCTCGACGACCGCGATCGCCGCGCGATCGCCGATCGCCGGCTTCCAGAGCTCGAGCGCCGCCGCGCTGGTCTGCCCCTCGTCGCAGCACCAGATCAGCAGCGGCAGGCGCTGCTCCGCCGCCGCCACGGTCGCGCCGTGCGGCAGCGAGAGGCGGTAGCCGTGGTCGCGCGCGACGCTGACGGCGGCGACGCCCTCCTCGGCGCTGCGCGCCCGCGCCTCGACGAAGAGGAGGAGGTCGGCGGAGGGCGGCGTCTCGACGTCGACGCGCGCGCGCGCGAGGTCGCCCGTCGCGACGAGCTGGACCGTCGCGATCGCCGCGTCGGGCGCGCGCTGCCGCAGCTGCCACACCGTGCCCTGCCCGTAGTGGCTGTGGAAACCGCCGTTCACGTGGAGCACGAGCCGGCCGGGCGCGCGCGCCCGCTCGCGTGCGATCGACTCCGCCATCGTGTTGTCCCAGAGGTTCTGGCCGTCGTAGAGGCGGCTCTCGGTCGCGGCGCCGCCCATGCCGAGCGCCCCGTGGCCGCGCGTCACGTTGTCGACGCGCGCCCAGTACTCGGGCGGGTTCTCGATCAGCTTCTCGGGCGCGAGCGCGCGCTCCGCCGGCGTCAGCGCCTCCCACGCCGTCGCGCCGCCGCGCGCGAGCTTGCGCCGCAGGTCGGCCGGCAGGTTCGACGCGATCACCGGCAGAGCGCGCGCCTTCGCGTGCTCCACGAGCGAGCGGTAGTCGGTCGCGTAGTTGCCCCACGGCCGCGCGCGCGCGAGGAGGTCGCGCTCGGCGATGCGGCCGACGAGGTAGTCGTCGAGCGCCCCCTGCACGTCGCGCTCGAACATCTCCAGCGCGAGCGAGAGCTCGCCGCCGCGCGCCTCGTCGAGGCGGCGCAGCAGCTCGAGCTCGGCGTCGTGGGTGAGGCGGTCGGTGTGGGTCTCGCCGAGGAAGACGACGTCGGCGGCGACGAGGCGCGCGACCGCGTGCGTCCAGTCGAGCTCGCCGCCGGTCTTGCCGTCGAACCAGCGCGACGCGTGGAGCAGCCGCTCGCTGCCGGCGTAGCGCGGCCCGTCGGCGGCGGGGCGGGCGACCGCGGAGCCGTCCGGCGACGCGACGACGTTCGCGGAGTCGGGGCTCCCGATGCAGCCGGCCGCGAAGAGCGTGGCGGCGGCGACGAGAGTGCAGGGGAGGAACGAGCGGCCGGCGCGAGTCGCCATGGCAGGAGCTTCCGAGGACGGGTGGACGCAACGACGCGGGGGCGCGGGATGGTAGCGGGCGCTCCATCGCGATCGCGCGGCCGCAGCTGCATGATGGCGCGCCACGTTCCCGGAGATGGAGGTCTTCTCGTGCCCGCACTCTTCCCGCTGCTCGTCGTCGCGCTGTCCTGCCTGCAGGCTCCCGCGGCGCCGCCGCAAGGCGCTCCGCCGGGACCGCCGAACGGGCCGCCGAACGGGCCGCCCCCCGGCCCGCCGCCGCGCGCGCGCGGACTCGCGCTCAACACTCCCGACGCGACGCCGGGCTACACGCTGATCGCGCCGCTGCGCAGCAACACGATCCGTCTCGTCGATCTCGCGGGCGAGGTGGTGCACGAGTGGAAGTCGGGCTACGCGCCGGGCAGCGAGTACTTCCTCGACGACGGCACGTTGCTGCGCTGCAGCAAGGAGCCGGGCATCCAGCGCTTCAAGGCGGGCGGCCAGTGCGGTCGGCTGGAGCAGCTCGCGTGGGACGGTTCGGTGGTGTGGAGCTGGAAGTACGCCACCGAGGAGCACGTCCAGCACCACGACCTGCAGCGCACGCCCGACGGGACGCTCCTCTTCATCGCGTGGGAATGGAAGTCGCGCGCCGACGCGATCGCCGCCGGCCGCCATCCCGCCTACGTCGGCGTGCAGGGGATCTGGTCCGACGCGATCTACGAGATCGAGCCGCAGGGCAAGGACGGCGCCGAAGTGATCTGGGAGTGGCACGCCTGGGACCACCTGATCCAGGACATCGATCCCGAGGCCGCCAACTACGGCAACGTCGCCGAGCATCCCGAGCGGTTCGACCTGAACGCCGACCTGCGCCGCGAGCTGCCGAGCGACGCCGACGTCGCCGAGCTGCAGAAGCTCGGCTACATCGACGCGAAGCCGACGCAGGCCGATCTCGGCGCCGACTGGCTCCACACCAACGGGATCCACTTCGACGCCGAGCACGACCAGATCGTCCTCTCGTCGCCGCACCTCAACGAGGTGTGGATCATCGACCACGCCACGACCTCCGACGAGGCGGCCGGCACGAGCGGCGGCCAGCAGGGGAAGGGCGGCGACCTGCTCTGGCGCTGGGGCAATCCGCGCAACTACGGCGCGGGCAGCGGCGCCGACCAGAAGCTCTTCGGCCAGCACAACCCCCGCATCATCCCGAAGGGGCTGCCGGGCGCCGGCCACCTGCTGATCTTCAACAACGGCGGCGGACGTCCCGACGGCAACTACTCGGAGGTCGTGGAGCTCGAGCTGCCGCGCAACGCGAGCGGCGGGCTCGAGCTCGCGCCCTTCGTCGCGGCGGCGCCGGCGAAGCCGAGCTGGCGCTACGTCGCGAAGGAGAAGGGCGACTTCTTCTCCGGCTTCATCTCGGGCGCGCAGCGCCTGACGAACGGCCACACGCTGATCTGCGAAGGAGCGAGCGGGCGCGTCTTCGAGGTGAAGCAAGACGGCACGATGGTCTGGGAGTACCTCCACCCGTTCCTCGATCCGGTCGATCCGGCCAACGGCCAGCCGATGCCGCCCGGCGCCGAGTACGGACTCTTCCGCGCGACGCGCATCCCGGCCACCCATCCCGGCCTGAAGGGCAAGGCGCTCGCGCCGAGCAAGTCGTGACCGCCGGCTGCTAGCTTGGCGGCCCCTTCGCGCCGGAGCCGTGTGCGCCGTGGACCTCCGTCCGTTGCAGATCGATCGGAAGCCCGACGCGGGCGGCGCGTCGTCGCGCCCTCGTCGGCGCAGCGGCGGGATCGGCCGCTGGATCGTGCTCGGCGCGGTCGCGGTCGCGGCGTGGCTCTTCTGGGGACGGATCGGCGCGCTGATCGATCGCGTGCGGCTGCCCGAGGTCGAGGTGGCCACGGCCGTCGCGCCGTCGCCGCTCGCCGCCGCGGCGGTCGCCGGCACGTCGGCCAACGGTTACGTCGTCGCCAGCAAGCGCGCCGCGCTCTCGGCCGACACGCCGGGCCGGATCGTCGAGCTCCACGTGACCGAGGGGTCGGTGGTGAAGAAGGGGTTCGTGGTCGCGCGCCTCTACGCCGACGAGTACCGCGCTGCGCTGGCGCGCGCCGAGGCGGAGCTCATCGCGCACGCGGCGACGATGGGGCGCGTCACGGCGGAAGTCGCGGCCGCCGAGGGCGACGTCGCGCGCCTCGAGCGCGGTCGCGAGGCGGCGGAGGCGACGCTCGCCGAGCGGCAGGCGACGCTCGAGCTGGCGCGCGTCAAGCGGGAGCGCGCCGAGAAGATGGTCGCCGACGACGTCGAGAGCCGGCAGTGGCTCGACGACGCGCTGGCCGAGCACGCGCGCGCGACGGCGGCCGTCGCGGTCGCGCGCGCGCAGCAGGCGGAGGCCGACGCGGCCGTCGCGCTGGCGCAGATGCGCGTCGCGGTGCAGCAGGCGGCGGCCGCCGAGGCGCGCGCGCACGAGGGGGTCCTCGCGGCCCAGCGCGACCAGGCGCAGGCGACGCTCGACAAGACCGAGGTGCGCGCGCCGTTCGACGGGATCGTCGTGCTGAAGGACGCCGAGGTGGGCGAGGTCGTCTCGCCCAACTCTCAGGGCGGCAACAGCCGCGGCTCGGTCGCGACGATGGTCGACTTCGCCTCGCTCGAGGTGCAGGTCGAGATGCCCGAGCGCAGCATCGCGGCGGTGGTGGTCGGCGCGAAGGCGCGCATCTTCCTCGATGCCTTCCCGGGCGAGGGGTACGACGGCGAGGTGACGCGCATCTGGCCGACCGCGAACCGCAGCAAGGCGACGATCGAGGCGCGCGTCCGCTTCGCCGCGCCCGACGAGCGGCTGCGTCCTGAAATGGGCGCGCGCGTGGTCTTCGTCGGGAACGGCGCGCCGGCCGCCGCGAAGGGCGAGCTGCCGAAGGGCGTCTTCGTGCCGGCGAGCGCGGTGGTGCGCATCGACGGCCGGAGCGGCCTCTTCCGGCTCGACCGCGACGTCGCCCGTTTCGTCGAGGCGACGTTCGGCGAGGTGCAAGGAGGACGCGCGCTGGCGACCGCCGGCGTCGCGGAGGGCGAGAGGGTGATCGCGGCGCCGTCGCCAGGCTTGGCCGACGGCGACCGCGTACGAGTGAAGGAGCCGTGATGAGCGAGGCGATGATCCGCGTCCGCGGCGTGGTGAAGAGCTACGAGCGCGGCGGCGAGACGCTGACGGTGCTGGACGGCCTCGACCTCGAGATGGAGGAGGGGCGCTTCTACGCGCTGATGGGGCCGTCGGGATCCGGCAAGACGACGCTGCTCAACCTGGTCGGCGGACTCGACACGCCCGACCGCGGCGAGCTGCACGTCGCCGGCTCCGACCTCGCGGCGCTCTCCTCCGCCGCGCTCGCGCGCTGGCGCGCCGCGAACGTCGGCTTCGTCTTCCAGGGCTTCAACCTGATCCCGGTGCTGACCGCGCTGGAGAACGTCGAGCTGCCGCTCGCCCTCTCGCCGCTGTCGAAGAAGGAGCGGCGCGACCACGCCCGCTACGCGCTCAAGCTGGTCGGCCTCGAGGGGCGCGAGGACCACCGGCCCGCGCAGCTCTCGGGCGGCCAGGAGCAGCGCGTCGCGATCGCGCGCGCGGTGGCGAGCGACCCGAAGATCCTCCTCGCCGACGAGCCGACGGGCGACCTCGACCGCAAGTCGGCCGACGACGTCCTCTCGCTGCTGATGCGGCTCAACGCCGAGTTCAAGAAGACGATCCTCATGGTCACGCACGACCCGCACGCCGCCGCGTGCGCCGGCTGGATCGTCCACCTCGACAAGGGGCAGCTCGGCCGCATCGAGCAGAACCCGCCGCGCGCCGCGACCGCCGCGGCTGCCGCGAGGTCGTGACGCGATGGTCTCCTTCAAGCTGGTCCGGCGCTACCTGACGCGCCACTTCGTGCGTTCGCTGCTGACGATCGGGTCGCTCGTGGTGGCGATCTTCCTCGTCTGCGTGCTGCGCTCGCTGGTCTGGTCGCTCGACGCGGGCATCCGCGCCGCGAAGCGCGACCGCCTCGTCGTGCAGTCGGCGGTCAGCCTCTTCGTCAACCTGCCGATGGACTACCAGCAGAAGATGGCGCAGGTGCCGGGCGTGACCAACACCTGCAAGTTCCACTGGTTCGGCGGCTACTACCAGGACCCGAAGAACTTCTTCGCGCAGTTCGCGATCGACCCCGAGCCGTTCTTCGCGATGTACCCCGAGGCGAAGATCGTCGCGGGCAGCCAGGCCGACTTCATCGGCGACCGGCAGGGCGCGGTGGTCGGGAAGATGCTGGCGCAGGAGTTCGGCTGGAAGGTGGGCGACCGCTTCCCGCTGACCGGGATCATCTACCCCGCCGAACCGGGCCAGACGTGGGAGTTCGTCGTCCGGGCGATCTACGATCCGTCGTCGAGCGCGCTCGACTCGCGGACCGTCTTCTTCCACTGGGAGTACTTCCAGCGGACGCTCGAGGCGCAGACGCGCGGCGCGGCGCCGCAGGTCGCGACCTACTCGCTGCAGACGGCGAAGGGGGCCGACCAGGTCGCGGTCGCGTCGGCGGTCGACGCGCTCTTCGCGGGCGGCCCGCAGCGGGTGAACTGCAACACCGAGGCGGAGTTCAACGCGCAGTTCGTCACGATGCTGGGCAGCGTGCCGCTCTTCCTCTCGGCCATCGGCGGCGGCGTGCTGGTCGCCGTCCTCTTCGCCTGCGTCAACACGATGCTGATGTCGTTCCGCGAGCAGATGCACGACGTCGGCATCCTGAAGGCGCTCGGCTTCACCGACGGCGCGCTCGGCGGGCTGATGGCCGCGCAGTCGCTGCTGGTCTGCATCCTCGGCGGCGGCGCGGGCCTCGGGCTCGCGAAGCTCTCCGAGCCGGCCTTCGTGCTGATGATCGGGAACATGTTCCCCGGCTACGAGGTGACGCCGGAGATCCTCGGCCTCGCGGCGGCGCTCACGGTCGGCGTCGGCCTGATCGCGGCGATCGTCCCCTACCTGCGCGCGCGCAACCTCGCCGTCGTCGCCGCGCTCCGTTCCGACGAGTGACGAGGGCGCCTCCATGCTGGTCCCCCTCCGCTACACCTTCCGCAGCCTCTTCGTCCGCAAGAGCGCGACGGTGCTGACGCTGCTGGGCCTCGCGTCGACCGTCGCGGTCCTCGCGGGCGTCCTCGCGCTGCGCGCCGGCTTCACGACGCTCTTCGCCAACAACGGCCGCGACGACGTCGCGCTCTTCCTGCGCCCCGGCGCGATGAGCGAGAACCAGAGCTTCTTCCGGCGCGAGCTCGGCGACCGCCTCATCAAGACGCTGCCCGAGATCGCGACGGGCTCCGGGAACGACGGCGCGGCGCCGCTGGCGGCGATGTCGTGCGCCAGCGCGGCGCGCCTGCGCAAGCTCGGCGGCACCGGGCGCGACGAGACCAACGTCCCGATCCGCGGCGTGCAGGCCGAGACCTTCCTGATCTACGACCAGGTGAAGCTGGTCGAGGGGCGGCGCTTCGAGCCCGGCAACGACGAGGTCATCGTCGGGAAGAAGCTCGGGAACCGGATCCAGGACTGCAAGGTCGGCGACGTGCTGACGCTCAACACGACGCCCTTCCGCGTCGTCGGCGTCTTCGCGGCGGACGGCCCGTTCGACACCGAGGTGTGGGGCGACTTCGAGCGGATCGGCGCCGCGCTCCAGCTCGGCGGCCCGACCAGCGTCGTCGCCCGCCTGCGCGCGGACGTCCGCGACGACCCGGCGCGCGACGACGACCCGTTCGACCGGCTCGCGCTGCGGCTGAAGGACGACAAGGAGACGCCCGCGACGGTGATGACCGATCGCGCCTACCTGCTCAAGCAGACCGAGGCGCTCGGCGTGATCCTGCTGTTCCTCGGCGGCGCGCTGAGCGTGATCATGGGCCTCGCCGCCGTCTTCACCGCGACCAACACGATGCTGGCGGCGGTGGCGGGGCGGACGCGCGAGATCGGGATGCTCCTCTCGATCGGCTTCCGGCCGTTGCCGATCTTCCTCTCGTTCGTGCTCGAGGCGCTGCTGCTCGGCCTGCTCGGCGGCGCGATCGGCTGCCTCCTCGCGCTGCCGATCAACGGCATCGAGACCGGCACGACCAACTTCAACACCTTCACGGAGGTCGCCTTCGCCTTCCGCCTCACCCCCGACGTGCTGGGCAGCGCGATCACCTTCTCGCTGCTCCTCGGCCTGCTCGGCGGCGCGATCCCGGCGTGGCGCGCGGCGCGCCTCGCGCCGACCGAGGCGCTGCGGCGGCGATGAGCGGTGCGGCGCTGCTGCTCGCGCTTTGCTTCGCGCTGCCGCAGGCGGCGTCGAGCGCCGCGCGACCGGAGCTGCCGCCGACGGTCGCCGAAGCGTCACGCTTCGCGCGCACCAGCACGTCGGCCGAGGTCGAGGCGTTCGTGGACGCCTGCGTCGCCGCGTCGCCGAAGCTCGCGCGCCTCTCGCTGGCGACGTCGACCAAGGGGCGCGACGTGCCGCTCGTCGTCGTCGCCGATCCGCCGGCCGCGTCGCTCGCCGCCGCGCGCGCGGGCGGGAAGCTGCCGGTGCTGGTCTTCGCCAACATCCACGCCGGCGAGGTCGAGGGGAAGGAGGCGGTGCAACAGCTGCTGCGCGAGTTCGCGTCGGGCGACCATGCCGAGCTGCTGGCGAGGCTGGCGATCGCGTTCGTGCCGAACCTCAATCCGGACGGCAACGACGCGCTCGACCGCAAGAACCGCCCCGACCAGAACGGGCCGATCGAGGGCGTCGGGCTGCGCGCGAACGGGCAGGGGCTCGACCTCAACCGCGACTACGTGAAGCAGGAGTCGCCCGAGATCCGCGGCCTCGTCGCGGCGGTCGCCGAGCTCGACGCCGCGCTGGTGATGGACCTCCACACGACCGACGGCAGCTACCACGGCTACGAGCTCACCTACGCCGCGCCGCAGCATCCCGCGACCGAGCCGGCGCTCCTCGCGTTCGGGACGGGCCGCCTGCTGCCGGCGCTGCGCGACGCGATGAAGGGCGACGGCTTCGCCACCTTCGACTACGGCGACTTCGCCGACGGCGCCGCGCCCGAGAAGGGGTGGTTCACCTTCGACCACCGCGCCCGCTACGGCACCAACTACTTCGGCCTGCAGAACCGCCTCACGCTCCTCTCCGAGGCGTACAGCCACGAGCCGTTCGACGTCCGCGTCCGCGCGACGCGCGCGTTCGTGCTGCACGCGCTGCGCTTCGCGGCGCAGCACGGCGACGCGCTGCGCGAGCTGCGTCGCGCCGCCGACGCGGAGGGCGCCGCGCTCGCCGCGAGCAAGACGCCCGTCCCGCGCCGCGGCGCGCTCGCCGTCACGCGCGCGCGCGAGGCGGTGCTGGTCGGCGAGTGCCGCAGCGAGAAGGATCCGGTCACGGGCCTCGAGCGGGTGATCGACACCGGCGCGACGCGCGCGGTCGAGATGGCGGTCCACGTCTCCTTCGACGGCGTCGAGCCGGCGCCGCTCCCGGCCGCCGGTTTCGCGATCGACGACGCGACGCCTGAGCTCGAAGCGCTGCTGCGCCGCCACTCGCTTCGCTGCGAGCGGCTCGCGACGGCGACCGCGGCGAGCGGCACGCAGTTCCGCATCGCGGCGCGCAAGGAGTCGGCGCGCCCGTTCCAGGGCCACCGGCTCGTCGAGACCGAAGGCGCTGCGGAGCCGTGGCAGGGCGAGCTGCCGGCCGGCACGCTCTTCGTCCCGTCGGCCCAGCCGCGCGCGCGCCTCGCGCTGCTGCTGCTCGACGCGCGCTCCGACGACGGCCTCGCGACGTGGGGAGTGGTCGGCGTCGCGGCCGACGACGCGACGCGCTTCGCCGTGCGCGCGATCGAGCGGCTCGGCGGCTGAGCCGCGAAGCCGCCGCTACTTCGCGTCCCGCTTCGCCGCGAAGCCGACGCTCTCGAGCACGGTCTTCTCGTCGTTGTGCGAATGGGTGAAGCCGCGGCGCCGCTCCTCGGCGACGGTCGCGGCGCTGCGGAAGGCGACGACATATGCGCGCCGCCACCCATCGCTCCGGTTGCCGCCCGAGCCGTGGAGCACCGCCTCGTTGTGGACCGTGACGTCGCCGCGCGCGATGGGCGCGAGCGAGACGTGGTCGCCCTTGCGCAGCTCGGTCACGAGCGTGTGCGACTTGGCGCGGTCGCCGTGGAGCGGATGGTGGGGACGCAGCGGCTCGCGGTGGGTGCCCGAGACGAAGCGCATGCAGCCGTTCTCGACGGTCGAGTCGTCGACGGCGAGCCAGCAGGTGGCCGTGCGCAGGTCGGGCGTGTCGGTCGGCCAGTAGGCGAGGTCCTGGTGCCAGCCGAAGACCGCGTCGTCCTTGCGCGGCCGCTTCGCCAGGAGCTGGTCGTAGTCGAGCGCCATGCCGGCGCCCTGCAGCTGCTCGGCGATCGAATGGGCGCGCCGCTCGTAGACGTTGCCTTGCCACGGCGGGAAGTAGCGGCGCGGCAGCATCACGTTGATGATCGAGAACTGCTCGACCGTTCGCGTGTAGTCGCCCGACATGTCGCAGAAGTCGCGGCCCGCCACTGCGATCTCGCCGCGCACGAAGCGGGCGTAGTCAGCCTCGATCGCGGCGAGCTCCTCGGCCGAGAGGACGCCGCGCAGGTGGACCCAGCCGTCGCGCTCGAACGCGGCGCGCTCCTCGGCGCTCACGCGGTAGCGGTCGCCGTCCCGCCGGGTCGCTTCCATCACGGCGCCTCCGCGCCCGCGGGTTCGTCGAAGATCTTCTCGAGCTCCGCCGGCGGCGGCTCGCCGCGCGTGCGACGCAGAGTGAGGTAGGCCGCCAGCGGGACGAGCGCGAAGAGCGTAGAGCCGGCGACGTGCGCCACGAGCTCGAGCGCGAGGCCGGCGCCGGCGCCGGCCGCCTGCTCGCCGAGCCGCTGCGCGAGGTACTGGCCAGCGCCGATCGCGGCCGTGTAGAGCGTGCGCAGCAGGACGGCGCGCAGCAGGACGCCATCGGCCAGCGCCGCGCTCCGCAGCAGCGCCGCCGCGACCCCGCACCGCTCGGCGACGAGGACGGGCGCGGCGACCATCCAGCGCGCGGTCACGCGCAGGAGCACGAACCCGCCGACGACGACCAGCAGGAGCGAGCCGACGTCGCGCGACTCCTCGAGGAGGGCGGCCGGAAGGACGCAGACGATCACGAGGCCCGACAGCAGGAGCCCGATCACGACCAGCGCGCGCAGCCGCGGGCCCGGCAGCGAGAGCGCGTCGCTCAGCCGCGCGGGATGGCCCGCGAGCCGGCGCAGCGCGAGCCCGCTCGCCAGCGCCTGCGCGACGAGGTCGGTCACGAGCGTGACGGCGATCGCGAGGATCGCGGCCCACAGCGCCGCGTCGCCCTGCGCCGGCGGTCGCGAGAGGCTTCGCAGCGACAGCCACGCCGACGGCACGGTGCAGAGGAGCGTGACGGCCGCGAGCTGCGGCCAGAGCGGACGCGCCAGCGCGACCCCTTCGCGCAGCGTCGCGCCGATGGGGAGCGCCGCCTTCGTTCCGCTAACCTCCGCCATCCGTTCGCCTCGCGAGCTCCGTGGATCTGGAGCGATGGTGCAGGACGCTACGACCGCAAAGACGACCGAGCAAGGCGCCGCGCGGCTGCGACGGGTCGCGCCGCTCGATCGGCGGCGCGAATCGGCGGCCGTCGCGCGCCTCGCGCTCGTCGTCGCGGTCGTCGCGCTCCTCTGGATCGGGCGGCGCGGCGGCGGAATCGGGCGCGGCGACGAGCGGCTGCCGTGGCAAGTCGCGTTCGCGTCGCTGCCGAGCGTGGCGCAGCGGCAGGTGCGCGAGCTCCACGAGGCGTGCGACGAGGCGCTGCGCTTCCGCGGCGACGCGGGCCGCTGGCCGACGGTCGAGGAGCTCGCCGCCGACGGCATCGCGCCCTTCGCGACGAAGGCGACGGCGTGCGCGCGCGCGAACGCGCCCTACGCCTGGCAATACCTCGCGCAGCCGGCGGCGGCGGGCGGCGCGCGGCCGCTCCTGCTGCAACTGCTCGAGCCGCGACCGGGCGACACGGAAGGGACGGACCCGCGCGCGCCCGTCGTCGAGGACGAGACCCATCGCCTGCTGAAGGACGGCACGCTGCTGCACGTCGGGTTCTGGATCGGGCCGGAGTCGGGGAGCGCGGTCGACCGCTTCCTCGCCGATCCGGCGGCGGCGGGCTGGCAGCAGGTGGTGCGCGACTCGAGTGGAGGCTGAGCCGATGGGCGCTGCGTCATGCTTCGGCGGGTGGCTCGTCGCCGCGGCGCTGGCGCTCGCCGGCGCGACGGCGGCCCGCGAGGCGCCGCGCGAAGCGCCGCTCAAGGT
>Ga0315910_10001388_pt1 | contig 22347 bp, 17 predicted proteins | sample EdamamesoilMG_FD_204470 | JGI IMG/M metagenome (GOLD analysis project Ga0315910, IMG submission 204470) | Garden soil microbial communities collected in Santa Monica, California, United States - Edamame soil | ecosystem: Environmental > Terrestrial > Soil > Garden | place: USA: California... | reverse complement strand
AGCGCCGCCTCGAGCGGCGACGGCGTCGATGATTTTGCTACTTCGGCGAGCTAGGCTCGCCGCCCCCGATGTCCTGGCAACTTTCCTTGCAACACCTCTTGTCTTCCGCTGCTTCTCTGCTCGCTGCAGCGCTGGTCCCCGCGGTGCTGTCCCACGTCGCCGAGGCCGAGGCTGCGCCGAAGCTGCCTCGCAGCACTCCGGAAGCGGAGGGCGTGGACTCGGGCGGGCTGCTGCGTTTCGTGGAGGCGCTGGAGAAGAACGTCGACGCCGTGCACAGCGTGATGCTCGTGCGACACGGCAAGGTCGTGGCGGAAGGCTGGTGGGCCCCCTACGAGGCGGGCGATCACCACGTGATGTATTCCGTCAGCAAGAGCTTCACCTCCACGGCGGTCGGTTTCGCCTCGCAGGAGGGCTTGCTCTCGGTGAATGACACCGTCCTGTCGTTTTTCCCGGATCAGGCGCCGGCGAAGCCAGCCGAGAGGATGAAGGAGATGCGCATCCGGGATCTGCTGCGCATGTCGACCGGCCACGACAAGGACCCCAGCCCGGAGGTCAAGGCCAGCAAAGACGGGCAGTGGATCAAGGCATTTTTGGCCACTGATGTGGCGGACAAGCCCGGCACCCACTTCCTCTATAACTCGATCGGCACTTACATGCTGGGTGCCATCGTGCAGAAAGTGAGCGGCAAGACGCTCGAGGAGTACCTGCGCCCGCGCCTGTTCGAGCCGCTCGGGCTCGAGCCGCCGCTCTGGGGCAAGAGCCCCGAAGGCGTCAACCTCGGCGATGGTGGCATCTCCTTGCACAGCGAGGACATCGCGAAGTTCGGGTTGTTCTACTTGCAGCGCGGCGCCTGGAACAATCAGCGCCTGCTCAACGAGCAGTGGGTCGAGGCCGCGACGTCGCTGCAAACCGCATCGGGCGGCAACCCAGACAGCAACTGGGACGCCGGCTACGGCTACCAGTTCTGGCGCAACAAGGTGACCGGTTATCGCGCGGACGGCGCGTTCGGCCAGTTCAGCTTCGTGTTACCGAAGTATGACGTCGTGCTCGCCATAACGAGTGGCACCGGCGACATGGCCGCGGTGATGGACACCGTCTGGCAGCAGCTCCTGCCTGCGCTGCGCGAGCGCGCGCTGCCCGAGAACCCCAAGGGGCACGATCTGCTCGCGACAAAGCTCGCGAGCCTCGAGCTCGAGGCCCAGGCAGGCAACCCCGGCTCGTCGCGCAGCGCGAGCGTCTCCGGCAAGCTCTATCGCTTCCCGGACAGCGAGCTCGGCATTCGCGCCGCCAGTATCAGCTTCGCTGGCTCGAATCCCGTCATCCACTTCGAAGACGCGGACGGCCAGCACGACATCACCTGCGGCGTCGGTCGCTGGGTGCGCGGGCGCACGCATTATCAGCAGCGCATCAGCAACCAGTTTGACGAAAGGGAGCAAGGCGTCGCGGGTAGCTGCGGCTGGACGGACGAGACCACGTTCACGGCCAAGCTCTGCTTTCATCAGACGCCATACACCATCACGCACCGCTTCACGTTCGACGCCGACAAGGTCGCGCTCGACACCGAGCACAACCTGCGCTGGGGCGAGACCAAGCGGCCGCGGCTCGTCGGCAAGCTTGCTGCACGCTGAACGGGCTCGCGTCGGTGCTCACGATGCGGGTGCCGCCGCAGCCTGGAGCGTTCTGTCATGCCGTTTCACCGCGGACGCGCCGTGGGGCAGCCTGCCTCTTGGTGAGCGAGCCCGGCGAGCGCTACCGTTTGACATGTCGAATCCGATCGAGGCCACGGTCAGGACCTACATTCGGGCGTTCACCGAGCGCGATCCGGCGGTCCGGCGGGCGTTGATCGCGTCCTGTTTTGCGCCCGATGGTCGCCTGGTGGGGCCCGGCCGAGAGATTCGCGGTCGAGCGGCGCTCGACGAGCTGATGGCGAGGATCGCGAACGATGCACAGTGGCGTTGCATTCGCTTGACGAGCGCGATCGACGTGCGCGGCAGGGCCTTTCGGATGAGCGGCGTCGTCGAGCGACACGACGGCACCACAGCCGAGAGCTTCGACTCCGGTGTCGTCGATGCTGCCGGGCAGATCGAGCTGCTGATGACGTTCGCGGGCTCGCCGTTGCCGCCTGTCGAGCCGCCGGAAGTGTGGCTCTTTGCGTCCGCCTAGCTGCAGGCTCAGCGCGAGCCGTCCAGCGCGAACGTCGCGGCCACGCTCAACCGCCCACCGATCGCGCTCGGTCGATACACGTCGGTCGGGTTGCCGCCGAGCGCCTCCACGGTGAACTGAGGACGGCTCAGCGGCGCAGACACACCCAGGCGCGTGTCGATACCCAGCCACGACGGCGCGACCTCCCAGCGCACGCCGACGTCTGCGCGCAACGCCGACCACAGCCACTCGCTCGACCTGCTCCTCGTCAAGTCGCTCTGTCCGCTCCACAACACGCCCAGCTCGCCGCCAGCACACACGCCGAGCTCGACGCTGCCCGAGCGCGCGAGCCGCGGCGCGCAGCCGAGCAGAGCCGCGGTGGCCAGCGCGAAATCGATCCCGTACGTGTCCGAGCCGCCGCCCGGCGCCGCGAAGGTCGCTTCCGTGGGCAGCAAGTACGTGCCGAAGACTCGCAGCTCGATCGCGCTGCCGAAGCTCCCGCCGAGCTGGGCGCCGAGCGCAGGGCCCGGCAGGGCGCCCGCGTCGAGCACGAGGCCTCCAAGCGCTCGCCAGAGCGCCTCTCGCTCGAGGCGGCTCTCGGCCGCGGGCTCCGCTGGCGTGTAGTCGGCGCTGGCGCTGCCCGTGCTCGCGAGCGCAGCGCTCGGGCCGAGGGCGTCCGTCGACGTGCGCGCCGACGCTCGTTCGACCGACATGGCCGGGCTCAGCGGCGCCGCAAAGGCGACGGGCGCCTTCGCGACGGGCGCTTCCTTGGCCAGCAGAGAAGCGTCGGCGACCCAGGCCGTCTCCAGGGGCACCGAGCGCGCCGCCTCCCGCACCGCCCGCTCGCGCTGCCGTGGCGGAGCCAGGCCCGCGACCACCGCCTGCTCAGCGGCGAACGCAGCGCTCACGCGCTGCCCAGAGGCGTCGCCAGCGCCCGCGCCGCCATCGGCACCCACGCTCAAGACCAGCGCGAGCTCCAACGTGTCCATCAGCTTGGGGCAGGTCTTCGCGCTGAACGAGTGAAGCGAGCGCGCTTGGCCCGTCGAAGACAGCTCGACGCGCGCCGCGTACGAGCCGCCGTCGCGCACCACGTGCACCCGACAGCTCACGTCGCCGAGCGCGTCCAGCGAGCGCCCCAAGGCGTGCTCCACGCGCGTTCGCAGCTCCGCCGCTCGCGAGCACGAGCGGGGACCGTCCACCTGGATCTCGGCTGCGGCTGCGTCCTCGCCCGAGCCGAGCAGGGCGATCAGCCCAGAAACCACGCCGAGCTGCACGCTCCGCAATCCGGCCACATACCGGATCTGTCAGGCGGCGAGCCCACGTGCAAACCGTGACACTCGAGGAGATCGCACAAACGGTGACGGTGTCGCACCGGTGGCACACCGGCGCCCACATGCGGCTCGCTCGCGAGCGGAGCTTCGACGCAGCGCGCTGGCCTCAGCCGCGCAGCAGATCGCCCTCGCCGATCACCAGCTCCAGAATGGCAGCCTTGGTGACCTCGCCGAGCTGCGCCTCGATGGCGCCCCCGTCGGTGCGCTCGAACACCAGCCGCTCCACGATCTCCGAGCTGCCCGTGCGCACCTGATAGGACGAGATCACGATGCCGAGCGCCACCAGGGTGCGGTGCAGGCGAGCGATGACCGGGGAACGGGTGCCCCGAACGATTTCGACGGCAGTCAGGTGAGAGCCGGACTGTTCAAAACGAACGCGAGCGGAGTTGAGCGACACGACGACGCCCTTTTCCTGCTCACGATAGGCGTAGCCGTCAACCTCGCGAAGACGATTTCACGCTGCCGACACGCCGATAACGGTCGCGGTGTGCCACCGCGCGCCCCTTCACGCCCCTCATGTCCCGTGGTGGGACGAGCTGGCGCTTCACGCCCCACGCGCACCTACATATCTAAACATGGCACGCACAAAACAACGTGTAAGCCGCGAAACGCCGCTGCGGTGGTCAGCGCGTGAAGACGCTCACACGCGGCTCACCCATCTCTGTGAGACGGCGCGCGTGCGGGCTGCTGCCTGATGTCGAAGATCGAGGGCTCCCTCGAGCTCGCGCCGCGCTGCCCGTCATGGCCTGCCGACGGACGCCTTCGATCGAACGCCTTCGAATGAAAGCGAAGCGCGCGACGCCGAGCGCCATGAGCACGACGACGCGAGCGAGAGTTGCCACCCCCGCTGGCTTTCCGAGCGAAGGCCACCACGCGCAGCGGGGCGCGAGCCCGGGGGAGCCCCAGTTCTCGCCAGGGCCGGGTCGAGTCCCCAGCGGAGCGATCGTGCCGATATCGCACGCTTTCCGCGGCTCGACAGCCGCCCGGGCGCCGGCCCGCGCGAGCCGGCGTTGCTGCTTCTCACCGCGTCGGGCTAACGTCGCCTGCGTGAACTTCTTCGGGCACGCCTGGGTCGCTGGCTGCTTTTCCGCGAGCGACGCCTTCATTCTCGGATCCATGCTGCCCGACCTCGCGAACATGCTGCGCACGTCGCCGCCCGAGGCTCGTCACGCCGAGATCAGCGCCGGCATCCGGCACCATCACGAGACCGATCGAGTGTTTCACGATACCGAGGTCTTTCGCTCTCTCGAGGCGGACGCGCGGCTCGACCTCGCGAACGCCGGCGTCCCGAAGGGCGCACGTCGGGCCCTCGCGCACGTCGGCGTGGAGTTCCTGATCGACGCCGAGCTGGCCGCGCGCACCCCCGCCTGGACGGGCTACGCCCTGGCGCTCGAGTTTGGGCGCACCAGCAGCTGCGGCGAGCGGCTCGACTGGCAACACGCCGAGACGCGCCCGCGTTTCGCTGCCCTGTGCGAGCGGCTCTTCGCCGTCGCCGGCCTACGCGCGGAGAATGCCCGCATCGCGCAGCGCCTGGTCGCGGCGCTCGCCGGTCGCCCGCGCCTCGAGCTGGCAGCGGAGCACGTCGCCTGCCTCGAGCCCTGGCTCGAAGCGTGCCGCCCACACGTGGCGGCACGCTTGCCCGAGCTGCTCATCGAGCTCTCGCGCGGGCTCGACGCGCCCAGCGTGCCCGCGGAGCCCAGCGCGCCCGGCTTCAGCCCGCGGCAGCCATCGGACGCTGGCTGGCTCGCTCCAGCGCGGCGATCACTCGCGCGCTGAACCAGCTCGTGCGATCCAGGTCCGCTTGCAGCGCGGACGAGTACAGCTCCTGCTGCGTCAGCGGATCGACCCCTGCGCGCGCGAGCGACTGCACCAGCTGGTCGCGATCGAGATGCCACTGCCCGTCGCTGCCCACCGTGCAAGCGTCCGCATAGAGCTGCTGATACTCGGCGACGACCGAGCGCGGCGGCGGCCAGCCCGAGATCGGATCCTCCGCCGACCGAGCGGCGCAGCTGCACGCCACCACGGAGCTATCGAGCGCGACGTCGTCTGCCGCGAGAGTGAGCACCGACGGCGCCTCCGCTACTGCCGGGAGCTCCTCTACCATGAAGTCCTCGACCAGCAGCTCGTCCGCCGAGATCTCGTCGTCCGAGAGCTCGCCTGCGGCGGCCACCGTGGACACCAGCTCCACTGGCGACGACTCAGCCGCCGACGACGCAGCCGCCGACGACGCAGCGTCCCGAGCCTCCTGCGTCGCGTGCTCCCGCTTCGGCCACGCCGTGATCGGCCCCTCCCAGACCGCCGTCTCGTCCTGCACGGGCCGCGGCCCGCTCACAGGCGCGGCCTCCACGCCACGCTGCCCGAGCTTCCAGCTCATCTCCAGCCGCAGCGTCTCCTTCGTCTCCAGCTGCTCCACCCGCAGCTCGAAGTCCAGCTGCCCACGTGGGCGCAACAGGAGCGACTGATCCTCCTCTTCGAGCGCCATGCTCCCCGCGCGCAACCCGTCGATGACCGCTTGCAGCTGATCGATGCAAGCCTCGATGTCCCGTTGATCTACGTACCTGCTCTTGCGCCGTTTCATGGACCTCTCACGCACGATCGGTGCCCAAACGTCCAGCCATCAGCCTTCACCGCTGCCTAGCTCCACCACACGATCGCCGTCGCATCGATGCAAAGGAGATGCCATGGCTGCTACGTTCTGCCCCACGCAGCCTACATGCTTTAGGCGATAATTGACGCGTCGCGCGTGTGAGAGATATCGCCACGCCCCGTGGCGCCGCTGCCAGCGCAAAACGCTAGTGGGCATCTCCACAAACGCTGAAAATTTTGATGCGCACCATAGCGCGCATCGTCTGTCAAGCAGCGTCCCCGGCGCCCGCCCGATCATCCGATGAAACATATCGGTCGGCGCCCCCTGAGTCCCTTCGATGCGCAAGTCGGCCTTGGATCGCGCGCGTCGAGGCATCGTCTCGTGACAATGCCCATTGCGATCGAAGAACCCTGACTGCAGCATCCGCGGCCATGTTCACGGGACCCTCCGAGGCCGGCAAAGAAACCTGCGCACCGAGCCTGCAGCGAGCGAAAATCGCCATCATCGCCGTGGGTCTTGTTCTCTCTGCGTGCGGCAAGGAGCGCCCCTTTGCCGAAGGGGCTCCGACCAGTCCCGACATGAGCGGGCTGGGGGGCGCGCCTGGCCAGGAGCCAGCATCCGCCGGCGGCGCCGTGGAGGCCTGCGCGACGCCGCCCTGCACATCGAGCCCCGAGCTCGTCGAGCCCGTCGGCGGCATCATGGGCGCCGGCGACGGCACGGACGATCTCGCGGGCGAGAACGCCAACGCCGAATGCGCCGACGGCGCCACGGAATCTTGCGGACCATCCGCCGAAGAAGGCATCTGCCGCTTCGGCACCCGCACCTGCGCAGCGGGCGTGTGGGGCGAATGCAGCGGCGCCGTGCTGCCCGGCGCTCGCGACTGCGGCTCCGCCGAGGACAACGACTGCGACGGACAGCCCGACAACACCATCGACGACGCCTGTCGTTGCGCCGCGCTCGGCACACAACCCTGCGACGAACACCCCGAGCTCGATGGCCGCGGCCCCTGTCGAGCGGGCGTGCAGACCTGCGTCCTCGCTGCGGACAACGCCACCAGCGACTGGGGCGAGTGTACGGGCTCGATTGGCCCCCAACCGGCCGACTCCTGCGAAGTGGCCAGCGACGACGCCAACTGCGACGGCGTCCCCAACGGCGGCTGCACCTGCGTCGAAGGCACCGTCATCGCCTGCGGCCCCGAAGCGGACACCGGCGAATGCGTGCGCGGCACCAGCACGTGCACCGGCGGCGCGTTCACCGAGTGCGTCGGAGCCGTGTTTCCGACGCGCCGCGACTGCACCTCGGCCCTCGACAACGACTGCGACGGATTGCCCGACGACACCATCGACGCGGTCTGTCGATGCCAGGTGGGCAGTCAGCGCGATTGCGGAGACGCTCCGGGCTCGTTCGGATGCGCTCTCGGAACAGAAGGATGCGAAGCGATCGCGGATGGGAGCCGAAGTGACTTTACCGCATGCAGCTTCGCGCCGGTTGCGAACGCTTCGAGTTGCGATGACCTCAACGTCTTGACCTCCGCGGATAGCTGCGAGCAGGGCTCGTGTGTTGGCATTCCATGGGGTGTCCTTGCTGCTGGGAACGGTGGCGTATGTGCAGTCCGTGCGGAAGGGAGGGTGTTTTGCTGGGCGCCTTCGTTTGGTGCTGTGTTCGATGGACCACCCGAAGAGGTGTTGCTTCTGGAACCGGCGCGCTCCGTCAGCGTCGGTGCTCGGCAGGCCTGCGCGCTCTTGGAGAGTGGCGGTGTCCGCTGCTGGGGTAGTAACGATTCTGGGCAATTCGGTACGGGTGACACGACGTCCGCTCCAGCGTCCGCGCCCGCCACGACCAGCTTGGCAGCCGCGCGAATGGTCGTGGCTGGTAGCGAGGGGACCATAGCGCTGGACACCTCCGGAACTGCACGCCTTTGGGGGAACCTCCCCGCTGCGGTCTCTGGTGTCAGTGCGGCTCTTCTTCCTGCATTGACGCCTCGCTCGGTCGCCGAAGTCAGCGGCGCCAGCATGGTGGCACTGGGTGCCCGCCACGCTTGCGCGCTGTTTCCGAGCCAGCAAGTGTACTGCTGGGGACAGAACGAATTTCTGCAGCTCGGAGGTGGGGAGCAAAGTCCTACCGAAGCGTCGCTGATCGTGCCGGGCATTACCGATGCCATCGCCATTGAGGCTGGGCAGACCTCCACCTGCGCCCTTCGGAGAAACGGTCAGGTGAGCTGTTGGGGCGCGCTCGGCTGTTCCAGCACCGTTTGCGCGGTCCCCCCAACTGATGTCCCCAGCTTGACGGATGCTCGGCAAGTGAGCGTCGGGGGGGGAACCGCTTGTGCGTTGCGAGCGAGTGGCGGCGTCGTCTGCTGGGGAACGGTGGGTGACGGCACTGTTGCCGTGCCTGCGCCAGTGCTCGGTCTGACTGACGCCGTCGCCATTGCCGCGACGGATGAGCTCGATGGCCATTGCGCTCTGCGCACGTCCGGAGACGTGGTCTGCTGGCGATCGTCCCTGGAACTACAGTCGGTCGTTGGTCTCCCGAATTGAGCGGAACACGGGGTCCGACATTTCATCGTGACCGCGGGAGGGCCAGCTGGAGTTGACCACAGTTATGAACTGAGGCAACCCCAGGGGACCCTCCACCGTTGCTCTAGCTCACTGACATCCGACGCGGCTCGCAGCCACCACCACGTCGTCCATCCAGACGTCGCGATCGGGCGATGAGTAGCGCAAGTAGCCGAAGCGGAAGCTTTGGAAGTTGGTCGGCGGTTGCCAGCCCGTGGCGTCGATGATCTGCTCGTCTTCGACGAACACGCGAACGTCGCCCGTGGCGCCGTCGAACTGCGCCTCCATGCAGGTCCACGCGTCGTTGGCGAGTCGCGTGCCGGGCATTCCGTTTGGATTGGTTCCACCGGTGCCGAAGAGCGAATCCTTCACGTTGAGCAGGACCTGCCCGAACTGCTCGGCGATCTCGACCGCGCTGTCGCCGTTGTAGTCGCCATCCGGTGCCAGTACGGATGCCAGAAACAGCGCCGCATGCGTGGAGCCTTCTGCGCCAAAGCCGACATTGCTGCGAGTGTAGAGGCGAACCCAGAAGCTGTTGCCAGGGATCGGTACCGCGAGCATGCGATAGTAGTTGGCGCCCACCGGCATCTTGAGCGATTGGCTGCCTGCGTGGAACACGGTCGCATCCAGCTCGACCTGACCACCGAGTGCTTCGCCCGCGAGGTACGTGGGTTGGAAGGTGCTGTCGGCGGGCAATCCCGCTCCCTCGAAGCCGGAGCAGAACGTCGCGTCCGCCGGACAGGGAATGTCTGGCCCAGCTGGTGCCACGGGCGGCGGGGTGACCGGGGCGGGTTGTTGATCCGTCGGTTGCTGAGGCTCGGGCGCCGTCATCGATGAGCCACCGGCGCCGACGTTGCCATCGCTTGGGACGACCATGCTGGAGCCACCGGCGCCGACGTTGCCGTCGCTCGGAGCGACCATGCTGGAGCCGCCCGCGCCGACATTCTGGCCACCGCTGTTGCCCGTGTTCGACGGCGGCGACGCGCTCGGCGTCAGGGGTGCGCCGCTTGCCGGATTCTGCTCGTTGCCCCCGGCGTTCGCGACGGGCGTCGGAGCCGCTGATCCCGGTGTCGTTCCCGGAACCGGCGTGTCGTTCGCGCCTGCTCCTGACGGCAACGTTCCACCGAACTCGGCGGGCCCATCGTCGGCATCGTCGGCACCCGGCGGGGCGCTACACGCAAAGGCGAGCAGCCCCGTCGTGGCGACAATGGCGCTAGACCACACCGCGGCGCGGCGGGCGCGTACACATGAAGTTCCTGGACGCATGCTGATTCTCCGGCCTTTCGTCAATTGCAACCCACGCGACTCGCGGCCACGACGACGTCGTCGTACCAAACGTCACGCGGCGTGTGTCCCGGGAACTGAAGGTAACCGAAACGGAAGGTCTGATAGGTGACCCGCGCATAGCCGGGGGCACTGAGCAGCTCCTGCCCGTCGGCGAAGATCTGAACGTCACCGCTGCCACCGTCATAGAAGGCCTCGACGCAGTGCCAGACGTTGGGCGCCAAGGTCGGGCCCTCGCCCTGCGGGAAGCCGGCGCCGTTGACGTTGAAGAGCTGGTCGTTGGCGTTGAGCAGAACCTGATTGCCTTGCTCCGAGAACTCCGGACCGTCTTCAGCATTGTTGTCTTGATCGGGACGCGCCGTCGAGCCGACGAAGAGGCTGTCGTGATCATTGTCACCAAACTCGGTGCTCGTTTGGATGAACAGGCGTGCCCAGAAGGACTGACCGGGGATCGGAACCACGATTTCGCGGATGTTGAAGTTGGTGCCTCCCTCGGGGAACAGAACGGATTGGTTGCCGGAGCGGCGGACAGTGGTGTCGAACTGTAGCTCCTCCGCTGGGTTCGACTGATAGCTGGCGTCCGCAGGAAGCGCACCGGCCTCGAACCCCGAGCAGAAGGTCGCGTCTGCGGGGCAGGGAATGTCCGGCTCTGCTGGCGGAACCGGCTGTTGATCTACCGGCGGCTGAGGCTGCTGCCCCGCTGGCGGCTGCGCAGGGGGCTGCTGCGGAGGTTGCGTGACTGGCGGCGGGGTCTCGCCAGACGCGCCGCCGACGCCCATCGAAGATCCGCCGGCGCCGAAGTCGCCCGGCGGCACCATGCTCGAGCCTCCAGCGCCACTGTTCGCGGAGCCTCCGCTCCCCGTGTCGTTCCCCGCGTTGTTGCTGTTCGGCGGAGGTGCGCTCGGGTTACTCGGCGCGAGCGGAGTCGTGTTCGCCGGCGTTTGCTCGCTCGCCGTAGGCGTCGGGGACGTGGGGGTTGTCGATCCGGGTGCGGCGGGCGCACCCGGGACTGCCGGGGTCTGTACACCTGGCATCTGCTGAACGCTGCCTCCGAAGTCGGGAGGCCCATCCGCCTCGTCGTCGAGGCCAGGCGGTGCGCTACAGGCGCCGAGCGCGATGAGGCCGGCGGAGATTGCGCCGGAAGCGGCGAGGGGGCTGCGCCACGCGACGGCGCGGCGTGCGGAGGCACGGGGGCTTCTCTGGAACATCGGTTTTCCTCTTCGGCTCGGCAGCGGCGCGGGCGCTGTCGCGAGGGGGCCCGAGGGTGTCATACGCGGCCAACCGCGTGCAACACGCCAAGTTCGGGGCCACGCGAGCTTTCGATGCGACGGATCCGCGGGATCGCTCGGATGCTCGAGGGTGATCGCATGGGTCGCGCGCGACACGGGCGGGGCGCGGCCCGCACGGCTCGTTGCGGCACGCGAGCGATGCCGTGGCGGAGGATTTTTCCTGCGTTGGGGGATCCGGTACGTCTCGCTCGTGCCGCCGGCGCGCTCGGGGCGATCGCGCTCGTTTTGCGCCACATGCTCTGCAGGGTGGCCTCGGCAGCACCCCGAGAAACTCATGCTAGCGTGGTCGCATGCCGTGTCGGCTTCTTCCGTTCCCGTGTCTGCGCTCGTTCCCCTCGCCGTTGGGTCTGGCGCTGGGCGTCTCTGCCCTCGTGCTGGCCTGTTCGGCGGGTGAGGAGCCCGACGGGGCGCCCGAGTTCAACGCGGGGCCATCGGGCTCGGGCGGCACGGCGGGCGCTGGGTCGGCGACCCCTGGCGTTCCGGTGCCCGGCGCACCGACGGGCTCGGCCGGCAGTGAAGGCTTGCCTCCCGTCACGGGCCTCCAGCCCACGGGCAACGCGGGCGCATCCGGCGTCAATGGCTCCGGCGCTGCTGGCGCGTCGACGGGGAGCGGAGGCGCGCCCAGCAACACCGCGGGCGCCGGCGGGGCCGTCGGCACGGCGGGCGCGCCGAATGCTGCGGGCGGCTCGGCGGGCGCCGTCGGCGTGGCGGGCGCGGCAGGTGCCGGCGCCGTGATCGAGCCGCTCGATTGCGGCGATCCCAACCTGCTGTTCTGCGAAGACTTCGAGGCCGACGTCGCCGGCGCGTTCCCGGGCGCGAGCCAGTGGCTGCCCGAGGCCGGAGGCTGCGGCTCGCACACCGTCAGCGCTGCCGTCCCGGCGCACTCGGGCGCTCAATCGCTGCAAGCGACGGGCGCCGCCTACCCCGGCTGCATGGTGCACGCGGACGTGACCGGCAACGATGAGCTCTACGTGCGCTCGTGGGTGCGGCTCGGCGCACCCAGCACCGACTCGGGCCACCACGTCGCGCTGCTGGAGCTCGGGCCACGATCCAATCAAGACGATCCCGAGTTCCGCATCGGCATGCGCGCCGACGCCCCCTGCAACGATCCCGGCGTGGACGTCACCGTCGGCGGCCTCAGCGCGGGCGAACGCACCGAATGTTCGGGCTTCGATCTGAGCGCGGACCGCTGGTATTGCGTGCAAGCGCACGTCATCAAGCAGAACGGCAGCATCACCTTCGACGTCAGCGTCGACGGCGCCGCCGTCGTGCCGCAGACGACCTACACGGGCCTGAACGCCGAGTGGAACGACGCGCTCTTCTTCAAGTTCGGGCGCGCCTCCTACGGCGGCAACAACACCTGGACCCTTTGGCACGACGACATCGCCGTCGGCACCGCGCCGATCGGCTGCGACTGAGAGCTTCGATTTCTGGGGGTCGCAGGAAGAGTGGACGTGTGGGCGATCGATGTCCGAGAAAGGGTGCCTCGAGGCGCACCCACCGGCGAAGCCGGCTTGGCCTGGACATGGCCGAGCACGCTGCGCCGATTTGGAAGAACCCAAGCCAAAACCCACGTCGACAAGCCAACACGGGTCTCCCACCGCGCCCCCGCCCCCGCTCTGGCCCTGCCGCTACCTCTAGCGCTGACCCTGCCGTTGCCGCCGGCCACTCACGTGGCCGGCCGCAGCCGAAGTTTTCGGCAGTAGAACTAGGATCGTCGACGGCGAGACCGGCGTGATGGTGAGGACGCACCGGATTGTGCGAGCGCCAAACGAATTCGATTGACGCGCTGCCAGCGCCAGAGGGCGCGCGAAAGTAGCGAGCCCACTGAAAACGGGCATCGCGCGTCGCCAGTGACGCGGCAGCGGCATCTTCGAGCTGGGGCAGGACCTCGGGGGTGGAGGCGGCGTTGAAACCCGCTCCAGGAGCCTCGAGAAGGCTCGAAAATTCAGGGTGTAGGATGTCCGTATGGACCTCCAATCACACCTGCACCAGCTTCGGCAGCTCGACGACGACGGGTTGCTCCGCAGCCTCAAACGTCATGTCGGCAGCGCCAATCGCCTCACGGCCCTCGTGCTCGCGCACCTCGCCGAGGTCGAAGCGCGGGGCGCTCACCGGCAGTGGGCGTGCGACACGCTGGCTGCCTACTGCGTCTACGAGCTGCGCCTGTCGGAGGATGAAGCCCAGCGCCGCTGCCGCGCGGCCCGGGTGGCGCGACAGTTTCCCGTGTTGTTCGAGATGCTGGCCGACGCCTCCATCCACCTCACGGGCATCGTGCTGCTCGCGCCGTACTTGACCGCCGAGAACCACCGCGAGGTGCTCGCGCGGGCGCGCTACCGGAGAAAGCGAGAGATCGAGCTCCTGGTCGCGGAGCTCGCGCCGGCGCGCGACGTCCCGGCGCTGATCGAGCCGCTGTCCGCGAGAGCGGCCGCGCCGCTGCGTGATGGGTGGACCGCCGTCGCCGGGAGCAACGCCGGCTGGGTGCGCGAGCTCGAGCCCGGGGAGGGGCCGACACGCGCGCCGAGCGCGCCCGACGGTTGGCATGAAGCGCTGCTCGGAGAGCTCGGAGAGCTCGGGGCCGAGGATGTCTCCGCGCCAGCGCGGCATGAGGTTGGGCCTCCCGTGTCGATGGTGAGCGGTGCGGGGCCTGCGACCGATGGCGTCTGCCCGGCGAACACCGTCACCCGGATGCTCGACGCGCCTCGGGCAGAGACACCCATTGCTGCCACCACGGCCCCGGTGACCGGCGGACCCCACGGCACGTCCGCGCGCTATCGCATCCAGTTCACGGCGGACCAGGAGTACGTCGATGGGCTCGAGCAGGCTCGCGCCTTGCTCTGGCACCGACTGCCGAGCGGAGATCTGGTCCAGCTGCACCGGCTCGCGCTCGAGGCGCTGCTGGAAAAGCTCGTGAGCCGCAAGTATGGCGCGGGTGCGCGCGCCGGGCGGCGCGAGACGCCGAGCTCTCACTCGTCAACCGCTGCAGACTCGGGCAGCGGCGCAGCCCCGGGAGCGGAGGCGTCCTCGCCTCCGGGCAAGACGGAAAGCTCGCCCGCTGACCTGGCCGGGGTAGGAGGCGGGGTGGTGACAGCGACTTCGGGGACAACAGAGCCTTCGAGCGTCATCGGCCCGGAAGCAGTGAACGGCGTTCTCGATGGGGCAGAATCGTCCAACGTCGCCGCGGCCGCTCGTGCGCGGAGCGCGGCGCCGAGCACGTACGAGCGCTCAGGACCGGACCCCGAATACCTCGCGGCAGCGTCTTGCAGCCACTCTCGCCACGTCCCCGCCGCCGTGCGCAGCGCCGTCTGGTTGCGGGACGCGGGGCGCTGCACGTTTGTCGATGCGCGGGGCGTGCGCTGCCGCGCCACCACCGCGCTCGAGCTGCATCACGAACGGCCCTTCGCCAGAGGCGGGCCAGCGACCACGGAGAACATTCGCCTCCGCTGCCGTGCCCATAACGAGCTCGCCGCCGAGCAGGACTTCGGGTGCGAGCTCATGCTCGAGAGCAGACAGCGGCGGACGCACCCTGACATGCCCGCGCGCTGAGACACCACGGCCGTCGGGAGCAGAGGCCCGCAGCCCGTCGACGTCCCGCCGCGAGATCCAGCGCGAAAGTGTTCGCGGCGGCTGGCCCCGCGCGTCTCGTGCTGAGGCCTGTTCCCGCGGCTGCTGGCGCGGGCGACTCGGCGCGGGGCAGCTTTCCCCGACCCGCGCCACACGGAGCCCGGTTTCGGGAGTTGCTTGTTGGCGAACCGTACGTAGGGTGGGCGCGTGTTCGCGCCGATGTCACTCTGTCGTTGCGTTCTGGTCACGCTCGCCGGCGTCGTGATGGCAATCTCCGTCCTCGCGCGGCCGGCAGTCGCGCAGGAGGGAGGCGAGCCGTCGACGGACGAGGCGGGGCCGCTGGTGTCGGTGCGCTACGAGGATCACGCGCTGCACTTCGCGAGCCGCGATGGCGACTTCGCCGCGCAGGTCCAGAACCGCCTGCAGTTTCGCTATGCATGGCCGTTCGACCAAGATCCACGCAGTCTGAGCGACCTCGACGAGGAGACGAGCTCGTTCATGGTGCGGCGTGCACGCTTCAAGCTGCAGGGGCATGCGTTCCGGCCGTGGCTCGAGTGGTATCTTCAATACGACTGGTCGCAGCCCGTGCTGCGCGACTTCTCCCTGGAGGTGAAGCGCTTCGACTGGCTGCGGATCCTCGTGGGGCGCCGCAAGGTCATGTTCAACGACGAGCGCGTCGCCTCCTCCGGCAAGCAGCAGTTCGTCAATCGATCCATCCTCAACGATCTCTTCACCGTCGATCGTCAGCAAGGTATCCAAGTGATGGGGCGTCTGTTCGCGGACACGCCAGCCGATCTGACATACTTCGCCGGCGTCTTTGCGGGGCGTGGTGTCGGCGAGCGTCTGAACGACGACCTGCACATGATGTACAGCGCGCGCCTGCAGTGGAACGCGCTGGGCGGCGAGATGGACTTCTCTCAGAGCGACGTCGAATACCACGCGCAGCCGGCGCTGGGCATCGCGGGCGCAGTGGCTACCAACATCAGCGACTGCACGGCGTTCGAGACCGATGAGCGCAGCTGTCGCCCGCTCGCTACCCCGCGCTCCGACGGGGAGCCTTTCGGCGATCCGGCGGTGCCCGGCGAGACGACGCCGGGCCAGTTCCGCTCGGATCAGCTCGTTGGCGAAGCTCGCTTCAAGTGGCGCGGTCTGTACGCCAAACACGAGCTCCACCTCAAGCGCGTCCGCGACCGCGCGCTCCAGGCAGGCGCTCCAGGTCGCGACACGACCTTGCTCGGTCACGTCACCCAGCTCGGCTGGCTCCCACACGGCTTCATCTCGGCTGTGCCCGCGCCGCTGGAAATCGCCGCGCGTTTTGCCTACGTCGACCCCGCGCGCGGCGTCAGCAGTGACTTGCTCACGGAGAGTAGCGGTGTCCTCAACTGGTTCTTCGCCGGTCACTCCAACAAGCTCTCGCTCGAGGCGAGCTGGCTCACGGTCGACGAGCCCGATGCGCCGACCCGCGGCCAGACCCGGGTGCGGGCGCAGTGGGACGTATCCTTCTGAGGGTTTGTTGCGTCAAAGACCAGCCAGGGAGCGTCGTTGCGAGAGGCCGTGCTCGCCGAGCGGCGCGGGGACGGTTACCCCTCGCCGTCGGTCGACTCGGGCTCGCCTCGCGACAGGATTGGGTTTACCCTGCTCCTTTGTGCCGGACCGAAACTGGGTGGCGCCTCCGCGCCGGGAGCAGTCGTTGGATGTGAGTCTGGAGAGGGCTCGTCGGCTCGGGGGGTGCTGGCTGATGGCCGTGGTCGCGGCCTGCTCGTCGCCGAGCCGAGATGTCGCCGAGCCGTCGTCGCCGGCTGCGCCGGGGGAGGCGCCGAGCGACGTCGTCAACACCGACCCGGGCGCGCCCGCGACCCCCGAAGCAAGCGGGCCTGGCTCGAACGAGCAGCAACCGGCGGAGCTGCCGCTCGACATGCCGGTGTCTGGCGAGCCTGCGACGCTGTTCGTCAGCGACCTGTGCGCGAGCCTGGGCGAGAGCAACGGCTGGGGACCGGTCGAGCGTGACCTGAGCAACGGTGAGGACGCCGCGGGCGACGGCGGCCCGATCGCGATCGGCGACGTGGTCTACGGCAAGGGGCTCGGCGTTCACGCGCCGTCCGACGTCGGGCTGGCGCTCGGGGGGCGCTGCACGCGCTTCTCTGCGGCCGTGGGCATCGACGACGAGATGAAGGGCGCGGGCTCCGTCGCGTTCCAGGTGTGGGGTGATGGCGTGCTGATCGCCGAGAGCCGTGTGCTGACCGGCGACGAAGCCGCCGACGCTCTCGATGTCGACATCACCGGCGTCGACGAGCTGCGCCTGGTGGCGGACTCGGGCGATGGCAACGGCAGCGATCACGCCGACTGGGCGGATGCGCGCCTGTCGTGCGCGGGCGCGTTCGAGCCATGTCCGGGCGCGCGCCTCGCCGTCCCCGCTTACGACGGCTATCGCCTGGCGTGGGCCGACGAGTTCGACGTCGACGGCCCCCCGAGCGATGACAACTGGTCGTTCGAGCGCGGCTTCGTGCGCAACGAGGAGGCGCAATGGTACCAGCCCGAGAACGCCAGCGTGCGCTCGGGCTTTCTGATCATCGAGGGCCGGCGCGAGCGCGTGGCGAATCCGAACTATCGCGCGGGCAGCGGCGACTGGAAGCAGAGCCGCCAGTTCGCCGAGTCCACCTCGTCGAGCCTGCACGGCCGCGGCAAGCAGAGCTTCCGCTTCGGCCGCCTGGAGATGCGCGGCCGCTTCCCCGCCCACGGCGGCTTGTGGCCTGCCTGGTGGACGCTGGGCAACGACGGCGAGTGGCCCTGGAACGGCGAGGTCGACATCCTCGAGTTCTACGGCGGCGCCTTGCACGCCAACTTCGTCGTCGGCACCAACACGCGCTGGGAAGGCAACTGGGACGCGGTGGCGACGCCGCTCGCCCAGCTCGGCGACGCCGACTGGGACGCGCGCTTTCACGTCTACCGCATGGAGTGGGACGAGCAGAGCATCGTGCTCGGCGTCGACGGTCGCGAGCTCAATCGCATGAACCTGGCCGAGCTGCGCAACCCCGACGGCCAGAGCCCGTTCGACGACCCCGCCTACATGCTGCTCAACCTCGCGATCGGCGGACAGGCAGCCGGCGACCCCTCCGGCGTGCCGTTCCCCGTGCGCTACGAGGTCGACTACGTGCGCGTATACGAACGCGAGTAGCCTTCGCCCTCGGATTTTGGCCCGCCACGCTCGGCCCCACCCCGCGCGAGGCCTCAGGCGGGAACGGCGGCCCCTGCCGCGTGGGCGCCCCCGGCGGCCGCCGCGGCGCTCATGCGGTCGTGGACCGAGGCCGTTGCGTACGGCATGGCATCGGGGAGCCGGCTCGACACAGCGCGCGCAGATGGCGCGGCGCCGAGCGCGCCGCCCGCGGTCGAGCGCGCGCTGCTCAGGGAGACGCTGACGCGCTGGTTTGAACGGCGCGCGCCGAGACGTGTCCGGTTCGTCGAGGACCCCGATCCGCCGATCGAAGAAGACGAGCTCTACGACGGTTACACCGTCAACTACGAAGCGCGCTTCGAGCCCGACACGCTCGAGCTGGCCCGCGTCGAGGTGTGGGGGGCCATTCAGGGCACCATCGGCGTCGGCTTCGAGAAGCGCGACCGGATGGCGAAGCGCCTCGGCGTTCGCTGCTACCAGCCGCACGTTTTCGTGGGTGGAACGGAGCCCTGTGGCATCACGTTATCCGAGCTGATCGTGTTTCTGGATGCGGTCGCGGAGGGTCAGATCGGCGCGCTGATCGACGTCTGGCCCTGGCTGGGACTCACCTCGGCCCGCGCCGTGGCGCCGGCGACCCTGCTCGAGACGCTTCAGCGGCGCGATGACCCCTGGAGCTACTGGCTGAAGGCACGGCCGCCGCGCGAGGTGCGGGGTCTGAAGCGGCTCCTGGATTTCGCGCGCTGGCAGTAGCGCCGGCTTCCGCTGGGTACGGATCGGCCTGAAGCCCGGCGCACTCGTGCCGGGTGCTGCTGTTTTTCGTCGCAACGGCTATCGATAACCATTATCAATAGTCCCTTCGGTAACGACTGGCCCGGTGATGATGGACGGACGATTCAACCTGTGCTCGGGGGATATGTGCCTGCGGCGATCGGTCGCTGCGCTCGCTGCTGGGTGCGCTCTCGCGTGCTTGCCGGCTTGCTCGGAGAGCGACGCGACGCTCATCGACTCGAGCGTTGCTCCGATCGGCGAGGAACCCGGCCTCGGAAGCGAGGAGGAGCCGAGCGACAGCGAAAACGCGGCCGCAGCCGCTGACGCCCCGAGCGCGGGTCCCGTCTATGCCCTCTCGACGCTGGTGTGGGGCGTCGAAGGCGCGACGGGCTACGTGACGCTGTCGGACACGCTCGATCTCGATCGTGTGTCGCTCGAGGGCGCGCGCGAGTTTCCGGGCTACACCACGGTCGCGGTCGCGGACGGCCAGCTGCTGGTGACCAACGCCGAGAATCCGATCATCTACCGGTTCGGTATCGACGCAACTCTCGGATGGGAAGACCGTGGCCGCCTGAGCCTGATCAACCAGGGCGTCACCGACAGCGGCTTCTACCGGCAGTACGTGCAACGCGACAAGGTCGCGTACGCCGAGATCGACGTCGGGCAGAGCGCGCTCTGGGATCCGGTCCGCTTCGAGATCACGGGCACCTAGGTCGCCTCGCAGCTCGTGCTCCAGCGCGACGGGCTCGACCTGTTCGCGAACTACAACCGCGCGTACTTCGCCTTCGACGGCCCCGTGGTGCGCCCCTTCTCGTACCACGATCAGGATTGGTTTCGCTGGGCGGACGGGTCGCTGCTGGTCGTCTACGATCCGGAGACGAACACCGAGCGATCCGTCATCGAGGTGCCCTGTCCCGGCCTCGACACCATCACTCGAGACGAGCGCGGCAACCTGTACTTCAGCACCTGGGAGTACCCAGCGCTGCATGCCCTCACGGGCACCGGCAGAGCGCCCTGCGTGGTGCGCGTGACCCCCGACGGAGCGCTCGACGCCGGCTGGGCCCCCGATCTCGCGACGTGGACCGGCGGTCGCCAGGTCATGAACGTCCGCTACATCGGGCGAGGCAAGGCCATCGGCGCCGTCCTGCACGCCGAGAAGTTCGGCGCCGATTTCGATTTCCAGGCCGCCGTCTCGGACATCGACGCCTTCTGGGGCGCCTACGGTCTCAACTACCGCCTGTGGATGTTCGACCTCGACGCGGGCACCGCCGAGCCCGTGCGCGGCCTGCCCGACGAAGATCTCTCTCCCAACTACTCGCACGCCGAGCTCGACGGGCGCATCTTTCTCCTGCGCGAGGCCAACGACTTCTCGCTCACCACGGTCTACGAGCTGAGCCTGGACGGCGAAGCGACGGAGCGCTTTCAGGTGATCGGCGGGTCGTCGTATCAGTGGGTGAAGCTGCGCTAGGGCGTCGCGCGGGGCTCTCGGCTGCTCGCGCTCACGGCCACTGGTGTACGGGGTCGCCCGCGGCGCTGAGCTCGATGTAGCGCTCGAGCAGCCGCTGCGCGGCGCTGGCGGGCGCGAGCCGACGCGCGCGGTCGTAGGCCTGGCGCTGCCAGCGCGCGCCGCTGCGGCCGAGCTGGGCCCGCTCGCGGATGATGGATAACCAGAAGGTCGCTTCCTGGTCGTCGACGCCGGCGCTCGCGAGCCCCTCGCGAGCCAGAGGCAAGAGCGCCTCCGTGAGCGCCGCGACGGGTGTGCGCCGTGGCGAAGGCCCGCGCAGCGTCGGCCAGAGCAGCGGTGCGTCCAGCCCGAGGCGTGCGGCTTCGTAGAAGTTGCGCCGCGCCTGGCCGAACGTCATGCGCTGCAGCAGCGCCTCGGCGCGCGGCGCGAGCCCCAGCGTGAGGCCGACCAGGTAGGCCAGGTTTGCGATCATGTCGCGCAGGGTCGGCCCAGCCGGCAACGCGCGCAGCTCGATGCGCAAGTGTCCGCCGCCTGTGGGATCGTAGACGGCGCGGTTCCAGCGCCAGACGGTGCCGTGATGCAAGCGCAGCTCGGCGAGCTCGGGCACGCCGCCCGCTCGGTACACCGCCTCCGGATCCTCGGGGCCGAGCGCCGGCAAGAGCGGCTCGTGCAGCGCGACGGACTCGGCGAACAGCTCGGCGGCGCCGCGGCGCACCCAGCCATGGCCGAACGAGACGCGGGCAGGGCGATAGTCCCAGTCCGACAGCTCGCCGCGGTCGTCGACCGACTGGCGAAACAGCGCGATGCGGGTCTCGTCCCACAGGCGCTTGCCGAGAAACAGGGGCGAGTTGCCCGCCACCGCGAGCACGGGCGCGGTCGCGAGCTGGGCGGCGTTGTAGGTATCGGCGAAGCGCTCCGGGGTCACGCGCAGATGGATCTGGAACGAGGTGTTCGCGCCCTCGAACGTGACGTCGTCGGCGAGCACCGACAGCTCGTCCTCGCCATGGATCCGGAGCTTGAAGGGCTCGCCGCGCACGCGACGGATGCCGGCCGAGAGCGCGCGGTAGCGCAGCGAGTCCGTCAACATCGAGCTCTCGAGGTCGCGCGAGGTCAGCGTCGGCAGGATGCCGATCGTCACCACGCGCGCGCCGTGCGAGCTCGCCGCGCGCCGCGTGGCGGCGAGCGCGCCCTCCAGCTCCGTGTACAGGGCGGACAGCGGCCGCCCGGCGAGAGCGGTCGGGCGCGCGTTGATCTCGAGGTTGAAGCGGTTGACCTCCAGCGTGACCCGCCCGTCGAGCGCTTCGGCCAGCACGGCGCGATTGACCGGCGCGGGGCGCCCGGAGCCATCGACGAGGTTCAGCTCGAGCTCTGCGCCGAGGCTGGCGGGGCCCGCCCCGAAGCCGGGCCGGCAGAGGAGCCCCTCGAGCGCGCGCACGCTCGTCTCGAGCTTGCGAGCGAACTCCGCGTAGTCGGCGTCGTCGAAGCATTCGCGCGAGATCTCGAGGCCCATCGGCGGCGTTCCTTGCACAGGCCCATCAACGCTGCGGTCCCCGCCGAGAGAACACCGGGCGCTCGTCGGGCGAGCGGCGGCGGTGATAACCGAGCAGGTGCATCACGTCGGCGACGTGGGTCCGGGCGACACGCCGATCGACGACCAGCCGTCGCGGATCACGCGGGTCCCGGCTGACGCCGGGCAGGTACGGGACCAGCCGCGTCGCCCCCACGCGCCGCAGCAACTCCGAGACCCGCAGCCAGACGGGGCGCACCTCGCGCGCGAGGAAGTAGCCGTCCTCGCCTTGTGGCTGGTAGCGCGGCATCAGCAGGACACCCGCCTGCGGCGCCCGCACGACGCCCCAGGCGTCTTCGGCGAGCACCTCGCCCGCCGCCACGGAGGCGAAGCTCCTCCAGCCGGGGCGCATGCGAAAATCATCCTGCGCGCCCACGACGTGGCGGTGCAGGATCTCGAGCACGCGCGGGCAGCCCTCGCTGGCCCGCCGGAGCCGCTCGTGGTGGCTCGCGAGCTCGGGCAGAGCGTGCCCGGGCAAGCAGCCCGCGGCGACCAGCAGCAGCCAGATCGCCGCGACGTGGCGCTCGACCGCTTCCGGGTCAGCGTGCTGGCCCGCCTCGATGGAGATGCCGACGTGGCCGCGCTCGGTGCAGTAGCCGACCATGGCGCCGTGGATCACCTCC
>Ga0315910_10001387_pt1 | contig 22365 bp, 16 predicted proteins | sample EdamamesoilMG_FD_204470 | JGI IMG/M metagenome (GOLD analysis project Ga0315910, IMG submission 204470) | Garden soil microbial communities collected in Santa Monica, California, United States - Edamame soil | ecosystem: Environmental > Terrestrial > Soil > Garden | place: USA: California... | reverse complement strand
TTCGGGTCGATCCCGGCGCGCCCCACCGCCTCCGCGATCGCGATCGCGCCGAGCTGCGGCGCGCGCAGCGACGCGAAGGCGCCCTGGAACTTCCCGATCGGCGTGCGGACGGCGCTGACGATCACGGCTTCGGCCATGGCGATCTCCTGGTCGTTCGGACCGGGGAGATTAGCTCGGCCGCGGCGACGCGGTCGGGCGCGCCGCGCTCCGGGGAAGCCCGACGTCTCGGGCACCGCCGGCGGCACGGTTACCATGCCGCGTCCGCTTCGCAAGAACGGGCGCCTCGCAACGAGCCGTCCGCTGGAGATCGCCACGGGATGCGCAACCCGATGATCGAAGATCCCGATCCGCAAGAGACGCAGGAGTGGCACGAGTCGCTCGACGGCGTCATCGACGTCCACGGGCGCGGACGCGCGACCTGGCTGGTCGGCCGGCTGATGGAGCACGCGGCGCGGTCGGGCGTCGACGTCCCGGCGCCGATGAACACGCCGTACCTCAACTCGATCCCGCACGAGGCGACGCCGGCCTATCCCGGCGACCGCGACCTCGAGCGGAAGATCAAGCGGCTGGTGCGCTGGAACGCGATGGCGATGGTCCATCGCGCCAACACGCGCACCCCCGGCATCGGCGGCCACATCTCGACGTTCGCGTCGTCGTCGACCCTCTTCGAGGTCGGCCTCAACTGGTTCTTCCGCGGGCGCACCGACTCGCAGATCGGCGACCAGGTCTTCTTCCAGGGCCACGCCTCGCCCGGCCTCTACGCGCGCGCGTGGCTGGAGGGACGGCTCGCGACGAACCAGCTCGACCATTTCCGGCGCGAGCTGCAGGCGGGCGGCGGCCTCTCGTCCTACCCGCATCCGTGGCTGATGCCCGACTTCTGGCAGTTCCCGTCGGTCTCGATGGGCCTCTCGCCGCTCTGCTCGATCTACCAGGCGCGCTTCAACCGCTACCTGCGGGACCGCGGCCTGGCCGACACGTCGAACAGCCGCGTCTGGGCCTTCCTCGGCGACGGCGAGATGGACGAACCCGAGTCGCTGGGCGCCATCACGCTCGCGTCGCGCGAGAAGCTCGACAACCTCACCTGGATCGTGAACTGCAACCTGCAGCGTCTCGACGGGCCGGTGCGCGGCAACGGGAAGATCATCCAGGAGCTCGAGGCCGCCTTCCGCGGCGCGGGCTGGAACGTGCTCAAGGTGATCTGGGGCTCCGACTGGGATCCGCTGCTGGACGCCGACACGACCGGCGCGCTGGTCAAGCGGATGGGCGAGACGGTCGACGGCCAGTACCAGCGCTACGCCGTCGAGGACGGCGACTACACCCGCGAGCGCTTCTTCGGGCCGGAGCCCGAGCTCACGCGGCTGGTCGACGGGTGGGAGCCGAAGCGGATCCAGCGGCTCAACCGCGGCGGACATGACCCGGTGAAGGTGCACGCCGCCTACCTCAAGGCGACGCAGACGACCGGCATGCCGACCGTGATCCTCGCCAAGACGGTGAAGGGCTACGGGCTCGGCGAAGCGGGCGAGGGGCGCAACACCACCCACAACCAGAAGCACCTCGAGGCGAAGCACCTCCGCGACTTCCGCGACCGCCTCGAGCTGCCGATCCCCGACTCGAAGGTCGAGGACGCGCCCTTCTTCAAGCCCGACGAGAAGAGCCCCGAGATCCGGTACCTGAAGGAGCGGCGCGCCGCGCTGGGCGGCTCGCTGCCGCGGCGCGTGGTCGTGAGCAAGCCGCTGCAGGTGCCGACGCTCGACGACCTGAAGGAGTTCCTCGAGGGGAGCGGCAAGCAGGCGATCAGCACGACGATGGCGCACGTCCGGATGATGGCGTCGCTGCTGAAGCACCCGGGCATCGGCAAGCGCCTCGTGCCGATCGTCCCCGACGAGGCGCGCACGTTCGGGATGGAGTCGCTCTTCCGGCAGGTCTCGATCTACGCGTCGCAGGGCCAGCTCTACGAGCCGGTCGACCACAAGCAGCTGCTCTTCTACAAGGAGTCGAAGAGCGGCCAGATCCTCGAGGAAGGGATCAACGAGGCCGGCTCGCTCGCCAGCTTCATCGCGGCCGGCACGGCGTACGCGACGCACGGCGAGCCGACGATCCCGATGTTCACCTTCTATTCCATGTTCGGGATGCAGCGCGTCGGCGACCTCGTCTGGCAGGCGGCCGACCAGCGCGCGCGCGGCTTCCTCTTCGGCGCGACCGCGGGCCGCACGACGCTGAACGGCGAGGGGCTGCAGCACGAGGACGGCAACAGCCACCTCCTCGCGCTGCCGGTGCCGAACCTCGTCGCCTACGACGCGACCTACGCCTACGAGCTCGCCGTCATCGTGCAGGACGGCATCAAGCGGATGTACGCCGACGGCGAGGACGTCCTCTACTACGTCACGATCTACAACGAGAACTACGAGATGCCGGCGATGCCGGAGGGCGCGCGCGAGGGGATCCTGCGCGGCCTCTACCGGGTGCGGCGCGGCGGCGGCGGCAAGGCGGCGAAGGGCGCGAAGGCGAAGCGCGTCCATCTCATCGGCGCCGGCCCGATCCTGCGCGAGGTGCTGCGCGGCGCCGACCTGCTGAAGGAGAAGTTCGGCGTCGAGGCCGACGTCTGGGCCGCGACGAGCTGGAAGGAGCTGCGGCGCGACGCGCTCGAGTGCGAGCGGTGGAACATGCTCCACCCCGACCAGCCGATGCGCGTGCCGTGGGTGACGCAGCAGTTCAAGGACGAGCCGTGGCCCGTCGTCGCGTCGAGCGACTACGTGAAGGCGCTGCCGCACCTGATCGCGCCGTGGATCCCGCAGGGGCTCCACGCGCTCGGCACCGACGGCTTCGGCCGCAGCGAGACGCGCGAGGCGCTGCGCCGCTTCTTCGAGGTCGACGGCGAGCACGTGGCGATCGCGGCGCTCTGGCAGCTCGCCAAGGAGGGCGAGATCAAGCCCGCCGACGTCGCGAAGGCGATCCGCCAGCTCGGCGTCGATCCGGAGACGGCGGCGCCCACGACGCGGTGAGCGGCGAGCCGCCGACCGTCGCCGGGCTGAAGCTGAAGTGGCAGCGCTTCGGCGCGGCCGGCGACGCCGCGTCGTTCGGCATGTGGGCCCTCGAGGACCCCGACGTGCTGCTCGACCTGATCACGCAGGACGAGTACGAGTCGAACGACGAGCGCATGCCCTACTTCGGCGCGATCTGGCCGTCGGCCGAGTCGCTCGTCGCGCACGTGCTGGCCGGCCCGCGCCAGGACGGCATCGAGCTGCTCGACCTCGGCTGCGGGCTCGGCCCCTGCGGTTTCGCCGCCGTCGCGCGCGGCGCCCGCGTCACCTTCATGGACTGGGAGCCGCGCGCTCTCGCGATCGTCGCGAAGAGCGCCGAAGCGCAAGGACGCCCGCTCGCGAGCGCGCAGCTCGTCGTCGCCGACTGGCGCACGCCGCCGCCGATGGGCCCCTTCGATCGCATCCTCGGCGCCGACGTCCTCTACGAGGAGCGCAACGCCCCCGCCGTCGCCGCCTTCCTCGCGCGCCACCTGAAGCCGGGCGCCGAAGCGTGGCTCACCGACCCCGGCCGCCCCCACGCCCGCCGCTTCCCGCAACTGGCGCAGCAGCACGGGCTGGAGTACCGCGGCTCGACCCAGCTCCCCGCGATGAAGCACGGCATCGCGATCGCGCTGCATCGGTTCGCGCGCTGACGCGACGTCTCGATCCGGGCTCGAGCCGCGGCGCTGCGGAAGTGCGCGCGGCATCGCGCCGGTCGCGGGAAGCCCTGCCCGCGACGCAGGGAACGGCGATCGAGCGGCGAGGGAGCCGACGCTGGCTGCCGATTTGCGCTCGCACCGTCGAGGCGCCGCCGCGAACGCAACGCGGGGGCGATTCCGCGGAGGTCTTCGGGATGCGGCTCGTGCTCGCGATCGCAGTCGCGACGCTGCCCGCCAGCGCGGCGTGCACGACGGAGTCGACGGGATTCCGCGCCGACGTGGCGCACGCGGCCGGGACGTTCGACCACGAAACGAGCGGCGGCGGCTCCGGCGGGCCGTCGGGCTCGACCGACGCGACCTGGAACCGCTTGCGCGCGGAGTACGTTCCCGAGGGCTCGATCGGCGGCGGCCTGTCCGTCGAGATCACGCGCAGCGACGACCACCTCTTCGACTCCGACGGCCTCACCGGCATCACCGGCGGCAATGGCGACGAGCGCGACGCCTTCGCGTTCCTCGCCGGACGGCCGACCTTCGACCCGTTCGAGATCGCGATCCGCGGCGGCCCCTACGTCCGCTGGCTCAAGGTCGAGGAGTACCCGTCGGAGGACGAGACGCGCTGGCGCGGCATCGGGCTGCGCGTCGAGGCGGAGCCGCTGTGGCGCTTCGCCCGCGTCGGCCCCTGCGCTTTCGGTCTCTACGGAGAGCTCTCGTTGTCCGCGCACCTCACGGAGATCACGCGCGCCGTCGGGGGAGCGTCCGACAGCTACGACGGTCGCGGCACGACCGTGGGTGCCGGCGCCGGCCTCGAGCTCCTCTTCTCCGACCACGCCACCGCGCGCCTCGGGTTCGTCCTGCGCCACTCGAACGAGCGCGAGAGCGAAGAGCTCTTCGGTCCCGCCGTGCCGAGCGTCGACACCAAGTTCCGCGGCGTCGCGTTCCAGCTGGGGATCCGCCTCTAGCCCCCGTGGGCGTACGGATGCGGGAACGAATCGCCCGCAATTCCCGCACATCGGTGCCGATGCGGATCCGCCGTACCGTTCCTGGTGTGAAACGGCGGACGAACTTACGTGCCGCTCGGACGGGATCGAAGCAGGCGTGAAGGGAATCGCGCGGGAGCGGAAGCTCTACCTCCGATGACCGACTCCGCGACCCCTTCGATCGAGGAATTGCTCGCCCACGCCGGGTTCGCACGGGCGCTGGCGCGCCGACTCATCGCCGACGAGCAGTGCGCCGCCGACGTCGTGCAGCAGGCGTGGCTCGTCGCGGTCGAGCGGCCGCCGTCAGCGGGGCCGCGACTGCGCGCGTGGCTCGCGCAGCTGATCCGCAATCTCGCGCACAACCAGCAGCGGGGAGAGGCACGCCGCACCCGCCACGAGCGAAGCGTGGCGAGCGCCGCCGTCACTCCGAGCAGCGCGGAACTGGCGAGCGAGATCGAGGCGCAGCAGTTGATCGCCGCCGCGCTGCTCCGCGTCGCGGAGCCCTACCGCGAGACGCTGCTGCGCCGCTGGTACCGCGACGAGAAGCCGGCTGCGATCGCGCGCGCGATGGGGCTGCCGGTGAAGACGGTGGAGACGCGCCTGGCGCGCGGGCTCGAGCGGTTGCGGGCGACGCTGACGGAGCTCAAGGGCGGCGACGGGGCGCACGGCTGGGTCGCGGCGTTGCTGCCGTTGGCGGCGACGCCCGTGTCGCTGCCTGCCGTCGGCGCGGCGATCGGAGCGACGACGGGAGCGCTGCTGATGGGGACGACGGCGAAGGTGGCGGTGGTAGTGATCGCGGTCGCGGCGACGATCGTGGGCTGGAGCGCGTTCGAGGGCGGCGAGGCGGAGAGCGACGCGCGCGAAGGGGGCGTCGTCGCCGACGCCTCGCCGCCGATCGAATCGAGCGGGCGGTCCGCCGTGGACGGTGCGCTGCCGGTAGCGGCTCGTGAGCGAGCTCCGGCGGGAGAGACCGCGTCGACGACGGAGGCCGCCGACACGCGACCCCAGCTCCGCGGTCGCGTCGTCTCCGACACGACGGGCCAGCCGGTCGCCGGGGCGTCGATCGTCGCATGGCCCGATCACGACCTCGTCGTCGCACGCGACGGGCAGACGGTGAGCGACGAGCGCGGCGACTTCGCGCTGACGCGGCCCGCTGTCCCGTTCCGACTGATCGTCGGCGCATCGACGTTCGAGACTTGGCGTCGCGCGTACGGCCGCGACGAGCTCGCGCGCCTCGGCGACGGCGTGCTCGGAGAACTGCGGCTCGAACTGCAGCACGACGCGACGATCGTGGCCGTGCTCCGCTCGACCGATGGAACCGCGCTCCCGGCGCGCGTCCGCGACGTCGTGACCGTGGTCGTCGGCCCGGGAGAGGGGATCGAACCGGACCAGGTCTCGCGCTTCCTGACCGGCATGAAGCTCGAGCGCGGCGGTCCGATGCGCCCGCTCGGCTTCATCGCCGCACGCGACGGCGACTCGTTCCGCTGCGACAAGGCTCCCACGGGACTCCCGCTGCGGGTCACCGCGATGCTCGGCGCGACGATGCTCGAGTCGATCCCGGTCGAGCCGCTCGCGCTGGGCGAGACGCGCGAGGTCGTGATCACGAGCGACGTCGGGATCGTCGTGCCGTTGCGCTGGCGGACGAAAGAGGACGGCGCCGAGGTCGCTGTCGCCGACGCCTACCTCTCGCAACTCGCCATCACCTGGTTCGGCGACGATGGGGAGTCGATCCAGAAGCCACTGGATGGGCAATCCGCCGCCGGCCCGCTGACGCTTCCGGGTCCCGGGACGCTCGAGCTGCGCGCCACGTTGCGTGGCTTCGCGCCCGCCATCGTCGAACAGGAGGTCGAAGACGGGAGCGAGGTCGTCGTCGAGCTCGCGCCGTTGCGGCGCGTCGCGGTGCGGATCGCCTTGCCCGACGGCGAGCCCTACTGGGATCCGCCGATCGGCAAGGAAGGGAGCAGCCCCACCACCCGCTACGTCGGCGGCCATCCCCACGCATTCGGCCGATTGCTCGAGCTCGGCGTCGGGCCGGCGGAGGCGGCACCGCCGCGCACGATCGACGACGTGAGCGGAGATCCGAACTGCGGCCACCCGACGCTCGCGAAGCGCAAGGGGCAGCTCGGGATCGACGGCTTCGAGGTCTTCCTGCAGCACGAGCCGGCGACGCTCGCCGTGTACGCGGACGGTGAGCTGGTCGGCAGCACGGTCGTCGACGAGACGTGCGAGGAGGCTGACATCGAGGTCGCGATCGCGCCACTAACCACAGGCGGCCTCAGCTTCCGACTCATCGATCGCGCCACTGGAATCGCGTGCCCCTCCTATCGCTTCGACCTGATTCGCCTCATCGGCCCGCCGCCCGGCCGCACCGCACAACTCTCGCACTACGAAGTCGACGATCCGATCGACGGCCGCTTCTCATGGGACCGGCTGCAGGCCGGCCGCTACCGGATCGAGTTCCGCGAGAGTCGGTTCTCCGAGGGGCCGCCGATCCTGCAGCGCGAGGTGGTCATCGAGGCGGGGCGCGACATCGAGCTCGACCCGATTCTCCGGTGAACGCGTCAAGCCGCGAGCACCGGCGCGCACCGCGTCTCCTCACCCCACCCACCCCTCCCGCCACGCGAACCACCACGCCGCCGCGTGGAGCGCGACGATCGCGTAGAGGACGACGCGGAACGAGAGCTTCTGCGTCTTGTGACGGAAGAGCTGCGAGGCGATCAGCGCGCCCGGCCAGCCGCCGATCAGCGCGAGCAGGTGGAGCGTGTTCTCGCGCACGCGCCGCTCGCCGCGCACCGCGCGCCGCTTGTCGACGCCGTACGCCACGAACGCCGCCGCGCTCGCCACCGCATGGAGCCAGAGGAGCCAACGCATCGTTCCACCCCGCGCGAGGAGCTTGCCGTCACCGCTTGCTGCTGTTTCGGTCCTGGACCAAAACGGCAGGATTCGGTGACACGAGCGGGACGAGTCGTTCCCGCATCGGTACGCCCGCGTCAGTTTGTCCGCCGTTTCACACCAGGAACGGTACGGCGGATCTACTGGAACGTGATCGTCTGCTCGTTCGTCACCAGCAGGTCGCCGTTCGCGGCGATGCCGAAGGCGAGGATCGTGATGGTCGAACCGCTCAGGCCCGGGTCGATCGTCTCGGAGGTGGCGAACTCGCCGTTGCCGTCGAAGGTCGTCAGTCCGAGATCGACGAAGGTCGGCACGCCATCGACGGCGACGGCGGCGAGCAGCAGCGGCGCGTTCGCTCCGCCCTGGCGCACGAAGGCGTTCACGACGTCGCCCGGCGACGGCGCGAGCTCGTCGACGCCGAAGTACATGGGCGAGAGGTCCTCGGTGATGTCGAGGATCTGCTTCATGCCGAAGCTGCCGACGAGCGTCATGTTCCCGTTCGCCGGATCGCACTCGTAGAGGTCGGTGTCGCTCGTGACCCAGAGGCGGCCGTCGGCGGTGTAGGCAGCGCCGGTCACCTTGAAGCCGACGTTCGAGTTGAGCTCCGAGCCGGCGCGATTCGACACCTGCACGTCGTAGTACTTCGAGCCGGCGAAGTAGGAGAAGTGGTCGATCACGCCGGGCGGGAAGGCGAGGTCGCCGCCGTCGCCGTTGGTGCCGACGCCCCCCATGCCGCCGAGGTTCGTCAGGTTCCCGCTGGTCGTGTCGATCCGGTAGAGCGCGTTCGAGTTGAGCGGCACGCCGTAGAGCGTGCAGTCGGCGTCGAAGCCGACGCGGTGGAACTGCACGTTCGGGCCGGGGTGGATCGTCGTCTCGGTGTCCGTCGCCGGATCCCAGACCGAGATCTTGTTCGGCGTCACGTTGCTGAAGGTCCAGACCTGGCCGGTCCGCGGATGGCGCGCGCAGGCGACCTTCGTCTTCGTCAGGTGGTTCGTGACGAAGGTCGCGTGGCCGGTCTGCAGGTCGATCGACCAGATCTCGGGCGGCGCCGTGTGGCGGATGCCGTAGATCGGCGCGTAGGTCTGCGCGGGCGCGACGGCGTCGAGGGCGAGGAGAGCGGAGGCGGCGACGAGCGGGACGATCAAGGTGCGCACGGTTCGAGCTCCAGCGGCCGGGAACGGCGCGAAACGGTAGCCCGTGCGCTCGGAGCCGGGAAGGCGTGGCTCGCGACGAGGCCATTTCTTCCGATCTCCGCAGCTATCGTCGCGCCGTCGATGAGCGCAGAACGGACGCCTCGCCCGACCTCGACGCGCCGCGGCTTCCTCGCCGGCGCCTCGGCGTGGCTCGCCGGCGCGGCGCTGGTCGGCGCGCGCCGCCGCTGCGCTCGCCCGAACTTCCTGCTGCTGGTGGGCGACGACCTCGGCGTCGACGACGTCGGCTGCTACGGCCACGCGGCCGCGACGACGCCGCGGATCGACGCCTTCGCGCGCGACGCGCTCCGCTTCACGCGCGCGTTCACTCCGACCGCGATCTGCCAGCCGTCGCGCGCCGCGCTCCACACCGGGCTCCACGGGACGACGAGCGGCGCCGACGGCTTCACGCCGCTGAAGCCGGGCGTGCAGCCGCTCTCGGTCGCGCTGAAGGCCGGCGGCTATCGCACGGCGCTGCACGGCAAGACGCACCTCGATCCGATCGAGCAGTTCGCGTTCGACGAGCTCGTGCCGGCGACCGAGCTCTCCGACGGCCGCGATCCCGCCGCCTTCGCCGCGCGCGCGCGCGCCTTCCTGCGCGGCTGCAAGGAGGCGAAGGTCGCGTCGTTCCTCGCCGTCAACTTCGTCGACCCGCATCACCCGTGGCCGCTGACCGCCGACGAGGCGCGCCGCCTCCTGCCGCGCTGGGAGGCGGGCGACCGCGCCACCGTCGATCCGCGCCACCGCGCGCTCGGCGACGTCGCCGGACTCCACGATCCCGCGAAGGTCCGCCTGCCCGCGCTCCTCCCCGACCATCCGTCGGTGCGCCGCGAGCTCGCGCGCTACTCCGACGCCGTCACGCGCCTCGATCGCGGCGTCGGCCTCGTGCTCGACGTGCTGGAGGAGGAGGGGCTCGCCGACTCGACCGTCGTCCTCTTCCTGAGCGACAACGGGATCGACTTCCCGTTCCACAAGACGACGCTGTGGGAAGGCGGGATCCGCCAGCCGCTGCTGGTCCGCTGGCCCGGCACGACGCCGCGCGGCGCGACGTGCGACGGCCTCGTGAGCTTCGTCGACGTGATGCCGACGCTGCTCGAGCTGGCGGGCGTCGCGTCGCCGCCGGTCGAGGGGCGCTCGTTCGCGGCGGCGCTGCGCGATCCGGCCGCGCCGCTGCGCGACGAGGTGCTGCTGACCCACACGCGTCATCGGCAGGAGATCGCGCTGCCGTCGCGCGGGCTGCGGACCGCGCGCTTCAAGTACCTGCGCAATCCGTGGCCGGCGGGCGCGACGTTCGAGACGATCGGGATGGAGAACGCGTCGTGGGGCGCCTGCCTCGAGGCGGCGAAGGGCGACGCCGCCCTGGCCGAGCGCGTCGAGCGCCTCCTCCATCGCCCGCCCGTCGAGCTCTACGACCTCGACGCCGATCCGCTCGAGCGCTCCAACCTCGCCGGCCGCGAGGAGCACGCGAAGACGCAGGCCGAGCTCGACGCGCGGCTGCGCGCCGCGATGGCGGCGATCAAGGACCCGCTGCTGCCGGAGCTGGGAGCGTCGCCGGCGGAAGGCGGCCGCTGAAGCGCAGCATCTGCGTCTCGAGGTCGCACGGGTAGGTGATCTTCGCGTCGACGACGACGCCCGCCGCGTCGCGCAGCGGCACGAGCTCGGGTTGCACGAAGCCGCTGTAGGCGGGCAGGCCGAGCGCCGCGAAGCGCGCCACCACCTCGTCGCGCAGCTTCGTGTCGATGCGCACCGCGTGGCGCTCGACGAGCCGCTTGCCCGCCGCGTAGTCGCCCTCCGACTTGATCCGCTGCACCTCGGCCAGCAGCCGGCACGCGCCGCGCTGCCACTCGTCCTGGTCGACGACGCACCAGTAGGTCTTGGTCGTCTCGGCGCCCGACTTCTCGTCGCGCGCGACGCGCCGCCGCACCTCGATCGCGCGCGTGTTCTGCATCAGCCAGTGGACCACGAGCTGCCGGTTGCGCATGTGGTCCTCCTCGAGCGAGTCGCCCTCCTTCACGCGGTTCAGCTGCGTCAGCGCGTTGCGCGTGTAGCCTTCGTACTCGGTCAACTGCGCCGCGCGCGGGTCGTCGACGAGGCCGAGCTCGCGCAGCTTCTCGTCGCCGATGAAGCAGAGCGCGACGAGGTCGGCGCGCGCCTCCTCGAGCGCCGAGTAGCACTCCTTCAGGTAGCTCGCGGGATCGGCGTTCAGGTGCGGCGCGCCGCGGCCCGACGCGTGGCCGATCACCTCGTGCATGTTGGTGGTGAGCGCGTCGCAGAGCGTCTTCCACTTCCTGCCGCGCTCGAACTCGACGTCGTCCCAGCAGAACTCGCGGCGCGACGCCGGCAGCGCCGACTTCTCGTACGCCTCGACGACGTTGCCGAGGCTGACCGACTTGCTGCCGTACTGCTCGCGCACGTCCTGCGGGTTCGGCAGGTTGATGCCGATCGGCGTCATCGGTCCCGAGTCGCCGACCTCGATCACCGCCTCGATCGCCTTCGCCGAGATCCCCTTCACCACCGGCTTGCGCCAGCGCGGGTCGATCGGCATCCGGTCCTCGAACCACTGCGCGTGGTCGGCGAAGGCCCGGATCTGCCGCATCTTGTCGGGGTCGTCGATCGAGACGATCCCCTCCCACGATCCCTTCACGCCGCGCGGATCGACGTAGACCTCGATGAAGCCGTTCACCGTGTCGACGGGCGAGTCGTCGTCCGCGATCCACGCGACGCAGTAGTCGCGGAAGTCGGCCTCCTCGCCGGTGCGGTACCAGCGGATCAGCGCTCCGAGCGCGCGCGCCGTCTTCGGCGTCGCGAACGGGATCGCCGCCTCGAGGTGGCCGATGATCGCGGCGATCTCCTTCGCGCAGCGGCCGGGCGGCACGAGGTGGTCGAAGCCGGCGCGCCACACCTCCTCGACGAGGCGGCCGTCCGCGCCCTTCGCGAGCCGGCTGTTCAGCGGGTGGCGCTCGACGAAGCCGTCGAGCTCCTTCATCGAGACGCCCGGCCCGTAGAGGTTGTTCGACGACGCCTGCAGCACGTCCTGGCCCGGCGGCGGCGACTTGCACGTCGCCATCGGCTCGTGCGACGGGTCGAAGAGCAGGCGCGCGAAGCGGTCGAGCGCCGCGGCCGTCGCCTCGCCCGCCCGCTTCGGCAGCTTCGCGCCGCGCGACTCGGCGCGCGCGACCAGCCGCGCGAAGGCCTCCGGCGCGCAGCGCAGCGTGAACTTGCGCGACGTGAGGTGGTGGTGCGGCCCGCTGTGGAGCCAGAAGAGGCGCGCGTAGCGGCGCAGCTCGACCAGCGTCGCGACGTCGCCGTCGTCGGCGCCCGCGGCGCGCGCGTCGCGCTCCCAGCGCGGCCCGATCGCGCGCGTCGCGACCAGCGTCTCCTCGATCAGGTCGCGCAGTTCCAGGTTCATGGCGTTGCGCTGGTCGAGGTAGATGTCGCGCCCCGCGATCGCCGCCTGGCAGAGATGCCAGACCAGCACGCGCTGCCGCTGGGTGAGCGCCTCGAAGCCGTCGGCGTAGAGCTGCACCACCGCGCCGTCGTCGACCCGCTCCAGCAGGTACTTGCGATCGCCCGCCATCGCTCCCTCCCCGCCGCGCCGCCGCCCGTCACGGATCGACGTTTAACGTCCCGCGCATGAAGCTCCTCACCTTCCAGGCCGCGCGCTTCGCGTGGAAGTCCCACGTCGTCGCGCTCCCCGAGCTCGCCGACCCGCCGGCCGACGACGCGGCGACCGACGCCGTCGTCGCCTTCGTCCACGCGCAGCCGGCCGACGTCGCCCCGCCCGCGCGCGAGCGGACGCTGCGCCACGCCGTGAAGCACCTGAAGTGGCTCGCCAACAAGCGCGGCATGAAGAGCGTCGTCCTCCACTCCTTCACCCACCTCGGCAGCGACCACGCGCCGCCCGCCTTCGCGAAGGAGTGGCTCCACGAGCTCGCCGCCAAGCTGCGCGGCGGCTACGCCGTGAAGCTCACCCCCTTCGGCTGGTCGTGCGCGTGGGAACTCTCGGTCCTGGGCGAGAGCCTCGCGAAAGTCTGGAAGGAGATCGGGACCGGCGACGGCGCCAGCGACGACGCCTCGCCCCCGCTCGCCTAGTCCGCGGGCGTGCGCCCGTCACTCGTCGTCGAGCGTGAAGCCGATCTTCACGGTCACCTGCCAGTGGGCGACCTTGCCGTCCTCGAGATGGCCGCGCGTCTCGACGACCTCCAGCCAGCGCAGGTGGCGCAGCGTCTTGGAGGCGCGCGCCACGGCGTTGCGGATCGCGTCGTCGCTCGACTTCGTCGACGAGCCGACCAGTTCGGCGATCTTGTAGACGTGGCCGCTCGACTTCGACTTGTTCTTCTTCACAGCGGTCTCCAGGGAAGTGATCGGGATCTCGAGGATGGTGACTCATTCCAGGAATGCATCATCCATCGCAATGACGTGCGGCCCGCATGGCCCGCCCGACCACGTCAATCTGGCCGTTTTCGCTGCCGTTTTGGTCCAGGACCGAAACAGCAGCTTTCGGTGACTCGGGCGGGAGGATGGGTTCGCCGCAACGACTAGAGCTCGACGGTGAGGCCCAGCGACGGGCCGCGCAGGTCGAGCATGCCGGTGTTGGTGTCCTCGTTCAGCCAGTAGCGGATCCAGCGGTAGCCGAGCGTGGCGTGGATCCGCTTCTCCGGGAACTGGTACTCGACGTTCGCGCCGCCGTCGACGATGCGCCGCCCTTCGTCGAGCGTCGCGAAGGCGCCCCTCGCCCGCAGCGCGAAGCCGGCGCCGAACGCCACGCGCGTCGACGCGGTCGCGGCGGGCAGCAGGCGGGAGAAGCCGCGCGACTCGGAGACGCCGGTCGTCTGGTCGTCGAGCTCGAGGTCGAACTTCCACCAGTAGGCGCCGCCGCCGGCGCGCAGCTCGAAGGTGTCGTTCTCGATGACGGCGCCCTCCAGCAGCGCCGACCACGTCACGAAGGTGAGAGCGCTCTCCACCTCGTCGCCGGCGGCGAAGGTCGCGCCGCGGAAGACGACGTCCTCCGTCAGCGTCTCCTCGCCTGCGAACCGGAACGGCAGCCACTCGAGGCCGAGGCGCAACGGACCGTCGTCGAGCCGCAGGCCGAACGCGGCGGGCAGCTTGTTCTCGAGGCCGAGGTCGTCGGCGACGTCGATCTTCGAGCCGCTGCCCGCGACGCCGCCCTGCGTGATCGTCACGTCCCCGTCGATCGTGGCCGGGAAGAGCTCGACGATCGCCGTCCCGTCCGGCTTGCCCGTCGCGCCGGCGCAGCCGCACGCGACCGCGCAACTGCCCGCCAGCACCACCGCGCGCCACCGTCCCATCCCTGCTCCCGTCATTCGTAGAGGCGCGCGGCCGCGGTCGCGCTCCGCCAGCGCGCCGTCTCGCCGCCGCACAGCACGTCGAGCTTGCCCGCGCCGCGCGCGCCCAGCAGCTCGCCGCGCTCGATCGCGAGGCGCAGCGCGTCGCCGCCCGCGATGCAGTCGATCGGCTTCTTCTCGCGCTCGTACTCGTAGGGCGGCGGCTTCCACTGGAACGCGACGGGCCAGAGCTGCTTCACCGTCGCCAGCAGCGCGACGCTCGTCCGGTACGACTGGAACGCGCGCTCGTCGGTCACGTGGAGGAAGAGGCCGCCGCACGAGACGCCCTTGAACTTGTGGAAGGTCGGCTCGAAGCGCAGCGGCCGCAGCACGACGCCCGGCAGCTCGAACTCCTCCATCGCCGCGCGCAGCCGCCACGGGTCGATCGTCGGCGCGCCCCACAGCTCGAAGGGGGTCGTCGTGCCACGCCCTTCCGAGAGCATCGTCCCCTCGATCAGCACCTGCCCCGGATAGACCTCGACCCCCTCGATGCGCGGCAGGTTCGGCGACGTCGGCACCCACGCGCGCCCGAGGTCGCGCCAGCGGTGCGAGCGGCGCAGCCCGTCGCACTTCACCACCTCGACCGCGGCGCCGATCTTCAGCGCCTCGTTCACCCAGAGCGCGAGCTCGCCCATCGTGAGGTCGTGGCGCATCGGCATCGCCGCGCGCCCGACGAAGCTGGCGAAGCGCGGATCGAGCCACGCCCCCTCGACCGCCTCGCCGCCCAGCGGATTCGGCCGGTCGAGCACGATCACGGGCACGCCCGCCTCCGCGCACGCCTCGAGGCAGTGCGACACGGTCCAGACGTAGGTGTAGACGCGGCAGCCGACGTCCTGCAGGTCGATCACGAAGGCGTCGAGCCCGTCGAGCCACTCCTTCCGCGGCCGACGCGTCTCGCTGTAGAGGCTGAAGACCGGCGCGCCCGTGACCGGATCGCGGCCGTGGCCGCTCTCCACCATGTTGTCCTGCTGCTCGGCGAAGAGGCCGTGCTGCGGCGAGAAGAGCGCGGCGAGCTGGCCCGGGAAGCGCGCGGCGAGCAGCTCGTGCGCGAGGCGGAAGCCGCGGTCGACCGACGCCTGGTTCATCAGCAGCCCGAAGCGGGCGCGCCGCGACAGCAGCGCGGGCGGCGCGTCGAGCGCGACCTCGAGCCCGGGACGGAAGGTGTCGACGACCGACGACATGGGCCGGAACGATACGTCGCGGGCGCGCCGCTACTCGTAGCGCAAATAGGGCCGGCGCCGCTCGTCGAAGGCGGCCGCTTCGCGCGCCCACTCCTCCGCGATCAGGTCGGGCGGCACGCCGGCGCGCAGCTGCGCGATCGTCGCGCGCGAGCAGAGCAGCGCGTCGAGCTCGTCGAGCGACCACTCGGCGGCGTGACGCTGCTGGAGCCACGCGGCGATCTCCAGCACGAGGCGCATCGGGTCGAGCGCATCGCGGTCGACGACGTGGAGGCGCACGCCGCGGCACGCGACGCCGGCGTGCTTCGAGGCCGACGGCGTGAAGGCGACCTCCATGAACGAGACGCCGGGGAGGCGGCGCTCGGTCAGCGCGTCGACGAGGCCGCGCGCGTCGAGCCACGGCGCGCCGAACTGCTGGAACGGGAGGTCGGTGCCGCGACCGACGGAGAGGCTCGTCGTCTCGAGCAGCACGAGGCCGGGATAGAGGAGCGCCGCGTCGAGCGTGCGGAGGTTGGGCGACGGGTCGCGCCACGGCAGCAGCGTCGCGTCGAACTTCTGCGCGCGGCGCCAGCCGGCGAGCTCGACCACCTCGAGGTCGAGCGCGAGGCCGCGCTCGGTCGCGTAGAGCGACGCGAGCTCGCCCATCGTGAGGCCGTGGCGCAGCGGCAGCGGATGGAAGCAGGTGAAGGAGTCGCGCCCCGAGTCGGGCAGCGGGCCGCCGACGACGTCGCCGCCGATCGGGTTGGGGCGGTCGAGCACGACGAAGCGGACGCCGGCGTCCGCCGCCGCCTCCATGCAGAGGCCGAGCGTCGAGGCGTAGGTGTAGCAGCGCGCCCCCGCGTCCTGGAGGTCGAAGACGAGCGTGTCGAGGCCGGCGAGCTGCGCGCGCGTCGGCGCGCGCCGCGCTCCGTAGAGGCTGACGATCGGCAGGCCGGTCGTCGGCTCGACCTCGTCGCCGACCGCGTCGTCGCGGCGCGCGGCGAGGCCGTGCTCCGGCGTGAAGAGGACGCGCAGGTCGAGCGCCGGCCGCATCTCGTGGAGCCAGCGGTAGAGCGGCGTGCCGTCGCGGAGCGTCGCGGCGGCATGCGTGACCAGCCCGATCGTGCGGCCCGCGAGACGGCCGCCCGCCGTCGCGGCGATCAGGTCGGCGCCGCTGCGCACCGCGAACGGCTCGCCCGCCTCGCGCCGCGCGTCGCCGTCGTCGTCGCCGCCTTCGCGCGGCTCCGCGATCGCGGTCGGCCGGCCCACCGCCGCCGCCGCGATCGAGCCGATGCGGCCGATGCGCGGATTGACGACGCCGCGTCCGTCGGGATGGAGACGGTGGCTCAGGAAGAGGACGAAGAGGTCGAGCTCGGGATCGATCCAGAGGCCGGTGCCGGTGAAGCCGCCGTGGCCGAACGCGCGCGCGCTCATCCCCGCGCCGCGGTTCGAGGAGAAGCGCGAGCGCGCGTCGAAGCCGGGCGTCCGCAGCGGCGCGCCGGGCGCCGGCTCGGCCGTCGTGAGGAGCGCGACCGCTTCGCGCGAGAGGACGCGCGCGCCGTCGAGCGTGCCGCCGTTCAGCAGCATGCGCGCGAAGCGGGAGAGGTCGAGCGCCGTCGAGAAGAGGCCGGCGTGGCCAGCGACGCCGCCCAGCGCGGCCGCGCGCGGATCGTGGACGCGGCCCGCGGGCGTCGCGCCCTCGCCCGCGAGCTGCTGCGGCGCCGCGCGCGCCAGCAGGGCCGGCGACGGCAGGAAGCCGGTCTCGCGCATCGCCAGCGGCTCGAAGAGCCGCTCGCGCGCGAAGTCGGCGAGGCTTCGTCCGCTCGCGATCTCGACGACGCGGCCGAGGAGCTCGTAGCCGACGTCGCTGTAGAGGAAGCGGGTGCCCGGTTCCGACTGCGGCTGCTGCGCGAGGAGGTTGCGCCACGCGGCGTCGGGGCCGTCGGCGTAGTCGGCGAGGTCGTTGTCGGGCTGGAAGCCGGCGGTGTGGAGGAGGCAGTGGCGCAGCGTGACGCGCGCGTCGCCGAAGCCGGGCAGCCGCTGCGCCAGCGGATCGTCGAGCGCGAGCTTCCCGTCGTCGACCAGCGCCATCACGCTGCACGCCGTCGCGATCGGCTTCGTCAGCGACGCGAGGTCGAAGAGCGTGTCGTGGGTCATCGCGACGCGCTCGGGCGCGACGGCGCGGTCGCCCGCCGCGCGCAGCAGCCGCAGCCCGTCGCTGCGCCCCACCGCGACGACGGCGCCGCGCATCTCCCGCTGCGCGAGCGCCTCGTGGAGCGCGCCGTCGATCGCCGACAGCGCCGCGACGTCGAGCGGCGCGCGCGGCAGCAGCGGCTCGCGCGGCAGCAGCGGCTCGCGCGGCGTCGCCGGGGCGCGCGGCGCCCGGTTGAGCAGCAGCACGAGGTCGTGGCTCGCGCGACCCGACGCGACGACGTCGAGGCGCCCGTCGCCGTCGAGATCGGCCAGCGCGAGGTCCTCGCACGCGATCGAGGCGTCGAGCGTCGCGCGGTCGAACGCGCCCGGCTCCTCGTCGTTCCGCGGCACGTAGAGGCGCACGCCGGTCTTGCCGTCCGCGTCGGGCTTGCGCCAGCCGACGACGATCTGCTCGTCGCCGCGGCCGAGCAGGTCGCCGCAGCGCAGCGCGTGGCCCTCGGCCAGCGAATCGTCCAGCACGCGGCGCGTCCACGCGTCGCCGGCGCGCCGCGGCTCGATCCAGGCGACCAGCGCGTTGCCGTGGAACGGCTCGATCGTCGCGACGTAGCGCCGCCCGTTCGCGAAGCGGCCGACGCGCGCCTCGCTGGCGCCGCGGAAGTCGCCGGTCGCGGTCGCGCCCGCGGTCAGGCTGCGTCCGCTCCACTCGCCCGCGAACTCGCCGCCCGTGAGGCGCGTGAGCCAGCCGATGCCGTCGCGCTCCGCGATCAGCAGCTCCTCGAGCCCGTCGCCGTCGCGATCGGTCACTTCGAGTCCGTGCGCGAAGCGGAAGTCGAGCAGGCTCTCGCGCGCTTCGGGCTCGGACGTCGGCGGCATCGGCAGCGAGAGGAGGCGCGCGCCAGCGCCGGCGCCGCCGCTGCTGCCGCGGCCGTGGAGCGGCAGCCCGACCAGCGCCCATTCGCCGCCGCCGCGCGCCGGCTGGCGGACGAAGGCGATGCGATGGAGCGTCGGCGCCGACGGCAGCTCGCGCGCGTTCCAGCGCGCCGTCGGATCGGCGCCGCGCTCGAGCCAGAAGAGCGCGCCGCTGTTCGTCGTGTCGTCGGGCGCCCACCCCGCCGCGACCGCGACCTCCGCCTTCCCGTCGCCGTCGAGGTCGCGCGCCGCCACCGCGACGTGGTCGCGCTCCGTGAGCCGTCCGCAGAGCTCGAACGGCGTCCAGTCGGGCGCGCGGTACCAGCGGACCGCGTGCGCGTCGGCCACCACCACGTCGCTGCGCCCGTCGCCGTCGACGTCGGCCACCGCGACGCCGTACCCCACCTCCAGCTTCGCGTCGATCACGACGCGCTCCATCGGCGGCGGCGGGACGTCGGCGATCATCGGCGCGGCTCCTCGACCCCGTGACGCGAGGAGGCCGAGGCTAGCGCGCGGCGCGACGGCACCGGCGACGGCGGCCCTACTGGACCTCCGTCGCCTTCGTCGCGCGCAGGACGAAGTCGAAGGTGTAGTCGCGCTTCACGCGATCGGGCGCCGTCTCCCAATCGACCTTCTGCTTCGAGCGCAGGTCGCCGTGGGAGCCATCGGGGCGGAAGCGGGTCGCGTAGATGCTGGTCGCGTCGAACGAGTAGATCCGCTCGCGATCCCAGAGCCCGAACTGCGCGACCTCCTCGCTCCGGTCGGCGAAGGCGGAGAAGCGCTCCGGCGGGATCTCCGAGTCGGCGCCGGCGAACGAGGCGAGCGGCCCGCGCTGCCCGAACCAGCTCGAGCGGTCGAGGATGCGGCCGTCCGCGAACCGCTCGAGCCCGCCGTGCCCGAGCGCCGGCCGGGTGTAACGGAAGAGGCCGCCCTCGTCCGGCGCGCGCCCGGAGCAGAAGAGCTGGTCGAGCGGGAGGAAGAAGTGGATCGGGTTGAGGACGTACTTCCACCAACCGTCGCCGAAGGTCGAGTTGTTCGCGACGTGGTGGACGAAGTCGGACGGCAGGTTCGCCACCTTGTGGAAGGCGTACGAGCCGACGCTGCAGACGACCGTCCCGCCGAACATGACGGCTCCGACGACGGGCTCCAGCACGATCGTGTCGAGCGCATCGACGCCGGAGATCCCTCCGGTCGCGACCGATTGGAACCGCTGCGCGATCGAGCGGTTGATCACGATCTCGCTCACGTCGAACCAGAGGCCCGTCGCGTAGTCGAAGTTGCTGTAGACGATCGCCTTGCGTGGAATCCGTTCGAGCGCGCGACGGACCCCTTCGTCGCCGACGTCGTTGAACAGCGTGTAGGTGTAGTCGAGCTCCGACGGATGGAGCGCGGGGTTGAAGAGCAGCAGCGACTCGATCGGATCGACCGGCGACGGCCCCTGCGATTCCCTCACCACCAGCGCCTCCGTCGCCGCGAGGAGGAGGATCTTGGCGCCGTAGCTGTGCCCGACGCAGTGGATGGGGACCCGCGCCGGCGGCACGAGCGGCGGGGGCCGCGGCCAGGCGGAGCTCCCGGTGATCGCGTTCGCCACCTTCGCGGTGACGTCCTGCACGATCGCCGTCCGGTGCTCCTCCTTCGCCAGCTCGAAGTAGCGATCGCACCGGTCGATCACGGCCCGCAGCAGCATCGAGACCGGGACCCGCGCGCCCGAGCTCCCCTCGTGGTCCATCGGATTGAGCTCGGGCGACTTCGGGCGCATCACGTCGTCGTAGCTCTTGGAGCGGTACTCCACCGGATAGCCGTAGCCGAGCGCGTTGTTGTACGCCTGCAGCGACTCGCCCCACGACGTGACGAGGAAGAGCGCGCCGTCGCCCGCCTGCGTGACCCACGCGATCGAGTGATCGAGCTCGAACGGCAGCAGCGACGCCGCCGCGTCCTGCAGCGGACGGGTGACCGAGTCGTAGACGATGAAGAGGAAGTACGGCCGGAACGGGACGGCGTGGAGCGCCTCGGCCTTCTCCGGCGCCGCGAAGCCGCGCTTGAAGAACTCCGGCGGGTCGACGCCCGCGCCCTCCTTGCCGTCCTCGGGATGGAGCAGCGTCTCGAAGTACTCGAGGTAGGCGGAGTAGTTCGCGAACGCCTCGGTGACGTCGTAGTTCCAGCCGTGCGCGACCACGTAGAGGTCGGTGTACGGCTTGCCCTCGCGATAGGCGTCGGCCAGATCGCGCTCCATCTTCTCCATCGGCGTCGAGATCAAGTAGTTGTCGTGGTTGTAGACCGCGACGCTGCACGAGCGCCAGTCGCGGAAGTGCTCGGCAGCGCCCGCCATCGACGTCCCGCCATCCGTCGTGCAACCGGCCAGGGTCGCCGCGACGACTGCGGCCGCGGCGCATGCAGCGAGACGTCGTCGCGCGCTCACGAGCCGCCCCCGACCGCCGTCTTCGCCCGCTTCGCGCGGCTCCTCTCCTCGCTCAGCACGGCGGCGATGTTGCGCTTCAACTCGCCTTCGCGGGACGAGCGCTCGAGCTTGTCGCTGGTCATGACGTAGTTCGTCGCCGCCGCACGGAACGCGCGCTCCTTCAGCGGCACCGCGTCCGGCGCCGCGGTCGCGTCGCTCTTCGGCTCCCGCTCCGCCTTGCCCGCGCTCAGCGACTCCAGCGAAACGCGGTAGAGCTTCTGGAAGTCGGGGGTCATCGTTCCCTGCGCCTTCTCGAAGAGCTCCCCCGCCAGGTCGACGTCCGACATCCGCGACATCCAGTAGGCGGCGTCGAACGGGATCCCCTTCTCCTTGCCGAAGCCGGCTTCGATGCGCTTTGCGACGTTCTTCGCCTCCGTCGCCGCGGCGTCGGTCGCGGCGTCGGTCGCGTCGTCGCTCTCGTCGTCGCACTCCTCGCACCCGACCAATGCGCGCGCGGCGTCGCCCGCGAACATCCCGGCTTCGACGACGATCCCGTCGTAGCGGATCGGGATCCCCTGCTCGGCCAGCACCTCGGCGGCCACCGTCCGGTTGTAGGCGATCAGAGAACCGCCCTCGCCGTCGGCCGAATCGCTCGGCACGAAGGCGATGACGTCGCGGTCGTATCCGACATCGACCTGCAGCGGCATCGCGGCCTCCGGCGACCCGCGCATCCCGATGCCCCAGTGCTGCGACTCGAAGTAGATGGCGCCGTCGTAGCCCTTGCATCCGCCGCACACGGCCGTCGCGGCCAGCAGCGCGACCCTCCGCATCGCGTCCGCGCCGCTCACGACCCACCGTCCTTCTTGGCGGGAGCGGCCGGCGCCGGCGCCGCCTCATCGCCGTCCGTTCCCGCGTCGTCGTCCTCCGCCTCCGGATCGGCCACCTCGAGCCGCGCCCGCAGCGCGGCCAGGGCCTCGGCGTTCCGCGCGAGGCACTTCGCGGCGCGGCCAGTCGCCAGCACGTGGCGGTACTCGATCGGATCGTTGAAGCCGATGTTCCCGCTGAACGAGGTGTAGAGGCTCATCAGCTCCTTCTTCGAGCGGGGCGAGTCCTTCGGCTCGCGCGCGCCATCGACCACCGCGAGGTCGCCCGGCGCTCCTTCGGCCGCCGGCTCCTTCGACTCCTTCGCCTCTCCGGCGGGCGTCGCTTCCCGCGCCTCCGCCGCCGCCTGCTCCGCCGCATCCGGTTGTTCATGCGGGATGAAGGCGACCACGGCCCTGCGGTAGCCGAGATCGAACTCGTAGGGGCTGTCGGTCGCGTCGGGCTTCACGTTGACGTGCAGTCCGAAGTGGGCGCGCTCGGCGTAGACGAGATGACTCGTGCACCCCGTCGGCACTGCCAACCCCGCGAGCACGAGACCACGACTCCACCTCATCGGAACTCTCCAAGGAACGCCTCGAACTCCTCCGGCGCTTCGGGCCGGAACGAGATCCACGAAAGGAGCGCGCGATCGTCGGTCGCGCGCGCGTCCACGAAAACGCGCGCGTAGCCGGCGTCGATCCCGTCGACGCCGAGATGGAGGCCGCCCAGCGTGCGCTCGTGGGCGACGGCGCCGGCGACCGGATGGAGCAGCTCGTCGCCGAACCGCTCGGGCTCGCCCGCTC
>Ga0315910_10001386_pt1 | contig 22368 bp, 13 predicted proteins | sample EdamamesoilMG_FD_204470 | JGI IMG/M metagenome (GOLD analysis project Ga0315910, IMG submission 204470) | Garden soil microbial communities collected in Santa Monica, California, United States - Edamame soil | ecosystem: Environmental > Terrestrial > Soil > Garden | place: USA: California... | reverse complement strand
CGCCGCCTTCGGCCTGCCGGTGCGCGTCACGGAGTTCAACTTCCCCGGCCAGCGCTCGAAGTTCTACGAACGGCGCGACCTCGCCATCACGCCCGAGGAGGAGGAGGCCAAGGCCCGCGCGATCGTCGACTACTACCGCCTCTGCTTCGCGCATCCGTCGGTCACGGGCATCCTGATGTGGGGCTTCTGGGAGGGCGCGAACTGGATCCCGCAATCCTCGCTCTACCGCCGCGACTGGTCGCCCACGCCCGCCGCCATCGCGTATCACAATCTCGTCTACCGCGATTGGTGGACGCGCACGGAGATCAAGATCGACAAGTCCGGCCGCGCCGAGATCCCGGCCTTCTACGGCACCCATCGCATCACCGCCGGCAAGAAGACCGACACCGTTCTCCTGCGCCGCGCCGCCGGCACGATCACCTCCGTGCTGCGCTGACTCCCCGTCTCGCTCCTCGCCTCCCGCTCCTCGCTGCTTTTCTCCGTATGCACTTCGGCCACTTCGACGACCACGCCCGCGAATACGTGATCACGCGCCCGGACACCCCGCGCCCGTGGTCCAATTACCTCGGCTCGACCGAGTACGGCGCGATCATCACCAACCACGCCGGCGGCTATTCGTTCTACAAGAGCGGCGCCACCGGCCGCTTCCTGCGGATGCGCTTCAACAGCATCCCGATGGACCAGCCCGGGCGGCTGTTCTACGTGCGCGACAACGAGAGCGAGGATTTCTGGTCCGCCTCGTGGCAGCCCGTCGGCAAACCCCGCGAGAAGTACAAGTCGACGTGCCGTCACGGCATGGCCTACACGATCCTCGAGAGCGAGTACGCCGGCATCGCAACCGAGGCCACCTACTTCGTGCCGCTGGGCCAGACTTTTGAATACTGGCGCCTGAAGGTGACGAACCGGTCGAAGCGCGCGCGCAAGCTCTCGGTCTTCACCTACTGCGAGTTCGCCAATCTCTGGCACACTTTCCAGGACCTCACGAACCTCCAGTATTCACTCTTCATTACGCGCGCGACGCTCGAGAAGGGCATCCTCGGCATCACCTGCAATCCGAACTTCGACTTCGACGGCAGGGACCTCACCGGCTGCAACCGCACCTGGATGGCGCTGACCGGCGCGAAGCTCGCCGGCGTGGAGACGGTGCGCGAGAAGTTCCTCGGGAGCTACGGCGGCTACGCCGCGCCCGAGGTCGTGGCCAAGGGCAGGTGCTCGAACTTCCTCGCCGAGGGCGACAACGTCGTCGGCGGCCAGCAGGCCGACCTCACGCTCAAGCCCGGCGAGTCGCGCGAGCTGATCGTGCTGCTCGGCCTCGGCACCGTGACCTCGCACGGCCGCAAGACGGTCGCGCGCTATGGAAACAGCGCCGCGTGTGAAGCCGAGTTTCAGAAGCTGAAGGCGCACTGGCACGCGCCGCTCGAGAACCTGCAGGTGTCGACGCCCGACAAGGAGTTCGACGCCATGATCAACACGTGGAACGCCTACAATGCGCTCATCACCTACGCGTGGTCGCGCTCGGCCTCGCTCGTCTATAACGGCGAGCGCGACGGTCTCGGCTTCCGCGACACCGTGCAGGACATGCTCGGCGCCATCCCGCTGCTCAAGGACGGCGTGCAGGCGCGCCTCGAGCTGATGCTCACCGGCCAGCTGAGCAACGGCGGCGCCATCCCGGTGATCAAGCCCTTCTCCCACCGGCCCGGCTCCGAGCCGCCGCCGCCCGACGAGGAGTACCGCTCCGACGATTGTCTCTGGTTCTTCAATACCATCCCCGCGTTCGTCGCGGAGACCGGGAACGTCGACTTCTACCGGAAGGTCCTACCTTACGCCGACACCGGCGAGGCGACCGTGCTCGGCCACCTGCGCCGCGCGCTGGAGTTCAACCTCGAGCGCACCGGCCGCAACGGCCTGCCCTGCGGCCTCGCCGCCGACTGGAACGACTGCATCCGCCTCGGCTACAAGGGCGAGTCGGTCTTCGTGGCGTTCCAGGTGCGCCTCGGCCTCGACGTCTACGCCGGCATCGCGGACAAGCTCGGCGAGACCGCCGAGGCCGCGTGGGCCCGCACCCAACTCGCCACGCTCGACGCGAAGATCCAGAAGGTCTGCTGGGACGGGAAGTGGTTCATCTGGGCCATCGGCCAGGACGGCACGGTCTACGGCACGAAGGATTTTGCCGAGGGTCAGGTCTACATGAATACGCAGGTGTGGGCCGTGATGTCCGGCGCGGCCACGCCCGCGCAGGCGAAGCAGGCACTGAAGACGATGAAGCAGAAGTGCGCCACGCCCTACGGCGTGATGCTCTGCGCGCCGCCCTTCATCAAGGCCGACCCCGAGATCATGAAGGCCACGCTCTTCAACGCCGGCATCAAGGAAAACGCCGGCATCTTCTCGCACACGCAGAGCTGGGGCGTGATCGCCGAGGTGATGCAGGGCGACGGCGACCAGGCCTGGGAATACTACCGCGCCTTCATGCCCGCCGCCTACAATTCGCGCGCCGAGTTGCGCGAGGTGGAGCCCTACGTGCACTGCCAGACGACGTATTCGAAGTACAATGCCAACGAGGGCCGCTCGCGCGTGCCGTGGCTCTCGGGCACCGCGTCGTGGGCCTACTACTCCGCGACGCACTGGGTGCTCGGCATCCGCCCGGAGGTCGAGGGCCTGCGCATCGCGCCCTGCATCCCGCGCGCGTGGAAGGGCTTCTCCATGACCCGGACCTTCCGCGGCATGAAGCTCTCGATCGAGGTGCGGAATCCGAAGCGGAAATGCCGCGGCCTCAAGTCGCTCACCGTCGACGGCCAGCCGATCGACGGCGAGGTGATCCCCGTCGCCGCCCTGCGCGACGGCGCGAAGATCGTGGCCGTGCTGGGCTGAGCGGGACGTCCGGGACAGGGACGCCTCGAAGGCAGGGCGGGTTCTCCGAACCCGCTGCGCGGCGGCATCGACATGCTCGGCGCGCTCGGAGCGCGCCCTGCCTGCGGAGCCGAGTTTCAGAGTCCACTCCACACGCAAGAAGGCGCTCCGTCCTCGTGGGCTACGGCGCAGGACTGTGCGCACTCGCGCGACGCGGCCATCCAATCCCGCCGGATCTCGAAGAGCCGCGCGCCTTTGCCACTCGCATCGACCGCCGCCGATGCGTAGTTTTCGGCGCCATGCAGGCGATCTCGCGCAAGAAACAGGTCTACGCCATCAACCCCGACCTGCGCCGCTACCTCGCCCGTTACCGTCGCGAGGTCCGTCTGCCCGTCAGCTACAACGACCTCGTGCGGTTCAACAACACCCTGCCGCTGCTCGACGCGAAGGGTCGCGACACGCACTGGGAGACGACGTTCTACGATCCCTACACGACGCGCGAGCTGCACGCCGGGCTGACCGAGATCTACGCGCTCCTGCGCACCGGCGGCGACATGTCGGCCGTGCGCCACCTCTACATCGAGCGCATCGACTACTGCGTCTTCGGCAACACCAAGCCGTTCCGCGTGCGCGTGGTCAATCAGCACAACGACAACTACGACCATTTCTACGTCAAGAAGGCCGACGCCTCGCGCATCTACGGCCTCGAGCTGGAGGATCTCCTCTCGCCGAACCACATGACGTATTTTGTCTGCAAGGACACGCTGATCGAGGAGCACATCACGGGCATCCCGGGCGACCGCTTCATCGACGACTACATGGACCGCCCGAACCGCAGCCGCGTGCGGCTCGCGAAGGAGTTCATCAAGTTCAACGAGCGCTGCTTCGTGCGCCTGCTCGGCGACATGCGCGCCTACAACTACGTCATCGCCGTGACACCCGACTTCGAGGACGAGCAGTACCGCGTGCGCCCGATCGACTTCGACCAGCAGAGCTACGAGGGTCGGAAGAACGTCTACCTGCCGCAGTTCTTCAAGGACAACCTCGCCGTGGTGAAGCTCTGCACGAGCCTGCTCACGTTCGAGACGATGCGCCAGTACCAGCAGGAGGAGCGCACGCTCATGGCGCGGCGCTTCACCTCGGCCCGCCCGCAGCTCGAACATCTCGTCGGCTGCATGAGCAAGGATCCTCTCTCCACGCCCGAGAAGATCACGCAGCTCGCCAGCGAACTCGGCCAGTACCACCAGAGCTCGAAGTTCGAGGGCCTCGGCACGATGGGCGAGATCCTCTGGCAGCACGTGAACTCCTGCATCACGCGAGCGCCGGTGTGAGCGCACAAGGTGCGCTGAAGTAGACGCGCCAGCCTGGAGGGCGGTGCTCCCGCACCGCCGCGCGAACGATCGGCACGCGCGCATCCGATCGGCCACCGCTCATCGAACCTCTTCGCGGCCCGGCAGGAGCCGGGCCCTCCAGGGATGTGTGCCCTGCGCGAGGCCCGTGATGTTCGGTTGACTCGCCGATACACCACTACCGCCTTGGCGCCTCGATGACGACTGAAGACACGTCCCTCGACACCGCATGCTCGCTCGACTCGCCCGACGGCCAGCGCACGCGCACGAGGCGCGCCGGATCGTCGTCGCGCCAGCCGAGAAACGCCTGCGCCGCCGACTGGCTCCACACGCCGCCACCCGCCGCGATCTCGACGCCCGCCTGCGCGCCCGACGCGCGCACGAGCGTGACGCGCGCGCCGATCGCGGTCGGATTTCCGGCGCGGCCCCGCAGCGTGATCGCGAGCGGATGCGTACCCGGCCGCCCACCACGCGCGCGAAACGCGAGCGTGCTGCTGTTGTTACGGGAGACGATGAAGTCCGCCCGGCCATCGCGGTCGAGATCCGTCGCGACGAGCGCCCGCGCGTCGCCGCGCGCGACGAGACCCGACTCCGCCGGAGCCACGACGACGAATCCGCTGCCGTGCGACGCCGCAGGATCGCCGCGCAGCAGCTGGCTCACGCCGCCGGCGAACCGCCCGACCGACGGGATCGGCGCGTAGGAGTTTTGCAGCGCGTAGAGATCGAGGACGCCGTCGCCGTCGAAGTCGCCTGCGACCATGCCCTGAACCGGCGCGATCTGCGCGAGACGCGGAAGCGGTTCAAAACGATGGCCGCCGCCCGGCCGGCTGAGAAACACGCCGCTGCGCAACTCCGTCGCCGCGAAGCGTCGCGCCGCCGCGAGCCGGTCCTCGCCGACGAGTTCCCTGATCGTGGCGCGCGCAAAGTCGTCGTTGGTCGGATACCGCTTCAGCACCGACCGTATGGCGGAGCCGAACTGGCGGCGTCCGCGCCACGGCACGAGCCGATCGCCATCATGACGCGCCTCGATGATCTGCGGTGGCCGGCCGGCCTCGAACTGACCGTGAAAGAGCAGCGCCGGCTGCTCGATGCTCGCCTCGTAGGGCGTGTTGAGCCCGACGTTGCCGGCGACGATGTCGATGCGACCATCACCATTGAAATCGCCGGCGGCGAGCGAGGTCCACCAGCCCGTGCCGGCTGTGGCAAAGCCCAGCGCCTCGGAGCGATCCTCGAAATCCCGGCCGGCGTTGTTGCGCCACACGCGCACCCCGCCCCACTCGAGTGCGAGGACGAGATCGGGCCAGCCGTCGTCGTCGACATCGCTCCACAACGCGGACGCGACCATGCCGACATTCTCCAGCCCGGGAGCGAGCGTCGCCGTGGCGTCGGTGAATGCGCCTTCGTGATTGAAGAGCAGGGCACTGCGCGGCGGCAACGGATAGCGGCCCGGCTGCACGCGCCCGCCGAGAAATACATCGAGGTCCCCGTCGCGGTCGACGTCCGCCGCGACAAGCGCACCCGCGCTGATGCCGAGTGGCGGCAGCGCGCCCGCGGGCGCCGGTGTGAAGCCGCCGCGACCATCGCCGCGCAGCAGGCGCGGTTGATACTCGGATGCGCCGGCCGGCATGCTCACGCCCCCGCGTGTGATCAAGACGTCGGCGTGGTCGTCGGCGTCGGCATGAAAAATCAGGATCGGCCCGTCGTTGACGGTCATCTCGCCGACCAGCGCCGCGGCCTCGCCGCGCGCATACTCCATCGTTTCGCTGCCGAGGCGCACCGCCGCCGCATCGCGCATCGTGCCGCCGAGAACGAGGTCGTCGCGCCCATCGCCATCGAGATCGCCCACCGCGAGCGCGGGGCCGCCGCGATGACGGCGCATCGGCACCAGAGGCTGTCCGTGCGTCTCGTCGATGACGCTCTCGCGCGTTGCATGCGCGAGCTGCGCCCGCGCGGTCACGTCCTCAAAGAGCGCCGTGGCGCGCGCTGGAATCTCCGCGCGGTCCACCGGACCCGCCGGCTCTTCGATCATGTAGAGGCGGTCCGCCGCGAGATCGCCCAGTTCCTGTGTGTGTCCACTCGGCCACGACACGACGACACGGCGCGCGACGGGGTCGTCGCCAAGGCCGAAGTGCAGCACCGGCTCGCTCGTCGACATGTAGCCACGCGCGAGCACGAGCTGGCGCACTTGCGGACCGACCGTGCTCTCGAGGCGCACGACCGCGCCGGCGCCCTGCCGGTTCGACACACGTCCGCGCAACGCGAAGACGATGCGACGTCCGGTGGGTGCGTCGTTGCGCAGGAGCGTCGCACCGGCCTGGTAGTTGGTGAACACGAGGTCGAGGTCGCCGTCGCCATCGAGGTCGCCGAAGGCCGAACCGAGGCTCACGCCGACCTGGTCGAGGCCCCACGCTGCGGCGCATGCCTCGAAGCGCAGGTCACCGAGATTGCGAAAGGCGAAATTGCGCTCGGCCAGCACCGGGCTTTCGCGCATCAGCCGCATCCGCTCGGCCGGCGACTCGGCGCCCATCATGCGCGAGAGCAGGTCGATGTTGTGCTGCTCGCGATTCATGCCGTTGGTCACGTGGAGGTCGAGGCGACCGTCGTTGTCGAGATCCTCGAACCGCGGCGACCACGTCCAGTCGGTGGCGTCGACTCCCGCGAGGCACGCGGCCTCGAGGCACACGCCGAGGCCGGTGTTGAGGAAAAGCGCATTGCGCTCGAGCTGCGGCGCGGCCTCGGGATGGGCGTGGTCGTCGACGTGGCCGGCGCGCGAATCGACCATCGTGCGCAGGTCCTTCGCGGGCGTGCTCGCGGCCATGTCGGCGACGAAGAGGTCGATGAGGCCGTCGTTGTTCACGTCGCCGAGGTCGGCACCCATGCCGGAAAACGGGATGTGCGGCAGCACGGCGTCGGTCACGTCGGCGAAGGTGCCGTCACGGTTGTTTCGATACAGCACGTCGGGCGTGGCGAAGTCGTGTGCAAGGTGAAGATCGGGCCAGCCGTCGCCGTCGTAGTCCCACCAGGTGGCGGAGTGCCCCTGCGTCGCGCCACGGATCCCGGCGGCGTCGGTCACGTCCACGAAGGTGCCGTCGCCGCGGTTGCGAAACAGAAAATCGCGCTGGCCCTCGGGATGCGCGACGGCGTCCCGGAGGTTGGTCTGCACGAAGACGTCGAGCCAGCCGTCGCGATCGTAGTCGGCAAACGCGGCCATGCTCGAGGCGTCGTCCACGGCGAGGCCGCGCGCCACCGCCTCCTCGGCGAACGTGCCGTCGCGCCGGTTCATGTAGAGGAGATTGGGCGCACCGAGGCGGCAGAGGTAGAGGTCGAGCCAGCCATCGTTGTCGACATCGGCGAAGGCCGCGCCCTGCTTCCAGATCTCGACCGACTCGACCGACGGCACGAGGCCAGCACGCTCGGTCACATCCTCGAAGCGCCAGTCGCCGAGATTGCGAAAGAGGCGACTGCGCTCGGTCTTGCTGACAATGAAGAGGTCGGGCCGGCCGTCGCGGTCGATGTCGCCGATGGCCACACCCGTGCCCATCGCGCCGACGGCAAACTCCTTGTAGCGCGCACCCCACATGCGCGCATCGGCGAAGTGATTTTCCGTACGCACACCGGTCTGCTCCGGCGCGAGGAGGGTAAACATCGTCGTGCCGGCGGCCCGGGAAGGCGGAGCCAGGGCGCGGGATTCCGGCGGTGCGGCCGGACCGTCGGAAAGCGTGACGACGAGGAGAGCCGAGCACCCGAGTCCGGTTCGCAGACGGCGGCGGCGGCAAGGATGCATGAGACTGAAAACTCGCACCGAGCCGGCCGCGCCTCAAGCAGCTTGCGCCTCCACGCGCGCGAGGATTGCGTAGGCCTGCGATTTCCCCGCGGCCTCCTGCGCGCCTTCATGCCCTCACCCCGCCGGTTCGTCTTCCGTCCTTGGGTCTTTGCCGTACTCGCGGCGCTCCTGCTCGTCACCACGCTCCATCGTCCCCGCATCCGGCAGGCGCAGCATCTCACCGGCATCCCGGAGTGGTCCTGCGACGCACCGGCGGTCGATGCCTCCTCGCCCACCGGACTCGCGGGCGGCACGCGCCGCCTCGTGGGCCCGATCGACGATCCGCGCAGCCTCGAGACGATAGCCCAGGCGCAGCACCTGCTCGCCGGCGGCGCGTGGCGCGTGCGGACAGTCGAGAGCGACAACGCCCCGGCCGGCCGGACGACGCACGCGACGCTGCCCGCGCGCCTCTGGCTCGCCGGACTCGCGTGGCTCGATCACATCATCACCGGCCAACCGGCCGGACTCGCGGTCGAGCGCGCCGCAGTCTTCGGCGATCCGCTCCTGCATGCCCTGATCGTGCTCGGTGCCGGCCTGTTCGCCGGCTGGCGCCTCGGCGGACTCGCCGCGGGACTCGTCGCCGTGGGCGTCGCCACATGGTTTCCCGCAGCCGGACAATTCATCGCCGGCGCACCGGGTGCGGCGGGCCTGGCCTGGGGCGCGTGCCTCGCGAGTGCGCTGCTGCTCGTCGCGGGATGGAGCGACGCGGCGCGCGACGGCCGGAGGTGTCGGTGGTTCGCGCTCGCAGGAGCGTGCGGCGGACTCGGCCTGTGGATCGATGTCGCCACCGCGTCGCCAGTCATCATCGCCACCGTGGCCGGAGCGGCGCTCGCCGCGCTGGGTTTCGCTCGTCGACGCGACGGGAGGCACGCTCCGTCCACCGCGACGTCGGGCCACGCGCCGTGGCGGACCTGGGGCGTGAGCGGTGGCCTCACGACCCTCGTCGTGTGGGTCATCGAATACGGCGCCGAGACGGTCGGGACCGACGTCGTGGCCCTGCATCCCCTGCTCGCGCTGGCCTGGCTCGGCGCGGGCGACCTGCTCGCGCGCCTGTCGCGCCTCGCGGCGGGGGAGCGAGTCGTCTCGAGCGCGATCGATACGGTATGGGCCATCGCATCCTTTCTCGCTGTCGCCGCGCTGCCCGTGGCGCTCGCGCTCTCGACGCAGGATTCCCTCTGGACGCGCGATCCACTCGCCGGGCAACTCGCCCGTGGCACCGACCGGCCGCTCGGGGTCTGGATCGCGATCCTTCCCATGGTGCTCGTGGTGCTCGGTGCGATGCGTGGGTTCCGCGGCAGCGACGCACGGGCCGACCCGCTGTGCGCCGGTGTCGCGACGCTGGCGTGCGCGGCCGTTGTCTGCATCGCCTGGGCCTGCATCCAGGGTCGCGTCTGGAGCGCGGCGTACGCCGTCCTGCTCGCGCTCGCGGCCGCGCTCGGCGCCGGCACGCACGGAGCATCGCGCAGCCGCCCACGCGACCTCGCGCTCGTGTCGGCCGCGGGGGCGGCGGGGATGGTCGGCGTCGCCCTGCTCTGGCCCGCCCGCGCGGAGATCGATCCTGCCCGACTCCCGGCCGCCCGGGTCACGCGCCTCTTCGAACGCGACCTCGCCCACTGGCTGCGCCAGCGCGCGGGCGCGGGACCGGTCGTCGTGCTCGCTCCGCCCGCGACGAGCGAGGCGCTCGCCTACTACGCAGGCGCGCGTGGCGTGTGCTCACTGTCTCCGGAGAACAAGGACGGATTCGCCGCCGCGGTCCGTATCGTCGCCGCGACCACGCCCGAGGAGGCGCGCGCGCTCGTCGAGCGCCGCGGCATCACGCACCTCGTGTTTCCGTCGTGGGACACCACGCTCGATCGCTACGCCGGATTCGGGCTCGGCGGCACTGTCGACGAAGGCACGCTCGAGCGCACCTTCATCGTGCGCCTGCGGCGCGGTTCGCTGCCCGACTGGCTGCGCGCCGTGCCTCAGCAGCTTCCGCGCATCGGCGGACTCGAACGGCAGGCGGTCGCGGTCTTCGAGGTCGTCGAGGAGCAGGAGCACGCGGAGGCGCTCAGCCGCCTGGCGGAGTGCTACGTCGAACTGGAGGAGCCGGGGCGCGCCGCTGCGCTGACCGAGGAACTCCAGCGATATCCGTCCGACCTCGGTGCGCGCGCCGCGCTCATCCACGTGGCCGCGGCGCGTGGTGATCGTGCGATGCTCGGCCGCGAGCTCGACGGGGTGCGGGCGCTCCTGGCGAGCGGTGCGGATGAATACATGAGCTGGGATCGACGGTTGAGCCTGGCGGTCGTCCTGGCCCAGGCGAAGCAGGTCGACGCGGCGCGCGCGCAGCTCCAGCGCTGCCTCGCGGAGGCGGACGAGGTCGCGCTGCGCCGGGCCACGGCCGGCGAACTCTTCAAGCTGCTCACGCTGGCGAAGCGCTTTCAGCTCACGTTTGCGGACGCGTCACTCGGAGAACTCACGATGCGGCTGCTGCCGCCGGAGTTTCGCGGGAAGCTGTAGTCCGTCGTCGGTCGAGCCGTACATGAAACAAGGCCCGGCAGCCTTGCAGCCACCGGGCCTTGGATTGACTCACGTACCCTGAAGGAGACGCGGCCCGGGTCAGAACTCGAACGTGTTCGTGAGCGACCAGGTCCGCGGCTCCGGAATTCGGTACGACGCGATCGAGCCGTCGGGTTGCGTCGTCGTGGGGATGAGGTCGTCGTCCCCGAAGAGATTGCGCACGTTGAGCTGGACGCGCCACTTCACGCGGTCGCCGAGCTTCATCCCGTAGCCGAGCCACAGGTCGAAGGCGGACTCGGACTCGCCCTTGATCGGACGATCGAGGTCGGCCACGTCGATCGGGCCGCCGGAGATCGGGTCCTGCTGCGACTCGCTGTAGTAGCCGATCACCTTCGGGTCGGACCAGCGGAAGCTGCCTCCGACATTGGCACCCTTGAGCGCACCGTCGGAGAACGAGTAGTTCGAGACGACGTTGAAACGCCATTTGTTCAGCTCGGGCACGTCGGCGCCCTGGAGCGCGTTGAAGAACAGGTAGCCGGCGTAGGTCTCATTGCGGAACTTGCTGCGCGTCGTCTCGCCGCCAGAGGCGCCGCCCCAGATGCGGATGTCGCCCATCGGGCCCTGCAGGTCCTCCCAGCGCTGGAGGATCCAGTCCGTGTATCCAGCGGCCAGTTCGCTGCGCTGCGCCGAGGTGTTGGAGGCGTTGAACGACACGTCCAGTCCCTTCACAGGATTGGCGATCACCTCGAACTCCCAGCCCTTCGAGCGCGTCGTGCCGGTGAGGGCCATGCCGCTCGGGTTGTAGTTGCCATCGCGGTTGTTCACGCCGTCGGCGGTGGAGACAAACTCCCAGGCGGCCTGGAAGTTGGACGGGGCGAGGTTGGCAAACCAGTCGGCGTGGGCGGCCTCGATGCGGGCCCGGGTCTGGTCGAGCGCGGCCTGCGTGTAGGTCACCCCGTCGGCCTCGAAGATCGGCGTGCCGGCGGAAACCGTCGTCGCGTCGGGCTGCCAGGTCACGACGCCGCCGTTGGTGGCGGTGCCGAAGTTGCCGGCCTGCCAGCCGCTGTTGTTGATCTGCGCGCGGATGGCGGCGCCGCCCCACCACTCGTTGGCGCCGATGAGGTAGAAGCCGGCGAGCGCGCCGTTCATCGTGGCGTTCTGCACCTTCGTGTCGAAGTGCACGGCCTTGAAGGTGAGCCGGTCCTCGAACGCGCTGACGGTGAAGCCGTACTCCTTCGTTTCGCCGGTCGCGGCTGGAAGCGCTGTACCCATGATGTCGCGACGCGACTCGGGCTTGAAGTTCTCCGACTGGTTGGCGAACACCGAGAAGCCGAGGCCGCCGATCTTCTCGCGCATCGACTGCGGGAGCTTGGCGACGAGGCTGTAGGTGTTGGACGTGCCCGACACGTCCTGGTAGGTCAGACCGCGGGGATTGTTGTTCGGGTCGACCGCCTCGGTCGGCAGCGTCCAGAGCGGGTCGTGGATGTTGACCGCACCGCCGACGCCGGCAAGTCCGGGCGCCGATGCGCCCTGATGCAGAAGCGAGTCCTTGCGGATGCCGACGAGCGGGATGAGGGCGCCGTCGAACCAGTAGCCCTGCCAGATGAACGCGGCGGACTCGATCTCGTTGCGGCTCTTGAAGCCGTTGGTGTAGGTCTTGTCGGCGTCGCTGAAGGCGTCCGAGTCGTAGATCCCCATCGGGATGTTCTCGAAGACGTTGGTCTGGTTGTTCCAGACGTTGATCGTCGTCGCGACCGGGCTGACCTTGTCCTTGAGGCCCTTGAAGCGCAGTCCCGAGGCGTCGCTCGCGCCGGTGAGCGGGTCGCCGACATAGGCGAGCACGATGTTGTCGCGGGAGGCCTGGCCGATGTTGCCGCGCCCGGCATTGGGTGCGAACGAGGCCGGCAGGTACCAGCGCGGGCCCTTCTGGTTCTGGTCCTCGTCGGTCTGGCGGCTGGCCAGCACGGTGAACGTGTTTCGACCGAGGAACTTCCCGAGCGCGGAGTCCTTGCCTGAGATCTCGCGGAAGTCGAGTTCACCGAACGCGGTGGCGCGGATCGTCTCGCGCGTGCGGGTCTGGCGATACACGCCGGCCGAGCCGCCGCCCATCACGATGAGCGGACGCCCGACATGCGGGTTGGCCTGGCCGTTGAGCAGCGTGGTGTTGATGTCGACCGTGACGGTGGCGCCGTCGTTGGCCAGGCTCGTGTCGTTGCCCCACGTCGCGTCCTGCGAGTCGAAGGCCAGCTCGAAGCCGATCTTGTCGTTGGCGAACGTCTGCGTGAGCGCGGCGCTGAACGCGTCGAACTCGTTGAACTCGCTCTTGTTCGGCCCCTCCACGAGGTTGTTGTAGAAGTCGAAGATGCGCGCATCGGTGAGCGACTCGGCCTTCCACAGGCCGGAGCCCGCGCCGGGCAGGCCGGCCTGGCGGGCGTAGAGGTCGGTCGTGGCGATGCCCTTGAGGCCGTTGTTCCCGGCGTTGGCGCCGGCGACGTTGCCACCAGCATTCGGATACGGCTGGAGCTGGGTCGGATAGGAAATGCCCTGCACACCGTCGCTGAACGTCGTGACCACGCCGTCGTAGACGCGGTTGCCGATCGGCCCGATGTAGGGCGTGGGCACGCCGTTGTTGAGCGTGCGACCGTCGTAGGTCGCGCGGTTCATGCCGGTGAACCACGGGGTGATCGTGTCGATCGGCGGCGTGTAGCGCGGCATGTTCGACTCGATCTCGCCGTTCTCGTAGTTGGCGCGGATCGCGGTGTGGGCGCTGCCCTTGTTGAGGAAGCCGGGATCCCACTTGCCGGCCACGTAGACGCGCTTGTCGTCACGGAAGGCCGGATCCTGGCGGTATTTCGTGTCGTCGCTGAGCAGGTCGACGCGCAGGGCGAGCTCGTCCGGGATGATCACCTTGTTGGCATCGAGCGTGAAGCGCACCGAGCCGTAGCTCCCGAGCTGGTTCTCGAACTTGTAGGCGTCCTTGAACGCGGCGACGTTGAGGCTGCTGTTGACGATGCCCGCGGGGCTGCCGATGCCGAACAGGATCGAGTTCGGCCCGCGCTGGAGGTCGACGCGCCCGACGTTGTAGGAATCCCACGGGATGTCGGAGAGGAAGAAGTCGCGGGTGTTGTCTGCCTCGGCGAGGCCGCGCACCCGGGTGTTGGATACAGGACGATTGAGCGCGGACTCCGTCACGAACGGACCGTCGCCCAGGCCGAGGAAGTTTCCGCCCTGTCCCGCGACCTCGGTGTTGGTCGTGTAGACGAGGAGCTCCTCGGCCTTGGTGGAGTTGGTGTCCTGCATGAACTTCGTCGTCACGACCTGGATCGACGAGCCGACGTCGCCCAGCGCGGTGCGGATGCGCGTGCCGGCCAGCGTCGAAGTGGCGCGATAGGTATCGGCGTCCTCGGACGCGGATACGACGAAGGGATCGAGCACGACGATCGACTCGTCGGTGTCGGTGACGGGTGATTCCGCCGGGGCGGCATTGCTGGCGCTGTCGGTCCCGCTGGGAGCCGCTTCGCCGGCCGTGGCCTGGGCGAACACGGGCTGGGCCGCCGTGGCGAACCACAGGGCGGCGCCGCAGAGCGGCACGCGCGACAGGCGCGATAGAGTTCTGGTCTTTGTGAGGGTTGGTTGCATGGCTAGGGTCAATTCGTGCAAAGCAGTCGCTGGCCCGGTCCCGCCGTCTGCACGAAGCACGGAAGGCCGAGTTTTTTCTTGTCGGGTTGGAGAACGAATCAGGGCGCGGGTCGGTCACGCCGCCCGCCGCGAAAGCGCAAGGTCACGCGCTAGGAATAGGGATGGTGCATCGCTTGAGGGTGTCTGGGGTGGTGGTGGGGCTCCGGTGGAGCGGGTACGCGAGTGCGAGCGGATCATACTCTGAAAACACCGCCGACCCAATGAGTCCACTTGCGTGCTAGTTGAGATATTTTGCCGATCCGATCTGGACCGCACACCGCATTTCCATGGGCGCTGTCGCGCTAAATCAACTTGGTGATTAAATCATCGCGGAGCGGGTTAATGTCTATTCCCCGCCGCACTTCACGGGGTGCTGCCGCGACCGGCACGCCTTTCGGTTTGTCGGAGCCGGCATCCGCACGGATAGTTTTCCCACCATGCCCGCAGTCTCACGCGGCCCGCTCGGCCGCATCCTCGACGAAGTCGGATCGGTCGATGCCGTCGGCATCGAGGAGCGTGTCTCCAAGTATGGGACACGCAGCATCAAGAAGGCCGCAAAGGTCTGGGGCCTGCGCACCGCCGTGACGATGGTCGACCTCACCACGCTGGAGGGCAAGGACACGCCCGGCAAGGTGGCCTCCCTCTGTCGCAAGGCGTTGCGGCCCGACGACGACGCGTCCGTGCCGCCCGTCGGCGCGGTCTGCGTCTATCCATCGATGGTGCGGCACGCGCGGCGTGCCCTCGGTACGGATACGCGGGTGCGCATCGCCTCGGTGGCCACGGCTTTCCCTTCCGGGCAGACTCCGCTGCGCACGCGGCTCGCCGAAGTGCAGGCCGCGGTGGGCGACGGCGCCGACGAGATCGACATGGTGATCAACCGCGGCGCCTTCCTCTGCGGCGACCTCGCGCGCGTGCAGGACGAGATCGTCGCCGTGCGCGACGCCTGCGGCGCCGCCGCGCTCAAGGTCATCCTCGAGGTGAGCGAACTCGAGACCTACGACCACATCCGCGCCGCCTCGCTGCTCGCCCTGCGCGTGCTGCGCCCGGGGGACTTCATCAAGACCTCGACCGGCAAGACGTCGCTCAATGCCACGCTCGGCAACCACCAGGTGATGCTCGACGCGATCCGCGACCACTTTCTGGATACAGGTATCGCGATCGGCATGAAACCGGCCGGCGGCATCCGCACGGCGAAGCAGGCGCTCACCTTCCTCGTCGCCGTGAAGGAGACGCTCGGCGACGCGTGGCTGACGAACACGCGCTACCGCTTCGGCGCGAGCGCGCTGCTCAACGACCTCCTGCGCCAGCTCCGCAAGGAGAAGACAGGCGCCTACCAGGCCCCCTACCACTTCAGCGAAGCGACAGAGAGTTACTGAGCTTTACCAACCACGAATGGACACGAATAGACACGAATGACCGAAGGAAGCCCGGTGCTCTGATTCGTGTTCATCCGTGTCCATCCGTGGTTCACACCTCATGCCTTCCTCGAAAAAGTCCAAGCGCCCCGCACCTGAGCTGATCTTCGGCGACCTCTGGGAGTTTGATCCCGCGCCGGAGACGGCGGACCCGAAGCTCAAGCCGTCGTACGACCTGCTCATCGACGGCTCGTTCGTCGCTCCGCGCACCGGGAGGTATTTTGACTCGATCAACCCGGCCAACGAAAAGCGGCTCGCGAAGATCGCACTCGCCGGCCCGGAGGACGTGGACGCGGCGTTCAAGGCCGCGCGCCGCGCCTACGACGACGTCTGGTCGGCGATGCCTGGGCGCGAGCGCGGCAAGTACATCTACCGGCTCGCACGCCTGCTGCAGGATCGCGCCCGGGAGTTCGCGGTGGCGGAGACGCTCGACGGCGGCAAGCCGATCAAGGAGTCGCGCGACTTCGACGTGCCGATGGCGGCCGCACACTTCTTCTACCACGCCGGCTGGGCGGACAAACTCGCCTACGCGTTCCCGGCCCGCACCGTCGCGCCGCTCGGCGTCGTGGGTCAGGTCATCCCGTGGAATTTTCCGCTGCTCATGCTCGCATGGAAGATCGCGCCCGCCCTGGCCACGGGAAACACGGTGGTGCTCAAGCCCGCGGAGACGACCTCGATCACGGCGCTCAAGTTCGCCGAACTCGTGCGCGACGCCGGGCTTCCGCCCGGCGTGGTCAACATCGTCACCGGCGCGGGCGAGACCGGCGCCGCCGTCGTCGGCCACCCGCTCGCCGCCAAGGTCGCTTTCACCGGCTCGACCGACGTCGGCAAGCTGATCATGCGCCAGCTCGCCGGCTCCGGGAAAAAGCTCACCCTCGAGCTCGGCGGCAAGGCGGCGAACATCGTCTTCGACGACGCCCCGCTCGACCAGGCCGTCGAAGGCGTGATCAACGGCATCTTCTTCAACCAGGGTCACGTCTGCTGCGCAGGCAGCCGCCTACTCGTGCAGGAGTCGATCGCGGACGCGTTTGTCGCCCGCCTGCGCCGCCGCATCGCCACGCTGCGCGTCGGCGATCCGATGGACAAGAACACCGACATCGGCGCGATCAACTCGAAGGCCCAGCTCGAGAAGATCCGCGAACTCGTGCAGAGCGGCATCGACGAAGGCGCGGAGCTGCACCAGCCGGCGTGCCGGCTGCCCTCGAGCGGCTACTACTTCCGCCCGACGCTCTTCACCGGCGTGAGCCAGAGCCACCGCATCGCGCGCGAGGAGATTTTTGGGCCGGTGCTGAGCGTGCTCACCTTCCGCACCGTCGACGAGGCGGTGGAGAAGGCCAACAACACCGCCTACGGCCTGAGCGCGGGCGTGTGGACGGACAAGGGCTCGCGTATCCTGAAAATGAGCACGGAACTGAAAGCCGGCGTGGTCTGGGCCAACACCTTCAACAAGTTCGACCCCGGCTCCCCCTTCGGCGGCTACAAGGAAAGCGGCTTCGGCCGCGAAGGCGGCAAACAGGGCCTGGCCGGGTACGTGAGGCTCGGGTGAGGGAGAATTAACCACGGATGAACACGGATGGACACGGATCCGGGCTCAAACATGGCGACATCACGCACGCCGTGATCGGTTGCGCCATGGAAGTTCTCAACGACCTCGGCCATGGCTTGCACGAGAAGCCCTACGAAAATGCGCTCGTGATCGAGTTCGACCTCCGCGGAATCACGTTCGAGCAGCAGCGACGCTTTCCTGTCACTTACAAGGGACACTCCGTCGGCGAGTTTATCCCAGACCTGATTGCCGCGGGCACGGTGGTCGTCGATGCCAAGGTCATCGACGCCATCACGGACCATGAGCGCGGCCAGATGCTCAACTACCTGCGCATCTCCCGACTGCCGGTCGGTCTGATCCTCAACTTCAAGCACCCCAAACTACACTGGGAGCGGATCGTCCTCTGAATCCGTGCCCATCCGTGCAATCCGTGGTTAACTCCGTCCTCCGCCCATGACTCGTCTCGCCATCACCAAGACACCGAAATGTTATGTCGGCGGTGCGTTCATCCGCTCGGAGAGCGGGCGCACGTTTCCGCTGCACGATGCGCAGGGCGCGTTCGTCGCCAACATCCCGCAGTGCACGCGCAAGGACCTGCGCAATGCCGTCGAGGCCGCAGCCAAGGCCGGACCCGGCTGGGCGCGACGCACGCCCTACAATCGCGGGCAGATCCTCTACCGGCTCGCCGAGATGCTTGAGAGTCGCACGTCCGAGATGGCCGAGGCCATCGCGCTCGACGGCGCCGCCACGCTCAAGGCCGCGCAACGCGAAGTCGCCGCGACCTGTGATCGCCTCCTCTATTTCGCCGGCTGGGCCGACAAGTACGAGCAGATTCTCGGCAACACCAATGCCGTCGCCTCCGCGCATTTCAACTTCACCGTGTGCGAGCCCATGGGCGTCATCGGCGTGATCGCGGGCGACGCGGCGCCCCTTCTCGGACTCCTCTCGCAAGTCGCCCCGATCATCGTGAACGGGAACACCGTCGTCGCCCACGTCTCGGAGAAACACCCGATGCCCGCCATCCTGCTGGGCGAGATCCTCGCCGTGTCCGACCTGCCGGGCGGCGTGGTCAATCTGCTCACCGGGTTTCGCAAGGAGACGCTTCCCACCTTCGCGACGCACGAGCACCTGCGCGGGCTCGACGCCGTCGTCGCTTCCGCCGACGACACGAAGGCCCTCGGGCTCGGCGCGGCTGAGAGCGTCAAGCGCCTGCACACCCGCGACGCGGCCACGCTCGATTGGACCGCGGCCGACACCCACGAGAGCGCCTACGCCATCCGCGACTTCATCGAGTTCAAGACCACCTGGCATCCGATCGGCGCGTGACCGGTCTCCCGTCTACACGCGCGGATCGCACGCGATCCATGCATCTGCCGGTCAACAGCTTATGACCATGCCGGCCGCCTTCCAAAGGGCCGGAAAGTTCCTGCGACTTCCTCTGCCGCCCGTGTGTTGTTCCGGATGATGATCATCCCGCGAGACACCGGACCCACTGTCGATGAGCGACACCGCAGAGTTTGAGACGTTTATGAGGAACTACCAGAACATGGTCTTTTCGACCGCCTACCGCCTGACCGCCAACCACGCCGAGGCGCAGGACATCGCGCAGGAAACGTTCCTCAAGGCGTACGAGCGGTTCGACGGATTGCGCGAAAACCCGGCCGCCGGCGGCTGGCTCAAGACCGTCGCGACCAACCTCTCCCTGAATCACCTTTCCCGCTACAAGAAGCGCTGGAGCTTCTTCTCCGACCTGCGCCGTCAGGATGACGACGGCGACGAGGGCACGGCCTTCGAGGCCCGCATCGCCGCGCCCGAGTCGCGCGAGTCCGAGACCGCGTCCCAGGAGGACACCCGCGCCCTGCTCGACGAGGCCCTCGCGAAACTCCCGCACGACCAGCGCGCCGCGCTCGTCCTCTACCACTTCCACGACATGCCCTACCAGGACATCGCTGAAAAACTGAAGGTCTCCCTCGCCAAGGTGAAGACCGACATCATGCGCGGTCGCGACGCGCTCAAGCGCCGCCTCGCGGGCCGCATGTCCGAACTGGAGCTCCACGCATGAACACTCCCCTGCCGCCCTCCGACGATCGCTCCGACGCCCGCCTGCACGCCGCCCTGCGCCGCCTGCCGGATCTCCAGGCTCCGGATACACTGATCCCGGGCGTGCTCGCCGCCATCCGCGCGCGCGAGCAGGCCGCGGCCGCCCTCGCCCGCACGCCGTGGTACCGCCGGCCGGTGACGCGCTGGCCCGCCGGCCTGCGCATCGCGCTCGGCCTCTTCGCGGCCGGCCTGCTCGCCGCCCTCGCCTTCGCTCCCGAGCTGTTCGCGCTCACCGGCACCGGCAGCGCCGTCCAGGCCACGCTCACCCGTGCGTGGGACACCCTCTCGGCCCTCGCCGGCGCGCTGCGCACGCTCTTCGGCGCGTGCGGCGCCGCGCTGCGCGTGTCGGCTTCGTCACCTTACGTGCTCGGCGGCGCGGCCGTCGTGCTCTTCTCGTATTTCGCCCTGCTGGGGATCGGAGGCGCGGTGTGGCGCACCGCGTCGCAAGCCCGCCGTTCGTAACATGCGCCGTCCGTCATTGATCCCCGCCTCGTCCATGAAACTCCCCGTCCGAATGACTCTCCCGTCCGCAGCGGCCGTCCTGGCCGCGACACTCCTGCTCTGGAGTGTGCCCACGATCCCACTACGCGCGCAGGATGCTGCGCCGGCAACGCCCGCAGCGGAGACCGAACCGGCCGCTCCCGCACCGGCCCCGGCCCCGGAGGCGCCGGCCGCCATCGAGGCGCCCGCGTCCCCTTCCGCGCCCGCCATGCCACCCGCCCTCGAGGCACCGGCCGCAGTTCCCGCCGCGTCGGCCGTCGAGTCCGCCGTCGAAGCGCCCGCTCCCGCCGTGCCGACCGAAGTCGAGCGCGACCGGGACGACGATCGCTGGGATCACAACCGCCGCCGCCACGAACTCGTCACCGTCATGGGCAACGCGCATCTGCGCGCCGACGAGTCGGTGCCCGAGATGGTCACGATCATGGGCAACGCCATCGTCGACGGCGAGGTCAACGGCGACTGCGTGACCGTGATGGGCGACGTCACCGTCAACGGCCGGGTCTACGGCGACCTCGTCGGTATCGGCGGCACGATCACACTCGGACCCGGCGCGGAAGTGCGCGGCGAGGTCGTGGCGGTCGGCGGCGGCCTGCACCTCGATCCCACGGCACGCATCCGCGGCGAGAAGGTCATCGTGCCGATTTTCGGACTGAGCGGGTTCACCGGCTGGATCGCCGAATGGTTTCAGGACGGCCTGGGCCAGGCCCGCGTCCTCCCGCACAACCATACGTGGGCCTGGGGCGCGGCGATCTTCATCGTGTTCCTCAACCTGCTCTTCGCGGTGATGTTCCGCGAGGCCGTGGCGGCCAGCGCCCGCGCGGTCGAGACGCGCCCGGTCTTCGTCTTCGTCAACGGCGCGCTCGTGCTCCTGCTCATGCCCGTGCTCTTCGTGCTGCTCGCCGCCTCGGTGGTGGGCATCCCACTCGTGCCGATCGCGGTCGCCGGGCTGTTTCTCTGCTGGTTCCTCGGCACGATCGGCATCTTCTTCTTCTGTGGGCAGCAGTTCGGCTTCGCCGACCGGCCGATCGTCGCCGTGCTCGTGGGCAACCTGATCTTCGTGCTCCTCTACGCGCTGCCGATCGTCGGCTTCGCGGTGTGGAGCGTGACCGGTCTCATGGGCCTGGGCGCCGCCGTCACCGCGATGGGCACGCGCCGGCGCGAAGCGAAGGAAGCACGCGAGTCCGCGCGCCGCGATGAGTTGGCCCGTCGCGCCCAGGCGCCCGCGCCGCAGGCGGTCACTCCTCAGGTGCAGGCCACGCCGACCACGCCGGTCTGGATGGCGCCGCCCGCGCCGGTCGCCGCGCCCCAGCCGCCGCAGGCACCGGTGGGTGCGACGTCGATAGGCTTCGTCGGCACACCGCCGCCCGTGATGGCCGCCGCTTCCGACACGACCGGCACGACCGTTGTGCCGCCGTTTCCCACCTGGACGCAGCCCGAGTCCGCCGCGACTCCGCCGGAACCCGCGCCTGGAGCGCCATTCGCGGCGGCAGCAGCGGCAGCGACGCCGGCCGGTGTGGCCCCGGGCGTCTCCGTACCGCCACTACCGAGCGACGAGTTCGCCGAGCGGGCCACGTTCTGGCCGCGTTTCCTCGCCTTCGTGCTCGACCTGCTCGCCGTCACGATCGTGGTCAACGTGATCGGTCTCGCCTACTTCCCGCTCTGGGTGCTCGCGATGGTCGGCTACCACACGTTCTTCTGGGGCTGGCGCGGCACCACGCCGGGCGGCATCGTTATGAACCTCCAGGTCGTGCGCGACGACCGCTCGCCGATGGACAACCGGGTCGCCTTCGTGCGCGCGCTCAGCGGCGTGTTCTCGATGGTCCCGGCCGGACTCGGCCTGATCTGGGTGGCCTTCGACCGCGACAGCCTCTCGTGGCACGACAAACTCGCCGGCACCTCGGTGGTGGTCGTGCGCAAGGCGAGGCCGCTGATCTGAGACGACTCGCCACCTCCGCGACGGCGAAGACGCGCGCCCTTGCCGGCGCGCGTCCTCTGTCTAGAGTCTTCGCATGCAGTTCGCCCTGAAGCGGCAGTTGACCGTCTCCCTGCAGAATCAGCCCGGGCGCCTCGCGGAGGTGAGCGAGTTGATTGCGAAAAGCGGCTACAACATCGAGGCACTCTGCGTGATCGACAACAACGAGCAGAGCGTCGTGCGCCTGCTCGTGGACGAGCCGGCGAAGTGCAAGGATGCGCTCATCGACGCCGGCTTCTACGTCGTGGAGGCCGAGGTGCTCGCGATCCCGCTGGCCGACCGGCGCGGCAAGCTCGCCGAGGTGACGCGCGCGCTCGCCGCCGCGCATCTGAATATCGACTACGCCTACGCCACCGTCGACCACGCCGACCACGCCAAGCGCTCGCTCATCATCCTGAAGGTGTCGAACGCACGCATGGCCGAGCAGGTGCTCGGCGCGCTGGCCGAGCGGTAGGGCCGCACGGGCACGCCAGGTAGGGCTAGGCCTCCGGCCGAGCCGTCAACGTGAGCACACCGTCGACGCGGGTCCGCCGGTGGCCGCGCCCAAACAACCGGCTGGGGCTCCCCCGGGGGGTTGTATCGACCGGCGCGGCAGGCCCGCCGGGGCGGGGCGCAGTGCGACCCGGCAGCCCACGACC
>Ga0315910_10001384_pt1 | contig 22375 bp, 21 predicted proteins | sample EdamamesoilMG_FD_204470 | JGI IMG/M metagenome (GOLD analysis project Ga0315910, IMG submission 204470) | Garden soil microbial communities collected in Santa Monica, California, United States - Edamame soil | ecosystem: Environmental > Terrestrial > Soil > Garden | place: USA: California... | reverse complement strand
TTGGGGCGCTGTCGCTTCATGGATCGCGGGGAGTTCTCTTCAGGAGTCAAGAAACTCCAGGGCAAGAAGGTGGTGATCGTCGGCTGTGGTGCGCAAGGGCTCAACCAGGGGCTCAACATGCGCGACTCCGGCTTGGATGTTGCCTACGCCCTGCGCAAGAGCGCCATCGAGGAAAAGCGCCCGAGCTTCAAGAGCGCGACGGAGAACGGCTTTACGGTGGGCACGTATGAAGAGCTGATCTCCGGCGCTGACTTGGTGCTCAACCTCACTCCCGACAAGCAACACTCGGCGGTCGTTACCGCGATCATGCCGCTCATGAAGAAGGGCGCGACGCTGGCCTACTCGCATGGTTTTAACATCGTCGAAGAAGGTATGCAGATCCGCAAGGATTTGACGGTGGTCATGGTAGCCCCCAAGTGTCCGGGCACCGAGGTGCGCGAGGAGTACAAGCGCGGTTTTGGCGTGCCGACGTTGATCGCCGTGCATCCCGAAAACGACCCCAATGGTGACGGCTTGGAGATCGCCAAGGCGTACGCTGCGGCGACGGGTGGCGACCGCGCGGGCGTTTTGGAGAGCTCCTTCGTGGCTGAGGTGAAGTCCGACCTGATGGGTGAGCAGACGATCCTGTGCGGCATGCTGCAGACGGGCTCACTTTTGTGCTTCGACAAGATGGTCGAAAAGGGCGTCGATCGCGGATACGCGTCCAAGCTGGTGCAATATGGCTGGGAGACGGTGACCGAGGCGCTCAAGCACGGCGGCATCACGGGCATGATGAATCGTTTGGACAATCCCTCCAAGCTCAAGGCCAATGAGCTTTCTGCGGAGCTCAAAGGCCTGATGCGCGATCTCTACAACAAGCATCAGGATGACATCATCAGCGGTCATTTCTCCAAGACCATGATGGAGGATTGGGACAACGACGACCGGAACTTGCTCGGTTGGCGCGCGGCCACGGCCGACACCGCGTTTGAGCAGACTCCCGCTGGCAGCCAGGAGATCAAGGAGCAAGAGTACTTTGATCATGGGGTGCTCATGGTGGCCATGGTCAAAGCTGGTGTGGAACTCGCCTTCGAAGCTATGGTGAACGTCGGGATGAAGCCAGAAAGCGCTTACTATGAGTCGCTGCACGAGGTCCCGCTCATCGCCAACCTGATCAGCCGCAAGAAGCTGTACGAGATGAACAAGGTGATCTCCGATACGGCTGAGTACGGGTGCTACTTGTTTAGCCACGCCTGCGTGCCGTTGCTCAAGAATTTCATGAGCAAGGTGGACAGCAACGTGATTGGCAAGAAGTACAACACGGGTGACAACGGTGTGGACAACTTGGAGCTGTTGCGTGTCAACGCGGCCATCCAGGCCCACCCAGTTGAAGTTGTGGGCAGCAAATTGCGCGGCTACATGACTGAGATGAAACGTATCTCCGTCGGTGGCTGAATCAGCGCGGACGCAAGATTGATGATGAGTCGTCTGTGACAATCAGTTTGAATCGACGGTCGATGGTGGCGGGGGTTTTGGCCAGCCTGGGTGCGTGTGCACTCGGCTGCGCCCAGAGCCCGTATCAGGTGAACACGCCGCGGTCTGCCCCACTCGGCGACGCGGTGCTCTCGCTGCAGGTGACCGCCCGGCCGTCGATCGTCAAGTTCGTTTCGCCACGCGGGCGTTACCGAGACAAGCTGGGTCCGCACCTCTTGAACCGCTTGATCCAAGAGGGGTTTGTCATCAAAAAACAAACTGCCGACGTGCACTTGCACGTGCAAGTCTACGAGATCACCACGGGCGCCAGCGGGCGTGAAGCGCGCTGCGATCTCTTGGTCGAGCTGTACGAGGCTTGGCCAGGGGATCTCACGGCGCGCAAAGCCTATCCTCCCAAGGACATCAAACCGGTGTTTTCCATGCTGGTGACTGAGACAGTCCATCAGCGCTCCAACGGCTACGATCGCGAATTGCTCGCACGCAAAGCCGCCGAGCGCTGCACCGAAGATGTCGTGCGTTATCTCGCGCGTGCGCGGACGCACGCGCTCGATTAGTTTTTGAGGGGGCAGCGCCCCCTCCGTCGTCGGAAGTGAATTCCGACTCCTCCTCCCCACGTTCCGCCGGAAAATCCGGCGCCTCCTATATAGTCGGCGGCGGTTTTCCGCGTCTCGTTCGCTTCGCGAACATCGTGTGGGCTTGTTCGCGGGGGTCGGTGTGGGCTTGCTCGCGAACATCGTGGCTTGCTCGCAGGGGCGGTCGGTCGGCGGCGGCGTCCGCAGGCGTGCGGAGCGCGCCGAGGACTGTCCGGAGCGTCATCGGGTTCGTCGTCATGCCGGAGCGCGGAAGAAAAGGATCAGAGTCGATCCCACGGAGCAACCCCATTTTGCAAAAATCTAAAATAGTTTGCGTTTCTATGGGGTGCCCTCTCATTCATTGCACCGGGGGCCGAACGCTTTCAAGATAACCTCGTCCGGCCCAGGGGCGCCTTGCGGTGGCTCACTTGGCGGAACCCCTTCCTTGATCTGAAAGTGACTATGAAGCAGCAAAAACGCGTTTGGCCGGTATTTTTCGTGTCCTCAGCCAGCCTGTGGCTCGCCTGTACCGCGGGTGATCCGCCGACCACCGTTCCGGGGGGGACGACGACCATCGATCCCACGACGACGACGAATCAAAACACCAGTGACATCGACCCCACGACCACCGCTGGGACGACCGACCCCACCACCACGACGGACACGACTGAGCCCGAGATGGAGTGCACCGTGGATGGGGTGTGCGTCTGCATCAAGCTGGCCACTTGGGGCGCGCTGGGTGCATATGGCGCCGAGGGCGGTACTGGAGAGGGGCTGGATGCCATCGTGGCCTGGTTGAACGATAACTCCACCGGTGAGGCGGCTTACTTCGCGGACAAACCGCCCATCACCGCGGAGGCACTGGCCGTTTATGATGTGATCCTCATTCAGGACGTCTCCATGTGGGCTGCGTTCACAGCCGATGAAAAGGCTGTGTTTGAAGCCTGGGTCCGTGCTGGCGGAGGCGTGATTTCTCTCAACGGCTACAGCGCGAACAACAACGAGATGGCCAACGTCAATGACTTGCTCGGGTTTTCCGGACTGTCGTACGTTCCCGCCTCAGACACCGCCAATGAAACCCAGCGTGCGACCAAATTGGGTGTGTGTGAGGATTGTTATGGTGCGTCTGTGCCGCAAGGTGGTTGGACGACGCACCCCATTGGCCTCAACATGAAGCAAGTAGGTGCATTCCACGGCCGGGCCGTGATGGGTGGCACCCCCGTTGCGGTGGAGTTTGGGTCGACCCTGGGCGCTACTGCCGACGTGGATTTAGGTCACGTATTCATGTTCCATGACGAGTGGGTCACCTACAACAGTCAGTGGACGGGTGCAGGACTGCCCACGGATTGCAGTGATCAGCAGTACAGCGCCAACGGGCAGTGTCTCCTGGAGCACCCCTTGGAGCAGTACAGCATCCCGCAGTTTTGGTACAATTCCATCAAGTGGGTCTCGGGTGATCCGAGCTGCTTCGTGATTGAAGACGAGACGATCATTCGCTGAGCGACGACGAATCGTTCTGCAACGCCCGCACGACCACGCAGAGAAGGCGCGCCAGCTGGTGCGCCTTTTCGCGCTCTTATGGCAGGTGCGCCACCGTGGGGCGCGAGCACATATCAAGGGCATGCTCTTGAAAATTGACTATCGCGTGGTCGCTCTGAAAGCGCTGCCCGGTCAGCGGATGCGCCGCGCAGACTAGTGGGGCTCAGCCTTGGAAACACAACTGCAACGGCGCGCGGAGCACGTAGTTATCATGAGCTGCATGCTCTTTGGCAGATTGCGCGAACCTGTCTTGCGTTTCTGCCAATTGGAGCCAGAGTAGAGAACTCTGGCCTGCCCAAGTCCTCCGCAGGTAAGAGGCCGCTTTTTGAGTCCGTTCTCGCTTATGTGTGTGCCTCGACCTGGTCGTGCCGGTCGTCGGATTGCCTCGCGTCCTGGTGCGACCGAGGTGGCGCGGGGTTCTGGGGTTCGGCATTTGCGTTGGCTTGCCTGGGGCAGTCTTATTTGGGGATCCGGCGCGCTCGTTGCGTGCGCCACGCCGGCTGCTGACAGCGCTGGCGAGGCGCCTAGTGCATCCACGACGGGGACTGATTCAGAGGGCGACACCGCGAGCACCACGGACGAGGCTGACTTGCCCATTTATTCCTCCGGCAGCCTAGGCGACGGCGATGGACTGGGGGGCGCGACGAGCGGGGTCACGGACGCCTGCTTGCGCGTCTTGAGTTTGGGTGCGCCTGCGGCGTCAGGGGTGGTGCCAGGTGGTGGCGGGATGGACGCGCTCGTCGATTGGTTCAATCGAGCGACCAACGCACAAGCCACTCACATCCCTGACCCAACGCCCTTCACCAGCGAGATGCTGGCCCAATATGATGTCGTCCTGCTCCAAGACTTGGCCCTGTTCAACATCACCCAGGAGGATGTGGATGCCGTGGCCGAGTGGGTCAAGGGCGGTGGGGCACTTCTGGCGCTCTCTGGGTACGATGGAGATGGCGCTGAAGTTCCGATGAGCAATCGGTTGCTCTCATTCAGTGGTTTGGGCTTTTCAGTAACAGCCCAGGATACGGCGCTTTCTTTGGGCGATTGCGGTTATTGTTTGGGTACGTCGCGCAAGATGGCCGGGTTCAATCCGGCGCATCCCATCAGCAAGGATGTGGCCGCGGTGGGTTCCTTTTTGGGTCGCTCCATCGTGGGACAAGGCCAGGTCGTGCTCGCCGACGAAGGACAACAGCTCGCCGTTGCCAAGGAAATCGAGCAGGGGCGCGTCTTCTTGTTTCACGATGATTGGGTAAGCTACGTGCCCCAATGGACCGGTCAGGTGGACGTTGCGTGCACCAGCAATGTCACGTGCGCGCAAGAGACGCCCGAGCAGAGCTATCAAGTCGCTCAGTTTTGGTACAACGTGCTTCGGTGGTCTGCACCCGAGCAGACCTGCTTCACTTCTGATGCTCCTGAGATCATGAAGTAGGCGGGCACAAAGAAAAAGCCGGTCAGATGGTCTGAACGGCTTGGTCTGTTTGAACGGCTGGTCTTCTTGAACCGCTTGGTTTCAGGTGCGGTTGGCTTCAGCTGCTCACTTCTTGCGTGAGAAACGCTGCTTGAAGCGCTCGACGCGTCCGGCGGTATCAATCAGGCGTTGCTTGCCGGTGTAGAACGGATGGGTGAAGGCGGAGATGTCAACGTGGACCACGTTGTGCTCAACACCGTCGATGACGCGCTTCTCGGAAGACTTCATCGTGCTGCGGGTGATCACTTCATTTTCACCGTCGACGAACACAGCAGGGTAATATTTGGGGTGGATATCAGGCTTCATAAAAAGTCTCTCGCAAGTTGTCGTTGGGGTTTTGGAAAAACTCTCTTGGGGGCGTGCGCTCTCTGTCGTCGGGGCCCAAAGGGGAGGGGCCAATTAGCTCGGGCGGGCCCTCGGCGCAACCGCTCCCCGACGTCAGGGAGCGGCACGCGGCTCATGCTGCGCAGATGTTCAAGTCAACGCAGGACCGACAGCACGACGGCGTGCCACCCGCCGGGCTCTAGGGTGAACGTTTCCTCGCGTGTGACCCCCTGGGCCTGGATCACCAGCTTGTGCTGCCCGGGGGCAAGCCGAGCGCGCCCCACGGCGACACGGGCGGGGAGGGTGGACCAACTGCGTGTGTCAGGGGTGTCGACCGCGGTCAACGTGGCCTGGGTAGCGACGCTGGCCAACGCGCCGACGAAGCTGTCGTTGGTCGCGCCTTTGACGGCCGCGCCGGTCGCCGTACCGATCGCCACCCGAGTGATCAAACGCGTGATGGCGGCGGCCATCACTTTCCCTTGTTCGGCCTCATGTACGTTGCGGGCGGCGACGTCCACCGCGCCGCCCCCTTCGAGCGCGAACCCTTGTTGGTCGAGCACGACCTGGGGTGCGAACAGCTTGCGGTTTGGCTTCTCCAAATCGGGGAAGTTGATCCACGTGACCAAGCCCTGTGCGGCCATGCGATTGGCTGTGGTCTGACTGGCTGCGGTCATGAAAAATGAAGCGTACGTCAGGGCCAAACCAATGGGGATGCGGCGCGCCACTTTGGCTGGTACGCGGCCGTAGTTGATGATGACGAGCACGTCTCCGGGTGCCTGACTGGGATCGGCGCTGGCACCAGCCGCAGGCTGCTCAGGTGCGGGTTGCCCAGGGGCAGCGTGGCGCGCCAAAAAATCACGCAACCGCGGTGTAGAGTACGGGTCCTGTTGTGTGAGCCGGAGCACCGGCTCGACCAAACTCTGAAATTCAACGTGGCTGAGCGCCTCGTCGTAGTAACGTAGCGCCACATCGGCGCGCCCGCTGCGCTCGAACACGAAGCCCGCTAGGTAGCTCCCCACGGCGTTCAGCGCGATGGCGGGGTTTTTGTTCTTGGACAAATACTCCGCGATGATCGACATGCGTCGCGCCTCGACCCGGGCGCCATTGAGATCATGCCGCGCCAAATAGGCTTGCATGTTCATGGTGTTGATCATGATCTTTTCATACGGTGGAGCTTGATACAGGCCCACACTGTCTGAAAATAGGTACTTGCCGATATCGTCCAGCGCGGTGCGCGACAGGTCCAACATCTCGACCTTCTTGTCCGCGTACTGCAGGTCACTGCTGGTGGACGGATAGTCGCCGAGCGTGAGCGAGACCATACTGCGGTCGAGCACCAAGAGCGGTGTGACCTTCTTCTCCTTGGCGGGCAGCTCCCCCGCCGCTTTGACTTTCAACTCCTTGTTGAGCAGCTTGAGGGCTTGGGCGGGTTGATTCCGGTCAAGGGCGCTACGCGCCTCGAGCGTGCGCGCGGAGTGGCCCGCGCAGCCGCTGCCCCACAGCACGACCGAGAGAGACAAGGCGATGAGGGGAGCACGACGACAGGCGGGCGGGGCTTTGGTGTGGGGTCGAGTCATCTCGCTCAGATCAAGGCCTTGGTCAGCGATGCCTTGTTCTGGAACAAGATTTGCCCTGTCTCGACGTCGAGGACCTGCATGAACAAGTAATATTGCACGCGACGTTCATCTTTGAATTTCTCATCCGTCGTAAACACCTTCCCGGTGATGATGTACTTGACGCCCAGCTGCTTGCCGACCGCAGCTGCCTTGCCTTGGTCAAATCCTTCACCCTGCTGGCGCTTGATCTCGGCCATCAAACTGGCCTGATTCTCCAAACTGATCACGGTGACATGACCTGCGTTGATGAGGTCGGTCTCGATGTCGCTGATCAACGCGTCAAGAGCACTCTCAATGTGCTCACTGGTCTCATTGCGAAACGGCAAAACGGCCAACTGCGGCATGTTTTCGCCCTCCCAACGCTTCACTACCGCTGAACCATCCAGGGCGTTCATGTTCTCCGCCTTGAGTTTTTGTAGGTCGCGTTTGTCGAGACCGGTGCCCATGGCATCAGTGTCCAAACCCTCTACATCGTCGCCACGCACCGCGCGCGGGCCACAACCGACGGTCCACCCCGAGCTGAGTGCCAAACCTGAAGCCACGAGGACCATTGAAACTTGGGAACGGGAATTACGCATGGTCGGATCATGCATTTTGCGCATCCTTGCGCAAACACTGGCGCGGATGCGTATGGATTGACCCTGTTCTGGCCTGACTCCAGGCCACAGGCCCCGTTTTGTCGCGCCTAGGCTGCGCCAAAAGCAAAAGGACCCCGGCTCTGCACCGGGATCCTTCAAATGCCGTGGTGGCTGGACAATGCTGCCGTTGGTCCAGCACTGCGTTCGCCGTGGCTTAGCGTCGAACCGGAATGATCTGCACGCGACGGTCATCACCCTCGCCGTCACTCTTGGTCACCACGCCCTCGAAGTTAGCCAAGGCCATGTGGACCACCCGACGATCGCGCGGATTCATGGGCTCAAACGTGATGATCTTGCCGAGCTCAAGCGCCTGCTTGCCCAACTTGCGCGCCATCGACGCGAGGTTGGTGTCACGTCGACTGCGGTAACCTTCCGCATCGACCAAGATGTGGCGCTTTTCTTCGCCGGGGCGATTGATCACGCGATGGGTCAAAAATTGCAGCGCCTGGAGCACTTGGCCCTTTTTGCCAATGATGCGACCAGAATCGTGCCCGACGATCTCGATGCTGATTTCGTCGGGACTGTCCGCACCCGGACGCCTCAGTTGGACCTCGCAGTCGAGCTCCATGTCTTCGACCACGTGGGTGACGAACTCCAAGGCCATGGCGCTCTTTTCGTCCGGCGGCTCGATGACCTCGCTCTTGTTGTTCTTTTTGCGGCGACGACGACGCTTCTTCTTAGCGCCATTTTCATCACCACCTTCTTCAGCAAAGCCTTCAGTGTCATCGCCGGCAGCGTCCGGCGCGGCGGACTTACCCCGCTCAGCAATTGCTTCGTTGGCTGTTTCTGCAGTCTGTTGTTCGCTCATTTCGGCTCACCGCCTCTTTTTGTGGGTTGCACCGGGATCTCACCAGGTCCAGCGTCGACCTAGCTAACCCCGCTTGTTCTTGGTTGTGGCGGCCCCAGGTATGTTGGAGACCAGGGCCTGGTTCTTCCGCTCTTCTAACGTCTTTTTGGCGTGGCGCTCCACGACCTGCTGCTGGGCAATGCCAAGCAAGCTGTTGGTGAACATGTACACCCCCAGACCTGCGGGAAGAAACAGCATGAACACCGTGAACATCACGGGCATGAAGTAGAGCATCATCTTTTGCTGAGCCGGGTCTGCCTGCATGGGCATGAGCTTCTGTTGAGCAAAGAACACGGCACCAATGATGAAGGGCAGGATGTAGAAGGGATCAGCTTCGGAGAGGTCAGGAAACCATAAAAATGGAATGTTGTAGAGCTCCACGGCGCTTTGCAACGTCGTGTACAGCGCAAACCAAACTGGCATGCTCACCAGCTGTGGCAGACAGCCCTTCATGGGGTTGACGCCGTGCTTCTTCCACAACTCCATCTGCGCCAGGCCCTTGGCCTGAGGGTCGTCCTTGAACTTTTCATTCAGGCGGTCCATCTCAGGCTTGAGTTCCCGCATGTGCACCATGTTCTTGATGGATGGCCAGGTGAGCGGGAACAGCAGCGTCCGGGTCGTGACGGTGAGCAGGACGATGGATAGACCCCAACTGGGGACTAGGTGATAGAGCCACAGTAGGTAGCCGACGAGCACCTTGGCGATCACTGAAAAGAAGCCCAGGTCGATGATGGGATCAAACTGATCACCGGCGGCGGCCAGCGCTTTGCGCTCTTTGGGACCGATGAAGGCCTTGAAGCCGAAGGTCTCGGTCTGTCCTGGGGCCAGCGTGCGTGGCTCGTAGGCGAGCCGCGCTTGGTAGATGGAGCCGGCGTCCGGATCATCGCCTGCATTGGCGAAGCGATCCCGATGAAAGCGCTGATCAATCTGCATCAGGCAGGCAGGGGCGCTGGGGCCATCGTCGTGCGAGATAGCGGTAGTGAAGTAGGCGCTGGAGATCGCCACCACGGACGCCTTACCGGGGGGCTCCGACCAGTAACCGGGGTTGATGTTGTCGACGCGGAAACGCGCTTCATCATCGAAATCAGTAAAATCCTCAGCCCGTTCCCGTTTGACCGAGCCATCAGTGAGCATGCACTCCACATGGCTTGCCAGCGGGTTCATGCTGAACATGCGGCTCTTGACGGTCGAATTCTTGAGGTAGGAGCCGGCGATCGTAGATAGCGCGTACTTGTGCGCTGCCGTATCGCGGTTGGTGATGCTGGTGCGGAGCTCGATGGCGTAGGGGGTTTTCCCTGCGACAAACGTCTTCTCGATGTGCACCCGCGTGTCCTGGTAGCTGAGCACACACGTCTTGCCGTCGGACTTCTCCAACTTGAAGTCTTGCAGGTCGGTCTGAACGAGCCAGTCGTCCTTGCGCTGTGGGTCCGCCAAGCTGCTGAACGAGGTATACAATGGGGTGAGCTGGGGGTGATCAGGCGTCGTGATCAGCTGCAGCGAGGAGCCACCCTTCTTGTACTTGGCCGTGAGCGGCACGTGCCCCACCAGCACGCCCCCTCGGGTGGAGACTTGGGCGCGATAGGCGTCGGTCCAAATGTCGCACAGTTCGGCTGGGGGCCGGCTGCCTGAGGGGAGAACAAGCTGGGGTTCAGCGATTTTGCTCTGGGGGGTCGGCTCGTCTTTTCGCCCGAACATGAAATAGAGTCCGGCAAACAGGGCGAGAAAGACGAGGATGCGTGATCCACGTTCCATGATGATTACGTTTTTTGCTTTTCGAAGGACCACCAGCGCTCATCGGTGAGCTGGCTGGGGAAAAATGAAGGTTCAGGGGGATGGGCTGCTCGTCCCTGCGTTGGGCGGGGGATCGTAGCCACCGGGATGGTAGGGGTGACAGCGCGCGATGCGTTTCACCGCGAGCCAGCTACCGCGCATTGGCCCGAACGTCGAGAGGCAGGCGACCGCATAGTGTGAACAACTCGGCTCGAACCGACATGCCGGACCGAGCAGGGGGGATAGCGTCCACTGGTAGACGCGGATGAGTCCAATCAAGAGCAGAGTGAACAAGCGCGTGAACACGTTCATGGTGGGGGCGCCTTGGGCCCAGAATCTGCCGTCAGGCTTCGCAACAACTTCTTGGCGGAATTTCGGAACTGTGCAACCACATCCGCCGGGCACAAATCCCGGTGGTCTTCCCGGGCAATGACGACCAGGTCGTAGCCCCGAGGCACCAGGCCATTTTCCTGCTGAAAGGCCGCGCGCACGATGCGTTTGATGCGCGTTCTGCGCACCGCGTTTCCGACGCGCTTGGTTACGGTGATCCCCAACCTGGGCAAGGCGTCGGGGGCCGGAGCCTTCGCTATGATGAACACGAAATGCGGGCTCACGGCGCGTCGACCCTGGGCCTGGAGAGCTTGAAATTCAGGCCGTTTGCGGATGCGGCGCTCTGGACCAAACTTCATGCGACCTCGCGCCCGAAAAGTACGCCCACAAAACACCACAAGGCGATCCCCCGAGGGGCATCGCCTGTTGCGATCTGCTCGCTTGAACCGAGCCGCTCAGCCGGCGCGCGCTTACTTCTGGTAAGCGGTGACGGCGCGCGCTTACTTCTGGTAAGCGGTGACGGCGCGCGCTTACTTCTGGTAAGCGGTGACGGCGAGGCGAACGCGACCACGGCGACGGCGGTTGGCCAGCACCTTCTTGCCACCCTTGGTGCTGTTGCGCTTGCGAAAGCCATGAGTGCGAAGGCGGCTGGTGTTGCTGGGCTGAAAAGTGCGCTTGGTCATGAGGATTCTCGGCTGAACCGGGATGCTCAATCCAAAGAGCTCACCGGGGTCAAAAACAGTTTCTATGCGGCGGGGGATAGCAGGCGGCGGGAAAGCTGGGCGACCGGTCAAGCCGCGCCCTCGGGGCCTGCCGAAGGGGGGTGGAGTGAGCCACGCAAGCGGCAGGGGGTCAAGAGAAATCCAACCTTTTGGAAGAAAAATCGCCCGGGTAGAGCGAAAGATCGTTGCCCAGTGCCGGCACGCGTGATACCCCCCGCGTCCCATGCGAGACAACATCCGACTCGTTTCCAGCGCCGGGACCGGCTTTACCTACTACACGACCAAGAACAAGCGCCTGCAACAAGGCAAGCTTGAGCTGAAGAAGTACGATCCGGTCGTTCGTCAACACGTCGTGTTCAAAGAACAGAAGATGCCGCCTCACTCCAAGTGAGCTGCAACTAACTGTACCGTTCACCGCCTAACAGTACCCCGCAGGTCCAGTGGTAACGCGCAGGTCCAGTATCGAGCGGGGCCGCGCCAGGTGCTGTTTCGCTTTCGGGGCTACTCCGTCTACGAGGGGCAGTCTCCGTTCTGTGGGTCGCGTTCGAGAGTAGTCTATCGACGTGACCCATTTTTGATTTTGTTGAGGTGTCCGATGTCGAACGACTCAAAACCAGGTTCGCCCTTGGACGACCTCTTAGGCAAGATGGAAAACGACTTGCGTCTTCGACGCCGCGACATCGACAGTCACCTCCTGCCCATTGAAATGTCCCTGGCCGCGTATCGACGCGCCCTTGAAGCGCAAGCCGCGACTGAATACGCGGCGAGTCATCACTTGCCGCGGCCCGAGCTAGCGGCGCTGTCACCCCGGGTGGCTGCCTTCAATCTCATCGGGACGGTTGAGGCACTGCGTGAAATGCCGCGCACTCAAGTAGAAAAGCCCGAGCCGGCCGCCGGCGATGTTTCCGCAGGAGCGACCGGACACGGCGCGCCCGCCGAGCGCGCAAGCGAGTCCGAGCCGGCCCGATCGTTGGTTGACGCGCTGCCCAAGGTTGCTGCGTCATGCGATGGGAGAAAATTGGTGATCATCGGCGCACTCTCCGGGCGCAAACGGCCACTGCCGGAGCCGCTGCAGGGCGCAACGGAGTGGGTCGACACGGGGGAAGGTGGTGCTCACGCGCTGGGCAATCTCACTACCCGCATCCGGCAAAATCGCGTGTTTGCCGTCATCATTTGCGACGGCGCGATCTCCCATCAACACTCTGAACCGGTCTTGGCCGCGGCACGGGCCGCTCACGTGGCGGTTGGTTTTGCAGGCAAAGGGGGCGGGGCCGCCCTGGCTCGCGCTCTCAAATCGATAGAAGAGCAATTGTGAGCGTTTGCTGAGCGTGCTCCTAGCCCTAGCTTTGTCCCGCACGATGCGGCGCGTCGACCTAGCCTTTGGCCGTCGTGCCCAGGATGGCTGCTTCGATGTCTCTGTCGAGCACGGTGCCCCGTCCGTTGGCTCGCGCGCTGTGGATGGCTGACCTGCAAATGGAACGCACATGGGAAGACAAAGGGTCGGCCACGCTATCCGAGGTGCGCAACTCCGACTGGGCTTTGATGTACCCTTTCAATTTAGACATCACGATGAGCACGTCCGCGGATGTTTCTGCCGCATCGGTCTCAGCGCCGGGGCCTTCCATGGCGCCCTGAGTGGAGCGAGCAGAAACGACCCGGCGCTGCGGTGCAGCCACAGCTTCGGCGTTCATTGCATCGGCACGCGGAGCTCGTTCTTCTTCCGCCCACGCGTCCCGGTGCTTTGCATCGGGTACGTGCGCGTCCCAGCACGGTACGCTGCAGAAATACAGCGCCGTTGCCTTCTTGTTGCAGGTGGAGACGCTGCACTTGTAGTACTTTCCCTCATACGGGATGCCGACCTTGCAAGTGCTACACAACTTGAAATAGCTGGCCTGATTCATGTGTCTCGCTCAATTTGGCTCACGTCGCGCACGGCGCCTTTGTCCGCGCTGGTGGTCATGGCCGCGTACGCTCGGAGCGCAGCGCTCACCTTGCGATCGCGCGGGCCGGGCTTAAAGGCGCGCTTGCCCTTGTCCTCCATGGCCTTGCGTCGTTGTGCCAGCACTTGGGGGGCAACATCCAGGACAATGCTGCGCGCGGGAATGTCGATCAAGATGGTGTCGCCCTCTTCAATCAAGGCGATCGCTCCGCCTTCTGCGGCTTCCGGAGAGGCATGTCCGATGGACAGCCCGCTGGTGCCGCCGGAAAAGCGCCCGTCGGTGAGCAGAGCGCACGACTTCCCTAGCCCTTTGCTCTTGAGATAAGAGGTTGGATACAGCATCTCTTGCATGCCCGGCCCACCCTTAGGGCCCTCATAGGCGATGACGACCACATCCCCCGGCTCAATCTGATCGCTCAAGATGGCCTGACAGGCGGCATCTTGGGATTCATACACGCGCGCGCGACCCTTGAACTTCCAGATGGCTTCGTCGACGCCCGCCGTTTTCACGATGCAGCCATTTTCTGCGATGTTGCCGTACAGCACCGCCAACCCGCCCTCTTGACTGTAAGCCGTGCTCACTTCACGAATGCAGCCCTCTTTGGCATCGAGGTCGAGGGACTTGAAGTACTTGTCCTGACTAAAAGCAACCTTCGTACGGACACCGCCGGGTGCAGCCAGGGCGCGCTGCTTGGTTCTTGGCAAGCTACTGTCACGGCGGATGTCATGTTGATCAATGGCTTCGCCGAGCGTCTTTGCGTGGACGGTGTGCACCTGTCGATGGATGAGCCCGCCGCGATCCAGCGAACCTAAGATGGTGAAGATACCGCCGGCTCGATGGACGTCTTCAATGTGATACTTCTGCGTGGCCGGCGCGACCTTACACACGCAGGGGACACGTCGCGACAAGCGATCAATGTCGCTCATGGTAAAATCGACCCCTGCCTCCCGCGCGATGGCGAGCAGGTGCAGGATGGTGTTGGTGGAGCCTCCCATCGCGATGTCGAGGGTCATCGCATTCTCAAACGCTTCGAATGTGGCGATGCTCCGCGGCAATACGCGCTCGTCGCCTTGTTCGTAGTACTCGCGGGCCATGGCCACGATGCGCTCTCCGGCTTCCTGGAACAACTCCCAACGCACGGCGTGCGTGGCCAGAATGGTCCCATTGCCCGGTAGACCCAAGCCCAGAGCCTCATTGAGACAATTCATACTGTTGGCGGTGAACATGCCGGAACAGCTGCCGCAGGTGGGGCATGCGGACCGCTCCAGGCTCTCCACGTCCTCGTCCTTCATCTTGTCGTCGGCCGCGGCGACCATGGCGTCCACCAAATCGAGCTTGTGCAAGATGGCTTTGCCGTCTCGATCGTGGGTGCCTTTGGCGATGCCAGCCTCCATGGGCCCACCGGACACGAAAATGGTGGGGACGTTGAGGCGCATGGCTGCCAGCAGCATGCCGGGGGTGATCTTATCGCAATTGGAAATGCACACGAGCGCGTCTGCACAGTGAGCGTTCACCATGTACTCGACACTGTCAGCGATGAGCTCACGGCTGGGCAGCGAATACAACATGCCGTCGTGGCCCATGGCGATGCCGTCGTCCACCGCGATGGTGTTGAACTCAACGCCCCAACCGCCAGCCGCGTCGATGACCTTCTTCACGCGCTGACCCACGTCGTGCAAATGCACATGACCTGGAACGAACTGCGTGAAGCTATTGGCGATAGCGATGATGGGCTTCTTGAAATCAGCGTCGTCCATACCCGTGGCGCGCCAAAGCGCCCGGGCCCCGGCCATGTTGCGGCCTGCGGTGGAGGTTCTACTGCGGTAAGAACTGGGGATTGACATGGCCCGGTTCATGTAGCTCAAAACCGGTTAAAGGACTATTTGAGAGCGCCTGATCGCAGCGCCTCGTCGATCTTTTGCGCCCGGGCTGGCGCCCGCAGTAGCAGGCGAGCCGCTGGCCCGTTGGGCTCATTTTCCCGGTATGTACCTTTGAGTTAGCGTGACAAGAGCCATGGATAGCCCCCTGTACGTGTCTGATTTGGACGGGACGCTGCTGCACAGTAGCGGAGAATTGTCGCCGAGAACCCGGCGCGGCATCTTGGCGCTGCTCGAGCAGGGCGTAGCGCTCACTTTTGCCACAGCACGCAGTCATTTTTCGGTCAAGAGCGTGCTGGGCCAACTGCCGCTCGCGTTGCCCATCATCGAGTTCAACGGGGCGTTTTTGACGGACTACGCTTCAGGCCGCCATCTCGAGGTCAATGCGCTGCCGGTGCACGTCAGCCTTCCGGTGCTCGAAATGATCCGACGCGCGGGGTTTCACCCCTTTATCTCCAGCTACGATGGCGCGCGCGATCGTTTGCACTATGACGAACTGATCAACGAGGGCATGCGCTGGTACGAGAGCAGGCGCCGCGCAGCAGGGGACCCTCGCCTGACCCACACGCCCGAGCTTGAACTGGCACTTGAGCAAGACGTGGTGAGCATGACCGTGATGGCGCACAGTGAGCGCGCGCTGGATGAACTCCGTTGCCAATTGCTGGCGCAGTTTGGTGCGCAGGTCACCATCTACCAGTACGAAAATTCTTATAGCCTTGGCACGTGGTGGCTCACTATACATCACCCGCTGGCCAATAAAGTCTTTGGTGTGCGCTCGCTATCGCGCCGTCTGGTCGAGACGGGAGTTGCTGCAAGCAGTGTTGCCGTCGTTGCGTTTGGCGACCACTACAACGATTTGCACATGTTGCAGAGTGCCACCTTGGGTGTTGCCGTGGCGAACGCGGTGGACGAAGTGAAGAGTGTTGCGGGTCAAGTCATCGGGCATTGTGACGAAGACAGCGTCATCCATTTCATGGAGCGTCATGTCGCAACGCAGCAGACACGGAAGGGGGAATCATGGACGATGTAGTGAGCGAACTGCACGACTTCATCTGGGCGCGGTTGCGCGAGCGACCATCGCGCACCATCACGCTCGACGAGTTGGGAGACGCTGTAGGGACGAGGGCCATTACGGCAGCGCAGATTGAAGCGTTGATTGTGTCCCTCGAGGAGGCTGGCGTGACCATCGGCGGAGATGAACAACCCGACTTGAAGCAGCTGCTCAAGACCGTTGTACAGACCGCGCTCGACTTGCGCCGGCGTGGTGAGCGCGCTCATGCCGCGTCCATCGCCGCGGCGAGCGGGCTATCACCCGCCGCGGTGAAAATTGCCCTGCTCTACTCCGAAGTGATCCGAAAACCCTGATTGCTCGCGGTCAATGCGCGAGGTTGCTTTTGTCTTTGAACGATGAAATGTGGGTCGCGAGCGCGCGCAGCGAGCCAAAGGCGCGGCTGGTCGCTTCATCGTCGGCCTGAAGCGTAACGCCGTAGCGCTTGGAAATGGCCACGGCTAGTTCGAGAGCATCGATGGAGTCCAAACCCAAACCGGTGTTGCGATCGAACAGGGGAGCGTCAGGGTCGATGGTCTGAGGATTTACGTCGGCCAAATCCAAGGTGTCCACGATGAGAGCTCGCAATTCTGTCAGGAGAGCGTCCATACTGCGGAGCGTAGACAGCTAGCTGATTGAGACAAGTCCCGTGAGATTGGCACGTATGGTTTTACTGGGGGTAGGGCTGGGTGGGACAGTGGGTGTCGCCACGGAGGCCTGTCACCCCACACCGGAGTCGACTGAGCGCGGCTTTGGGGGAGGCCGCGCTCACGTGGACGATGCCGACGGGTACGGCAATGGGGACCAAACGAGCATCGGCGAGGACGCGTCGAGGATTGTGGGGGCAGTCTCAGCGCCTGAGCAGGGCGCGCCGCTACGACTCAAATTTTTGCGCCTGACGGAGCAAACCCAGGGCAGCGGTACCGACTTTCAATTTTTGCCCGGCAGCGATGAGGTGCTGATCACCTTACGAGAGGGGAGACTTGCGCGGATGAGTCTCGGGGAGCGTCACGCCACAGCGCGCGATGTGTGGACGTTTCGTGAGGAGATGATCACCAGTGACGCGTGTGGCCCCTCCAATCTCGCTCTCGATCCAGCGTTTTTACAAAACAGGTTCATCTACGTCACCTACTGCGCGTCGGCTACGAACAACCGCCTAGTGAGGTACACGCTCGATGAAGAAAATGGTCCCAAGGACCCGCTAGTCGAGTATGAAATAGAATCGCCCGCGGGGCAGACGTCGTGGCGCAGGTTTGGTTCCCTGGGCTGGCTGGACGGCGAGACCTTGTGGCTGCTCGTGGGCGATCATGAACAGTCGCGGCAGGCACAAGAGCCGGACAGCGCGCTCGGATCGCTCGTGTTCTTGCGGCCCAACCGTGACCTTGTCGCAGACACGAAAGGGGTGAGCTCAAGCCCGAAGCTTGCCATCCATGCCCGCGGCTTTCGCGCACCGTGGCGCGGCACCCGCGATCAGCTGGGACGATTCTTCGTGGGCGATGTGGGTGAGGACGACTACGAGGAGCTCAACCTCGTGAGTGGCCCAGGCCAAAATTTTGGTTGGGACTTGTACACCGGACCGTGTGCAGGCGGGTGTACGGGCGCCCAAGGACCGGTCGCCTATTATGATCGCTCGCCGCGTCATCCTTTGGTCGTACAAGAGCCAAGTGCGATCAGCAGTGCATCGCGAGCGATTTGGGTGGGGCAAGTTTATGAAGGAGCAGCGATTGATCGCTACCAAGGATGGCTGACGCACGCGATTGTCTTTGGCGACCTCTTTACGGGCTCGGTGCGTGCACTTCAGTTGGATGCGGGCGGTCTGGTCGTGGACGAGCGCGCCATCGGATTTTTGCCGTATGTCACCCAGTGGCGCGTAGGCCCCGACGGTTACATCTACGTCTTGGATTTGGCGGGCAACCTACACGTGGCCCTGCTCGATGGCAGTCAGTTGCATTAGCACTCACCGGGCCCGACGCGTGGCTCCTGGCCGCACTAGCGCAGCGCGGTAGAGACAGGAGGTGGTTCGCTGGGGCTCGTGCTGGGCAAAGGTTCCACGTCGACCCCCACCGTGAGCACGTGTCGTCCACCACCCAAGACCACCCCTTTGAGCGGGGAGACGTCGCTAAAATCGCGACCCCAGGCCACAGTGACGTGACGTTCTCCGGGTAAGAGGTCGTTGGTTGGATCGAAGTCCACCCAACCATAGTCAGGGAAAAAAACACTAGCCCAAGCGTGGGATGCATCAGCCCCCACCAGGCGTGGCTTGCCGGGGGGCGGACTGGTTTCCAGGTAACCAGATACGTAGCGCGCTGAGAGCCCCATCGAGCGCAAGGCGCCCACCGCGAGGTGGGCAAAGTCTTGGCACACGCCACGCTTTTCTCGCAGTACTTGGGCGAGCGGGGTCGACACATCGGTCGCCGCCGGTTCGTAGCGAAACTCGGTGAAAATTAGGGCATTGAGCTCCATGACGGCCTCGTGCAACGGCTTGCTCTTGGTGAAGATGCGCTCGGCAAATGCGCCCAGCAGAGGGTGCCGCTGCACCAGCGGGGAATCATACTTGAACTGCCGCTGAGGCAAGCATCCTGAGTCTAGTTCTACTCGGTCGCGGATGTCCTCCCAACTTTGTCGAAACAAGGGCGTCGCCAGATCGCTCTGGGCGGGCCGCACCTCCACCAGAGACGCCGTCTCTACAATGAGCTGTTCGTGAGTACTTAGCAGCTCAAACTCATCGGTTTGATTGCCGTAGTAGTCACGTCCGGCCCGGCTCCAGGCCGGGCTTGGGGTCACGTGAAACAGGCTGCTCTTGACGAGCTGTCGCTCTGTCGCGCGCGGCCGTTGATGGGCGATGTGACGCCCGTGCAGGACCTGTGACTCGTAGTCGTACGTGGTGGTATGGCGCACGCGGTAAAACATGACTTAGCGCGCCTCCAGGTTTTCGTCGACCCACACCGAGGGTTTGACGGCATGAGTGAGCCCTGCGTGACTAAAATACGTGTGAGCCAGATCGTCAGAGACCTGCCAAAACAAGTTGGTGCACTCCTCAGCGATGGCGCGCAACGGTTCGGCATCGTCAGAACATGCTCGCTCCAAGTCAGCGGTGACCAGCTGCGTCTCGATGACGACGAGGCGTTGCTCCGCGCGACTGAGCGGAAAGCGCGGCTCGCCCGGGAGCTGCCGGACGCACGAAAGCAACTGACGCACCTGGAACAAAACAGACGTTGGATTGGTGGCGTCGGTGAGGATGAGGTCTGCGACGGGCGCCGGTTGGAGCGTGCTCAAATACCGAGAGCGGTAGGTGAGCGTGCTGTCGCAGATGTTGAGCAGGGTGGCCATGCGCAAGTGCGAGGAGTCCTTGGGGAACATGTGCTGTAGCAGCGTCAGCACGAACACTCCGCGCTCGATGCGTCGCCCCATCTCGATGAACATCCACGCATGGCCGCGCACCATGTTGGAGCCAACGATGCCGTGAATGGCGGCCAGGACGATGATGAGCTCCTGCACATCACTGAGCGCGTCGTCCACCGTCGCTGGACCAAGCATCCCGTCGCCCAATACACGGCCCAAACGTCGGAGCGCATCCCAGGCATCCCGGGACAAGCGACTGCGCACCGCCTGGGTGAGCCCTTTGATGCGCTCAATGGAGGAGCGCACACTGTTGGGCTTGGTTGCGTCGTAGACAGCCGTCCGCAGCAGCCGTTCTAGGCTGGGGCGCTGCGCACCGCCCACGACGGGGCCGACGATCTCCAGGCTGTGGATGGTGTGAGACAATGCATCCACCAGATCGCGCGGAAGTTCACTGCCTTCCGCCGTGATCGGCTCCAGCCCCGCCCGCACCAGTCGAGCCGCGTTGTCACACCGTTCGATGTGACGCCCTAGCCAAAAAATATCGTCGAAGAGCCGACTGGGCAGGTCCACACCGCCGCGCCGCAAGGTCAGCGGCTGGACAGGCATGGCTGGCAGTCGCGGTGGCTCCGCTGAGCGCTTGGAGGGAACCCACAAATCTTTGCTGATGGACGTGTTGTTGCCCGAGAGGAAGATGCCGTCAGGCTCGTCGCTGACGCGCACCAGTCCGCCGGTCATGACCTGAAATTCTTGATTGGCGCGGCACGCAAACAAGCGGATCGACATCGGACCGCTCTCCTTTGCGTCGGCCGACAAGGGTGCCAAGGAACGCTGCGACCAGCGCTCGGCCACATAGCGCTGGGGGCTTGCAGCCAGTTTCTTTTGAAATGCTGCCTTCTCGTCGCTCGACAAGGCCTGACCGACCACGACCTTCTCAGAACGCTCTTTGAACGCTGGCTTGAAGACCCATTGGTCGAAGCTGGACAGCACCTCGTCCCGATGTTTGGTGTCACCGAGCCAACGACATGCAATGCCGGGCAACGCGAGCGGTACGCCATGCAGGGCGCGGTGCACGACGTCCAAGTAGGCCTTGAATGCCGGCGCCTCGACCACACCGCTCCCCAAGGGGTTGACGATGCCCACCGTGCCGGCGCGCGCAGCGGCGACCAAGCCAGAGACGCCCGTAATCGAGTCCTCGCGCAGCTCCAGCGGGTCACAGTGTTCGTCGGTCATGCGGCGGAGGATGACGTCCACTTTCTTCAGACCCTCTAGGGTCTTGAAGAAGACCTCGTCGCCGCGCACGGTGAGATCACGCCCCTCGGCAAGATCGATCCCGAGGTAGCGCGCCAAGTAGGCGTGCTCAAAAGAGCTTTCATCTTGCAAGCCCGGTGTGAGCAAAACGATGCGCGGAGCGGCCTGACGATTGCTGCGCAAGTTCTTGAGCGTCTCGTGCACCAGCGAGAAAAAGGAATTGATCTTCTGGACGCGGTAGTTGCGAAACAGCTCCGAGTGCACCTGGCCAATGACCAAGCGGTTCTCCAACGCATAACCGGACCCTGTTGGAGCCGCCGTGCGGTCCGAATACACCTCGAATATGCCGCTCTCGTTGCGCGCCAGGTCCGCCGCATAGAGCGTGAGCCGATGTCCGCCGAGCGGCCGCAGGCCGGCGACCGAACGAAAATAGCTGGGGTTACCGTAGACCAGCTCGGCCGGGATCAGGCCCTCTGCCAGGAAACGCTGGGGCCCAAAGATGTCGTCCAAAATTTCGCTGAGCAAGAGCGCGCGCTGCTGCAGACCCGAGGCGAGGACGGCGAACTCCGTATCGCTGACGACGAGTGGCCACGGGTTGAGGCGCCAAGGACGGGATGTTCCGTCCGGGTCCCCCAAGATGTTGAAGGAAATCTCCTGCTCCAGGATGCGCGCGGTCACGGCGCGCTCATTGGCTGCAGTCCGCTTGGGACCCGCGCTCTCAACGTAATTCAAGAGCTCGGCCTGGTGCTCACGAGCCCCGCCGGATTCTTTCCAAAACTCATCGTAGGGCATCATGGTAGCTCGCCCGGGTGACCAGCTCGTCGCTCAAACATGAACCGAGCTGGTTGCGTGGTGTCCGCGCCGGGCCAGTGTGAGGCTAGCTCCTGAGTAACCGAAGATCGAGAGTCATGGGAAAGTCTGGGTTTACCCCGCTATGAATCGGCTTGTATTTTCCTGCGGTGTGGCCCGCGTGTTCGAAACGCGCGATTCGGCGGCTCTCTGCTGCCACGGCGTTGATCGGGCGGTCCTCATTGGAGCGGCCACCGGGATGCACCACGTGATAGGTGCAGCCCGCGATGGCGCGTTCATTCCACGTGTCGAAAATTTCCAAGCGTAGGGGCCCGTCGATGCCAATGGTGGGGTGGAGGCACGAGGCCGGCTGCCAGGCGCGATAGCGGATCCCTCCCACCATTTCGCCCCGCATGCCCGTGGGATGCAGCGGAACAGCCACGCCGTTGCAGCACACCACGTGGCGCTCAGGCACGGCCCCGCGCACCTTGATCTGCACGCGTTCGAGTGATGAATCCACGAACCGTGCTTGTCCGCCGGGCATGCTTTCCTCCCCAAGCACGTGCCACGGCTCAAGTGCCCCGCGCAGCTCGAGCAGCACATTGTCTTTGACGATGTGCCCGTAATACGGAAAGCGGAACTGATAGTGCGGTTCGAACCACTCTGGGTCCAGGGGAAAGCCGCGCTCGCCCAAGTAGCTGAGTGCGTCCGTCAGATCATGCCGGACGAAGTGCGGCAACAAGTAACGGTCTTGCAAGGTGGTGCCCCACTTGGCCAAACCCTCGACGTAGGGACGCTCGAGGAATGCAGCAAGGACCGCGCGCACCAACAACTGTTG
>Ga0315910_10001383_pt1 | contig 22377 bp, 20 predicted proteins | sample EdamamesoilMG_FD_204470 | JGI IMG/M metagenome (GOLD analysis project Ga0315910, IMG submission 204470) | Garden soil microbial communities collected in Santa Monica, California, United States - Edamame soil | ecosystem: Environmental > Terrestrial > Soil > Garden | place: USA: California... | reverse complement strand
TAGCCGCAGCCGCCGGCGTAGCTGCGCATGACCAGCGGCGCGAAGTACACGGGCGTGGCGGCCGAGGCGAACACCGCGCGCGCCAGCGGCAATGAGCGCGGATCGACGCACACGCCGTTGAGCTGCTCGCGCGTGAACGCGAACGGCTTGGCGCGCACCAGGTCGGTGGCGGTCACGATGACGCGCGGCGAACGCGACATCACGTCGTACACCGTCGCCCCGTCGAAGAGTTTCTGGTCGAAGTACTCCACCTCGAGGTCGCTGCGGCTGACCTCGTCCTTGAGCAGCCGCGGCCAGCTCGTCGGCTTCAGCACCTTGTTCCACAGGTCCTGCTCGGTGTCATGGTCGAGGAAGCGCTGCTCGTAGCTTTCGAAGGTGTCGCGGCCGTGCAGCGCGTAGTAGGCCGCGGTGAACGCGCCACCCGACACCGCGGAAATGATGTCGACCTCGTCGAGCAGCGCGCGTTGCCCGCCGTCGGGCGTGGTCACCTTGACGTCGCGCAACGCCTCGAGCACGCCGTAGGAAAACGCCGCCGCGCGCTTGCCGCCGCCGGAGAAGGTGAGCACCACGAACAGCTGGTCCGAGTTGGCCTCGACGCCCCGCGTGAGCACGGGAGCGGTGATCGGAACGATTTCCTTGAGGGCGGTTTCGCGCTTGGGAACGCTGCCGCAGGCGGCGAGCAGGAGGGAACCGGCGAAACCCAGCGCCACTGCCGGCGCGCGCGAGATGAACGACATGCGCCGCAGTATACGAGACGCGCCGCCGCCGGCGGGCCGGTGACGTGTCAGCCGATGGCGCGATACATGTCGGGCCGCAGAATCTGCATCAACACGCGATCGTCCGGGGGCGCGGCGAAGCCGAACTGGCGATAGAGGCCGTGCGCATCGCGCGTGCCGAGCATGGCGCGGCGCGCGCCGGTCAGCGCGGGGTGGGCCATCACCGCGCGCATCATGAGCTTGCCGAGGCCGCGGCCCTGGTGTTCCTCGAGCACGTACACGTCGCATAGATAGGCGAAGGTTGCGTGGTCGGTGACCACGCGTGCGAGCCCCACCTGGCGGCCGGTGGACTTCTCGTAGAGCCCGAAACACAGGGAGTTGTGCGCGGCGCGTTCGACGGTCGCGTATGGAATGCCCGGCGACCAGTACGAACGCGTGAGATAGGCGTGCATGGCCGCGATGTCGAGTCGCGCCGGGTCCGTGGAGACTTCGTACCCAGATGCAGCCGGTTCAATCGATGACATAGAGCCTCGCGCCGGTGCGCGTGCGGGAGCGATGCGGCGCGGTGCCGTCGCCGACCTGGTAACCCAAGCCGGGCGTGAGCGTGAAGCGGCGGCCGTCCGTGAGCTCGGTCTCGAGCTCTCCCTGCAGGCAGAGGATGAAATGGCCCTTGTCGCACCAGTGATCGGCGACGTAGCCGGGTGAGTAGTCCAGCATGCGCACGCGCACCTCGCCGAATCGCCGCGTGCGCCAGTGCGCCGCGCCCGACTCGCCGGCGTGCGAAACGGCCTCGACCTCGCTCCAGTCGACGGTGCCGAAGGGCAGGTCGGGGATCTTCACGACGAACTAGTGCCGGCCGGCGAGCACGTCGGCGAACACGTTGCTGTCGACATTGCCGCCGGTCAATGCCAGCGCGACGCGCTTGCCGGCGAGACTGGCGCGTTCGCGCCACGCGAGCGCGAAGGCCGCCGCGCCGGCGCCTTCGGCGACGTTGTGGGTCATGGCGAAGATCCGGCGCATCGCCTCCGCGAGCTCGGCGTCGCTGACTTCCTCGATGCGGCTGACGTTCGCGAGGACCAGCGCGAGCGCGTCCTCGTCGGGTTTGCGGCAGGCCATGCCGTCGCCGAGCAGCGTGCTCACGGGGGCCTCCAGCACGCGGCGCGCGGCGAAGGATTTCGAGAACGTGGGGGCCTGCGCCGACACCACGCCGACGATCTTCGTGCCTGGCGACCAGGCGTTGCGGGCCGCGGCCGCGGCGCAGATGCCCGAGCCCTGGCCGATGGGCACGTACACCACGTCGATGTCGGGCACGGCGCGGAACAGTTCCGCCCAGTAGGTAGTGACGCCGAGCACGATGTCGGCGTGGAACGCGGGCACCATGTGCAGGCCGCGCGAGGCGCCGACGCGCGCGGCTTCCTCGCGGGCTTCCTGGAAATCGTCGCCGTGTTCGACCAGCGTGACGCCGAGCGCGCGCATCGCGGCGTTCTTCTCCACGCTGTTGCCGCGCGGCACGTACACGGTCGCGGGCAGCTTGAAGCGGCTGGCGGCGAGGCCCACGGCCTGCCCGTGGTTGCCGCGGGTCGCGGTGATCACGCCCGGACAGCCGGGTTCGCGTTCCATGAGCCTGCGGAAATACATCGCGGCGCTGCGCGCCTTGAAGGCGCCGATGGGCGTGTGGTTCTCGTGCTTGAGCCACACCTCGGTGCCGAAGGCGGCCGCGACCTGCGGCCACAGGTACTGCGGCGTCGGCGGTACCAGCGGCGCGAGGAAACTCGCCGCCGCTTCGATGGCGGCGCGCCCGGGTAGTTGGGGTGGTAGTTGGGGCGCGGCATGGCCTGCCCGGGTCGCTGCGGAGTCGGCGTTCATGGGCGGAAAATATAGACCACGGACCAGTACAGTTACAGTACAGTTGGTTTCGCTAATTCCCCCGACTGGCCCGCTCTTATATATGTCGCTCGAAGCCAAACAGGATCACCGTCTGCCCGCGCAGCTCGCGGCGCGATTCGCGCAGCGCATCGAAACCCACGCGTTGCGCCCCGGCACGCGGCTGCCCTCCATCCGCGACTGCGCGCACGAGTCGCGCGTCAGCCGTTCCACCGTGGTCGAGGCCTACGACCGGCTGATCGCCGCCGGGCTGGTCGAGTCGCGGCGCGGCTCGGGTTTCTACGTGCGGGTGCGTGCCCACAAGGTCTCGCAACGGCGCGCCGCGGCGCACCCGATGCCGGCGACCCCGCTGGACGTGAGCTGGCTGCTGCGCGCGCAACGCCGCCAGTCGCCGGGCAGCGAGCAGCCGGGTGCGGGGCTGCTGCCGGAGAAATGGCTGGACCACGACATGGTCGCGGCCGCCGTGCGTGGCGTTGGGCGCAGCCGCGGTTCCTGGATCCTCAAGTACGGCGGGATCGAGGGCTATCTACCCTTGCGCGAGGCGCTGGCGACGCGCCTCGCGCACATCGGCATCGGCGCGCCGGCCGAGCAGATCATCACCACGGCCGGCGCCACCCAGGCCATCGACCTCGTGGCACGGCGATTCCTCGCGCCCGGCGACACCGTGTTCGTCGAGGACCCGGCATGGTTCGTGATGTTCGCGCGCTTCGCGGCCTTCGGCGCGCGCGTGGTCGGCGTGCCGCGCACCATGGAGGGCCCGGACATCGCGGCGCTCGAGAGCCTGCTGGCGCGCGAGAAGCCCAAGCTGTTCATCGTGAACTCGGTGGCGCACAACCCGACGGGCTCGTGCACCAGCGCGGCCAACGCGGCGCGCATGCTCGAACTCGCGGCGCGGCACGATTTCATGATCGTCGAGGACGACATCTACGGCGACCTGCAGGGGCGTCACTCGACGCGGCTCGCCAGCCTCGACGACGGCCGGCGCGTGATCTATGTCGGCGGCTTCTCCAAGACGCTCGCGGCCAGCCTGCGCGTGGGTTTCATCACCGCGCAGCCGGCGCTGATCCGCGAGCTGCGCGACGTCAAGGCGCTCACCGGCCTGTCATCCGCGGAACTCTCCGAACGCGTGGTGGCGCGCATCATCGTCGAGCGCGCCTACGAGCGCATGCTCGAGCGCGTGCGCGCGCGCCTCGACGAATGCCGCGCGCGCACCCTCGAAGCGCTGACGCGCATGGGCGCGAAGGTCGCGGGTCCACCCTCCGCGGGCATGTACCTGTGGGCGGACTTCGGCCGCGACACCAATGAACTGACCACCGCCGGCAGCCGCGAAGGTGTGCTGCTCGCGCCGGGCAGCCTGTTCTCGCCGACCCAGTTGCCGAGCAGCTGGATGCGCGTGGCCGCCGCCACCTGCCTCAATGACACCGCGATGAAGTTCCTGGCGCGCGCCATGCAGCGCTGAGGCATCAGAGTACAGCGCCATGCGCGGACTATTTCGCTCTCGGTTGATCCGCACCGCGGACGTGGCTGCATGCTGAAATGGGCCGCACCACCCGGGGGACGTATGAAAGAACTCGCTGGAAAAACCGCATTCATCACCGGCGGCGGCAGTGGTGTCGCGCTCGGCCAGGCCAAGGCCTTCGCCGCGCACGGCATGAAGATCGTCATCGCCGACATCCGCCGGGATCACCTCGATAGCGCGCTCGCCTGGTTCCGCGATCAGAAGCTGCCGGTCCATGGCATCCAGCTCGACATCACCGACCGCAAGGCGTACGCGGCGGCCGCCGACGAAGCGGAGAAGGTGTTCGGGCCGGTCCAGCTGCTGTGCAACACCGCGGGCGTGAGCCAGTTCGGCCCGGTGCAACAGGCCACCTACGACGACTGGGACTGGCAGATGTCGGTGAACCTGGGTGGCATGATCAACGGCATCCAGACCTTCATGCCGCGCATGCTCAAGCACGGTCTCGGTGCGCACATCGTCAACACGGCGTCGATGGCCGGCTTCCTGCCGCTGCCGGGCTGCGCTATCTACTGCACCACCAAGTTCGCGGTGCGGGGACTGTCCGAGTGCCTGCAGCTCGACCTCGCGCCTCACAACATCGGCGTGTCCGTGCTCTGTCCTGGTGCGGTGAACACCAACATCCACGAGGCCGTGCTCACGCGGCCCAAGCACCTGTCCAACACCGGCTACTACGGCGCCGATCCGACGGTCATGAAGAGCCTCAAGGAAGTCATCTCGCCCGGCTATGACCCGGTGGAACTGGGCGAGATCGTGGTGCGTGCGGTGCAGGAAAACCAGCTGTACATCATTCCGTACGCGGAATTCTCCGGCCCCATGCAGCAGCGCCTCGACATGGCGCTCGCGGTGATCCCGGATCCGAAGGACGATCCGGGCATGGCGGCGCGTGAAGCGGCGATGGCCAAGCGGCGGGCCGAACGTGCGTCGGAAGCTCAGAAGAAACCAAACTGAGCGCGCTTAAGGCATAGAATGCCCGCAAGGCTCATGGCCGATCCGCGGCCATCGCCGACAAGAAGGGCATACAAGAAAAGGGGCTCGCCATGTCTGTCGCATCCGCGAAGCGATCGCTTTTGGTCATTGCCTGCAGCGCCTTGCTGACGCTCGCAGCCTGCTCGGAGAAGAAAGAGGAAGCGAAGGAGGCGGCGCCGGCCATGCCTTCGACCGCACTCGAGGGGCAGCTGGATATCGTTGCCTGGCCCGGATACATCGAACGTGGCGAAGTCGACAAGGCCTACGACTGGGTCACCGGTTTCGAGGCGAAGACCGGCTGCAAGGTGAATGTGAAGACCGCCGCCACCTCCGACGAAATGGTCACGCTGATGGCCTCGGGTGGCGCGCAGCCCAGCCCGCCCGGAGATGCATCCTGGCCGCCGCCGGGCAACGCGCCCTACGACCTGGTGACCGCTTCCGGTGATGCCTCGTTGCGCCTGATCCGCGGCGGCACCGTGCAACCGGTCTCGCTCGAGCGCATACCGAGTTACAGCACCGTCGATCCGCGACTGCAGGAAGCCGCCTGGCACTACGTCGACGGCAAACACTACGGCGTGCCCTACCAGTGGGGCCCGAACGTGCTGATGTACAGCACCAAGACGTTCAAGCAACCGCCGACGTCCTGGTCGGTGGTGTTCGAGGAGCAGAAGCTGCCGGATGGCAAGTCGAACAAGAATCGCGTCCAGGCCTACGACGGGCCTATCTACATCGCCGACGCCGCGTTGTACCTCGCCAGCAAGAAGCCCGACCTCGGCATCAAGGATCCCTACGAGCTCAACCAGGCGCAGTACGACGCGGTGCTGACACTGCTGCGCGCCCAGCGCACCCTGGTACCGAAGTACTGGCACGACGCCATGGCGCAGGTGCAGGACTTCCAGAACGAAGGCATCGTCGCTTCCAGTTCCTGGCCCTACCAGGTGAACACGGCCGTGGCCAACAAGCAGCCGATCGCCTCGGTGGTGCCGGCGGAAGGTGCGACCGGCTGGGCCGATACCACCATGCTGGCCGCGGGCGCCAAGCATCCGAACTGCGCCTACGCGTGGCTGGAGTGGTCGATCTCGCCGAAGGTGCAGGGTGACGTGGCCGCGTGGTTCGGCTCGAATCCCACCGTGCCGAAGGCCTGCGAAGGCAACGAGCTGCTGGGCGCGGAAGGGTGCAAGAACAACGGCTTCGAGAACTTCGACAAGATCAAGTTCTGGCGTACGCCCGAGGCCAAGTGCGCTTCGCATGTCGAAGGCTGCGTGCCCTACAGCCAGTGGTTGAACGACTACGTCGCCATCATCGGCGGGAAGTGACCCAGCGTTGAACCGATGAACGCCGCGATCGAGTTCCGCGCGGTCGCGCGCGTCTTCGGCGACGTGCGGGCGGTGGACGATGTCTCGTTCGCGATCGAGCCGGGCGAATTCTTCGCCATGCTCGGTCCGTCGGGCTCGGGCAAGACCACCTGCCTGCGGCTGATCGCGGGGTTCGATGCGCCGTCGAGCGGCCAGGTGCTGCTCGACGGTGACGACGTGACGTACGTGCCGCCGTACGATCGCAACGTCAATACCGTGTTCCAGGACTACGCGCTGTTCCCGCACATGACCGTGCTCGAGAACGTGGCGTACGGGCCGCGTGTGCGTGGCGTCGGCGCCGAAGCGCGCACGCGGCAGGCACGTGAAATGCTCGAGCTGGTGCAGCTCGCGGCGCTGGGTGAGCGTCGCCCGGCGCAACTGTCCGGCGGACAGCGGCAGCGCGTGGCATTGGCGCGCGCCCTCATCAATCATCCGAAGGTGCTGCTGCTCGACGAGCCGCTCGGCGCGCTCGACCTCAAGTTGCGCGAAGAGATGCAGATCGAGCTCAAGAGCCTGCAAAAGAAGCTCGGCATCACTTTCGTGTACGTCACGCATGACCAGGGCGAAGCCTTGTCGATGGCGGACCGCGTCGCGGTGTTCAACCGCGGGCGCATCGAGCAGCTGGCGGCGCCGCGCGAACTTTATTCACGCCCCGCCACCGCGTTCGTTGCGCGTTTCGTCGGCAGTGCCAACGTGGCCGACGCGACCCTGGCCGCGAAGCTCGCGGGCGCCGATTCGCGGCCCTTCGCGATCCGCGCCGAGAATATTCAGGTGCACGCGGAGTCCGGCGGTGCGCCGCCGGACAGCGTGTGTGCGCCCGGCTCGGTGCTGGCCGTGCAGTTCCACGGTGCCGCCAGCCGCTGGCAGGTGCAACTCGACGCGGGCGGAGTGTGGAGCGCGCTGGTGTCCGAGGACGAGACCCGGCGTCTCAACGGCCTCGGCGTGGGCGCGCGCGTGAAACTCTGCTGGCCGCGCGCTGCCGCGGTGTCGTTGTCGAGCGGCGGAGCGGTGTAGTGATGCGCACGGTGTCGACGTTCTTCTGGCGTCGGCCGTACTGGTATCTGGCGCTGCTGCTGGTGCCGCCGCTCCTGTGGTTCGGCACGGTGTACCTCGGGTCGCTGCTGGCGCTGCTGTGGCAGAGTTTCTACCGCATCGACGACTTCACGGCGCAGGTGGTGCGCGAGCCGACGCTCGCCACCTACAAGCAACTGGTCACGCAACCCGCGAACATCGACATCGTGGTGCGCACCGCCACCATGGCCATCGCGGTGACCATCGCCTGCGCACTCATCGCGCTGCCCATCGCCACCTACATGGCGCGTTACGCGAGCGGCCGCGTCAAGGCGTTCTTCTACGTCGGCGTCATGCTGCCCATGTGGACCAGCTACCTGGTGAAGGTCTACGCATGGCGTCAGCTGCTCGCGAAGGAAGGCATCATCGCCTGGTGCTTCGACAAGCTGGGAATGAGCGGCCTGCTCGAGGCGGCGCTGGCGACGCCCGGCATCGGCGGCCCGTCGCTGTCGTCGTCTTATCTCGGCATGTTCCTGGTGTTTGTCTACATGTGGCTGCCGTTCATGATCCTGCCGATGGCCGCCGCGCTCGAGCGCGTGCCGGCCTCGCTGCTACAGGCGTCTGCCGACCTGGGCGCGAGGCCCGCGCAGACTTTTCGCAACGTGGTGTTGCCGCTGGCCGTGCCGGGTATCGCGGCCGGATCGGTGTTCACCTTCTCGCTCACGCTGGGTGACTACATCATCCCGAGCGTCGTCGGCGCGCCGGGCTATTTCATCGGCATGATGGTGTACGTGCAGCAGGGCACCGCGGGCAACATCCCGCTGGCGGCGGCGTTTTCGGTGGTGCCCATCGTGCTGATATTCGTCTATCTATCCATCGCCAAGCGATTCGGGGCGTTCGATGCGTTATAGATTTCGCCCCGACCGTCCCTCCTGGCTGATGCGCGGCGGCGCGTTCGCAGGCCTCGCGTTCATGCACATCCCGGTGCTCATCATCATCCTGTACGCGTTCACCACCGAGGACCGTACCTACCAGTTCCCGCCGCCCGGGCTGACACTGCGCTGGTTCCAGGCGGCCTTCGAGCGCACCGACATCTGGCAATCCCTGACGCTGTCGCTCGCGGTTGCCGCATGCGCGACCACCATCGCGCTCATCCTGGGAACACTGGCCGCCTTCGCGCTGGCCCGCAGCAAGTTCCCCGCGAAGGATGCGCTGACAGTCCTGTTCGTCCTGCCCATCGCGCTGCCCGGCATCATCACCGGCATCGCGTTGCTGGCCGCGATGAAGCTCGGGCGCATCGACCCGTCTTTCTTCACTATCGTTGCGGGCCACGCGACCTTCTGCCTGGTGATCGTCTACAACAACGTGGTCGCGCGCCTGCGGCGCTTGCCGCCGAGTTGGGTCGAGGCGTCCATGGACCTGGGCGCCAATGGCAGCCAGACGCTGCGTTACGTGCTGCTGCCCCAGGTGGCGACGGCATTCCTCGCTGGCGGGATGCTGGCCTTCGCGTTGTCGTTCGACGAAATCATCGTCACCATATTCACCGCGGGCAATGAACGCACGCTGCCCATCTGGTTCTTCAACGAGCTCTTCCGGCCGCGCGACCGGCCCATCACCAACGTGGTGGCCGTCATTGTCATTGCGGTGACGCTGGTGCCGATCGTGCTCGCCTACTACCTCACGAGGCCCGACGATGAACACGAAACTTCTCGTTAACGGCAAGCTGGTCAAGGGCAAGGGCGACGAGCTCGACATCCTGAATCCCGCCACTGGCAAGGTCATCACGCAAGTGGCCGAGGCCGACGAGGGCCAGATCGCCGCGGCGGTGAGCGCCGCCGCCAAGGCGTTCCCGGCATGGTCCGCCACGGTGCCCAAGGATCGCGCCACGCTGCTGCTGAAACTCGCCGACCGCATCGAGGCCGAAGGCGCGGAGTTCGCGGCGCTCGAATCGCAGAACTGCGGCAAGCCGCTCGCGGCTGCGCTGAACGACGAGATCCCTGCGATTGCCGATGTGTTCCGCTTCTTCGCGGGCGCCTGCCGCGCCATGCATTCTTCGGTGTCGGGTGAGTACCTGCCGGGCTTCACCAGCATGATCCGCCGCGATCCCATCGGCGTCGTCGCCTCGATCGCGCCGTGGAACTATCCACTCATGATGGCCGCGTGGAAACTCGGCCCCGCGCTCGCCGGCGGTAATACGGTGGTGCTCAAGCCCTCCGAGCAGACGCCGCTCACCGCCCTCAAGCTCGCGATGCTGTGTGCCGAGCTGTTCCCGCCCGGTGTCGTCAACATCATCTGCGGACGTGGCAACACCGTGGGTGCGCCGCTGGTGGCGCAACCCGAGGTGGCGATGATTTCCCTGACCGGCTCCATCGCGAGCGGCGAGAAGGTGCTCGGTGCCGCGGTCAACGGCATCAAGCGCACTCATCTCGAGCTCGGCGGCAAGGCCCCGGTCATCGTGTTCGACGATGCGGATCTCGAATCCGTGATCAGCGGCGTGCGTACCTTTGGCTTCTACAACGCCGGGCAGGATTGCACCGCGGCCTGCCGCATCTACGCCGCGCCGAAAATCCACGACAAGCTGGTGGCGGAACTCTCCGCGGCCGCCAGCAGCATCAAGATGGGCGCGCAGGAGGAAGAGGGCGTGGAGATGGGCCCGCTGATCACCGCCAAGCATCGTTCACGCGTGTCGGGTTTCGTGCAGCGCGCGAACGAAAAGCGGCACATCGAGATCACCGCGGGCGGAAAGGCGCGCGCCGGCAGCGGGTTCTTCTACGAACCCACGGTCATCGCCGGGGCCAGGCAGACCGACGAGATCGTGCAGAAGGAAGTGTTCGGCCCGGTCGTCAGCGTCACGCGCTTCAAGGATGCCGACCAGGCCATCGAGTGGGCCAACGATTCCGACTATGGCCTCGCCTCCTCGGTGTGGACCAAGGACGTCGGCAAGGCGATGAAAGTGGCCGCGCGCCTGCAGTACGGCTGCACCTGGATCAACACGCACTTCATGCTGGTGAGCGAGATGCCGCATGGTGGTTTGAAGCGTTCGGGTTACGGCAAGGACCTGAGCGTGTACGCGCTCGAGGATTACACGGCCGTGCGGCACGTGATGGTGAAGTTCTAGCGACCGTCACCGCGGGACTTGCCGCGCTTTCGCCGGCCGCGGCGCGGCTGCTTCTCGCGCCACTCCTGGTACCACAGCGGAAACAGCCGCCACGCCTTGCCGCCGTCGAGCGACTCGGCCGGCAGCAGGTTGAACGCGGCCACGCCGATGCTCACGTAGCCGAGCACGACCACGGCGGCGCCCCACGGATCGACGTTGCCAAAGCCGAAGACCACGTGCATCGCGAGCACCAGCAGCGCCACCGCGAGCTGCGCCAGCACGCCACCCCAGGCCACGATGTAATCCTGCTCCGCGTAATGGGGCTCTTCGAATTCGCAGGTGCCGTGGATGGCATAGAGACGGATCGCGATCGGACGCAACCGCTGCCGGCGCGCGAACCACGCGTGTCCGGTCTCGTGGACCAGCAGCATCGCGAAGTACGACGCCACCGCGACGGCGGCGAGCGCCAGGCTCTCGAGCGACATCAACAACACCACCGCGCCCGCGACGAAGGCCGACCAGTGAACGTAGAGCGGTGCGCCGAAGATGCGCAGCCTGCCGATTCGTGTGTAGCGCCGCACCGCTTCAGGCGGGATCGTGGCAGACGGCCTCGACGTTGTGTCCGTCCGGATCCAGCACGAACGCGCCGTAGTAGTTCGGGTGATAGTGGGCGCGGACGCCGGGCGGTCCGTTGTCGCGACCGCCGGCCGCCATCGCGGCCTTGTAGAAGGCATCGACCTCCGCGCGATTGGCGGCGCGAAACGCGATGTGCAACGGCGGTGACTGCGGCTTGCCGCCTGCCATCCAGAAATCCGGCTTGGGAGGCACGCCAATGCCCATGGCGCCTGCAGGCACGAGTTCCCTCGGCAATTCCATGATCACCTGGTAGCCGAGCGGCGCGAGTGCGGCAAGGTAGAAGGCCTTGCTCTTCCCGTAGTCGCTGACGTTGAGGCCGGTGTGGTCGATCATGCCATGCTCCTTCAGTCGGTCCGCGCCACCACTCTAACTACCGTCTCGAGGTAGTTGCGGAATCCCATCGTCGCGTAAAGCGCGCGTGCCGGCGCATTGTGGCTCATGACATGCAGGAAGGGTGTCTTGCCGCGTTGAATCTGCCGCCGCACCAGCTTGAGAGTGAGTTTGCGCGCCAACCCGCGTCCCTGGAAGTCCGGGTGCGTGCAGATGCCGCTGATCTCGTGCAGGTGGCCGGCGCACATGCGTTCGCCGGCCATGGCGACCAGGCGCCCGCCGTCGAAGTAGCCGAAGTATTCCCCGAGCTCGGGGGTGCGGATGCCGAAGGGGCCCGGGTTGGTGAGCGTCGCCAGCTCCATTGCCTGCGCCGCGTGTTCGGGCCGCAGCAGAATGGCGTCGGGCGCGGCGTCCGACTCGGGGACCGGCGCATCCCACACCATCTTGAACATCTGCGCCTCCTTCTCGACGCGCCAGCCGGCAGGCGCCGCGCCGGCCCAGATGTGCAGGTAGAAGCTCTCGCCCGGACCGCAGTAGTTTGCCAGCGTCGCGAAGTCGGGCCGCTCGGGATCCTCGCAGCCGACGATGGGCGAGAATCCGTGCGAATAGCGGCGTACCGCGCCGGCGCCGGTCGCGAAATGCGCATGCGGCCCCGACAGGCAGTTCCACATGATGTTGTCGAGCAGCCCGAACATGCGGCGATTGTGCATCAGGCCGGGAATTTCGCAGTGCTGCCCTCTAAACTAACCGTTAGAAAAGGTTGCGTGTCGGGCCAGCGTTATCCGGGGGTCGCCAGGTGAATCAGTTACGGGGCTTGGTGAGACTGTTCATGGTCGTGGGCGGAGCGGCATTGCTTGGCGGCGTGGTGTTGGGCGTCCGCACGCACATGTTCATGGAGCGCGCGCAGTCGGTGCCCGGCACCGTCGTGCGGCTGGAGTCCTATAGAGACTCCGACAATGACACGCTGTACCGGCCGATCGTGCAGTTCAAGACCTTGTCCGGGCAGGACGCGTCGCTGACAGGGCACGGCAGCATGCCCCCTTCGTACGATCCGGGCGAAGCCGTGACGGTGCTCTACGATCCGCGTGATCCCGGTGACGCGCGCATCGCGGATTTCTGGTCGCTGTGGGGCGCAACCGCCGCATTGGCTGCGCTGGGAATCCTCTTCATCGGCATCACCTCGGGATTCATTTGGGCCGCGCGCTCGGGCACTCACCACAAGCAGCATCTCAAGGCGAATGGAACGCCCATCAAGACCGAGCTGATCGGCGTGGAACGCAACGATGGGCTGGAGGTGAATGGCACCAGGCCCTGGCGCATCACCTCGCGCTGGGTCGACCCCGCCTCGGGCGAAGCGCGGACCTTTCACAGCGAGAACCTGTGGTTCGACCCGACGGAGTTCCTGACGGCCAGGCAGGTCACGGTGCTGATCGATCCGCGAAAACCGCAGCGCTACTACATGGACATTTCGTTCCTGCCGGAGCGCGCCTGACTCATGACCCGGCTGGTGCTGCTCCCGGGGCTTGATGGTACCGGCGAGTTGTTCGCCGGGTTCATCGCCGCCCTCGAAGGGCAAACCACCCAGGTCATCGCCTATCCACCCGATCGGGAACTGGATTACGCCGGGCACGAAGCTTATGTGCGCGCCCGCCTGCCGCAGGACGAGGATTTCGTGCTGCTGGGAGAATCGTTCTCGGGGCCGGTGAGCATCGCGCTCGCCGCGACCCGGCCGCGGCGGCTCAAGGGATTGATCCTGTGCGCGAGCTTCGCGGCCAATCCGCTCCCTGGCCTGGGCTTCATGAAGCCCGTGCTGGCGGTTCTGCCCGCGGCCCGGCCGCCGGCCGTGCTCACCGCCCCGTGGTTGTACGGCGGGCGCGCGACGCCCGCGCTGCGCCGCGCGCATGCCGCGGCGATGGCGCGGGTGTCGGCGGGGGTATTGAAGGCGCGAGCCGCGGCGGTACTCGCGGTGGACTACCGCGCGCAGCTGCGCAAGGTCGATGTGCCCATGCTCTATCTACGGGCGCGTGGCGACCGGCTGATTCCGCGGGCCGCAGCTCGCACCATCATCGAACTGCGGCCGGACACGGAGCTCGTCGAGATCGACGGGCCGCATTTCCTGCTGCAGACGGAGCCGGACGCCTGTGCCGCCGTCGTGCTGCGTTTCCTGCGTGAGCGAATTGCTGCCACTCATCGGGGCGAATGAACCCATCATCGCCTTACCGGCTCCTTAATGATTCGTAACGCTTCTTAATGCAACTCGCGTTTCGCGCGCGAAGTCTATCCAGCACCTGACATGCGAGGAGCTGCCCATGAAATTACGTTTCGCTTCATTGTTGTTTGTCATCGGATCCGCGGGCGCCGCGGCCGGCGCGCACGCCGGCGACTTCGGCTCGAAGAGCAGCCTGGTGGTATTCGGCGGCGGAAATTCCACGATGCCGGGCTCGATCCCCGGCCAGACCGTGGTGTTCAGTGGCGCGGGCGACGAGCCCGGAACCACCGTCTACGACAACCTGAAATTCGAGGATGTCTACCGCAACGACTACAACCTCGGCACAGAGTTCGACTACGCGTTCACGCCGCAGCTCACGGCCTTCGGGCGCTACAACTACTCGTCGTTCACCGGAAAGAACCAGCAGCTGGGCGAGTTCACGTCGGAGTCCGGCGCGACCACGCCGGTGTACGCCGCGTTCTCGGACACCGATACCAACGAGCTCGACGTCGGTGCGCGCTACACCTTCCTGCCGTCGTCACACCTGCAGCCGTTCGTCGGGCTGGCGATCGGCGCCGAGCATCTCTCCGCGACGCGCGCGGACTTCGAGTACCAGGGCGGGCAGGGCGAGACCAACGTGAAGCTCGGTGAAGCCGAAAACGTGTTCCACCAGCGCGCCGAGGCGGGCCTGCAGTACGCGGCAACTTCCAACCTGGGCTTCAGGTTGAGCGTCGCGGCCAGCCACGTGAATACCGAGACGAAGTCGAACGATCCCAACCTGGAGAGGGTCGGGCTCGGCCGGATCGTGTCGGGCTCCGCCGATCACTGGGATTACCCGATCGAACTGGGCGCGGTCGCGTACTTCTGAAAGACGGTGCCGGGCCGGCACCGTCTAACTAGAGAAGGCGCACGCTGGAGGTGGCGATCATCTTTTCGATCTTGGCGCGGTTGGCGGGGTAGAGCGTTTGAAAATCCTTGAGGAACACCGCGACCGCGATTTCGACCCGCTTGTCGTCCAGCTTCTTGACCATCACCACTTCGTAAGCGCCGTTGTCGCTGCGGCTGGAATACGCCCGGAATCCGGGCGCGGTGATGTCCGTGAATTCCTGCAAGGGACCGTACTGCGGCGCGGCTTCCGCGCGCCGCCGCGCGTACACCTCGATGTATTCCTCGATGGTATCCACGTCCTGGCCAAACTCCGCCACCAGCAGATCGACGTCGAAGCGCAGGCCCATGTAGGTCCGCGAGGCGTCCTTGGGTTCCAGGACCCGCGCCCACGGAGTGTTCAACTTCGTCTCGCGCCAGCCTTCGACCGGCTCGAGGTCCCACTTGAACTTCTTGCTTTCCCGGTCGAGCAGCTTCTGGACCGCAGGCACGTCGTCGCCACGGCCGACTGCCGCCGCCATCAGGTGCAACTGGTCGGTGCGATTGAGCGCACCGGTGAGATTGCCGGCGATCACCTTGCAGAGCAGCGGCCAGTGCACCTCGAAGTATTGGCGGTCGCCGATGGCTGCGCGGTAGTGCCTGCCTTCAACCGCCGAACTCGACACGCTGCCACGCTGGGCGAGTTTCCCGTCCTTGACCCTGTACAGCGCGAACCACAGGTCGGTGGTTGCCGCGACGAACTCCCGGGCGGCCTCTGCCGCGTCGCGTGTCCTGAGTCCCGTGAAGCTGCTTTCGAGAACCAGCACGTAGTCGAAACCTTCCGAGCCGGCGCTGCCGGTGAGGTGGTTGACTCCCTTGGTCTGCAGGTACTTCGCGTTGTCAGTGCTGCTGGCGATCTCGAATACACCGCGACCGCTGTCGCGTTGCCGGAAGCTCTGCGACAGTGCGGCGAGCAGCGCCGCGTTGCGCTCGAATCCCGCCATCGTACCGGCGAATGTGGCCTCGAGCGGGTTGTTGCGATGTTCGACGATGGCGGCTCCGATCACCGCCGGAATGGCCCCGGTAAACACGAAGCCCCGCACGTAGTCGGAGGTCTTTATGAGGCGGACGTCGAGGGGCTTGTGCTCGTCGGGGAGAAGGATGAGCACGCGTACCTGGCGCGCGGTCGCCGGTTCGTCGGCGACCACCGGGCCACTGGCGACGAGCGCCGCAAACAGCGGCGCGAGCCACTTCAAGCGTCGAACCATTCGCAGTCCCTCCCGGAAAGCCGGAATCTAACTACTTTTGAATCCGACCCTGGCGTGACTGCCATCACAAAAGGGTTTGTTGTTGCTGGCGCCGCAGCGGCACAGGGCCGCCGATTCCAGGCGCGCGACCACGCGGCCGGTGCCGCTGATGATTTCCACGTTGCCGCGCACCTTGAGCGGGCCGTCGACCTGCGGATCGACGGCCAGCGGCCCATCGCGCACCGCCAGCATGTCGGCCTTGCCGGTGGCCGGCTCGCCGCTCGCCGCGAAGCGGATCTCGTTGTGTGAGCCATCGCAGAACGGCTTGTTCTTCGAGGCGCCGCAGCGGCACAACGTCAGGCGGTAGCTGACGGCGGGTGCGCCGTCGAGGCGGATGTCGGCGCGGAAAGCGTACGGCCCGTTCTCGCGCACGGCGACCAGGTTCACGGGCGGCACGCCCTCGTCGGGCTGGCCGTCCTTGCGTTTGTAACGAATCGCTCCGGAGACACACAGATGCGCAATCTCGGCCAATCGCTCCGTCGGCATGCTGTCGGGGTTGATCCAGGGGCCCTTCACGTTGGCCAGGAACACCTTCGGCGCCTGCGTCACGCAGAAGCGCGAGTGGATGCACTTCTTCCCCTCGTAGATCAGCGTGAGATCGCGCCCTTCGATGTAATCGACGCCGTCGACGCTGCGCGGCGTGGGCGCGAGATTGCCTGGCTCGATGCGCGACGCGCCCGCGGTGGACATGGCAGCGGCGGCGGGGGTGGGGGCAGCGGATGGCGCGGACGCTGGAGTCGCCGCCGGCTTCGCGGCGCCCGCCGCCAGCGACAGGGTCGTGCCCTGCGCGTCCGCAAACTTGCGCGCCGCTCGCTGCGCGAGTTCGCCGAAGAGCCGTGCGGCCTGCGCGACCCGCGCATCGCCATTCGATGGCGCGACCAGCCGTTGCGCGGCCGCGTTCAGTTCCTCGAAGCGCTCGGTGAAAAATCTTGCGGCGCTCGCTCCCGGAGGAAACGGCGCGGCGTCGCGCAGCGCGGTGAACGACATGCCCGCATTGCATTCCGGGTTCGATGGCCCGGCCGGCAGGCGCGCGGCGCGTTCACCCAGCGCGGCCATGGCGCGCATGAGTCCGAGACCGAGATCGATGCACGCGCCCTTGAGCGGATGCGGACGCGGCACGAGGTAGGCGTGCGAAACCAGGCGCAGCATCAGCATGTATGCGCTGTTGGCGACGTCGACGGTCGCGGCGGCTTCTTCGTTCTCCAGCCACACGCGTACACCCTGCCGCACCGGCCGGCGCAACACCGGGTTCACGGCCGCGGGGAACGCTGGCGCGAAATCCGGGTTCGCCGCCTTCAGGGCCTGCATCTCCTCGCGGATCGCCACGAAGCGTTGATAGTGCGAGTTGGCATTGTCCTGCGAGGCGCCTTCACCCTGCGTGACGATGGCATTGAAGGCGTTGAGCACGGTCTTCGAGCAGATCACCGGCTCACAACCCTGGAAGTCGATCTCGCTGCGCGTGATCTGCAGATTGCGATCGCCGCAGAACACCGCCGACTCGCCGACACGCGCCACCAGCTCCTTCACGTCGCCGGACAACTTCTCGTAGAACTGGCCCACGGTCTCGTAATCGAGCGGCATCGGCGTGACGCGCGAGTGCGCCACGCCGCGTGTGAAGCGGAAGTCAGGCTGGAAGCCCGCGCCATCGGGCTCGGTGGATCCGGCCGGCCGCTCCAGGTAGATGAAGTGCTGCAAAACCGCCTCGCTGAACGGCGCGAGCTTGACCACCACGTCGGCGGGCAATCCACCGGGATCGAGCGGGAAGTTCATGCGCCCGAAGCGCGGCGAGCCGCCGAGTGCCGAGGTGATGTTCCACACCGCGGTCAGGTGTCCCATCTCTTCGATGGCGACGCCGAGGATGGCGCGGCGCCACCGCTCGACCGCTTCGGCTTCGACGGCACTCAAGCCTTCCGCCGTCCCGCTTCTCAGGCTGAACGCGGCATAGAGATAGGTGCACATCAGGTTGTGTTCGAGCTCCGCGGCTTCGTACAGCCCATGCACCAGCGCTTCGCGCGTCACTCCGGGAAGATTCGGTTCCGAGTTCATCTGCGGGTCTCCACTGGGTAACCCCTCGTAGTTCGCGCCAATATGTCGGGTCACGACCGGGACACATATATAAGAGCAGCCGCCGGGCCGCTCCACGCAGCCAGATACATAACGCGCGCGATCTGCAAGCCCCGTAGCATCATCCCTCCTGTGAACCGGCGCAATGTTCTCCCCGGCGGAAGTCAGGGAGTATTCTGGCTGGAACGGGAGAGGTGAGTGGACGCCAGAGGGGACCTGAGGCCCGAACGGGACTTCATCATCGCGCTCGCCGTGAGCGTGCTCGGCGGCATGGCCATCTTTTCCGCGCCGGGCAATGTCTTTCCGGTCCTGCACACCATCCTCAACACCGGGCTGGCGATCGGCACGGTGCTGGTCTCGCTGCTGTTCTGGGACCTCGGCTGGCGCATCCGCTCGGCGTTGCTTCCTTACCTCGCCATCGTGTTCGCCGTGGCCGGCGTGCTGGAGATATCGCACGTGATCGCCGCACTCGAGCCATCCACCGCCTCGGAGGCAATCAACGACGCGCTGCGCAGCCTGCGGTCCGGCACATGGGCGCCGCCGGCCTATCTACTGCCGCTGGGCACCGGCGTGGCGCTGTGGGTCGCACAGGCGCCGGGCACCTCGAAGTGGGGCTTCGCCGCCGGCGCCTTCCTCGTGGCCGTGGGGCTGTTCGCCCTGTTCCAGTGGCTGCCGCGTTACTCCGATCCCGTCGCGTTCGGCATCCTCCGCCCGTCGCTGGTCATGGTGCCGGTGTTGTGGATCCCGGTCGGCATCGTGCTGTGGCGGCGGCGCGCCGAAGACCGTATCGCGCACGCACTCGCGTACTACGCCTTCGGCCTCGCGCTGTCACACACGTTGATGCTGTATTCGCACGAGGCCACCAGCAAGTTCGCCATGAGCGCGCACCTCGGCGTGTTCGCATTCGGCCTGTTCCTGGTGTTGAGCCTCATGCAGATGGGCACCGCCGACAACGCGCGGCGCATGCGCGTCGAGCACGAGCTCAAGGTCAGCAACGAGGCGCTGGAGGCGCGCGTCGGCGCGCGCACCGCCGAGCTCGAATGGCTGAACACCGACCTGCGCCGCGAGGTTGGTGTGCGCCACGAGGCGGAAGTGCGCACGCTGATGCAGCTGCAGCGACTCGAACTGCTGCGCCGGATCACGCGCGCGATCGCCGAGCGCCAGGACCTCGACAGCATCTTCCAGGTGGTGGTGCGCGCCCTCGAAGAACACATGCCCGCGGATTTCGCCGCCATCTGCACGCACGAGCGCGACGCCGCCACGCTCACGGTGAATCGCGTGGGCGTACGCAGCGAGCCGGTGGCGCAGGAACTCGACCTGTTGCCGGGCTCGCTGGTCGGCATCGACCAGAACGCGCTGGCGCGTTGCGTCGGCGGCCAGCAGGTGTACGAGCCGGACATCAGCGCGGTCGACTTTCCATTTCCGCAGCGGCTGTCGCGCGTTGGCCTGCGCTCGCTGGTCATCGTGCCGCTGGTGCTCGAGCAACGCAGCGGCGTGTTCGCGGTGTTGCTGGTGGCACGGCGCACCACGCATGCCTTCAGCAGCGGCGAGTGTGAATTCCTGCGACAGCTCTGCGATCACGTGGCGCTCGCCGCCAACCAGGCGCAACTGCACACCTCGTTGCAGCAGGCGTACGAACACCTGCAGCGCACGCAGGAGTCGGCGCTCGAGCAGGAGCGGCTGCGCGCGCTCGGCCAGATGGCGAGCGGCATCGCACACGACATCAACAACGCGATCTCGCCGGTGGCCATCTACGTCGAGGGCATCCTGGAATTCGAAACCGGCTTCAGCGAGCGCACGCGCCGCCAGCTCGAGATCATCCAGCGCGCCATCGACGACGTGGCGCACACCGTGGCGCGCATGGGCGAGTTCTCGCGGCGACGCCCGACCCAGGCCGATCTCAAGGAGGTCGCGGTGGAGCGCGTGTTGCGCGAGGTGCTGGAGCTCACGCGTGCGCGCTGGAGCGACATGGCGCAGCAGCGCGGCGTGGTCATCGAGGCGAAAGTGGAGAGCGCCGGCGGCTCGACCACCGCGCTGGGCATCGAGAGCGAGCTGCGCGAAGCGCTGGTGAACCTGGTGCTCAACGCCATCGACGCGATGCCGGAGGGCGGCAAGCTCACCCTGCGCACCGGTACGCACGGCGCGAACGGCATCCACGCCGGGCGGGTGTACATCGAGGTGAGCGACACAGGCGTTGGCATGGACGAGGACACCCGGCGCCGCTGCCTCGAACCGTTCTTCACCACCAAGGGTGAACGCGGTACGGGCCTCGGCCTCGCGATGGTGTATGGCATCGCGCAGCGCCACCAGATGGACATCGACATCGTGAGTGCGCCGCGTGTCGGCAGCACGTTCCGCCTGGTGTTCCCCGAACGCACGGCACAGGGCGCGCAGTCGGACGGTTCGCAGGACCGCATGCCCGAGCGCACGCGCATCCTGCTGATCGACGACGATGCGATGTTGCTCACCTCGCTGCGCGACATCCTCGAACGCGAAGGGCACGAAGTCGTGACGGCCAACGGTGGCCAGCAGGGCATCGACCGGTTCCACGCCGAAAAAGCGGCGGGGCGCCCGTTCCCCGTGGTCATCACCGACCTGGGCATGCCGCACGTCGACGGCCGTGCGGTCGCCAGTGCCATCGCCCAGGCCGCGCCCGGCACACCCGTGTTGCTGCTGACCGGGTGGGGCCAGCGGCTCGCCGATACCGGCGATATACCCAAGGATGTCATTGCGGTTATCGGTAAGCCGCCGAGGCTCGCGGAATTGCGCCAGCGGCTCGCCGAATGCGCGGACAATTTCCGAGGACTGAAGTAACGGAGTACCCCACTTGACGGCCCGAGGCGACATCCCGTGTACTCCGGCGTCCGGATCGGAGCCACGGGACGGCGCCCGGTCATAACAAGTCCGAGGGGGTTCTCTTGATTCTCAGCAGGCGTTCTTTTCTCGTCACCGCGGGAGCCGGCGTCGCGGCCGGATCACTGATGAATTCCATGGCGTTCGCCAACCACCACGAGGGTGTCCCGCTGGGCATCCAGCTGTGGACCGTGAAGGACGAAGCGGCCAAGGATCTCGAAGGCACGTTGCGCCAGGTGTACGCCGCGGGCTTCCGCGAGATCGAATTCGCGGGCTTCTACGACAAGACGGCCGCCGAGATCGGCGCGCTCATGAAGGGCATCGGTTTCTCGCTGGTGAGCATGCACGCCGGCGCGGCCGACATCGCGAAGAAGGGCGACCAGATCCTCGCCGACGCGAAGACACTGGGGCTGCGCTACATCGTCTGCTCCTCGCCCGGCGTGACTCCCGAGAAGGAAAAGCTTCCCTGGGAAGAGCGCATGAAGTCGGTGGACCTCGGCGACTGGAAGTGGAACGCCGAGCTGTTCAACAAGTTCGGCAAGCAGGTCAAGGATGCCGGCATGACCTTCGGTTATCACAACCACAGCGCCGAGTTCAAGAAATTCGACGGTGTCACGGCCCTGGATTACCTGTTCGCCAATACCGATCCGGCTCTCGTGAAGAGCGAGCTCGACGTGGGCTGGGTGGTGGTGGCGCAGCAGGATCCGATTGCCCTGCTGAACAAGTACAAGGACCGCGTGATCGCGCTGCACGTCAAGGACGTGGCCAGGCGCGAATCGGCCGACAAGGATCCGGCCTCGGTGGCGCTCGGCGAGGGCGTCATCGACTGGAAGAACGTGATCGGCACCGCGAAGAAGAACGGCACCAAGGCCTTCTTCTACGAGCAGGAAGCGCCGTTCACCCGTCCGATCCTGGACTCGGTGAAGATGAGCGGCGACTACCTGCAGAAGCTCAAGGTTTAATCTAACTAGCGGCGCTTCCATGAAAACCATCAAGGGACCGGCGATTTTCCTGGCGCAGTTCGCGGGCAACGGCCCGCACCTGCAGAACTTCAACGACATGTGCAAGTGGGCCAAGGAGTGCGGCTTCGTCGGCGTGCAGCTCCCGAGCTGGGACGGCCGCGTCATGGACCTGGCCAAGGCCGCCGACAGCAAGGCCTACTGCGACGAGCTCAAGGGTGTCGCCGCGAAACACGGCATCGAGATCACCGAGCTCGCCGCGCACCTGCAGGGCCAGCTGGTGGCCGTGCACCCGGCCTATGACCTGCAATTCGACAACTTCGCGCCCAAGGAGGTGCACGGCAATCCGTCGAAGCGCCAGGCCTGGGCGGTGGAGCAGATGAAGCTGGTCGCCAAGGCCAGCAAGAACCTGGGCCTCAGGAATGTCGCCGCGTTTCCGGGCGCGCTGGCCTGGCCCTATCTATATCCCTGGCCGCAGCGTCCGCCGGGACTCATCGAGGCCGCGTTCGACGAGCTGGCGAAGCGCTGGAAGCCCATCCTCGACGTGTTCAGGGACAACGGCCAGAACTGCTGCTTCGAAGTGCACCCGGGCGAAGACATCTTCGAC
>Ga0315910_10001382_pt1 | contig 22380 bp, 19 predicted proteins | sample EdamamesoilMG_FD_204470 | JGI IMG/M metagenome (GOLD analysis project Ga0315910, IMG submission 204470) | Garden soil microbial communities collected in Santa Monica, California, United States - Edamame soil | ecosystem: Environmental > Terrestrial > Soil > Garden | place: USA: California... | reverse complement strand
GCCCGTGACCCCGAGTTCGAGCACGCCCATCAGGAGCACGTTCATCCCGACCTCGAACAGGAGCTTGGCCGTCTGCAGCGCCGTGTAGAGCCCCGAGCGCTTGAGCGCGAACAGGTAGTAGTTCCCCGACATCGTCGCGAGCTGGAAGGGCACCAGCACCAGCGTCAGGGTCGTGACGCGCTCGAGCTCCGAGCTCGGCACCGTCCCGCCGCGTCCGAGCAGGAGCGGCGAGAGCCAGGGCACGAACAGCAGCCCGAGCCCGCACACCACGAAGGCCCCCAGGGTGACGAGCAGCGTGACCGAGCTCACGACCGCGGCGCGCTCGCGCTCGCCCTTCTGGTCGTAGTAGAAGCGCACCAGCGCCTGCAGCACGTTCTGCCCGAGCACCTGCTGCAGCGCGATGCACCACAGGTCGGCGTTCTCCTTGATCCCGGCCCCGGCCGGGCCGAGCCAGGCCGTGTAGAAGCGCGTCATCGCGACCGACAGCGCCTGGCGCAGGATCGGCGCGGCGCTGTAGATCGCCGAGTGCTTGACCAGCGCGCCCAGCGGGCGCTCGGCCGGCGCGCTGGCGGGGGCGACGCTCATGCCTGCAGGCGGCGGGGAGGCCACGGTCCGCCCTGTTTCGTCCGCCCGGGCGCGGGGGGCCCAGTCCGGACCCGCGGATTCCGTGCGCCCGCCCTCACAGCGTGCCCGTGACCGGCGTCCCGACCGGCGCGAGCGGCGCGTCCATGCGCATGCCCGGGTTGTGCAGCCAGGCCGTCACGGCCGCGCCGCGCAGCTCGGGCGGCACGCGCGCCTCGATCATCTGGATCGAGCGCGGCCCGGTGCGCACGAGCAGGAGGTTCGTGCGCGCGTCGAGCGGCACGCTGGAGTCCCAGCGCCCGGTCGGCGCCAGGTAGCGCTCGCTCCCGTCGGGGCGCGTGATGCGCACGCACAGGTCGGCCACGATGTCGCTGCCCTCGTGGCGCGCCAGGATGCGCACGCGGTCGCCGGCGGACTCGATCGCCAGCGACGGGATCAGCTCGATGTCCTTGCGCTGCAGCAGCGGGAACGGATCGCGTGCCGGTTCCAGCGGGCCGCGGCTCTTGGCCGGCACCGGCACCGAGACGAGCGCGAAGCCGTCCAGCGCCGCCAGCACCGCGGCCTGGCGCTCGGGGGTCGGTCCGACGCTGTCGTAGCGCTCGAGCCACTCGCGCAGCAGGTTCGAGGGCTCCTCGTCGTCCGAGAGCGTGCCGACCAGCGGCACGACGTAGTCCACGTCGCTCTCCATCGCCGCCAGGAGGTCGATGCGCGGTGCGCCGCGCCAGGAGCGCGTGTGCTCCTCGCCCGGCACCGGCCAGGCGCGCCCCGAGAGGTCACGCACCTCGCGGCGCGAGAGGTAGCCGATCGCTCCGGGAGACGAGGTCAGGATCACGGCGTCCGCGCCCGTGCGCTGGCGCAGGAACACGCCCAGGCGCCGCAGGTTCTCGACCGAGCGGATCTCCTCCAGGAGCCCGAGCCGTCCGTGGGGCCGCGGGTAGGCGTGCGCCAGGCTCCCGCGCGGCGTCTGCCAGCGCGTCAGCAGGTCCTCGAGCGCCAGCGGGCCGATGTCGCTCGGCACCTTGCTGACCAGGAACGCCCCGCCCAGGCTCAGGGCCAGGACCGGCCAGGCGACGCGCGCCAGGGCCGCGTGCTCGTCCATCCACACGCGCAGGCACTCCTGCACGCCCAGGAAGAAGAGCGGCAGCACGGGCACGAGCGCGCTCCAGAAGGGCAGCTCGTCGCCACCCGCCAGGGTCACCAGACCCCACCACAGCGCGACCAGCGCCAGCGCGCGCGTGCCCATCGCGCTCGAGCGCCCGGCGCACAGCGAGAGCACCACCACCAGGACGAGCAGGGTGAAGCCCGAGGCCAGCGCGAAGCCCGCCAGGTACTCGCCCCCCAGGCGCCAGCGCTCCGGCTCGACCTGCCACAGCTCGGCCGCGGAGGGCGAGAGCCACTGTCCGGTCAGGGCGCGGCGCAGGAGCGTCGAGCCCAGCGCGACCGCCGCGGGCAGCGCGTAGGCACCCCACAGCGGCGGGCGCACGGCCTGCGCGCCGCGCGGCCGCCAGGCGCCCTCGCAGACCAGCAGGAAGGCCAGGACCGCCGCGCCCTCGGGAGAGGTCACGACCAGCGCGCTCGCGGCCAGCGCCAGCAGGCGCCGGTGGCCGCGCTCGAAGGCCAGGAAGGCGGTCGTCACGAGCCCCATCGCCAGGGTCGCCTCGGTGCCGCTGAAGGCCGCCGTGGCCACGCTCCCGCTGGCCGCCAGGAGCACGGGCGCGATCAGGCCCGAGCTGCGCTTGGGGCTGAACTGGGCCAGCACCACGACCGTCGCCAGCGCCGCCAGCAGCCCGAGACCCTGGCTGGCCACGAAGGGCGAGACGTAGGCGCGCGCCGCGGCGGCGCACCACAGCACCCACAGGGGCGACGGATAGGACTCGTGCGCGGGCCCGCCGGGGTTCCAGGCCGCCGTGCCCTCGAACACCAGGTTGCGCCCGAGCCGGAAGGCGGCGTGGGCCATCTCGTGCGGCGCGGCCAGCTCGCCGTCGGGCGTCTGGTGGATCGCGAAGGTGTGCGCGAGCAGGATCGCCAGCGCCAGGAGGATGACCGTGCCGCGGTTCATTCGGCGCCGGGAGTATGCTCGCGCGCGGGATGGTTTTCACCTCGCGGGGCGGGGCGGTCGAGCCGACCGCGGAGTCGCGGAGGGCGCGGAGCCGCGCGGAGGGAGCCGGGAACGGAGCGTGGTCCCGCCGATCCTCGCAGGCGCCGCCCCTCGCTCCTGCCGGTCCCCCCTTCCCCCTTCTTCTCCGCGCTCCTCCCTCTGCTCCGCGTCTCCGCGGTCGTCTTCCTCATTCCTACCCGGCCACGTCCACCGCCCTGCGCGCCTCGAAGGCACGCGTGACCAGCCCCTCCACGTCGAGGGCCGCCTCCGCCTGCTCGCACAGGGCCAGCTTGCCGTGGATCACCGGGCGCTCGGGCATGAAGACCGTGCAGCAGTCGGGCTCGTTCTCGATCGAGATCGCGAAGGTGCCGATGCGCCGCGCGAGCGCGATCGTCTCGGGCTTGTCGAAGCCGATCAGGGGCCGCAGCACGGGCAGCTCGCCGGCGGCCTCGATGCAGGCCAGGTTCTCGAGGGTCTGGCTCGCGACCTGGCCCAGGCTCTCGCCGGTCACCAGGGCGCCGGCGCGCTCGGCGCGCGCCAGGCGCCCGGCGATGCGCTGCATCATGCGGCGGTACAGCACGGTGCGGTAGGGCGGCGGGGCCTGGTCGCGCACGGCCGTCTGGATCTCCGCCAGGGGCGCGAGGTAGAGGCGCGTGCGCGGCTGGTAGCGCGCCAGCGCGGCCGCCAGGCGCTCGACCTTGCGCTCGAAGCCCAGGCCCACCCAGGGATAGGAGTGGAAGGCGAGCAGCACGGCCTCGCAGCCGCGCTTCATCGTCATCCAGGCCGCGACCGGCGAGTCGATCCCGCCCGAGAGCAGCACCACCGCGCGCCCGACGGTGCCGACCGGCAACCCGCCGGCGCCCGGCAGGCGCTCGGCGAACACGTAGCTCGTGCCCGTGCGCACGTGCAGGCACAGCTCGAGCTCCGGCTGCTCGAGGTCGACCGCCAGGCGCGGCGCGAGCACGGGCGGGATGCGCTCGGCCACGTGGCGGTCGATCTCGGGCGAGGTCAGGGGGAAGCGCTTGTCGGCGCGCTGCGTGCTGACGCGGAAGCGCACGGGCCGCACGCGCGGCCAGGCCTCGAGGGTCTCCGCCAGGAGCGCGTGGGCGGCCTCGGTCAGGGCCGAGAGCTCGCTCGGCACGGCGCGCGCGACGGAGAGCGAGGAGAGCCCGAACACGTCGCCGAGGCGCTCGGCCACGGCGCGCGCGCCCTGCTCGGGGTGGACCACCAGCAGGCCGTGCTCGCGCTCGATCCGCGCCCCGGGGTCGAGCCCGGCCAGCGCGACGCGCGCGTTGCGCTGCAGGGCGCGCTCGAAGTCGCCGCGGTTCTTGCCCTTGAGCCACAGCTCGCCGTAGCGGCCGATCACGACCTCCCCGGCCGGGCTCACGTGCGCGCCCCGAGCTCCCCGGCCACGGCCGCGAGCGCCGCCAGGCCCGCGCGCACCTCGTCCGCGCTCGTCTCGCGCGCGAAGGAGAGGCGCAGGACCTGCTTCGCGCGCCGCTCGTCGAAGCCCAGCGCGAGCAGCGCGGGCGAGACGCCGCCCTTCTTCGCCTGGCAGGCGCTGCCGACGCTGGTGAAGACGCCGCGCGCCTCGAGGTGGTGCTGCCAGACCTCGGCCGGCGGTCCCGGCAGCAGCACGGCCGCGATCGCGTCCGCGACGCCCCCCGGGCCGCCGGGCTCGACCAGCTCGGCCCCGCCGAGCGCCCCCAGCCCAGCGCGCAGCTCGGCCCGCAGCGCGGCGAGGTGCGTGCGCGCGGCCGGCGCGCGCACGCGCACCAGCTCGGCCGCGCGGCCCAGGCCCACCAGCCCGGCCACGTTCTCGGTGCCCGAGCGCAGCCCGCGCTCCTGCTCGCCGCCGAAGACCAGCGGGCGCGGGCGCAAGCCCTCGGCCAGCACCAGCGCGCCGGCGCCCTTCGGGCCGTGGAACTTGTGGGCCGAGAGCGCGAGCGCGTGCACGCCCAGCTCGGCCAGCGCGATCGGCGCCTTGCCGACCGCCTGCACCGCGTCGGTGTGCAGCACGGCCTGGGGCGCGTTCGCGCGCACGAGGCGCGCCAGGCGCGCCAGCGGGTAGAGCGTGCCGAACTCGTTGTTCACCAGCATCTGCGCCACCAGCACCGTGTCCGGGCGGAGATGCGCGGCGGCGTGCTCGAGGTCCAGCGCGCCGGCGGCGTCGAGGCGCAGCGTCTCGAGCTCGAAGCCCTCCTCGGTCAGGGCCCGTGCCGCGTCGCGCACGCAGGGGTGCTCGCTCGGGCCGATCAGGACGTGCTTGCCGTGCCGGGCGCGCGCGCGCGCCAGCCCCAGCACCGCCAGGTTGTTGGCCTCGGTGCCGCCGGAGGTGAAGGTCACCTGCGCGGGGCGCACCGCGCACAGGCGCGCGACCTCGGCCCGGGCCGTCTCGAGCGCGCGCGCGGCCGCCACCCCGAGGGCGTGGCGCGAGGAGGGGTTGCCGAACTCCCGCTCCAGGAACGGCAGCATGGCCGCGCGCACCTCGGGCGCGAGCGGGGTCGTGGCGGCGTGGTCCAGGTAAACCGGCGCGGACGCGCTCATCGGCGCGAGGATACCCGCGCCGGGCTCCGTCAGCGGCGCGGAGGCTCGTCGGTGCGCGGGTCGAGCGCCCCGAAGGGCACGCTGCGCGTGCTCCCGGCCTCGACCACGACCTCGCTGTCCCCGCGCGCCGCGCCGGCCCGCACGTGCACCAGGTAGCGCCCCGGCGGCAGGAGCCCGACGCGGAAGCGGCCCTCCGCATCCGTCACGGCCGGCGGCCACAGGGCGGGCTGGCCCACCGGGTCGAGCGCGTCGAGGGCCGCCACGGACACGACCGCCCCGGGCAGCGGCCGGCCATCCGGGTCGAGCAGCGTGCCCTCGACCGCGCCCACCTCGAGCGCGAGCCCGAGCGAGTGCGGCTCGCCGGCGCGCACCGTCACGCCGCCGCGCGCCAGGATCGGCCAGGTCCCGCCGCGCGCCCAGCCGGGCAGCACGCGCGCCTCGTAGGTGGCCGCGGTGAGCTCGGCGAGGGCGAACGCGCCCTGCGCGTCGATGCTCGTGCGCCGCTCGCTGGCCCCGGCCAGGAGCGGCGTGTCGGGCGCCGGCACCAGCCAGACCTCGAAGTCCGTCAGGTCCGGCGCGCCCTCCGGTCCGGCCCCGTCGGCGCGCACGAGGCCGCTCATCGCGCTCGCGCCCTGCTCCGGGAGCACGGGCAGCTCCGGCAGCGGCGCCGGCAGGCTCCAGGTCACCTCGCCCGCGACCGGCAGCTCGAGCGCGAAGGTGCGCGGCGGCGCCGAGGGGTGCGTGAGCACGACGCGCAGCGGCCCGGCCGGCAGGCCCTCGAGCGCGAAGCGTCCCTCGGCGTCGCTGTAGGCGTGGTGCAGCGGCGGGAGCTCGCTGCGCTCGTCGTCGGGCGGCAGCAGGACGACGAAGGCCTCCGCCGCGGGCCGGCCATCGGCCGTGGTGACGCGCCCGGCGAGCGTCAGCGTCCCCGCCGGGAGCTCGAGCGGCGCGAGCGTGCGCGCGAGCTCGGGCCCCGCGCCGAAGAGCGCCTGGTCGGGCGGCGTGGGGCGCGCGAGCAGGATCGCCAGCGCCAGCCCGGCGAGCACGAGCGCGGCCAGGGCGACCTCGAGGCGCTTCATCGCGCCGGCTCCCCGCCCGCGCGCGGCCCGGCGGCGGCCAGGAGCGCGCGCTGCAGCTCGGCGCAGGGCGCGAACTCGGCGCACTCCAGGCGCTCCAGCGAGCCGCGGAACTCCTCCAGCGTGCCGTGCCCCGCGCGCCGGTAGGCGAGCCAGCGCAGGCCGAGGTGCAGCTTGTCGCACAGGTGCACGAAGCGCGCCTCGCGCGTGGCGCCCGCCTGGTACTCCTGGAAGCGCGTCAGGGCCAGCTCCGAGAGCGGCGCCAGCAGGCGCTGCGCGGCGCGGCGCTCGCCCTCGGCCTTGGCGCCCTCCGGCAGGCACTCGACGGCGCTGCGCGGCAGGTCCGTGAGCAGCGCCTCGGGCGCGTCGTGCAGCACCGCCAGTGCGGCCGCACGGTCGACGTCGAGCGCCGGTGCGACCCGCGGCCCGAGGGCCAGCGCCAGGAGCGCCGTCCCGAGCGCGTGGGCAGCGATGCTCTCCGGCGCCGGCACGCCGGCGAGGAGCCAGCCGGTGCGCGGCAGGCGATCGAGGGCCAAGAGGGCCAGCAGGGCGTCGAGCGGGGGGGCGGTCACGGCGGTCGCGCGGCGCGGGCGAATTGTCGGCCCCGCCGCGGGCCCCTATACTGCGCGGTTCTACCGGCCGCTACGAGAGCCCGCGACCCCCTCCCCATGCTGCTGCGCCTGCGTCCCACGGCCACCGAGGCCGACCTGGAGGTCCTGCGGCGGGTGGCGGGGGAGCGCGGCTACGCGGTGAAGCTCCTGGACGCGCGCCGGATCGTGGCCGAGCTGACGCGCCGCGAGGGTCGCCCGGCGGCCGGCGACCGCAGCGCCTTCGAGGACCTCGCCTTCGTGGCCGGCGTGCTCGACGCGAGCGACGCGCCCGAGCTCTCCGAGCGCACCCCGGGCCGCGAGGACAGCGTGCTGCGCGTGGGCGAGGCGGCCTTCGGCGGGGCCTCCGTGTCCCTGATCGCTGGCCCCTGCGCGGTCGAGGACGAGCGGCGCCTGCTCGAGATCGCGCGCGCCGTCAAGGCCTCCGGCGCCACCTGCCTGCGCGGCGGGGCCTACAAGCCGCGCACCTCGCCCTACTCCTTCCAGGGCGCCGGGCGCGAGGGCCTCGAGGCCCTGGCGCGCGTGCGCGCCGAGGTGGACCTGCCGGTCGTGACCGAGGTGCTCGACCCGCGCGACGTCGGCACGGTGGCGGCCGTGGCCGACGTGCTGCAGATCGGCGCGCGCAGCATGGCCAACTACGCGCTGCTCGCGGAGGTGGCGCGCACGCAAAAGGTCGTGCTGCTGAAGCGCGGGCCGGCCGCCTCGGTGCGCGAGTTCCTGCTGGCGGCCGAGCACGTCCTGGCGCGTGGCAACGCGCGCGTGCTCCTGTGCGAGCGCGGCGTGCGCGGCTTCGACCAGGTGACGCGCAACGTGCTCGACGTCGGCGCGATCGCGCACCTGAAGCGCGTCACGCACCTGCCGGTGATCGTCGACCCCTCGCACGCCGCCGGACGGCCCGAGCTGGTCCTGCCGCTGGCCCGCGCGGGCCTGGCGGCCGGCGCCGACGGGCTGATGGTCGAGGTCCACCCGCAGCCGAACGAGGCGCGCTCGGACGGGGCCCAGGCCGTCTCGCCGGCCGACTTCGCCGAGCTCGCGCGCCAGGCCGCGGCCCTGGTGCGCCTGGACGGGCGCCGGCTGGTCGTCGGCAAGGAAGCGACCGGCGAGCGGGCCGAGCGCGGCAAGGACAAGGACAGCAAGGACAGGGAACTGCGCGAGTCCCCCGGCCGGGCCGGAGAAGGAGTGCGTCCGTGAGGCAGGCCTACGTCGCCGGCAACTGGAAGATGAACCTCGAGCGGCGCTCGGCCCTGGCCCTGTGCGCCGCGCTGCGCGAGGCCTGCGGGACGGCGCGCGCGCCGCGCGTGGCGGTCGCGCCGCCCTTCGTGTACCTGGCCGAGGTCGTTCAGGCCCTGGCCGGCAGCACGATCCGCGTCGGTGCCCAGGACCTGTGCGACCGGGCTTCCGGCGCCTTCACCGGCGAGGTCTCGGCCGCGATGCTGAAGGACGTCGGCGCGAGCTTCGCGATCGTCGGGCACTCCGAGCGCCGCCACGTGTACGGCGAGAGCGACGCGCTCGCCAACCAGAAGGTGCTGCGCGCCCTGGAGGCTGGCCTGGAGGTGATCCTGTGCGTCGGCGAGACCCTGGAGGAGCGCGAGGCGAAGCGCACCGAGGCGGTCGTCGCGCGCCACCTGACCCAGGGCCTGAAGGGCGTCGCGCGCGCCGACCTCGGGCGCGTGACGGTCGCCTACGAGCCCGTGTGGGCCATCGGCACCGGCCGCAACGCGACCCCCGAGCAGGCGAGCCAGGTGCACCAGTACCTGCGCGGCGTCTTCTCCGGGCTCTACGACGAGGCCGCCGCCGAGGCCCTCGTGATCCAGTACGGGGGCAGCGTCGGCCCGGCCAACGCCGCGGCGATCCTGGCCGCCCCGGACGTCGACGGAGCGCTGGTCGGCGGCGCTTCCTTGAAGAGCGAGACCTTCCTCCCGATCATCACGGCCGGCCAGCGGCGGCCGGCCTCCGCCTGACCCCGTCCCGACGAAACCGGCCCCCGACCCCGCAGCGCCCATGCTCTCCACCTTCCTCTACATCGTGTTCGTGCTCGCCGCGATCGTCCTGATCGTCGTGATCCTCCTGCAGGAGGGCCGCGGCGGCGGCTTCGGCCAGGCCCTGGGCGAGCACGGCCAGCAGACCTTCGGCGTGGCCGCCAGGGGCATCCACCGCTTCACCTTCACGGTCGCGGCCATCTTCCTGGTCTCGGCCATCCTGCTGCACTACATCAACCGCCACGAGAGCTCCTCCTCGGTGCTCCTGCCCTCGGTCACGCCCGCCGATCCGACCCAGGGGCTCTTGCCCTCGAACGACCCCGGGTCCTTGCCCCCGCCCAGCCAGTCGCCGTCCGGGTCCGAGCCCAAGTAGGTCCGGGCGCGATGCTGCGCTCGATGACGGGCTTCGGGGCGGCGGCGGACGAGGGGCGCTCGGGGACGCCGCTGCGGGTCGAGGTGCGCTCGGTCAACCACCGCCACCTGGCCCTGAAGACGCGCCTGCCGGAGGCGCTGTTCGCGCTGGAGAGCGAGGTCGAGGGGCGCGTGCGCGCGCGCTGCGAGCGCGGCGCGGTGACGGTGCACGTCGTCGCCGAGCGCGGCGGCGCGGGCGGCGGCGCGCGCATCGATCACGCCCTGGCGCGGCGCTACCGGGACGAGCTGGTCGGGCTGGCGGGCGAGCTCGGGCTGGCCCCCACGCTCTCGCTGGACGCCCTGGTGGGCCTGCCGGGCGTGCTGGGCCCGGCCGACGGCGAGGCCGAGGACGCGCTGGCGCGCGCGGCGCTCGAGCTCCTGGACCAGGCCCTCGAGCGCATGCTCGCCATGCGCGCGCGCGAGGGCGCGGCCCTCGAGGCCGACCTGCGCAAGCACGCCCGGGCCCTGGCCCAGCTCGCGGCGCGCATCGAGAAGCGCATGCCGCGCGTCGTGCGCGCGAACCACGCCAGCCTGGCGAAGCGCCTGCAGGCGTTGCTGGGCGGGAAGCTCCCGGTGGCGCGCGACGAGCTGGCGCGCGAGATCGCGCTCCTGGCGGACAAGCTCGACGTCTCCGAGGAGCTGGCGCGCCTGGCGAGCCACCTCGGACAGCTCGACGCCCTGCTCGCGAAGGGCGGACGCATCGGGCGGCAGCTCGACTTCCTGGTGCAGGAGATCCTGCGCGAGGTGAACACGATCGGCTCCAAGTGCTCGGACGCCACCGTGGCCCACTGGGTCGTGGAGGCCAAGACGCACGTCGAGCGCCTGCGCGAGCAGGTGCAGAACGTGGAGTGAGCGTGGCGGCCGAGCGCGGCACGATGCTGGTCGTCTCCGGGCCCTCGGGCTGCGGCAAGAGCACGATCTGCAAGCGCCTGCTGGCCGACCCGCGCGTCGAGTTCTCGGTCAGCGCGACCACGCGCGCGCCGCGCGCCGGCGAGGTCGACGGGCGCGACTACCGCTTCCTCGACAAGGCCCGCTTCCGGGCCGAGATCGAGCGCGGGGCCTTCATCGAGTGGGCCGAGGTGCACGGCAACCTCTACGGCACGCCGCGCGCGCCGATGGAGCGCGCGCTCGCCGCCGGGCGCGTGTTCCTGCTGGAGATCGACGTGCAGGGCGGCGCGCAGCTCAAGGCCCTGGGGTTGCCCGGGGTCTACGTCTTCATCGCCCCGCCGGACCTCGCGAGCCTGCGCGCGCGCCTCGAGCGCCGCGGGACCGACGCGCCGGAGGTGATCGAGCGCCGCATGGCCAAGGCCCAGGAGGAGATGCGCGCGCGCGAGCGCTACGATCACGTGGTCGTGAACGAGGACCTGGAGCGGGCCGTGGCCGAGGTGCGGCGCCTGGCGGGGCTGACCGGCGAGCCCAGCGGGAGCGCCCGCCGGTGAGCCAGATCCTGCTGGCCTGCGGGGCCTCGGCCGCGCTGCACAAGGCCTGCGACCTCGCCAGCCACCTGGCCCAGCAAGGCCACCGCGTGCGCTCCGTCCTGACGCCGCGCGCGGCCGAGCTGGTGCGCCCGCAGCTCTTCGAGGCCCTGACCGGCGAGCCGGCCTTCGCCAGCGAGTGGGGCGACGCGCGCCGCGCCGGCATGGACCACATCGACCTCGCGCGCTGGGCCGAGATCTTCCTGGTGGCCCCGGCCACGGGCGACCTGGTCGCGCGCCTGGCCCTGGGCCTGGCGGACGACCTGGTCACGACCGTGGCCCTGGCGCTCCCGCCGCGCGCGCGCCGCTACGTGTGCCCGGCCATGAACCCGCACATGCTGGCGGCGGCCCCGGTGGCGCGGAACCTGGAGCAGCTCCGCCGCGACGGCTGGCAGGTGATCGAGCCCGGGGCCGGGCGCCTCGCCTGCGGCGACGAGGGCCGCGGGCGGCTGGCGGAGCCGGAGGAGATCGCCGCCTTCCTGGCGCGCGCCCAGCCCGGGTGATTCATGAGCCCTCGGCTGCAACGCCACGACTGCCGGCACCTGGTGGGCTTCGCTCCCTGCGAGTCCTCGACGACCTGTCAAAGGTCGCCTCCGGTCCTCTCGGTCGCGAAGGGCTTGCGCTGCGCGAGCTGGCCCTGCATCTGCCCCCATTCTTGGCGTTTCGCTCGAGGCCCCATGAATCACCCGGGCAGGGGATGAGCCCGCGCGCCCGCCGCCACGTGCTGGTCACCGCCGGGCCGACGCGCGAGCACGTCGACCCGGTGCGCTACCTGACCAACGAGTCCACCGGGCGCATGGGCTTCGAACTGGCGGCTGCCGCCGCCCGGCGCGGGGACCGGGTCACGCTGGTGGCCGGCCCGGTGCACCTCCCGACCCCGCCGGGGGTCGAGCGCGTGGACGTGGTCAGCGCGCGCGAGATGCTGGCGGCCGCGCGGCGGGCCTTCGCGCGCGCCGACGCGCTCTACATGTGCGCCGCCGTGGCGGACTGGCGTCCGCGCCGGAAACGGGCAGGCAAGTGGCGCAAGGAGAAGGTCCGCAAGGAAGTTGCAACCATCGAGCTGGTGCGCAACCCGGACATCCTGGCGACCCTGGCGCGACGCAAGGGGCCGCGCCTGGTGGTGGGCTTTGCCCTGGAGACGGGCTCCGGCGAGCGCCGGGCCCGCGCCAAGCTGCGCCGCAAGGGGGCCGACTACGTCGTGCTGAACGACGCGAGCGCCCTGGGGGCCCTGCGCACGACGGTCACCGTGCTCGGGCGGGACGGTTCGCGACGGCGCCTGGTGCAGCGCACGAAGCGCGCCGTGGCCGAGGCACTGGTGGGGCTGGCCGATCCCCGGATCGGCCACGGATCCCGCCGTCAGCGTGACCGCGCCGGCTCTCCGGGCGGGCGCACGCCCGTCCGGTGACCCCGCGCGCGGATCCCGGGGCCGGTTCCAGGCCACCACAACGCTCCCCGGCCTCCTCCCGCGTCCCCAGAATCGGATCTCCGAGCGGGGACGAAACGGGCCGGACAAATCGCTATGTTCCGCGCCTGCGCCCCTCCCGAGGCGCTGCGCCGCGGCGGCGGCGCGTCCGTCCCTCCATGGCAGGCACCCACGCGAAGTCCGAGAAGCGCTCCCGCGCGCGGGGCCCAGGCTTCTTCCGCAGCCTGGCCTTCTGGCGCGCGGACACGGCGCGCGACGAGGCAGCCGTCGAGCGCCTCCAGGAGATGAAGGGTCTGGCGGGCATCGGCCTCGCCCTGTGGCTCTTCGTGTCGCTGGCGAGCTTCTCCTCCGGTGAGCCCGGCGGGACGAGCTCGAACTGGGGCGGGCTGGCCGGGCACGTCGTGGCCGAGTGGATCTACGCCGCGCTGGGCTACAGCGGCTACGCCCTGGCGCTCCTGATCCTGGCCTGGGGCATGGTCCTGGTGGCACGCAAGCGCATCTCGCTCCCGTTCCTGCGGGGCTTCGGAAGCGCTTGCTTCTTGCTCTCCTCTGCGTTCCTCTTCCAGCTCGCCGCGGGTGATCGTGGCGGGCTGGAGTACGGGCCGGGCGGCTATCTCGCGCTCGAGCTCGTGGGGCCGGGCGTGAACGACCAGTACGTTGCGCCCGTGCTCGTCCAGAAGCTCGGCGGACCCGGGCTCTGGATCCTGCTGGTTCTCTCGACCCTCATCTCCTTCATGCTTGCGACCGAAATGGCCTTCTACCCTGCTGCACTCGCGTTTCGCGACTGGATCGCCGAGCGCCAAGGCAAGGAAAGCGCGCCCGCGGCGATCCTGGGCTGGCTCGGACGGCTCGCCTCCGGGCTGTGGAGCTTCTTGCGCGGCGCGGACCTGGACGAGGGCGGCTCGACCGCCGTGCTCGTCCCGCCCGCGCCCCGCGCGCGCAAGAGAGCGCGCACCGAGGCGGAGTCGCCGCCCGTCGAGCCCCTGACGCCCCCGGCGCGGGCCGAGGACGACGACGAGGACTTCGAGGACGACGACGTCGACTGGGTCGACGACGACGATGACGACGACGACGACGACGACGAAAAGGACGACGACGACAAGGACGAGGACGACGACAAGACCGGCGAGGACTACGACGAGGACCTCGACGACTGGAACCAGGCCGACGCGGCGCCCGCCGCGACGCCCGCCCCGCGGGAGCCGCGCAGGGCTCCCGCGGCGCGCCCGGTGGCCGAGCTCGAGCCGGTCGTGCCGCCGATGGGCGACTGGAAGCTGCCGCCGCTCGAGCTGCTCGAGCCGCCGGGCACGGAGAGCACCGAGGACGAGCGCACGATCGAGGCCCAGGCGCGGCGCCTGGAGAACGCGCTGAAGTCCTTCCGCGTGGAGGCCGGCGTGGTCGGGGCCAAGGTCGGCCCTGCGGTGACCCTCTACGAGCTGGAGGTCGCGCAGGGCACGCGCATGAACAAGGTCACCCAGCTCAGCCAGGAGATCGCCGCCGCCCTGCGCGCCAAGTCGGTGCGCATCATCGCGCCGATCCCGGGCAAGTCGACGATCGGGATCGAGGTCCCCAACGAGAAGCGCCGCGTGGTGCGCCTGTCCGAGCTCGTCACGCAGAAGGCCTACGACAAGAAGTTCATGGCCCTGCCGCTGTTCCTGGGGATGGACGCGGAGGGCAACGCGATCGTGGAGGACCTCTCGCGCATGCCGCACCTCCTGATCGCGGGCACGACCGGCTCGGGCAAGTCGGTGTGCATCAACGGCATCCTGGTGAGCCTGCTCCTGACGCGCTCGCCGCACGACGTGCAGCTGATCCTCGTGGATCCCAAGATGGTCGAGCTCCAGATGTTCGCTCAGGTGCCGCACATGATGCTGCCCGTGGTGAGCGACATGCGCCAGGCGACGAACGTGCTCCTGTGGGCGGTCGACAAGATGGAAGGCCGCTACGAGCTGTTCCAGCGCGCCGGCGTGCGCAACATCAAGGGCTACAACGCGCTCGGCGAGGAGGGCCTGAAGCAGCGGCTCGGCGACCAGTTCGACGCGGAGCGCACCCCGCGCCACGTCCCGTACATCGTCATGGTCATCGACGAGATGGCCGACCTCATGATGGCCTCGAAGAAGGAGGCCGAGCTCTCGATCACGCGTCTCGCGCAGAAATCGCGCGCCGTCGGGATCCACGTGATCGTCGCCACGCAGCGGCCCTCCACGGACGTGATCACCGGCGTGCTCAAGGGCAACCTCCCCTGCCGCATCGCCTTCCAGGTGGCCAGCAAGGTCGACAGCCGCGTGATCCTCGACCAGATGGGGGCCGAGAAGCTGCTGGGCCAGGGCGACATGCTCTACACGCCCCCGCAGAGCTCGCAGATCAAGCGCGTGCAGGGCGCCCTGGTCGAGGACCACGAGATCCAGGGCGTGGTCGAGTTCATCTCGCGCGAGTCGGTCCCGACCTTCAGCCAGGAGCTGGTGCAGTCCGCCACCGGCCAGCGCAGCGTCGCCGACGGCGACCCGGGCGAGCAGGACGAGCTCTTCGACGAGGCCGTGCGCGTGATCCTGAAGTCCAAGCGCGGCTCCGCCAGCTTGCTGCAGCGCGCGCTCGCCATCGGCTACACGCGCGCCACGCGCCTGCTCGAGCTGATGGAGCAGGCGGGCCTGGTCGGCGAGTACAAGGGCAGCAAGGCGCGCGAGGTCCTGATGTCGCTCGAGGAGTGGGAGCGCATGCAGGCCGACGCCCCGCGCGCCGGACGCCCGGCCGTGCGCGTCCCGGAAGGGCGCATCCCGGAAGACACCGAGGAACTCACCCATGACTGAGCGCACCCGGAACGGCAAGACCCTGGCCCAGGACGCGACCGCCATCGTCTTCTGCCTCGTCGGAGGGTTCTTCGCCGTCTCCGTCGTGCAGCAGCTGCGCGGCCACGAGGCCAAGGAGTCCTTCGCCGCACTGACGCGCCCGGTGGTCGCGCTCACGGCCGCGCTCGGCGCGCCGGCCGCGCTCGTGCTCGGGCTCGGCCTGGCGGCCCTGGGGGGGCTGCTCTTCGTGCGCTCGCGTCCGCTCGCGCCGCTGCGGCCGCTCTCGGCGCTCGTCCTCGGCGCGCTGGGGCTGGGCCTCGTGCTGGGGGCCTTCGAGGCGGGCGGAGCGCTCGGGTCCTGGCTGCCCGGCCTCGTCGGCGGGCTGATCGGGCGCGTGATCGGGGTGATCCTCGGCGCCGCGCTGGCCTGGCTCGGCTGGATGGTTGGCTTTCCGCCCAGCGCGCCGCGCGAGAGCACGGCCGAGGCGCTGCAGCGCATCGGGCTCGCCACGCGCCAGGACGCGGCCGGCGTCTCGCCGGCCGAGGCGGCGCTGCTCGGCAGCGATGCGCGCTCCGCGGGCGGCGCCGTCGCGCTGCCGCGCGCGGCCCCGGGCCCGAAGCCGGCCGTCGCGCCGCGCCGCGAGGAGCCCCTGCGCACCGAGACGCTCGTGCCGCGCGCGCCCGCCGCGCCGGCCCGGGCCGAGCCGCATCCCGCGGAGCCTGCAGCCCCGCTCGAGGCCGGGAGCGCGGCCCTGACGCCCCCGACGCCCTCCTGGGAAGCGCTCGAGGCCGAGGCGCCGGACGCGGCGGCCGAGCTCGCCGCGGAGGAGTCCGACGAGCCGGAGCAGGATCTCTCCGCGCTGCGGGCCTCGCGGGAGAAGGTCTTCCCGGCGCGCGAGGAGGCGCCCGAGGACGAGACGGCCGAGCTCGAGGAGTCCGAGGACCTGGACGTGCTCGTGGTGGAGGACGAGGACGAGGAGTACGAGATCCCCGCGCGCGCCCAGGCCGCCGAGGACCACGCTCCCGAGGAAGAAGGCGACGACCTCGAGGAGGAGGAGCCCGAGGAGCTCGCCGCGCTGGATCACGCCGAGGAAGAAGCCGAGGAAGCGGCCGAGGAGGAGCTCCCGGCGAGCGAGCCGCTGCTCCCGCAGGCCGCCTGGGAGCAGGTCGGGCTGTTCGACGCGCTCGACGAGCCCGCCGCGGTCGCCGACGAGCGCACTCCGAGCTTCGACTTCGACGCGCCGGCCCCGCCGGCCAGGGTCGCGCCGGCGCCCGCGGCCACTTCCCGTGCCGCGGACGATCCCTTCGCGGCGCCGGCGGCAACCAGGGCGGACTTCACGCTCACGCCCGCGACGCCCCGGCCGGCCCCGGCCGGCGCGCGCGACGACGCCGAGGAGCGCTGGCAGGCGCTCGTCTACGAGGCCGGCTGCCTGATCCTCGAGCAGAAGCGCGTGGCCGTCTCGATGCTGGAGCGGCGCTTCGCGATCGACTTCGACGCGGCCTGCAAGGTGCTCGACGAGCTGCAGCAGGCCGGCCTGATCGGCCCGTACATCGGCGGGCGCTCGAGGGATATACTCCTCGGCCGCGAGGAGTGGCTCTCGCACGCGCCGCACGCCTCCTAGCCGCGCGCGAGGGCCGGCGAGTCGCGCGCGCCCCCGACGCCCGTGAGCGAACCGATCCCCGTCTCCCTCGTGCACCTCGGGTGCGCGCGCAACCTGATCGACTCCGAGGTCATGCTGGCGCGCATGGCGGAGGAGGGCTGCCTCGTCTCGGGCACGCTGGAGGGCGCCGAGGTCGGGATCGTCAACACCTGCTCCTTCATCGGGCCAGCGCGGGCCGAGTCCGAGGGCGTGATCCGCGACCTGGTCGCGCGCAAGAAGCGCGGCGAGCTCGCGGCCGTGGTCGTGGCCGGGTGCCTGGTGCAGCGCTACCGCCACGCGCTGGTCGGGCGCTTCCCGGAGGTCGACCTGTTCGCCGAGATCTCCGACTACCGCGCCCTGGCGCGCGCCGTGCGCGAGCTCGGCGCCCAGGCGGCGGACCGGCGCAGCGGGCCGCGCTACCTGGCCGCCGGCGGCCTGCGCGAGCCGGAGCGCGAGGGGTCGCGCCTGCTCGCCACCCCGGGCAGCTACGCCTACCTGCGCATCTCCCACGGCTGCGACCACACCTGCGCCTTCTGCGCGATCCCCGCGATCCGCGGGCCGCACCGCTCGAAGCGTCCCGAGGCCGTGCTGGACGAGGCGCGCGAGCTGATCGAGGCCGGCGTGAAGGAGCTCGTGCTGGTGGCCGAGGACTCGACCGCCTGGGGGCGCGAGCTCGGCAGCGAGCTCCCGGCCCTGGTCGAGGCCCTGGCCGAGCTGCCGGGCGAGCAGCGCGTGCGCGTGATGTACGCCTACCCGCACCGCTTCCCCTGGGGCCTGGTGCCGCTCCTGCGCGATCACCCGCGCGTCGTCCCGTACCTGGACATGCCGGTGCAGCACGCCGCGACCCCCGTGCTGCGCGCCATGCGCCGCGCCGGCAGCGGCGAGCAGGTGCGCGAGATCGTCGCGCGCCTCTTGGCCGAGGTCCCCCGGCTGACGCTGCGCACGACGCTGCTGCTCGGTTATCCGGGCGAGAGCGAGGCCGACGTGGACGAGCTGGTCGAGTTCGTGCGCAGCCACCGCATCGGGCGTCTGGGGGCCTTCCCCTACTCGCCCGAGGAGGGCACGCACGGGGCCACGCTCGCGGAGCGCGTGCCGGAGGCGACGATCGAGGCGCGCCTGGCGCGCGTCTTCGCCGCGCGCGACGAGGTCCTGCGCGCCTCGCAGACGGCGCTGGTGGGCCGCACGCTCGAGGTCCTGGTGGACGAGGTGCACGGCGAGCGCGCGCTCGCGCGCGGGGCCATGGACGCGCCCGAGGTCGACCTCGTGGCCGAGGTCGAGGGCGTGCGCGCGGCGGTCGGCCAGCGCCTGACGGTCGCGGTGGACGCGCTCGACGCGCACCTGAACCTCGTGTGCCGGCCGCTCGCGAGCGCACGGCCGGCCCGGCCCGGAAAGGGACGCGCGTGAAGGAGGGGATCTTCGCCCACTGGCCGAACCGCATCACGATGCTGCGCTTCGTGGGGTCGCTGGTGCTCTTCCTGGTGCTGAGCGTGTGGGGCGAGTCGGATCCCAGGGACATCGGCGCGGCCATCGACGTGTGCTTCTGGCTGTTCCTCCTGATCGCCTTCTCGGACTACCTCGACGGCTACCTGGCCCGGCGCGGCAACCACATCACGGCCTTCGGCCGCATCGCCGATCCCTTCGTCGACAAGGTGCTGGTGATCGGCACGATGATCTACCTCGCCGTGCTCGAGTGGTCGGCCGGCTGGTTCCCGGCCTGGATCGTGGTCCTGGTCGTGGCGCGCGAGTTCCTCGTCACCGGCATCCGCGGCTACGTCGAGAGCCAGGGCCTGGCCTTCCCCGCGGACTGGTTCGGCAAGGTCAAGATGATCGTGCAGTGCATCGCCATCGGCGTGGTGCTCGGCCTGTTCGCCTTCGACTGGCCCGCGCCGCTGCGCCGCTTCCTGGAGGCGGCGGGGCACGTCTTCGTGTGGGGCACGCTGCTGACGACGGTCGGCTCGGGCACCTCCTACGTGCTGAAGACGCGGCGCCTGCTCGCCTCCGGGAAGGCCGCATGAACCGGCTCAAGCTGGGCTTCGTCTCCTTCGGCTTCCTGGGCCTCTCGCCCGTGGCGCCGGGCACGGCCGGGACGCTCGGCGGCGTGGCCCTGGCCTGGGCCCTCGGGTACACCCAGGCGTACCTGTTCTGGACCGTGGTCGCCTGCGTCCTGCTCTACGCCGGCGGGCGCGCCCTCGGGCCCTGGTCGGAGGCCTACGCGGGTGGCAAGGACCCGGGCTTCTTCGTGGTCGACGAGGTCATCGGCTACCTCGTGACCGTGGCCTGGACGCGCGGCCCGAGCCCGCTGGCCCTGACGGTGGCCTTCTTCCTGTTCCGCTTCCTCGACGTGGTCAAGCCGCCGCCGGCGCGGGCCCTCGAGCGCCTCGGGGGCGGCGACGGGATCCTGATGGACGACGTGATGGCCGGCCTGTACGGCCTGCTGGTGATGGCCGGGCTGCGCCTCTTCACGCTGACGCCCGAGAGCTGGGTGCTCGTCCCGTGAAACCGGGCGGGCGCGAGGGCGATCTGCGCATCCGGGTGCTCGGGCTCAAGGCCCGCTTCGCCCTGGCCATGACGGCCGCGCTGGCGGTGGTCATGGGCCTGACCGCCTTCCTGCTGTCCGCCGCCAGCTCCCAGATCGTCGAGAACGCCACCAACGAGGCCCTGGCCGGGGCCGCGCGCCTGATGCACAAGCAGCCGCCGATCGAGGCCGAGACCCAGGGCTGGGCCGGCCCGCAAGGGGTGCAGGTCTTCCCGTTCCACTACGAGGAGGACGGCACGCGCCGCGACGGGCGCATCTACCGCCACGAGACGGGCACGCCGCCGGGTCCGCTCGACCGCTTCGACCTGCTGGCGCCCGCGGGCGGGCGTGGCGGGGGCGCGATGCTGCGCGTGATCGTCGGCACCTTCGCGGCCCTGCTGGCGGTGGGCGCCCTGGTCTCGGTGTGGGTGGCGAGCTCGGTCTCGCGCCCGGTCGAGACCCTGATCGACGACGTGCGCCAGATGGCCAAGGGCGACCTGCGCCACCGCACGCGCGCGCGCGGGCCGGGCGAGATCCAGCTCCTGGCGCGGGCCCTGGACCGCATGGCGAGCGAGCTGGAGGAAGGCGAGGCCTCCAAGCTCGAGCTGGCCGTGCGCGAGCGCGAGCTGGACCTCGCCAGCGGCGTGCGCGACGCCCTGATGCCCGCCGGGACGCCGCTGATCGAGGGCTACGACCTGGGGGCGGCCTTCCTGGCCTCGCCGCGCTTCGGGGGCGACTTCCACGACTTCGTGCAGCGCTCCGACGGCACCTGCGGCCTCCTGGTGTGCGACGTGAGCGGGCGCGGCGTGCCGGCGGCCCTGATCGGCTCGACCGCGCGCGCCTACCTGCGCGGCGAGCTGGAGCGCCCGGGCGAGGTGGCCGACGCCTTCAAGCGCGTCAACCGCTGGCTGGCGCGCGACGTGCGCCGCGGGATGTTCGTCAGCGCGCTCTACGCCCTGCTCGACCCGGCCGCGGGGCGCGCCACGGTCGCCTGCGCCGGGCACAAGATCCCGCTCCTGCGCGTGTGCGCGACCGACGGGCAGCTGCGCGTGGTGCAGCCGGAGGGCATCGCGCTCGGCTTCGACAAGGGCCCGGTCTTCGACCGCCGCCTGCAGGTGGTCGAGGTCCCGCTCGAGCCCGGCGACCGGCTGGTGCTGGCCAACAGCGCCCCGGTGCGCATCCAGAACGACGAGGGCCAGGAGCTCGGCGAGAAGGCCTTCTACGCGCGCGTGAAGCGCCACAATGCGGCCGACACGACCCAGTTCCTGCGCGCGCTGCGGCGCGACCTGGAGCAGTTCGCGGGTGCGGCCGGCTTCCAGGAGGACGTCTCGCTCGTGACCGTGTCGCGCCCCGCCGCGGGAGGGGCCTGATGCGCATCCAGGACTTCCAGCGCCGGATCGAGGAGCTGTACCTCGCGCGCGACCGGGCGCGGGGTCTCGCCGGGACGCACATGTGGTTCTGCGAGGAGGTCGGCGAGCTCACGCGCGCCCTGCGGCGTGGCCAGCGCGCCGAGCTGGAGGGCGAGTTCGCCGACGTCCTGGCCTGGCTCGCCACGCTGGCCTCGCTGGCGGGCGTGGACCTGGAGGCGGCGGCGCGCGCAAAGTACGAGGCCGGCTGCCCGCGCTGCCGCCGCACGCCCTGCGGCTGTCCCTGACGAGCGGCGCCTCGATGGCCACGCGCAAGAGCACGGCGCCGACGCTCTTCGACCTGGGCGAGGAGCTGCCGCCGCGCACGCTCGAGCCCGCGCGTCACCCGCCGGGCACGGTCTTCGTGCGCGTGGCCCTGAATCGGCCGCTGGCGCGCGAGTTCACCTACGCGGTCGGGCCGGCCCTGGCCGAGCGCGCGCGCGTCGGCGCGCGCGTGGCGGTGCCCTTCGGCACCCGCCGCGAGATCGGCGTGATCGTGGCCCGCGAGACCGAGACCGAGGTCCCCGCCCTGCGCCTGAAGGCCGTGCACGTCGTGCTCGACGACGAGCCCGTGCTCGGGCCCGAGCTGCTCGAGCTCACGCGCTGGATCGCGCGGCGCTACGCCTGCGCCTGGGGCGAGGCCCTGGCGGCGGCCCTGCCGGCGCCGCTCAAGCGCGAGGCCGAGCGCCGCCGCGTCCCGCGCGCGCGCGTGAGCCCGGGGATCGGCCCGGCCGAGCTCGCCACGCTGGCCGACAAGCACCCCGAGCAGCACCGCCTGCTGCGCACGCTGCTCGAGCTGGGCGGGACGGCCATGCTGCGCGAGCTCCTGCGCTCGCTGCGCCTGTCGGAGTCGCCCGCGCGCACGCTGCGCAAGCGCGGCTGGATCGAGCTCGAGTACGTCGAGGAGCCGCGCGACCCGCTGCTCTCCGGCACCGTCGAGCGCGCGCGGCCCGCGGCCCTCTCGCCGGCCCAGGCGACCGCCCTGGCGACGATCACGGCCCGCCTGGAGGCGCGCGAGCACCGCACGTTCCTCTTGTTCGGCGTCACCGGCAGCGGCAAGACCGAGGTCTACCTGCGCGCCATCGAGCAGGCCCTGGCCCAGGGGCGCGGCGCGATCGTGCTGGTGCCGGAGATCGCGCTCACGCCCCAGACCACGGGCTGGTTTCGCGCGCGCTTCGGGTCCGTCGCCGTGCTGCACAGCCGCATGAGCGACGCCCAGCGCTTCGCCGAGTGGAAGCGCCTGCAGTCCGGGGCGGCGCGCGTGGTGGTGGGGGCGCGCTCGGCGCTGTTCGCACCGGTCGCCGACCTGGGCGTGATCGTGGTCGACGAGGAGCACGAGCCCTCCTTCAAGCAGGAGAGCGTGCCGCGCTACCACGCGCGCGACGCCGCCGTCGAGCGCGCGCGCCTGGCCGGGGCCGTGTGCCTGCTGGGCTCGGCCACGCCGGCCCTGGAGAGCTGGCACGCGGCCGCGACCGGGGCCTACGAGCTCCTGGCCCTGCCGGAGCGCGTCGGTGGGGGTGCGCCCTGCATCGTGCAGCTCGTCGACATGCGCCGCGACGGCGAGCGCGTGCGCTCGAGCCAGCTCTTCTCGCGCCTCCTGCTGCACTTCCTCGAGGAGACCGTGGGAGCCGGCGAGCAGGCGATCCTGTTCCTGAACCGGCGCGGCTTCGTGCCCGTGCTCTACTGCCCCGGCTGCCAGACCTCCCTGTGCTGCGAGGACTGCACGACGGCCCTGGCCTACCACCGCCGCATCGCGCGCATGGTGTGCCACTCCTGCTGCCGCGAGCGCGCGGTCCCGCGCGCCTGCCCGACCTGCAGCCGCCCGAACCTGCGCC
>Ga0315910_10001381_pt1 | contig 22396 bp, 17 predicted proteins | sample EdamamesoilMG_FD_204470 | JGI IMG/M metagenome (GOLD analysis project Ga0315910, IMG submission 204470) | Garden soil microbial communities collected in Santa Monica, California, United States - Edamame soil | ecosystem: Environmental > Terrestrial > Soil > Garden | place: USA: California... | reverse complement strand
CCGAGCAAGATTGCGCACGCGTAGTCCCACAATGGGTCAAAAGGCGCGCTCGCAGCGCCTTTTTTGCCCTGTGGAGGCGCACGGTGGCGTTGTTCTGAGTGAGACCCAGCTCGGCGCCGACCGTAGCCAATGATGCACCCTCGACGACCACGCGGCGAATGATGGCAGCGTACTCAGGCTTGAGTTGCTCGGCCTGAGCGAGAACGCACCAGCAATCGATCCCATTGTCTTCGACGGCATTCGGCAGCTGATCGTGGACGGGAAGAGCCGGCTGCCGACCCTTCCGTAGTTCGTCGATGAGGACGTTTCGAACGATGCGGCTGATCCAGGCTTCGGCTCGACTGGGATCCCGCAATCGGTGGGCCTGCTCGAGTGCCCGCGTCAGCGCTACTTGAAGGACATCCTCAGCATCGACTTTACCGCCGCTTCTTCGGCGAACCGTTGCGAGAAGTGCATCCCGTCGGCGTCCGAGCGCCGCGCGAACGGCGCCTTGGGCGGGGCTTTCGGCGGGGTGCAAGTCCATACTGGGAATCCTGGCGCCTTCCATCGTCGAATTCAACGGGCCAATAGCCTCGGACATCGACTGTAAGGAATACCCGCCGCCCTCGTCAGACCGACGAGAGCTACCATGACCGCCGAAATCACTTCGTCTCCTGAGGCCTGTGGGTGCCATTCCTGCCCAGCTCCAGTTGCCGCTGCGCGCCCGGAGGCTGTCCGCCGTGCCCTTCGCCTCGAGTATCTCACTGTGGGGTGGAACCTCGTGGAAGGCATCATCGCCGTCACCGCCGCCGTCATCGCAGGCAGTGTGGCCATTCTTGGCTTCGGGATCGACAGCTTCGTGGAGTGTGCGTCGGCCCTAGTGATGATCTGGCGGTTGCGAGCCGAACGCAGTGAGAAGTTGAGCGGCGGTCAACTCGAACATGTCGAGCAACGTGCGCGAAAACATGTGGCAATTTCTCTGTTTCTGCTCGCAGCGTACGTTACTTTGGAAGCGTGTCGAACACTTTGGACCGGCGAAAAGCCAGCTTTCAGTCCGATTGGCGTAGCCCTTTTGGGGTCGTCGATTGCCGTGATGCTTTGGCTTGCGCGTGCGAAGCGGCGCGTCGCCGCAGCGCTCGGGAGCAAGGCGATGGAGGCCGATGCCTTTCAAACGACGGCATGCTGGTGGCTCTCGATTGCGGCCCTTGGCGGCGTAGGCCTCAATGGCCTCTTTGGTTGGTGGTGGGCGGATCCTTTGGCGGCACTCGTGATTGCCGGACTCATTGTTCGTGAAGGACACGAGGCTTGGTTAGGAGAGGAGTGCTGCTGAAGCGAAGACGCCAGAATGTCTCTGGAAAGTCGGACTGCAGAGCGGTTCCCATGAGTCGATTGGTGCAACGCTGCGACAACATGTCGCATTGCCGCGTCCCTAAGATTTCTCCTACCAGAGCGCATGAGATTGCTCGGACTATCCCTACTCTTGGCGTTCACGGCCTCCTGTTCGTCCTCCGGCGGAGGCCACAGCTCCGGCTCCTCGGAGCCCAGCGGAGCCATCTGTCCAGAAGGCTCTACGTTGACCTACGAGACATTTGGTCGGGACTTCATGACGGACTACTGCACGAGCTGTCATGGGAGTTCTGTGCCATCGGTCGAGAGAAATGGTGCGCCAAGCGACCACAACTTCGATTCCCTCGATGGAATTCAGAGTGTGGGGGCAGAGCACATCGACGTAGTAGCGGCGGCGGGACCGTCCCATGTAAATCTCGCGATGCCGCCCGAAGAACACGACGCCCTTCCATCCGAAGAAGAACGGGTTTTGCTCGGGGAATGGCTGGCCTGTGGTGCTCCGTAGCCGGTCAGGCTGGACAGCTGCCCGAGACCTACTACCATTGGTAGTAATGTTGGCCAGTAGGGAGTTCTCCTTATGAGTTTTCGGGTTCGGCCCGGCAAGAAGGGGCTCAGGCTGCGTCTGCACGATCTCGAGGCAGCGATCATGGATGTCGTGTGGGGCCGAGAAATGTCGTCGTTTGCCGTGGGCGACGTACTCGCAGTGCTCGAGAAGCAACGGGACATCGCGTACACGACGGTCATGACGACCGTGGCGCGTCTGTACGACAAGGGGATTCTGCGACGCGAACGGGACGGACGTCGCTACCTTTACGCGCCGAAAATGTCGCGAGAGGAATTTCTGGCGACGACCGCACGTGAGGTACTCGACGGGGCTATTGGCGGCCATCAAGCGATGGCCATGCTTGCAGAGAAAGTCTCGGAGGCTTCCGCCGGAGAACTCGACGACCTCGAGGCCTTGATTCAGAAGCGAAGAGAGGAACTCGGGGAATGACTGAAGCCGTTTTTCCCCTCCTCGGCACTGTGTTTGTCGTGCTGGTCGTGCTTCCAGCCTTCGCATTGTTCACCAAGATCGTGCTGGTGGTCGTGGAACGTCTCGAAGCTGAAGGGCAGCACGAGCACAACCTACGCTATCTCTTGCTGGTCGGCTCGAGCCTGGTGCCGATTGGTTGGTTTCTGTCGGCGGCCCTTCATCAGGTGGAATCCGGCAAGTCGGCGCTGGCGTGCTTGCTCGACCACGACGCAAGTGGCCTATGCATCGAGCCAAGCATCTTTGCCGCGCTGCTCGGTGGGCTAGTGGCGATGATGGTCGTTCGCCTTGTCCTCGGACATCAAAGAGTGCCTCGGTCGTCGTCGAATGAAGCGCAGCTCTTGGCGACTCGACTCGAGCATCTACTTTCCACCCGACCTGCGATGGCAGACCTTCGAGGGCGACTCGTCGTCACCGAAGCTCGGGACTTCGCACTCGGAACACGAGGGTTCTTTCGGCCGGAAGTCTATGTAGGGATGGCCTTTGCGGGTCGCCTTTCCGACGAGATGCTCGCAAGTGCACTGGGTCATGAGCGGGAGCACATTCGCGGGTGGGATCCACTGCGCTATCTGGTTCTTCAGGTGGCCTTGGCCGTGAATCCGCTGGGGAGAGGGCTACTAGAGTCGCACGCCACTCGGTGGCAGGCCTCGCGTGAGGCGCATTGTGATCGCGAAGCAGTCGTCGATGGTGCCGCGCCCCTCTCCCTTGCGGACGCCATTGTTCGAGCGGCTCGTCCCAGCAGTCGCGAAGCCGTGGCGCTTGGGGCCCGTGACACTGCGGTCCTGGAGTTCCGGGTTCGCCTGCTCTTGGCTTTTGCCGGAAAGGCACCTGCGCGCTGCTCCCATCGCCACTCGTCGGCGGTTGCCTTGGCGCTCGCAGTACTGCTGATCGTGCTTCTTCTCCCGCACCATACCGGAACTGCGGCTCTCGACGCACTCCACCTCGGAACCGAGCAAACACTCGCGTACTTTCAACGCTGACATGTCCATGGCCCGTCCATCTCGCACACTGCCGTCTTCAGTTACTACTCTCCATCGTAGCTGCCGGATGGCGATTCTCGCTTCGTTGCTGACCGCGGGGTGCGCGGCACCTGAACCAAAGTCGGCACCGAGCGGAAGTCGCTCGGGCGCACTGGACGAGGCGCCCGCCCCTCATCTTCGCGATGCGGCCGAGTCCAACATCGAAGAAAGGCCTGCCGATTCTCCCGAGCATCGCTTGCCGACTCCCACTCCGGCGACAGGCGGCGAAGTGTCTCTCGACGGGATCTTGGCATTTGCCGACGAGCATTCACCGCTCCTTGGGGTCGCGCGAAGCACTCGTTCGCGTGCGGAAGCGGAGCAGGTGGCCGCGTCCATCTTCTTGCAAGCAAATCCTCAGCTCTCTGTGGCCGTCGGTCCACGTCTCGGAATCTCCGGAACAGGGGTCGACATCGATGCCGCCTTGACCCAGCAGGTCCAAATCGCAGGCGAACGTCGACTGCGAATCAAGGCAGCCGACAGGCTCCGGGACTTGACCGACGCAGAAATCGAACAAATTCGCTGGTCCGTACACTGCGACGTCCACGCGGCATTCCATCGAGCGCTCGTCGAGCAAGCACGGGTTCGTCTTGCCGAGCGGGTCGTGGTCTTTCAGCAGGAAGTCTTGAATGTAGTCGAACGACAGATCTCGGCCGGTGAGACTGCGCCACTCACTCTTCGTCTCGCTCAAGCCGAGGTGGCACAGGCACAACAGGTTCTTGTCGCAACTCAGCAAGCGTACTTTGCGTCTCGAATCCGCCTAGCCCAACTGTCGGGGTGGTCGGTTGAGACGCCCCCGACACCACTGGGAGCAGTGGATGAGCCACGTGATCCTCCTCCGTTCGCACGCCTCGTCGATGTGGCGCGCAGCCAACTGCCCAGTTTGAGAGCTGGTGCCGCACGTGTTCGGGAAGCGGAAGCCAAGCGTGAACTGGCAAGCCGTGAAGCCTGGCTGCGTCCCTCATTGGGAGCCCAATACCGTCGGGAGGGAAATCCAACGACGGAGGGTGCCTACGACATCGTGATGGGAACGGTATCAACGTCGATACCAATCTTCCAGTTGAACCAAGGGGACCGAGCGCGAGCCGATGCTGAGGTCGACGTCGTCTCTGCGCAACTCGATGCCACGCGACGCCTGCTTGACGGTCAGATCGCAGAAGCTCGGAGCGAAGTCGTCGCGGCAGCGGCTCGTACGAAAGCATACGGAACGGAGATCCTCCCGCGCTTCGAAGAGAACCTCACGCTTCTGCGGCGCTCCTTCGAACTCGGCGAGATCGATCTCCTGGCGCTCTCCACCGGTCGCGAACGGTTTCTCCGCATTCAAAACGACGCGCTTCTTGCGCAACAAGACTACTTCGTCGCCTTGGCGGGACTCGAACGCGTTGTCGGAGTCGATCTTTGGCACGACGAGCACCACGAGAAAATCAATCCATGAAATACGTCATTTTCGCGTCAATCTTTCTCGTTGCAGTTACGTCTGCCTGCAAACGAGATGACGCCGGAGAACCCGGCGACGGTGCCGATGCCCACGAGAAAGGGGAATCCCACGAAGGAGAAGCCGATCACGGTGAGGGTGAGCACGAGAATGAGGTGCACCTCTCGGACGAGGCACTGACTCGGGCCGGGATTTGGGTGGCACCCGCTGAACGCAGAGCTCTCACGGGTGGCGTTGCGATCCCGGCGGAGGTGCAATTCGAGCCAAGCAGCACTGCCCATGTGGGTCCACTCGTGCCTGGACGCATCACAAAGGTTTCTGTCGCCTTGGGCGATAGCGTTCGTCGAGGACAATTGCTCGGGACGGTAGCATCCAGCGACGTTTCATCAGCCCGCGCACGACTCGATCAGGCTCGCGCACGACTTGCTGCCGCGGAATCTACGTTGCGGCGACAGCAGCAGCTATCCACGGAGGGGATCGGCGCGCAACGTTCGTTGATCGACGCCGAGGCGCAAGTCGAGGAACTGCGGGCTGAGGTGGGGGGCTTGCAGCGACAGCTTTCCGTATTTGGGTCCGGCAACGCTGGCGAGCTCAACCTAACGGCCCCGATTGATGGCGTCGTGGTCGCCGTCCACGCGACGCTCGGCGAAACGGCAACGCCCGACGACGCGGCATTCATCGTGACTGACCCAACGAAAGTTTGGGTCCGAGGAAACGTACCAGAACTCGAACTGGCCCGTGTTCAATCCGGATCGGCGGCGCTCGTTCGACTGCATGCATTCCCAGACATCGCAATGCCAGGCACCATCACGTACGTTGCCCCAGCGCTCGACGAACGGAGTCGCTCGCTTCCCGTTCGCGTGAGCCTGAAGGCTCCAGATGCTCGCCTTCGCAGCGGACTTTTCGGAAGCATCGAGCTCGTGGGCGGAACGGCTGACGAACGCGTGCTGGTCGTCCCGGCCGACGCCGTTGCAACCCTCGACGGTCAAACGGTGGTCTTTGTTCCTGCCGACGAACCAAACGCATTTCGACCGCAACCCATCTCGCTCGGTCGGCGGGCTGGCAACTTCTTCGAGGTGCGGTCGGGGCTCGACGAGGGCACGCCGCTCGCCGTCAGCGGAGCGTTCACGCTGAAGAGCGCCCTCCGCAGCGGCGAACTGTCCGAAGGCCATGCGCACTGAGGATCGGCAATCATGAAGAAGCTTCTCGATCTTTGTCTCAAGTGGCGACTCCTGGTCTTTGCCTTCGTCATCATCGTGGCAGCGATTGGCGTACGCAGTGCCCAGCAGCTCCCAATTGATGCCGTTCCCGACATCACGAATGTGCAGGTGCAGGTACTCACCAACGTACCCGCTCTCGGTCCAGTGGACGTCGAACGCACAATCACGTTCCCAGTCGAGTCCTCCATGAGCGGGCTCCCGGGCGTCGAGCAGATTCGGAGTGTGTCCCGCTTCGGACTCTCGGCTGTCACCGTCGTATTCGAAGAAGGAACGGATCTTCTGCGGGCTCGTCAGCTCATCTCCGAGCGGCTGGTGCAAGCCCGGGAGCGACTCCCCGAGGGTGCGTCGCCGGAACTCGGGCCGCTGAGCTCCGGGCTGGGCGAGATCTTTCAGTTCGAGGTGCGTGCCGACACGATGTGCACGCCCGACCAGCCTGATACGGAGCAGTGCTACACGCCGATGGAGCTGCGCTCCGTGCTCGACTGGTTCGTCGCTTACGAACTGCGTTCAGTGCCGGGAGTCGTCGAGGTCAACTCTTTCGGCGGTGAACTCAAGACCTACGAGGTTGAAGTTCTGCCAGATCGCTTGCGGGCCTTGAGTGTCTCACTGAACGATCTTTTCGAAGCATTGGAACGGAACAATGCAACGGCAGGTGGCGGCTATCTCGTTCGCTCTGGGGAGCAGCTTCTGGTGCGAGGTGAAGGACGCATTCAAAGTCTGGACGAGATTGGAGACGTGCTCATCGAAACCCGCGAGGACGGCGTTCCCGTTCGCGTTCGGGACGTGGCTCGTGTGCATTTGGCTCCGATGATTCGTCAAGGAGCGGTGACACGAGACGGGCGAGGCGAGGTTGTGACCGGCATCGTGATGATGCTCGTAGGTGCGAATGGCCGTGAGGTCGTCGAGAACGTGAAGTCGAAGATCACGCAGATCAACCCTTCGTTACCGCCAGGTGTTCGCATCGATGTCTTCTACGACCGCGCCGACTTGGTGAACCGCACCATCGCGACCGTCGCCAAGAATCTCGCTGAAGGCGCACTCTTCGTGGTGGCCGTCCTCTTCTTGCTGCTGGGGAGTATTCGCGGGGGCCTCATCGTTGCCGCGGCAATCCCCTTTGCCATGCTCGTCGCGTTCACTGCGATGAAAGCTCTGGGCCTTTCAGGCAATCTGATGAGTCTGGGTGCGATCGACTTCGGCATTGTCGTCGATGGTTCGATCATCGTTGTCGAGAATGCGGTAGTTCATCTAGCGGCCGCGGCCCGTGGTCGGAATCGACCGATGTCGTACCAGGAGGCGGCCGACGTGGTGCTCAACTCCACACTCGACGTACGGAAGGCAGCACTGTTCGGAGAGGCGATCATCGTCATCGTCTACATCCCGATCCTGACGCTCGCTGGCGTTGAAGGGAAGATGTTCAAGCCGATGGCCATCACGGTGCTCTTCGCGCTTCTCGGAGCATTCGTGGCCTCGCTCACCTTCGTGCCCGTGCTCGTGGCTACTTTTCTGAGGAAGCACACCGAAGACAAGGAACCCTTCGTCGTTCGGCTCTTGCATGGGGTGTACCCACGTCTGCTCGCCCCCTTGATGAGAGCCCCCAAGAAGGTCATTGCCGTTTCGTTGGTTCTCCTCGTGGCGAGCGGCCTGATGGCCTCGCGCATGGGGGCGGAGTTTGTCCCTCGTCTCGACGAAGGTGCGCTTGCAATTCAGATCCTGCGTCTGCCCAGCGTCTCGCTTGAGGAGAGTGTCCAGAGTGCGACGCGGTTTGAGCGTGTGATCAAGGAATTTCCAGAGGTCATCACGGTTGTCTCGAAGACAGGGCGCGCGGAAATCGCCACCGACCCGATGGGCGTAGAACTATCCGACTGCATCATCATGCTCAAGCCTCAGGAACAATGGACGACCGCGAAAACGCGCGAGGCACTGGTCGAACGGATGTCTGAGCGCTTCGAGCAAACACTGCCGGGCCTCGGCTTCTCGTTCTCGCAGCCAATCGAGCTCAGGATGGCCGAGCTCATTAGTGGCACGCGCTCGGATGTTGCGATCACCATCTACGGAGATGACCTTGCCACGCTCGAGCGGCTCAGCTTGCAGGTGCAGGGTGCAGTACGGGGGATCCAAGGCGCATCCGACATTCGTGGCGAACAGCTGGCGGGATTGCCGACCTTGGAGGTTACGGTCGACCGTGCGGCTGCCTCTCGGTACGGCATTTCGGTGCGTGACGCTCTGGATGCAATCGAGGCACTCGGAGGACGCGCGGTTGGCGACGTATACGAAGGGGAGCGTCGCTTCGCACTTCAGGTGCGCGTTCCAGCTGCCTTACGCGATGACATCGATCAAGTGCGCAATCTCCCTATCAGTGGCCAAAGCGGACCACTCGTCCCTCTCGGGCAGATCGCCAGCATTCAGGTCGTGGACTCGCCCGCTAGCGTCAGCCGGGAGGCCGTGAGTCGGCGAACTAACGTCGAGGCGAACGTTCGTGGAAGGGACCTGGCATCGTTCGTAAGCGAAGCCCAGAAGCGAGTGCGTGAGCAGGTGCAACTGCCCCCCGGGTATGTCATCCAATGGGGTGGACAGTTCGAGAATCTGAGCGCCGCTTCAGAGCGCCTCGCGGTCGCCGTTCCTCTGGCCCTCGGACTCATCTTCGTCCTGCTCTACATGGCGTTTGGGCAGCTCAAGCCGGCGCTTCTTATCTATCTCAATGTACCGTTCGCTGCAGTTGGAGGCGTATTTCTGCTCGCTGCGCGCGGAATGCCGTTTTCCATCAGCGCTGCGATTGGGTTCATCGCCCTCTTTGGTATCGCGGTGCTGAACGGAGTCGTGCTGCTCACCACGGTCAAGAAACTGCGCGAGCAAGGGCTGTCTCCTCGGGACGCCGCACGCGAAGGCGCGGAATCTCGCCTCCGGGCCGTCGTGATGACAGCAACGGTCGCGGCCCTGGGCTTCTTCCCAATGGCACTCTCTTCGAGCGCCGGAGCCGAAGTGCAGCGACCGCTCGCCACGGTTGTCATTGGCGGGCTGGTCAGCGCGACGTTCCTGACCCTGTTCGTACTCCCGACCGTCTATGCCTTTGTCTACCGAAACGAGGAACCGGTGCCTCCGGGCGGAGGGCTGGACACTTCCATGGGAGGCGCTGACTCCGTGCCGGCCGGAGTTCCGGCATGAAGAAGCACAAACTCGACTTGGAATTGGTGCTCCCAAGCGATGCTGCGGCCTGTGAGGCATGCGTTGGGAGGATGGTCGATGCACTAGGAAGTTCGCGTGGAATCGAGCAAGCGCATGTCGACCGAGATGATCCTACGAGCCCAAAGCTCTGTCTGCACTACGATCCGGGTGCGGTGCGTCTGGAGGAGGTCAACAACCTCGTTGCCAAGGCGGGTGCAAAACTCAAGGCACGTTACGAGCACCTGTCGGTGCCCGCGGCAGGACTACGCCACCAGCGCCAGGCTGGGCTCGTTGAGGGTGTCTTCGCTCGTCAGCCCGGAGTGACGCACGCAACGGTCTCGTTTGGCTCGGGGTACCTCTACGTTGAGTTCGACCCAACCAAAACGAATAGAGAAGCGCTGCTTGAGGTCGCTTCCAAGGCAGGCATCGTTGCCGATCTCGGAGCGAAGGCTCCCGCCGAGACGGATCAAGAGCATGAGGAGGACGGGCACGCGCACGCACACGCACACGGCGGGCGGTTCGGTGAACGCTCCGAACTCATTTTCAGCCTTGCATGCGGGGCACTCACCGGGCTCGGCTGGGGACTCGAAAAGGCCAACGTGTCGTCGCAGGTGACGACCGGCCTCTTCGTACTGGCCTACGTGCTGGGCGCATGGTTCACGGTTCAGGAGGCTTTCGTTGCCCTGCGAGCTCGAAAGTTCGAGATCGACTTCCTCATGTTGCTCGCGGCAGTCGGCGCCGCCGTTCTTGGAGAGTGGTTTGAGGGCGCGCTCCTGCTCTTTCTGTTTACGCTCGGTCACGGCCTGGAAGGCTACGCCATGCGACGCGCTCGCACTGCGATCAGCGCTCTTGCGAAGCTCGTCCCGGAGACTGCCTTGCGAGTCGTGGGAGGACGTGAGGAAGAAGTGCCAGTGGTCGAGCTCGTCGTCGGCGACCGCATCTTGGTGAAGCCGAATACGCGCATCCCGGCCGATGGCTTCGTTGGTGCGGGCTCGAGCAGTGTGGATCAGGCGCCCATTACCGGTGAGAGTGTTCCCGTCGACAAACGTCCCGTTTCGGACGTCGAGTCCTCCCTGGCCAATCCAGACACGCTGGCTGCGGAAAGTCGTGTGTTTGCTGGCACCATCAACGGGGCAGGTGCGCTCTCCGTCGTTGTCATGAAAGCAGCGAGCGAGAGCACGCTCGCTCGAGTGGTGAAGCTGGTCGCTGAGGCTGAGACGCAGAAGTCGCCCACCCAGGAGTTTACGGATCGCTTCGAGCGCGTCTTCGTTCCAGTCATCTTGCTCGTGGTTGTCGGGCTGCTTTTCGCTTGGTCCGTGATCGACGAGCCCTTTGCACGAAGCTTCTATCGAGCCATGGCGGTGCTCGTTGCGGCGAGTCCATGTGCGCTTGCCATCGCGACGCCGAGCGCGGTCCTGTCGGGGGTGGCACGAGCCGCTCGCGCTGGGGTACTGGTGAAGGGAGGAGCGCATCTCGAGTCATTGGGTCTTGTTCGCGCGATTGCGTTCGACAAGACCGGAACGCTCACCGAGGGCAGGCCCCGACTCACGGACGTTGTCACCATCGAGAGTGCCTCCGAAGACGAGCTTCTTGCCGTCGCTATCGCCGTGGAGAAGCAGTCCGATCATCCGCTGGCGAGCGCAATTGTCGACGGAGCGAGCGCCCGACGTCCCGGCCTTGCGGTGATGAATGCTGCAGCCGTCGAAGCCATCGTTGGCTTTGGAGTTCGAGCGACGGTGGACGGCTCCGAAGTGACGATCGGAAAGCCAGGCCTATTCACCCTTGAAGAAGCGCTGCCGGCTGCCGTCGCCAACAGCGTCAGCAAGCTCCAAGGTGAAGGCCGAACAGTCATGATCGTTCGCTCCGGCAGGCGCTTCCTCGGCTTGCTTGGCGTGATGGACACGCCACGCGAGAGTGCCAAGGCGGTCATCTCGAAGCTGCACGGGCTCGGGATCGAGCAGACCATCATGCTGACGGGTGACAATCAGCAGGTGGCCGATGCTGTCGCGAAGGAGGTCGGCATCCGCGTTGCGCGCGGGGATTTACTGCCGGAGCAGAAGGTCGCGGCCATTGCAGAACTGGCCCAATCCAAGAGCCGAGTTGCGATGGTTGGAGACGGTGTCAACGACGCGCCGGCCATGGCCAAGGCGACGGTGGGCATTGCGATGGGGGCAGGCGGATCGGACGTAGCCCTCGAAACGGCCGACGTAGCCCTGATGGCAGACAACCTGAATGCGCTACCGTTTGCGGTTGGGATCAGTCGCGCGTCACGAACCATCATTCGGCAGAACGTTTGGGCCAGTCTGGGGATGGTGGCATTTCTTGTTCCAGCGACGATCTTCGATTTCGCGAGGATTGGCATGGCCGTGGCTTTGCACGAAGGCTCGACGCTGCTCGTTGTTGCCAATGCGCTCAGATTGCTCGCCTACGGGAGAGGTGGGAACGCATGAGTGACGAAGACCGAAATTACTGGGACAAGCACGCCAGAAACTACGATCGTTCGATGATGCTCCTGGGTCGTCCCATTCCGCGGATGGTCGAACTTGCAGGCGAAGCAGTCCGCGACGTTCCACGTGTCCTCGAGGTCGCAGCTGGCACGGGACTAGTCACTCGAACCCTCGCACGCAGCGCAAGAGAAGTCGTCGCCACCGACTACTCTGCCCCGATGGTGACCGTTCTGGAACAGGGCATTCGAGATGCGGCTCTAGACAACGTGCGCTGCCAGCAGGCCGACATCTACGCATTGCCGTTCGAGACCGCCTCCTTCGATGCAGTGGTCGCCGCCAATGTGTTGCACCTTGTGCCGGAGCTTGCCGCTGCGCTCGTCGCTTTGAGACGTGTTCTGCGACCAGGAGGTCGGTTCATTGTGCCAACCTTCTGTCACGACGAGACTGTTCTTTCTTGCCTCGTATCACGCGCACTTGCCCTGACGGGGTTCCCTGGCCATCGACGCTTCACCGCCGAGGGTCTCCGCGCGGCGGTGGAGACAGCGAATATTCGTGTCACGCGAACCGAGTTGATTCCGGGTTTGATTCCAGTCGCGTACGTCGAAGGAGAGCTAGGGCCCAAGGTAGTCCTGCGCAGCTCACGCCGCTCGATGTTCGATCCACCCTCCTCAGGGAAATCCTCCTTTGCACGCTAGGAGCGCCGTTGGTGCTTATGTCATCCACATTGCCTCGTTCCCACGACAAATCGCCCAGTTCTCGTTCCGCGCAGACGCGTGCGAGAAGAAGAACCATGGACACGCGGATTGGACTCGCATTGACTCTGGGGGTTGCCTTCGCAGCGTCGAGCGGCGCATGCACCAACGGCGCTGACTCGGAGGAACCGTCGGGTGGAATCCCGACTGAGTCGACCTGTCCGTCCGACTCGGAGCTTACCTACGATTCGTTCGGCCGTGCCTTCATGGAGGCATACTGCGTACGGTGCCACGATAGCTCTCTGACCGGCGCCGACCGCCAGGATGCACCACTCGACCACGACTTCGATACATTGCAGGGCATCTTGGCCCGCACCGAACACATCGACGAGTACGCGGCGGCCGGTCCTGCCGCGACGAACACAGCGATGCCCCCAGATGGACCAGTCCCGTCAGACGAGGTGCGCTCCCGCTTGGGTGAATGGCTCGCCTGCGAGACAGCAGATGGTGCCGGTGGCAATGGTGGAGAGCACTGAAACGTACGAAATGCGCCCGACAAGCTCCTGCTGCCAGTCGGAGGTCGCTGGCAATCTTCAGCCATGGCTGGTCGAGGCGTTGGTTTCGAGCAAGCTCGCAGATCAATGCCGATGCCGATGATGGGCATCGGGTACGTGCGGGTGGTCGTGAACGAGGGGCGCGTGGATGTGGACATGACTGTGCGGCTCGCCTGCCGGTTTACCAGCGCCGTGCGCATGCTGATGGTGGGCATCGTGGTCGTGAAGATGCTCGTGCACGAGTTCATCGTGAGCGTGGACATGACCGTGTCGCTCGCGCAGCAGAAGCATGACGCCGAGCGCCATGAGGAGCATGGCGAGTCCATCGTGCCAACGCAGGCGCTCCCCCAAGAGAGCCATGGACGCCAGCGCTCCGACGAACGGGGACGTCGCAAAGTAGGCAGCTTCGCGAGCGGCGCCAATCGAACGCAGCGCGAAGGCATCGAGGACGACGCTGACGCCATAGCTCAGGCTGCCTAGGAGCAGCGCGCCTCCCACGAACGGCCAAGATGGAAGCTCTGCGGCAAGGAAGAGCCCCAGCAAGGTGTTGACGAGGCCGGCAACGAGCGTCTTGACCCGTACGATGGCGAACGGGTCCTTCAAAGAGAGTCGTTGAGTCAGATTGTTGTCGAAGGCCCAACAGGCGCATGCGGTTGCAATCAGGACGACGCCCCAAGTGTCGGCCCCAAAGGGTCCGGCTTGCGCCTTCAACAGGGCAGCCCCTATAGCGATCAGCCCGATGGCCATGGCCGCGTATCGGCCCAGGTGTTCGCGGAAGAGGACGACGGCCACGAGAACCGTGAGCGGCGCCTCGAGATTCAGAAGCAGTGAACCAGCCAACGCTGTCACTCGGTCGAGGCCGACAAGCATGGCCACGGGAGCAAGCATTCCTCCGAGGAACACGACGGCACCTAGTGTTGGAGCGTCGCTTGCACTTAGGACTGCTTCTTGCGTCTGTCTGAAAATGGCCTTGTGGAGCCAGAGTCCGATGGCTGCACCCAGGTAGAGCAGCCCGGCGAGGAGAAGTGGGGTGACTTGTCCGAGCAGCACCTTGGCGAGTGGAGCCGACAAGCCGAACAGGGCTGCTGCAGCGAGTCCGAGGGCCGCCCCGCGGGTTCCTGCACCAGCGCCCGGCGCCTGTCGCATCACACGGCTCCTGCCATGGAGTCGATCGTACGAACCTCCTGCCGTCTCGCTAGCTCGCCAAACTGTCGGTAGAGTGCCGGCACCACGAACATGTTGAGTGCGGTGGAGCTGAGGAGCCCGCAGAGGATCACCACCGCCATCGGAGCCTGGATTTCACTGCCTGGTTCTCCGGCCGACAGAGCCAGCGGCACGAGTCCGAGCCCCGCGGCAAGGGCCGTCATGAGGATCGGAACGAGTCGCTCGCTGGCGCCTCGACGTACTGCTTCGTCGATGTCGTGGACGCCCTCTTCGTGGATGAGGTGGCGAATGTGGGAAACGAGCATGATCCCGTTGCGAGTCGCGATTCCGAACAGAGTGATGAAACCCACGATCGAGGCCACGGAGACTACGTTCCCTTGGAGTGCGACACCGGCTGCCCCGCCGATGAGCGCTAGGGGCAGGTTCGCCATGACGAGCACAGCATCTCGAAGCGAACTGAACGCGGAGTAAAGGAGACCAAGCATGCCCACGAGGCACATGAGACTCAGCAGGCCGAGCGTGCGGGAGGCACCCTCAGCACTCTCGAACTGACCGCCGTACTCGACGCGGTAGCCGGAGGGTAGGGAGACATTGCGTTCGACTGCAGCCCGAATGTCACGAACGACGCTGCCCACGTCACGGTCGGCAACGTTGCAGCTCACGACGAGCTTGCGTTGGACGTTTTCGCGACCAATCTCGTTTGGTGCACGGTCTGGCTGAATGCGTGCCAAGGCGTGCAAGGGTACGTGTGCACCGGATGGAGTCGTCACCAGCAGGCTCCCCAGATCTTCCATCGACTGTACGCGGCTTGGATCGGTGCGGACGACCAAGTCGAAGACGGCCTGGCCGTCCATGACCTGCGAAACGACACGGACCCCCGAAGCAACCTCGAGTGCGCGTCCGACGTCGAGGATCCGCATGCCGTGACGGGCAATGGCTTCTCGATCGAAACGCACGCGGATGAAGGGGATGTCCGACTGCTGCTCTCGGGCCAGGTCCACGACACCGGGAACGTTGCGGGCGATGCTTTCCAACTGAGTTCCGAGGCGCCGCAGTTCCGTCAGATCATCGCCAAAGATCTTGACGGCAATGCTTGCTCGTGTGCCGGACAGCATGTGGTCGATGCGGTGACCGATGGGCTGTCCGATTGTGATGTTCATGCCAGGAAGCAGCGAGAAGTTCCGACGCAGCGCTTCGAAAAACTCCTCGCGGGAACGCTTCGATTCGCGCAAGGTGACGTCAATTTCCGCGGCGTTCACGCCTTGCGCATGCTCGTCGAGCTCTGCACGTCCAGTGCGACGGGCGACCGAGACGACTTCAGGGTGTCCGAGCAGGATCTGTTCGATCCGTCGGCCCATGGCGTCGGATTCAGCCAGCGAGGTTCCCGGCAAGGTGACGGCTGCCACGACTAGCGTGCCTTCTCGAAACTCGGGAAGAAACGATCGACCAGCGTTGGCGAGGCCGAAAATGGCGACGATGAGCAGGCCAAGCGCGACGGCAGTGACCTGGCGCCAGTGCCGAAGGGCGCCGTCGAGCAGTGGTGTGTATTGCTGCTTCAACCACGACGCGAACCGGGGTTCGTGCCCACTCGAGACCGCCTTGGACCCCGGAAGCAAGAACGAGCAGAGGACTGGTGTCACGGTGACAGCCACCAAGAGCGACGCCACCAACGAGACGATGTAGGCCATCCCCAGCGGAGCGAGGAGGCGACCTTCCACGCCCGTCAGGAAGAACAACGGCAGAAACACGAGGACCACGACCAAGGTCGCGAAGACGATGCTACTTCGAATCTCCCGGCTAGCGTCCAGCACGACGGCGAGCCCAGGTTGCCTTCGTTCCGGGGGCAGCAGGGCGTTCATGCGCAGCCGCCGCACGACGTTCTCGACATCGATGACGGCATCATCCACGAGCTCGCCCACGGCAATTGCCATTCCACCCAATGTCATAGTGTTGAGGGTGGCCCCAAACGCCGACAGAGAGAACACGGCTGCTACGAGCGAGAGCGGAATGGCGATGATGGTGATTGCGCTGGCTCGACCACTCGCCAGGAACGCCAGGACAACGAGGAGAACGAGCAAAATGCCGTCGCGGAGTACCACGAGCAGGTTGCGCACGGCGACTTCGATGAAGTCGGCTTGTCGGAAGACGTCACGCTTGATGGTGAGCCCGTCCGGCTTCGTTCGGTCGAGTTCGTCCAGCTCTCGGTCGATGAGGCGGGTCAGCTCGAGAGTATTCGTGTCCGGCTGCTTTTGGATGCCGACAATGACCGATGAATCTCCGCCGTAGGAGCCCTCACCACGTTTGAGGGCAGCACCCAGACGGACCTCACCCAGGTGCCGAACGAGCACGGGTTCGTCCCCACGTCTTACGACCAGCGTCTCCCCGACGTCTTCAGGCGTCCGCACGCGGCCCATGCCGTGCACCAGGTACTCCTGGCTGCCCTGATTGATGAGCCCCGCCGAAATGGTCGAGTTGGTCTCTTCGAGTGCGCGTACCACATCAGAGGCAGTGAGCCGGTAGGCGGTGAGCCGCTCCGGACGCAGAACCACTTCGAACTGCCGTCGTTCTCCACCGGTCACGATGACCTGAGAGACACCAGAGACGGCCAGAAGTCTTCTCCGCAAGGTGAAGTCGGCGAAGGTACGAGCGTCCATTGCGGTTGCGCCTTCACCGGTCGCGATGGCCAGGAACAGGACTTCGCCCATGATCGAGGAGATCGGCGCAAGAACAGGCGTCTCAACTTCGGCCGGCAGCGCATCGCGCACGAGCTGCAGCTTCTCGCTAACAATTTGGCGAGCACGAAAGACGTCGGCTCCCCACGCGAACTCCACGTAGACAATCGAAATGCCGACCCCTGTTGCGGAGCGCACACGTCGCACGCCCGGCGCTCCGTTGAGCGAAGACTCGATAGGGAAGGTGACCCTTGTCTCGAGCTCCTCGGGTGCCATGCCGTGCCCCTCGGTGATGACCGTCACCGTGGGGGCGGTGAGATCCGGGAAGACGTCGACCGGCATGCGTGCGGTGGTGACGGCCCCCCAGACGAGCAGGACCGCGGCACCCACGAGGACCACGGTTCGGTGAGCCAGCGACCAGCGGAGCACGGTATCGATCAGCATCCTGGTCGTGCTCAGTGGGCGTGGCCGTGCGCCGGTACGGCTCCGCTCGAAGCGGCGAGTTTCACGGACCAAGCGCCTTGGGTCACCACGTGGTCGCCTGAGCGAAGCCCGCTCAGTACTTCCGCGTACCCGCGAGTGCGGGCTCCGAGTCGCACGATGCGTCGCTCGAAGGCCTCTCCTTCGACCTGCACGAAGACGACCGCCGTCCCGCCGTCGTCGACCACTGCCGTTTCTGGCACCGCGAGAGATCTGCGTTCGTCTCCGGTTTCCAGGAACACGCGACAGAAGGCTCCAACCGGCAGACGTGCGCTCGCATTGTCGACGGCGAACACCACGGAAACCGATTGTGAATCCGGGTCGATGACCTGGCCCCGAGCAACCAGCGATTCGATGGGAAGCTCGAACAGTTCGTGGAAGCCATCGACGGAGAAGATTGCCCCTTTGGGCTCAGCCAGTTGACCCATCTCGGCTGCTGGAACGCGAACTTCGAGCCAAAGTTGGGTCAGGTCGGTGACCCGAAAGAGCGGGTCACCCGCCTCGACGAAGGTTCCTGGGGCAACTTGAACCGCGGTCACCGTTCCCGAAAGGGGAGCTCGGAGCTGCACGGTTCCTTCGCCCCGGCCAGCTGTGCGGTCGATTCGCCGGAACTGATCGAGCCGTCTTTCGGCTGCGGTCAGCGAAGCCTTGGCTTCGTCGGCTGCTCGTACGGCGTCTTCGGCCCGACGCTGGGGGACCGCGCCCTCATTGAGCAGTCCTTGCAGGCGGTCTCGTTCTCGTTCGGCGAACCGGAGCTCGAGTCCTGCGCTCGTCACCGCCAGTTCGAGCGAGGCCAGGTCGGCAGCCTCGAGTCTTGGAGCCAGAAGACCGAGCAGGTCGTTTGCAGCGACACGCTCTCCCATGAGCGGAAATCTGCGCCCGGTCGTTGCGACTCGACCTGCCACTGGCGCGGTGACGTTCAAGTCGCCATCCGACCGTGCACGGATCCAGCCAGGGGCACGCAGTGTGGAACGAATCGAGCGCTCGCCGAGCGCTGCGGTCCGAAACTCGATGGGCCACTGCTGCTCTTTCAGAAAGGTGATGCGACCAGGTGTCCCTGGCTCCTCCGGAACTGCCGCACGAGCTGCTTCGACGTTCTCGTAGACGGTGACCTCGCCGAGATCATGATCGACGGAGAGTCCTTCCGCTCGAACCTCCAGGATGAGACGACGCTTTCCCGCCGACCCTGGTTTGGCGACGGGGCGAAAGATGCCGGGCACGGTCGGTCCCTGGCTCTCGAAGCGCTCGTCCCCACCCGGTCCGCGCACGACAACGGAGACCTGGCCCGCCGACAGCGGAGCAAAGGAAGCGAGCTTGGTTACGTGGGCTGCTGCGGGCGACTCTTTCCCCTTCACCAAAGCGGGAAGCTCGATGAAGAGCTCGCTCTCACTCGTCCAGTTCGTGAACGAAAGAGCAGGCCGGTCCGCTGCCACTGGACCGTCGTCCTGTGCATCGTGAGGGTGCGAGTGACACGCACTCAGCAGAACGAAGAAGGACAAAAATAGGAGCTGTTTCATGGAAGTTGTGCTCCGGTGAGTCGATCGAGTTCGACGCGGGAGATGCGTGCCTGATGTTCGAGCTCCAAGGCGTGGAGCGAGTCCTCGGCGACACCGCGGTAGGCATCCAGAAGCTCCAGCAAGCCAAGCTCGCCCCCTTCGTACCCAGCGCTTGCCATGCGCAGGAGGCCCGGTGCACTCGCGCTGAGTTGCGTTCGAAAGTCCTTCGCGGCCTGCCTGAGCCGGAGTGCAGCTTCGTGGGTCCCACGGACCTCGCCCAGTAGCTCCGATTCCAGGAGCGCGCGACGGCCCCGCGCTGCTCGAGCCTCGGCCTCGGCAGTCCGAGCTGCACCCCGCGATTGATCCCACAACGGAAGGAGCAGGGAGGCTCCGAGCAGGAATCCATCGGTGCGCCCTTGCATGCCCATGTCGACGCCCTTCCATCCGCCTTCGATGCGGAGGTCGGGAACCCAAGCGCGCGACGCGGCAGTCCGATCGAGCGCGGCAGCGTCGGCGTGCGAGTCGAGCGCAACGAGGCTGGGATGCGATTGACTGGAGGCGCGTAGCGAGGGAAGCGGGTCTGGATCGGCATTGGGGAGAAGGGTCCCGACTACCCTGAGGTCCGGAGCGGCGATGTCGGTGCCAAGCATGGCCAGGAGTCGCCCCTGAGCACGTCCGAGTGCGGCCTGCTCTGCCTCTAGCTGAGCTGCTACCGAGAGCCGCTCGCGCTCGAGTCGCAGTCTGTCGTACCTCGCCGCGTCGCCGCGCTCCTCTCTACGAGTCACGACGCCGAGCGCGTCGTCGATCTTCGTAAGCCAGCCTTCGATTGCTTCGATTCGTTGCTGGCGGCGCAGAACTTCGTAGAAGCGAAGTCGCACTTCGGCAGAGATCTCGAGCCTCTCCGCGTCGCCCTCTCGTCGCGCAGAATCAGCCCTTTTCTCGCCTGCCTGTCCGTGTAGTCCTCGTCGATTGCCGAGATCGAGCGTTTGAGCCAGCGACAAGTAGTCTTCTCCCGTGCCGAGCGGACCGAACGTTTGCTCGCGCATGTAGGAGAGCTGTGGTTTCGGATAGGCCCTCGCTGTCCGCGCGTGTCCTTCTTCGACCGCGACGTCTCCTTCCAGGGCTTCGATCAGGGAAGGCCGCTGGATGGCCATGCGCACCGCATCGCTGTCCGTCAGGTCCGCGCGAGCGGACTCTTGGGCGCCTGCCGGAGAAGCGAGGAAGGGCCCCAGGGCCAGTGTCAGAGCCAGTGCCAAGAAATACCGATAGGCGGTCGGTTTTTTGGACAATCGTTTGCCGTACTGGGTTACGTTCATGGTTCCTCAGGGCGCCACGCTCGAGAGGGCGCTCTCGGTCAGGTGGTGGACTTCCTCAGCGGACGCGAGGGCACTCGCGGTCGCAATGCCAACGGAGAGCCAGATCCAGCGTAGGGAACGTGGGTGTGCAGGCTGACTCAGCAGCGCCTCGACACGGCGTGCGACAGCCCGTGCCCCGAATGCGACTGCTAGGCAATCGAGCGGCGAACGGGTTCCGTGGTCAGCAATCCGCTCGACCTTTAGGATCGTGGCCGCAACCGCGAGGCGGTCTTTAGCCAGTGAAGCGGCCTCGTCGTCGCAAACTTGTTCGGCTGCAAGCTCGAGTTCGCGCGCGAGCCAGCGGCGGGTCCCGGGAAGGTGGAGAGCGGTCAGCGAGCGAACCCCATAGGCGACGAGGGCGTCCCGACGCTTCAGATGGGCTTGCTCATGCGCCAGAATGATCTCTCGTTCGCCGTCACTGAGAGAGGCGAGAAGGCCGCGAGAAATCAGGATCTGAGGACGCCAGAGGCCGGCTGTCACGCAGACGGGGCGCTCGCTCTCGAGGACGGTGACACCAAGCTCGGCGTCCCGAACGCCGGTCGCGGCCAAAGTGCTCACGAGATGTCGAGCCCTGGCGAGATGCGCGGCCCCGCGCCCAAGCGAGAAGACGAGGAATCCGACGAGCAGGGCGCCGGCCAGTCCGAGCGCGGCAGGAACGTCAGCTGCGGCCCCATGGATGAAGCAAAGGTGCGCATGCCCGTCGTCGTGAACGACGCAGTGATCCAGGCCTGGGTCCGCGAGTGCTGTGATGGACGGCAAGCTCACCGCCAAGAGGAGAACGAGGGCAACCATGGACGGAAGCATCGCCAAGAGGAGAATGACACGGTGACGAGCACGAGGTTCCCATCGGCTCAGGCGATTCCCGCACAGCGAGACGATGGTGGCCGCCAAGAAGGAGCCCAAAAGCAGAAATGCGGCGCCCGCGAGGGCAAACTGCTGCACGGCTGGTGTCACAGCGTTCACCCCTCGTCCTCCAACTTGCGCCGCCGCTCGGCGACGAGCGCCTCGAGACGAGCCAGGTGTTCGGGTCCGGCTCGTTCGGTAAGATCGACGAAAGCTGAAACGACCGCATCAGCCTGGCCTTGCATGAGGTTGCCGACGAGTTCGTCGACCAAGCCTCGGTGGAAGTCCTGGCGACCAAGCCGTGCCCGGTAGATGTGCGCGTGGCTGACCTTGTCACGGAGAAGCAGGCCTTTTTCGAACAGCCGCTTCAACGTCGACTGTACCGTATTCAGCGTGATGCCCCTGCGCTTGCCCAGCGCAGAATGCACAGCCTTGGCGTCCCCGTCTCCACCTGCCCACAAGTGGTTCATCACCGCCGTCTCGAGGTCTCCGAGCAAGGGCGGTCGGACAGGTCCAACCTTCATGCGCCCAAGGTAGTCCGGAAAAACCGATCGGCAATCGGTATTTGAACGGAGCCGCGAAATGGCGCTGATGAGAGCCTCGCGCTGGATGCAGGTTACGGGCACGCCTCCACGACAACTAGGAACAAGAACCGGGGTGGCGCCCTGCGAGACCCGGTCGACGGAGCGTTTGCTAGCAACGCGGGCCTACTGCACCACCACCGAGCCCCGGTACATGCTCATCCCGCACGTGAACGCGACGTTGCCGGACGCTGGCATCGTGATGTCGACGTCCATGGGTTGGTTCAGCGGTAGGTCCTTCCGGATGCCAAGAGTCGGAAAAACCACTTGTTGCCCGCACCCTTCGTCGGTCGTTCGAGTGAAGACCAAGCGCACTGGCTTCCCAGCCGGCGAGTGGACGCTATCTGGATGATAGCCGCTCGCGTCGACGCTGATGGCGACGGGCGCGGCTGATACCTGTGGCGCGCTCAGGGCAGCCGGCGTTTGCGCGTCGGCCACAACGGTCGTGGGCTTGTCGCACGCGGTCGTGGTCATAATGATTCCAAAGAGTCCGATCAAGGTTGGTTGTTTCATGGTGCTTGTCTTTCCGTCTCAGTAGTGGTGAGTGATGCCTCCGAATGCTCGACGAAACGGCGAGCCCGGTGCCTGGACCCGTAGACGAGGAGTGCCGCCACGCCGAGAGCTCCCGCGACCATCGGTACCGCGGCATCCCCGCAGTGCGGCTCGACGAAATAGAGTCGAGCCACGAGGCCGCCGGCAGCAACCCGCAGCGTACGCAGCCGCGGCCCTGGGATGCGTTCGCGCTTGGTCCACAGCAGATACTCGTCGTGCCGGCAAATGGTGATGCCGATGCTCGGTCACACGCGCATAGGCGCGAACGGAGCAGAGCGTGACACCCTAGGTCATGGGTCGAGCAAAGACCCTCCGCAGCAGCCCCGGGACGAGTCCGGCGCCGTAGCCCAACGCCAGACCAGCAACCCCGG